>Ga0272444_10000813_pt1 | contig 31644 bp, 27 predicted proteins | sample SSMForm13_FD_201033 | JGI IMG/M metagenome (GOLD analysis project Ga0272444, IMG submission 201033) | Marine sediment archaeal communities from Little Sippewissett salt marsh, Falmouth, MA, United States - SSM-Form-13 | ecosystem: Environmental > Aquatic > Marine > Wetlands > Sediment ...
CCGGACCCGCCGTATGAAGGCGGCGACGGCGGCGACCAGACCACTTGTACGCTGGATTCCTCGATTGTTTACAGGGGAAGGCCTGAGGGCGGTTATCCCACGGGTACCCCGTGGAGAAACGGCTGGTACTACAGGCTGGCAAGTCCTGTGATTCCCGTGACCAACACGGGCTGTGTCGTCCAGTACGACCAGTTCATGTGTGCTAACGAGATCACATGTGACTACACGGATACCATGGTGAGGTTCTTCAATACCACGAACAACACCTGGTGCCCGTGGATCAACATCGACGGCTTCATTACTTACGGCGGTTGCTTCTTCTGGAACTTCGACAGCAACGAGGATGTGACTCCGTTCTACGGGTCGTCGGATGATTCGATGCAGTTCGCCTGGGACCTCCTGGACGTATCGGCTCCCACGGACTTCTGCCGCGGGAAGCACAAGGGTACGGAGCACATAGTCGACAATATTTCGATCGGGTTCTTTGACGGTGACGCCACCGTGTTCAGTGCCATGTACATCGACTTATTGCAGGATATGTTCTTCACCGACCTTTGTTTCTTTAACTCCGGCTTCGACGCTTACGATCAGGACACGCTGAATTACTACGCCGATGAGGCCGAGCCCTATCCGCACGGAAACAACCTCGTTGTTAACGTTACGGATAAGGACTACGTCTCGACGGTGGAGATATTCGGCTCGATCGACGAGGGCGCTACCTGGGTGTCCGTATCCATGGAACTCTGGCAGGCCTTCGATCCCCAGGATCCTGATCTGGGTGGCGAGTACTACGGAACCCTTTGCATGAGCGACTTCGGGCTCACCGAATGGGTGCCGAGTACGGCATGCTGGTACTATGTGAAGTGCACGGACCAGTTAAGTAACGAGGCGTACTTCCCGGGTGACGCGGATCCGAACGATCCGGATCACACGGGCACGGTGGAGGACTATTTTGAAGTCTCGATCCTCCCGCTGTACCCCGATACTTACACCGGTGTGAAGGTGCTGCTCGTAGACGGTTATCCTAGAAATAACTACAACTACGCGCCGTGCTTCGCTGCCGATGACGAAATTGAGCCGCTGGTCGATATCTATGAGCAGACGCTGGTAGATGCCGGCTACGCCTTTGACATTTACCACATCAGTGGTGGCGGTTCGAACGTGCATGTTCACTATCTGTGTACATGGAACACCGATTACGACGCAGTGATCTGGTTCACCGGGCCTTACTTCTCGAACTATCTGTTCGATGCCGAGGCCCAGCGCGAGATGCGTAACTACCTGGCCGGCGGCGGCAAGGTCATTCTCGCCGGTGACAGGACTGCCTTCAGCGCGGCGCCCGAGAGCGAGGGCGGCGCGGGTGAGGACTCACTCGGTGGCGAGTTCCTTAGCGGTATCATGGGAGCTGACTACCTGAGCGAGATCGCCTCGCCGTTCACGAAGCCTTACCTCTATGCTAATGGCGTGGCTTCGGTGAACGTGTTTGGCACGCCCACGGCGGTTGACTTCGACACGCTTCTCGTCTATCGGTCGTGTCCTTATCTTAAGGACATGAGCTATATCAAGGCCGAGGTGGCTCCGCCCGCCGGTTACGTTGCACAGCCTCTGGTCACTTTGATCAACGCTGACGTGCCGACGGCGGATCTCGTGACCTACGTCGAGTACCAGGGCGTGGGCCAGTCGTGTCTGATCAACTACGATCTCTGTGGTAGCATCAACCAGACTTACCAGTACTGCGATGGCACGGTGCCCCCGGGTGCCGATGCATTCATTCCTGGTAACTACGAGGGTCGGGCCGACCTTATCCGCTTCATCATGGAGGACATCTACGGTTTGCCTTCAGATGGTGCTGGACAGGGCGGTACGGCTGACGTTCCTGGGAAGAAGTCCACCTTCCAGTGGGCGCTTCACCAGAACACTCCCAACCCGGTCGCCGGTATGACCGAGGTGCGCTACGAGATAGCCCGGACGAGCAATGTAAGCATCAAGGTTTACAATGCCATGGGCCAGCTTGTGAGCACCCTGGTCGACGATCGTGTTGAGCCCGGTCGCTACGCAGCGCACTGGGACGGGAAGAACTTCGCGGGCGAGAGAGTCTCGAGCGGAGTGTACTTCTACAAGATGAACGCCGGCAAGTTCAATTCTACCAAGAAGATGCTTATCGTAAGGTAGACTTGACCGCTGGTTGACATCATACCGGGGCCCTCATCGGGGCCCCGGGTTTTTATACCCTGCGGGCCCTTTTCCGCTCTCCGGTTCCGCTCTCCGGTTCAGCGCATTCCGCGCCTTTTATCCGGTTGAAATACGGCGGCTGCGCTTGTATAGTTGGTGCGGCCAAGCCGAAACATTTTCCGATTTGGCGGGTACATATGATAGGAGGACATGATGCCTAAGCATGCTTTCTTTGAGGGTAAGTTTGTGCCCATCGGAGAGGCGAAGATCAGCATAATGACCCATGCCTTCAACTACGGAACCGGCGTATTCGAGGGCATCAGGGCGTACTGGAATGAGGGGGACAAACAGCTCTACGCGTTTAGGGTGCCCGAGCACTACGATAGGTTTCACAAGTCCTGCCGCATCCTCAAGATAGAGCTGCCGCACACCGTGGACGAGCTCTGCAACCTGACCGCCGAGCTCCTGCGCAAGGAAGGCTACAAGGAAGACGCCTACATAAGGCCCGTAGCGTACAAGGCTTCCGAGGGCATCGGCGTGAAGCTTCACGGCCTCGAGGATGGCTTCTGTATTTTCTCCGTCCCCTTCGGCAGGTACATAGACCAGGAAGAAGGCGCCCGCGTTGCCGTCTCGTCATGGAGGCGCCTGGACGACAACGTGGCTCCGGCGCGAGCCAAGATCACTGGGGTGTATATCAACTCGGCCCTCTCCAAGACGGAAGTCATGGAGCGGGGTTTCGACGAGGCCATCGTTCTGACGAATGACGGCCATGTGTCCGAAGGCAGCGCCGAGAACATCTTCCTGGTCCGCCGCGGCGTCCTGGTTACCCCAGCCCCATCCGAGAACATTCTCGAGGGGATTACGCGGGACACGGTGATGCAGATCGCCAGGGAGCGGTTCGGCCTCGACACCGTCGAACGGCAGATAGACCGAAGCGAGCTGTATATCGCGGACGAGGTCTTCTTCTGCGGAACCGGCGTCCAGGTCGCCGCCGTCATAGAAGTCGACGGGAGGCCCATCGGTACCGGCAAGATAGGGCCCATCACGACCAAGATACGCGACCTGTACTTCGACATAGTCAAAGGCAATGTCGAGCAGTACAAAGATTGGTGTTGGCCAGTTTACTAGGTCACATCCCGGCAATATGAGGATATAGTGTAGCTGGGCTATTGCTGTACTCCCCTGTCCAGCTATTCCCCTGCTATATTGTGTTGCCCCTGAGTTGACGAGGTTGGGCATGGTGGCTGCAGGTTGTTCCTGGGGGTGCAAAGTTGAATCGTAAATCACCTGAGAAGATGGACGAGTTCTGCCGTATGCTCTCGGTGGCGACGGGCATGCGCCTGGACGAGACCCGCATGGAGTCCATAGAGAGGGCCGTCGCGAGCAGGATGGCCGCGCTGGATGTCGACACCGGTGCCGAGTACGCGGAGATGCTGGCGGACCCGGAGGTCCTGCGCGCCGAGGTCGAAGCCGTGATTCCGGACGTGATGTCCCTGGATACTGCCTTCTTCAGGTCTCGCGAACATTTCGAGCTCTTGAAGCAGCGCGTCATTCCCGAGATACTGCAGAGGCTGGGAGCCGGCCGGTCCATACGCATATGGGACGCCGGCTGCTCGACGGGAGAGGAGACCTATTCGACAGCGATCCTGCTCGACATGTACTTCCGCAGGTTCGCCGATGACGCGTATATCATGGGCACGGATATCAGTTCGGGCGCCATCGAAACCGCGACGAGAGGGACGTACGGCGAGAGCTCGATAGAGGGGCTGGACGCCAGGGAGATGGCTTATTTCACCGGGACCGGCGGCAGCTACGAGCTCAAGCAGCGCATGAAGGAACGCGTAAAGTTCTCAAGGCACAATCTCATAGACGACCTCCCCACATGGAGAAGCGCGGGGATAGCCTGCATGGACGTCGTCGTCTGCAGGGACGTTCTGCTTTATTTCCAGCCTGAAGTGGCGCAGAGGGTGATCATCCAGTTCTACGAGAGCATGAATCCGGGCGCCTATCTCATACTCGGCCAGGCGGAGGCCATGCTCACGGTGCATTCGCCATTCGAGCACTGCGTTTACGAGGACACCGTCTACTGCCGTAAGCAGCTGCTCGGTCACGGCAGGGTCATCCCATTCTTCACGGCTCACTGACGCCGCCCCGCGCGGCTATTTCCTCTTGATTGCCGAGACGAGCCCGTACGCCGAGTACGGCAAGAGCAGGGGAATGAGCGGGAACACGAATCTCACCTCGGCCGCCACCGCGAGATAGAGGATGGTCGACAGCACTATGGTGGTGACCGGAACCATGTTCAGGTAACGCGTTGCCGCCGGCGTTCTCGCCAGGCCGTAAATGCCCAGGAGCAGAAAGACGGCGTGGAGCCCGGCTATCGCAAGGCTCTTGGCCGACGGCTTTCTCCCGTAACCCAGGTTGAACCACAGCCGCGGTATCTTTTTAATCGCGAGCACGGCGGTTCCGGCCTTCTGGGACTTGATCATCTTTATCGCCTCGGCCTGCAGTATGCTGTCCCTCTCTACCTCTGTCGCCCCGGCGACTTCAAGTTTTATCTCATCCGTGAGCAGGCTGTCGGTGGACATGAAGTACGCCCCCTGCGTGGGCAGGTGGTTTCCCTTATAGAGGTTTCCACCCACGAGCGTGCTGGTCGGGATGAACTTCCCCATGTCCCGCTTGTTGCGCAGGCCCCATGGCAACATCGTAAGCGAGAAAGCGAGGGCGAGAACCAGGAAACCCCTGTACATGTCCCGCTTATAGATGACGGCGATTACGAGCAGGACAAGCGGCAGCGGGAGGGCCCCGGGCCTGGTGAGCGTAGAGAGTCCCAGGAAGATTCCCGAGACGGCGAACAGCGCGTACCGGCGGGCCCTCATGGCCTGCAGGCAGGTGAAGACGAAGAAGAGCATGAGAAACGTGTACAGGGTCTCGGACAGGATATACGTCGCCCCGAGCACGGCAGGAGGATACAGGGCATAGGCCAGCGCTGCCAGAACGCCCGCCATGTAGTTTCCGAAAAGAAGCATACAGATGGCGAAAACGAGATAAGTGCTGACGGCGTCGAGCAGGCACTGCCCGACCCTCACGGCACGGAAGTCCCGCCCGAACACCTTGAACACGGAGGCCAGGAAGAGGGGGTAGCCCGGGGTGCGCCTGGCCGTGGGGGGCTCGGCGGCCGAGTATCTGTAACCGGTGCCGCTCAGCAGATTGTCTGCCAGTTCATAGTAGGTCGGCGCGTCGCTCTCCGCCAGCGACCTGGGAACATGCTCATGGTCGCCTATCCTGGCCACCGCCACGAGCCTCACGGCAAGTGAAACCGCCAGGACCGCGAGTAACAACGCTCTTCCGGTCCTCTCCGTCATGCGCCGCCCCCTCTAACGTTTTGGTTTTGCTATTCTCTGACACTGACTTATACTACTTGAGGCCCTTACGTTCTACAAAAAAGGTCCAGGTGCCATAGTGAATCAAGACACAGTGCCTACCGGGAACAGGCCGCTGGTTTCAGTGGTGATCCCGAATCTAAACGGCAGGAACCTCCTGGGGGATTGCCTGATATCTCTCGAGAAACAGGCCTTCCGGGACTTCGAAGTCATACTTGTCGACAACGGGAGCGATGACCGGTCGGTCGACTTCGTAAGGGACAACTTCCGGTGGGTCACGAAGATAATCGAGAACTCTGAGAACGCCGGCTTCGCGGGCGCGTCGAACCAGGGCATTGAGGCGTCGGACGGCGAGTACATCGTGCTTCTCAACAATGATACCGAGGCCCATCCGGGGTGGCTCGAGGAGCTCGTGAGAACCGCCGATGCGCATCCCGGCGCCGGGATGTTCGCGAGCAAGACCCTCTTTTTCGACAAGAGGGACATCATAGATACGGCCGGCCACCTCTTTTATCCCGACGGGCTGAACCGGGGCCGGGGCCGCCTCGAGCCCGACGCGGGCCAGTACGACGACAAGACCGACGTGTTCTTCCCGAGCGGATGCGCCGCGCTCTACCGTACTGCCATGCTGGACAAAATAGGGCTCTTCGACGAGAACCACTTCGCCTATGGTGATGACACGGATATCGGCATCAGGGGAAGACTTGCCGGCTGGGAGTGCCTTTTCGTGCCCGGGGCCATTGTCTATCACCACTACTCCATGACCACCGGGGTATATTCCCCCGCGAAGGTGTACCTGGTCGAGAGAAACAGGATCTGGATTGTCTGGAAGTACTTCCCGGCCAAGCACCTTATCGCCAGCCCCTTCTATTCCACCGTAAGATACATGTATCAGCTCTATGGCTCCCTCTCGGGCAAGGGTGCGGCAGGGAAGTTCACCAGGGAGTATTCGCCCCTTAAGCTCTACTGGGCGGTCATCAGGGCTTACATATCCGCCTTCCGTGGGCTTCCCCGCGTTCTCCGCGAGCGCAAGAAGATGATGAAGCTTAAGAATGTACCCTCCGGCGAAATCGACCGCTGGTTCCGCGATTACCGCATGTCCGTCCGCGAAATCTCCCTCAAAGACTGAAATCCCGGGTAAAAGCTCGGGGTCAGGTCTGAAAGTGCACAATGAACCGGTACGCTTCAGGCGCTGTGAATTCCGCAGAGGCCCTGTGGCTCTTGCATTCCCGGGCCTGTGCATTTCAAGACCTGACCCCATTTAAGCCTTGACTGCTGCACAAATGTGCAGTAGGCTGGCTTCAGAGGTGGCCCATGGAGCGTAAGAGGGAGATCTACAATTTCATAAGGCGGGAGATAACCCGGCGGGGCCGCCCCCCGACCATACGCGAAATCGGAGCCAGATTCGGTATCTCCTCCACTAACGGCGTCCGGTACTTCCTTGGAAAGCTCGAGGACGACGGCCTGATCAAGCGCCTGGCAAAAACCTCCAGGGGAATCAGCCTTGCGGGGGACGACCTCTCCGGTGCGGCCAGGAGTCTTCCTATCCTGGGGCGCGTACCCGCGGGTGGGCCCGACTATGGCGAAGAAAATCTCGAGGGACATATCCTGGTGGATGAGCGATTTGTCGGCGGCGAAGACACATTCGCGGTAAGGGTACATGGTGACAGCATGATCGGGGCCGGTATTCAAGACGGCGACATCGCGGTGGTGAAAAGGAACCCTGCGCCTCCCAGCGGAGAAATCGTTATAGCCATGATCGATGACGAGGTGACTCTCAAGAGACTCGTCAAGAAGGGCGGCAGCATAATCTTAAAACCCGAGAACGACAGATACGAGGACATAGTGCTTACGAATATGGCAGACAGGGACATAAGCATAATAGGCACGCTCGAGGCCATCGTGAGGAATTACTGATGACGGGCGTAATCCTCCACATAGACATGGACGCTTTTTTCTCGCAGATCGAAGAGCTGGCCAATCCCCGGCTCAAAGGCAAGCCGGTGATTATCTGCGGTGAGCCCCATAGCAGAAGCGTGGTATCCACCGCTTCTTATGAAGCCAGGAAGTTCGGGGTCAAGTCCGGCATGGCGGTGGGGTTGGCCAAGAAGCTTTGCCCACAAGGCATCTATGTAGGAGGCAATCCTCAGAAGTACGTCTACACTTCGGTGCAAATTCTTAAATTGCTCAAGGAGTCTACGTCCCTTGTTGAGCCCTTCAGCGTAGATGAGGCGTTTCTCGAGTTCGAGGACCTCGATATGGGGGAGGCAACCGCGGTTGCCCGGGATATTAAGAAGAAGGTCCGGTCGAGGTTCGGGCTTACCGGGTCGATCGGCATAGCCGCCAATAAGTTCGTTGCCAAGATGGCATCGGGCCTTCATAAACCCGACGGGCTCACGGTGATCGGTGAAGGTGAGTTTCTCAAAGTATTCGGGGACAAACCCGTCTCGGAGCTCTGGGGAGTCGGCGAGAAGACCGGCGAGAAACTGAACAGGCTTGGCATAATGAAGATCCATGACCTGGCGATTTATCCCGAGGGTAAACTCAAGGCTGTTTTTGGCGTGTACGGCGGGTACCTCTGGGCGGTGGCCAATGGGGTAGACGACAGCCCGGTAGTTCCGTATTACGAGGGAGTACCGCCCAAGTCCATGGGGCATGAATACACGCTGCCCGATGACGTCTCAGACCCCGAACGCTTGCTCTCCATCCTGTTGAGGTTGTCCGAGAAGGTGGCGAGGAGATTGAGGCGGGAGGGCTACCTGTGCGACACCGTTACTGTGAAAATAAGGGATAAGCGGTTCAACACTATTACGCGCCAGCGCAAAATAGAGCATCACATTGACCGGGATGACTTAATTTACATTACGGCCAGGCGCCTGTTTCGGGACAACCATAGGGGTGAAGCCCTTAGGCTCCTGGGAGTCAGCGCTTCGGGGCTCGTAAGAAGAAGCGAGGCATGCTCCGAACCCATGTTTAACCAGGACAGGAAATATGACCTGTTCATAAGAACCATGGATTCCATCCGGGACAAGTTCGGCGAGAGGTCGATAAGGAGAGGCGCGGGCATATCCGCTTGAGGCGATAATGGAAAGCAGCCCAAGAGAAGACAATTCGAAAATCACGAATTTCCTTAAGGAAATAGTCGCGTCCTCCGGTTACAAGGGGCAGATCGTCCACATAGGCGACATCCCGCCGCGCGAAGCCGAATGCAAGGATACATCCGAGCCCCTGGCGCCACCCGTCCGCGGGGCCCTCGCCTCTCTCGGCATCGAGAAGCTCTATTCCCACCAGGCCGAAGCGGTCGATCTCATTCGCGACCGGAAGCATGTCGCCATCGTCACATCAACAGCAAGCGGGAAGACGCTATGCTACACCATTCCCGTCATCGAGACCCTGCTCGCCGACCCTTCCTCCACGGCCCTGTTCATGTTCCCCACCAAGGCGCTGGCGCAGGACCAGCTGAGGGCGCTCGGTGACCTGGCATTGCTTCTTCCCGGCCAGGACAGGCCGGTGCGCCCCGGGACTTATGATGGAGACACGCCGCAGTACGCCCGGCGGAAACTCCGGCAGGACGCCAACGTAATCATGACCAACCCGGATATGCTGAACCAGGGCATACTTCCCTATCACTCGCGCTGGAGCCGATTCTTCTCGAACCTCAAGTATGTCGTGATCGACGAGATGCACACTTACAGGGGTATTTTCGGGTCCAATGTCGCCAATGTCGTCAGAAGGCTGAGGCGCATATTGAAGCACTATGGCGCGGACCCGGTATTCATTCTATGCTCCGCGACCATTGCCAACCCGGGCGAACTCGCCGAGAACATCATCGGCCTGCCGGTGGCCGTCGTGTCCGATGACGGTTCGCCGAGCGGTCCCAGGAGATTCGTGCTCTGGAACCCTCCGTATCTCGACAATCATAAGATCGAGCGGAAGAGCTCCAATGTCGAAGCGCATGAGATCATGGTCAGGCTCGTCGAGTCCAACATCCAGACCATCACCTTCACCAAGGCGCGGGTCGTAGCCGAGCTGATTCTGAGATATGTTCGCGACGCCCTGGCCCGTCGGAACCCCCATCTGGTTGAGAAGATATGCGCGTACCGCGCCGGTTACCTTCCCGAAGAGAGAAGGGAGATAGAGAAATCCCTCTTCTCGGGCCGGCTCCTGGGCGTCGCCAGCACCAATGCGCTGGAGCTCGGCATAGATGTCGGCAGCCTCGACGCCTCCGTCATCGTGGGCTTCCCGGGGACCATCGCATCCACCTGGCAGCAGGCGGGCCGCGCCGGGCGCAAGACGGACGAGGCGCTCGTCGTATTCGTCGCCTATAACGACCCGATAGACCAGTACCTCATGCGGCATCCGGCCTATTTCTTCGGCCAAACGCCGGAGAACGCCGTGATAGGCCCCGAGAATCCATACATACTGGCGGGCCACCTCAGCTGCGCGGCATTCGAGCTCCCGCTCTCGGCGGACGACGAGGCCTACTTCGGCGATCTCATGAACCCCATAGTCGGCATACTCGAGGACGTCGAGAAAGTGAAGACCATCGACAACAGCACGTACTGGGCAACGACCGAATTCCCGGCCGCGGGCGTCAACCTCAGGACCATCTCGGACGACACCTTCACGATTGTGGAGGCAACCGAGAGGGAGAAGGTCATCGGCGTGGTCGACTCGATAAGCGCGCCGGAGCTTGTGTACCCCGAAGGCATTTACCTGCATGACGGCGAGACATATCTCGTGCGCGACCTCGACCTCGATGGCAAGATTGCCTATGTGGAGAGGAAGGAAGTCGACTACTATACGCAGCCCATACTCGACTCGTCCATCCGGATTACCCGGGAGCGGAAATCCAGGACCGAGAGCGGGGTAAACGTCTTCTTCGGCGATGCCACGGTCAGCTGGGCCACGACGGCGTTCAAGAAGATCAGGTTCTACAGCATGGACTCGATCGGCTACGGCAAGCTCGACCTGCCGACGCAACATCTTGAGACGGTATCGGTATATCTGTATCCCGACGGTGAAGTTGTGGGCCTCGTCAAGCGCAGGGGAAAGAACCTGGTTGAGGGGCTCGTGGGCATCAAGAACGTGCTAATCAATATCCTCCCGCTCTACGTGATGTGCGACCGGCAGGACATAGGGGGCCTGGTCGAGTCCAGCAACACGGGAAAGCCCGCGATATTCCTCTACGACAGGTTCACGGGGGGCATAGGCTTCAGCGAGAAGGCGTTTGGTCTCCTGCCGGATATCCTGCGGGCGGCGCTCGGGGTTATCGAGGAGTGCAGTTGCGACGGGGGATGCCCGTCATGTGTCGGCTTGCCGGTTCTGAGGCCGCCCCAGCACCAGGACCCCGATGGCGGGAACGGCTACCCGATTCCCGACAAGGAAACCGCGAGGCTTATCCTGAGGGAAATACTTGAAAGAGACTGACAGGGAAATCAGAGATCGCATCGAGGCCCTGAAACTCGCGCTCATAGAGGGGGCGCCCGGACGGCGGCCCCGAAGGATGGCCGGGGCCGGGGTTGGAGATGGGGCAGGGATCGGATCTGCGACAGGATCAGCCGGAAGCTCCCTTTCCGTGAACGCCCTCGACGGCGCGAGAGAAGTCGAGTCCGAACTGGGCCGCTGCCTCATTCTCGAGCGGGATGTCGCAGACTGCGTTGTCGCCTCCGATCTTAAGGCCGCCGCCAGCGAGCTGGCGGGCAGCGACGCCGGGTGCAAGTACATCTTTCTAGATCTCGAGACCACCGGGTTCTCGTCCACTCCGCTTTTCCTCGCCGGTACGATGTTCGAGCGGGACGGCGGGCTGGCTTGCACGCAACTCCTCGCCCGGGACTACTCCGAGGAGCGGGCGCTGGTGGGCATGCTCGACAGCCTCATCAGCGGCTTCGACCTGTGCATCACCTTCAACGGCAAGTCTTTCGACATGCCGTATCTCAGGGAGCGGGCCAAGTATCACCGCCTCGACCTCAGGTCCGACCCGGCTCAGCTGGACCTCCTCCACCATGCCCGCAGACTATGGCGGGAAAGCCTGCCCAACTGCCGGCTGGGGACCCTGGAGCGGCACGTCCTCGGAAAGCTTAGAAGCGGCGACGTTCCGGGCTGGGAAGTTCCTTGCATTTATCATGAATTCGTGCATACTGGCGATGCAAGAAGGCTAGTGGGTGTGATTCGACATAATCTTTTGGATGTCGTATCGATGGCCGAGCTGCTGATCTGCCTTGCGAAGGGGTGATTATGCTCATCTTTCTTGTGAGACATGCGGAATCCACCTGGAACAGTCAGAAGAAGATACAGGGGCAGAAAGATCCGCCGCTGAGTACCTACGGCAAACGTGAAGCCAAGCTAGTGGGTAAGCGCTTCAAGGAACTATCCTTCGACGGCGTGTGCACGAGTCCGCAGAAGAGGGCGCTCGAGACCGCGCGCGCCATTGTCGGCAAGAAGGCCGATATCTCCATCGACGAAGACCTCCGCGAAATCTGCCTCGGCAAGTGGGAGGGCAAGACGCTCGCCCAGATCAGGAAGCAGTACGGCGACAAGTTTGACCGGTGGGCGGTGCGTCCCGACCGCATACCTATACCCGGCGGGGAGGATTTCAAGGCCTTCGTCCGGCGCGTCAAGAAGGCCCTGCGGAAAATCGAAAAGGGCAATCCTGACGGCAATGTGCTCGTCGTCGGTCATGGCGGAGTCATTTCCACCTATGTCACCGTCGTTCTCAACATTAAGGCTGTCGATGTCTGGTGCGTCACAGTTAAGAACGCCTCCGTCACCATCGTGGAAGTCAAGGATGGGTTGAGGAGGCTTGTCACATTCAATGACATAAGCCATCTCATGCATATCAAAGAGATCGCCGACAAGGACGTAACACATGTCGACTAGGGGCAACCCCTCGGCGCTGCGCATCGCACTGCCCGCCATTCTTGCCGTCGCCCTGGCGCTTACCACCGCGTCATGCGAGCGCAGCAAGATAGTCAACTACCGCGAGGCGCGCAAGCGCATGGTCGAGCGCGAAATCGTCGGCCGCGGCATTGAAGACCAGCGTGTAGTAAACGCGATGATGAAGGTCCCGCGGCATCTGTTCATACCCGATGAGCATATGCATTACTCCTACTACAATCTCCCGGTTCCCATCGGTTACGGCCAGACGATAAGCTCGCCGTTCATAGTTGCGCTCATGACGCAGGAGCTTGAGCTGAATAGCACCGACAAGGTGCTGGAAGTCGGCACCGGGTCGGGTTATCAGGCGGCTATCCTGGCAGAGATCGCCGACGAGGTTTACACGGTCGAGATAATCGAGCCGCTCGCCAAGATAGCGGAGAAGCGGCTCAAGGAGCTCAAGTACGACAATGTCGTGGTCGTGCTCGGGGACGGCTTCTGGGGACTGCCGGACCGCGCGCCCTATGACAGGATCATAGTCACCTGCGCGCCCGAGGAGATCCCGGAGGCTCTCATTGATCAACTGGCCGACCACGGCCTCATGGTAATCCCGGTTGGACCTACGGGCTTCCAGTATCTGATCAAGGTTAAGAAGGAAGGTGATAATATATCGATAGAACAGGTAACCCCGGTGAGCTTCGTACCGCTGACCGGTGAGCACGGAGAAGCCCAGGATGAAGGACAGGATTGAAGGTGAAGGTCTTACTTTCGATGATGTACTGCTTATTCCCCAGCGCTCGGAAGTTCTGCCGTCAGAGGTAGACACGCGGACGCGCCTCACGAGAAACATCGATCTCAATATCCCCATAGTCAGCGCTGCAATGGACACTGTGAGCGAAGCGCGCCTCGGCATAGCCATCGCGCGCGAGGGCGGCATCGGCATCATACACAAGAACCTCCCCGTCAGAGAACAGGCTGCGCACGTGGACCGGGTCAAGCGGTCCGAGAGCGGCATGATATCCAAGCCGATCACGCTGCGTCCGGACGCTACGGTTCAGCAGGCGCTCAACATGATGATGCAGTTCAAGATCTCCGGCGTCCCCATCACGAATGAGGCCGGCAAGCTCGTCGGTATTCTCACGAACCGCGACCTCAGGTTTCTCGAAAAGACGAATATTCCGGTGGCCGATATCATGACCACGGAAAACCTCGTTACGGTTCCGGAGGGCACTACGCTGGAAGAAGCCAAGCAAGTGCTGCATGGCCACCGTATCGAGAAGCTGCCCGTTGTCGACAAGGACTTCATGCTCAGGGGCCTCATTACGGTTAAGGACATCAAGAAGAAGGCCAAGTATCCCAATGCCTGCAAGGATGAAAGGGGCCGGTTGAGAGCCGGCGCCGCCGTCGGCGTATCCGCGGATACCGTACAGAGGGTCGAGGCCCTCGTCGAAGCCGGCGTAGACGTGATTGTCCTGGACAGCGCCCACGGCCACTCCGCGGGCATCCTCAAGACCGTAGAGAAGATAAAGGCGGCGCACCCGGAAACCGACCTCATAGCCGGCAATATCGTATCCGCCGAAGCCGTCAGGGAGCTGGCTGCCGCCGGAGCCGACGCCATCAAAGTCGGCATAGGCCCGGGCTCGATCTGTACGACGCGCATAGTGGCCGGCGTCGGCGTTCCGCAGGTGACTGCCATCATGAGATGCCGCGAGGCCTGTGACGACCTGGGCCTGCCGCTCGTCGCCGACGGCGGAATCAAGTACTCGGGCGACATAGTTAAAGCTATAGCGGCGGGAGCGCACTCGGTCATGGTCGGGAGCCTCTTCGCCGGGACGGAGGAGAGCCCGGGAGAGACCGTGCTTCTCGAGGGGCGGAGCTACAAGGTGTACCGCGCTATGGGCTCGATAAGCGCCATGAAAGCCGGGAGCGGCGACAGGTATTTCCAGGAGAATGTCGAGGCCCGGAAACTCGTCCCGGAGGGCATAGAGGGCCGGGTTCCATACAGGGGCCTGCTCTCGCAGACTGTCTTCCAGCTCGTGGGCGGGCTGAAGTCGGGCATGGGTTATTGCGGGGCAAAGGACATCGAGACCATGCGCAGCAAAGCGCGTTTCATCAAGATTACGCATGCTGGCATGATCGAGAGCCACCCGCACGATGTGACCATTACCAAAGAAGCGCCCAACTACCGGCCGCCCGGTTCCGGATAGCAAATATGAACCATCCGGAGAGAGAGAAACAGATGCTGGAGCGCATAGCGCGCGAGGCGGGGGCCGTGGTCTTCGGCGTTGCCGATGTCGGCGAGGTGGAGGATATATCGGGGGAAGTCTCTCTCGCCGGCCTCAACACCGGGATAAGCTTCGGGTACCGGCTGAGCGACGTCGTGCTCGATGGAATCGAAGACTGTCCCACCCGCACCTACCAGTACCACTACCGCCAGGTCAACCTGCTGCTGGATCGCATCGGCCTCCTTCTCCTCACGTATATCCAGGAGAGCGGTCACAGGGTTTTCGCGGTACCGTCTTCGCAGATCGTGGACTGGGAGAATAACCTCGGTCACATTTCCCACCGCGCCGTCGCCCAACACGCCGGGCTCGGCTGGAGAGGCAGGAATAACCTGCTCGTCAACCCCGCCTACGGGGCGAGGGTGAGGTACTCGACCGTGCTCACCGACCTTGCGCTTCCATGCGACAGCCCGCTCGAGGAGGATTGTGGCTCGTGCAGGCGATGCGTGGAAGCCTGTCCCGGCGGAGCTATAGGCGAGACTCCGGCCGATTTCGATCTTGATCGCTGCATAGAAACCATAGGGCTTGTCACCAAGACCAAGAACATCGGATCCAAGATCTGCGGCATCTGCGTCAAGGCCTGCAGGGGGAGACCGGCATAGCGTTGAGTCCGCCCCGCCGCCGTGCCCGGCCAGCCCGCATTTCATCTGCTTGACCAACCTCTTATCGTGTGGTATTCAGTCTAGGTATGAGACCATCATATGAAGACGGCCATCTTGTGGTGGCGGCGGCAAGGGTGCTTGCACACAGGGATAACAAGCCCCCGACTCCGGATCAGATAGCCGAGCTCCTCGGCCTGCCGCCTGATTTCGCGAGAACTCTCGTGGTCACGCTGGGCGACGAGGGCATACTCAGGGTAGTTGAAAACCCCTTTGAGATTCGCGTCGAGGTTGCGGACTACGCCAAACTTGAAGATCTTCCGCGCGAAGCCGATGGGCTCACCATGAGGGACGAACTCGACACTTTCATCCAGAAGAAGCATGACGAGTACGAGGCAACCAAGAAAATGCTGAGCGTGGATGAGATCGAGAAGAAGCAGAAAGCCAAGCTGTCGAAACTGGAAGATGAGATGAAGAAGATGAAGGGCCCGAATTCATCGCCTTTCGGCTAGAGCCCGTCCATTCCCCGGTCTGCCTCTCTAAGGCTGGCGTTTCTTCGCCAGTACGATGCAGACGGCCAGGCCCCCGTATAGGACCGTGCAGGCAACTATAAGCATAACGATTGCCGAAGCAGGCAGCTTGCCAAGTATCGCAGCCAACATCTACGCAGATCTCCTTTCTCTGGCCCGCATCAGGGCCACAGAGATTATCACCAGCACCGCTATCACGGCCCACCCCCCGACGAACTCCGCCCACCTATCCACGATCGGCGCTCCGTAGGGCCCCGCCAGCCGGTCCTTGATCTCGACGTAGAGGAAATAGATGAGCGCGGCTGGCGTAACAAACATTATCATTATATCCCACCAGATGCCGACCGACACCTCGGACTCGGAGTTCACATACTTCCGGAGCCTCCCTGTCCCGTAGAAATAGCCGATGGCGATGCACTCGAACAGGCAAACCAGTATGAGGCCGAAATTGTTCATGAAGTGGTCGACGATGTCGAGCCAGTAATAACCCGCCTGCGTCGTATATGTGACTCCGATCAGCAGGGCGATGAGGGCGACGCCGAAATTGACCCTCAGCCGCTTGACGTTCCACTTGTCCATGAATCCGGCCGCCACGCCTTCGACCAGAGAGAAGGCCGAGTCGATGGCGAGAGTGAGCAGCATGATGAAGAACAGCGCTCCCATGATGGGAGCTATTTTCCCGAGATGATTAATGATGCTCGGATATGTTATGAACGCCAGGCCGAAGCCGCTGTCGATGACGCTCTCAACAGGCACGCCCGTCTGATGCGCGTAGTAGCCGAGCGTGCTGAATACGGCGAATCCCCCGAGGAAAGCGGTTCCGTTGTTGGCCAGCGAGACTATGAGCGCGTTGTTAACAATGTCGGAGCGCTTGGGCAGGAAACTGGCGTATGCCATCATGACCCCGAAGCCGACAGAGAGCGAGAAGAAGACCTGCCCGTAGGCGCTCAGCCATACCTTGGGGTCGGCGAGCATCTTGAAGTTAGGGGTGAGGTAGTATGCTATTCCGTCCTCGGCGCCGGGCAGCGACAGCCCCTTTATGACGAATATCACGAGGCATAGCCACGGCAAGGGTACGGTAAGGAACACAACTTTCCCTACGCTCTTGGCGCCCTTCCAGATGCAGAGAATGATAAGCACCCATGATATGAGAAGCCCCAGCAGGACGGGGCCGTTGAATGAGAAAACGTCCTTCAGGTTCTGAGATCTGTGCAGGAAGTCATTGTAAAAGAACGCCTCCGTGTTGTGGCCCCACGCGAGGCTGAAGGAGTAACCGAAGTAGTTCACGCACCAGCCCATGATGACGGTGTAGTAGGCGACGATTGCAAAACCGACGCCGCATCCCAGCCAGCCGATCCACTCCTTGCCCCTGCCCGTACCCTTCATAGCCAGGGGGGCGGAGGCCGAAAACTTATGGCCCAGTCCCATCTCGAGTATCATGAGCGGGATACCTGCGGTGAGAAGAGCAACGAGGTAGGGGATGATGAATGCACCGCCGCCGTTGGTGTAGCAAATATACGGGAAACGCCAAACATTCCCGAGCCCGATAGCGGACCCGATTGCCGCAAGGACGAAAGACGTGCGTGACGGCCAATATTCTTTTTCTGCCACTGGTGTCCAGCCTCCCTTCGCGTTTGCAGACGAATGGATGTAAGTCGATTATAGGAGTACGTCGAAAGATGTCAAAAGCAATTTCGGAGGCCGGGCTATGAGCCCTGCTATAGGCTCAGGAGGTACAGAGTCGGTGAGTGGCCCGGTGCGCCGGATCCGCCCGTGGGTCCGTGTTCGCCATCGCTGTCGCCGCCGTCGGCGTTATCGTCGCCGGATGTGCGGATGAGCTCTACGACCACGTCTATATCGAAGGGCTTGTATATCTTGGCGACGGCGCCGGACTGCAGCGCCTCGTCTATCATTCTCTCCTCGGTGTAACCGGTCATCACCACTACCCGGGCCTCCGGGTCGAGGTTGAGTATGGCCTTACATGTTTCGAGACCGTTCATATGGGGCATTCTCATGTCTATGAAGGCTATATCGAAGTGCCTGTTCCTGCAGATATCGATAGCGACGTCGCCGTCTTCGGCGGTCTCCACGTCGTCTCCTATGCATTCGCCTACGTCCTTGAAGAAGTCGCGCACTATTGCCTGGTCATCGACTACGAGAATCTTTTTGCTCATGCGACGGTCACTCCTTCCAGGTCCCAGGATTCAGATAGCGGTTCCAGAGATTTCTTCCGGTACACCGAACAGTTCTTGCAGTCCGGAGGCATCGGGTCGCCCTTTCTTCTCAGGCGCTTGGCGATTTCCTCCCAGCAGGCATGTCCCTTGTTATTCTTGAAGGCGGGGCAGTCGGCCTTGGACAACCCGCATGTGTTTTCGCACTCCACCATGTCCCAGCATGCTTTCGCCTCCATCTTGGGGAGCGCCACGCGGAACACTGTGCCCTTGCCCTGGGCGCTGGATACTTCTATTTTGCCGCCGTGGTCCTCGATGATGCCGAGGCTGATCGATAGCCCGAGGCCGGTACCTTTACCGACGTCCTTGGTCGTGAAGAAAGGATTGAAGATGTCGTTGATAACAGCCTGCTCCATGCCCGTGCCGGAGTCCGCGACGTACACTTCAACAAAGTCAGCATCTCGATTCGCCCTCGAGTGTATGGTGAGGGTCCCGGATCCCCTGACGTCCATGGCGTCCTTGGCATTCGAGATGAGGTTCAGGAACACCTGCTCAAGCTGGTTCGCGTCCGCGTGAACCTTGGGAAGGTCGGGAGTGAGGTCGCGCTTTACCTTTATGTTATGCGACCTCAGCTGCTCGCCGAGGAGCATCAGGGCGTCGTCTATGGGCTGATTGATATCGACTTCAGCGTACTCGAACTTGGACTGTCTGGCGAAAGTTCTCAGGTTGCTTATGATCTTGGTCATTCTCGTGACCTGGTCTTCGATTTTCTTGGCGTATCTCCACTGCGCCGAGTCCTCTTCCATCTTGAGAAGCAGGAGGTCGGTATAGCCGCTGATACCCGCGAGCGGCTGGTTGAGCTCATGGGCGACGCCGGCCCCGAACTGGCCCATGGCGGCCAGCTTGCTGGCCTGTATCAGCTGGGCCTGGGTCTCGCGCAGGGTCTTGTTGGCCTCTTCGAGATCGGCGGTTCTCTCCAGCACCTTCTCCTCGAGGTGGCGGCTGTAGTTCTCGAGCTCCTCATGCGAGCTCCTGAGGTCGATGACCATCTTGTTGAATGAGCTCGCGAGCTCGGCGACTTCGTCTCTTCCGCGAGTGGTCACGGTATGGCTGAGGTCGCCTGCTGCGATCCTCTCGGTTGCGCTCACAAGTCTCTTCACGGGGACTACGACTGCGCGCGACATGAGAAAAACGGCGACGACCGACGCGAGGCCGATCACCGCGCCCATGATCATAACAATGGCGCGAACGCGGGACATCATCTGCTCGATGCCTGCCAGGGATACCCCGACCATGGCCTTGCCGACTTCCTCTACGCGTTCGCCTTCGGCGCCGTCGGGCTCGGACATGGAATCTTCGATACTTCCGAGCAGGAGTTCCTCGCGCGTATGGGTCTGCTTGACAATCTCCACTGAGGCGACGAAGTGAATGATATCCCCTTCGCCCTCTATGGCCGGCACGGTTATATCGCCATGCTTCACCACTCCGTTGAGGTCGGGTGGCAGGTCCAGCTTACAGCCCACGACCGACGGGTCGCTGTGTCCGAGAATCGTGCCGTCCTTATCCACCACCATGGCGTATACGACATCCTCGTCCATGGCGATGCCGGACGCGATGCTGTTGAGCAGGTCCTCGTCGTGCACGAGCACGCCGTACTTGCTGTTGTAGGCGAGGTTGCCGACGAAGGCTTCGGCGCGCTTGGAGAGGGCGTCGGTGATGACCGAGCCCTCGTGATGCACAAAGAACCACGACAGCGCTGTCACCACAGCTGCGAGAACAGCCGTGACAAGCAGCACGAACTTGCCCTGGATCCCGATACGGGTCCCCGCGAGGAGGGACAGGGGGAAAACGGGCCTCTTCCTCTTAGACTTCCTGTGGTTGTTCTTCACCATCATATAAGGCTCGGCATAATACAGCTACGCACAATACCGCTGATTTGTACCTAGTATGTATTTCGGCTGAGCCCGGGGAGACCTTAAGTGCTTATAAATGATGGCCCGAAGAAGTCTTAGAGGTAGAAATAGGCCCTCAGAAGCGTGGTCGTCATGACCCTGGACGGGTCGAAACTGAAATTGAAGTTGAGCTCGGCGCTGATGCCGACGCGTTTCTTTATGACGTACTCGGCGCCGCCGCCCGCTTCGAGCTGTATGCTGGTCTTGGATTCGCCGTTATCCACCCGGCGGAGGACAAAGCGGCACATCGTATATGGCGTTAACTCGGCCGCGGGGGCATAGTCGTATATCACGCCGGCTCCGAGGGAGTAGTCGGAATTCGCCTCCGACTCCCAGTCGACCCCGAAGAGCACCTCGGCGCCGACGTGCTCGGTGACGCCGATTCTGCCGAACCATCTCCTGGGCCCGTTCAGCTCACCTCCGACCCCGTACCACTTGAAGGGTTCTTCCTGTGCGTCCGCATGTGAGGGAGCGATAAGCGCGAGGGTTACAAGCAACAGGCCTATGCCGAGAATCCTGGTCCGCTTCATTCGAGTGACCTCCTTATCCCAGGGGTGCGTTATAGCATTAGACGTCTGTGACCGGAACAATCCTTCGTAACAACTCCAGGGACAGGCTACCTCTTAATGCCCCTGCGCCACGCCTCCTGGACGGCCACGGATATGTAGAATCCGAAGGCTTCCTCATGGAGTTCCGGTACGCCGTCGGTCTTTCGCGTTATGTACTCCAGGCCGAGTATCACGGCGGCCCGGCCGTTTGCAATATCAAGAGTTGTTCCGGCGAGAAACCCGTTCTCCATGGTCTCGGCGGCGTCCTCGGTACGCTGGTCGAGCGGCTGCCTGTAAAAGCCCAGCATGAGAGGGTACTTCTCGGCGTTCCAGATGTTCCGGCCCGTATAGGCGATGCCCATGGAATACCGGTATATTTTATTAACTGAGATATAGTCGTCGTCCATCTTGAGCTTGGACCAGGGGCTGGTTTCATAGTCGAACTCGACCGTGAAGGGCCTCGTTACGATGGAAGCTCCGACTTTGAAGCACCCGGGAGCCGCGATGTCCACGTCCCGGCTCTTCCAGACCCCGGTTTCATCCGTGCTGAGTTCCTCGCTGCCGCTCATGTTCGACCCGGTGCGGAAACTGCCGCCGACCCTCACGTAGTCGTAATCCAGAAGCGCGCCGAATGCCCAGGAAGTCCCCGTGGCGTACATGTCCACTACGTCGATCAGGTCGGAGTATGAATCCGAAACGAATTCGATCTCGCGCTTCTCTCGCGAGTCGAGATAGGAGAACATGATGCCGCCCGATACGGCCAGTCTCCTCTTGTACTCGGCGGATACGAAGAGCGGAATCGAAAACACCGACGACTCCTTCGTGTATAATCCCGAAAAGGGCGCATTGCCGTATGCAATGCCTTCGGCAGCTAGCTGCGCGCGCCCCATCTTCTCGACGAAATAGCCGGAGAAAAGATTCACCACCTTGATGGGAATGATGACGCTGACCACCGGGAATTCGGTGGTGGCGCTGCTCAGGCTCTTCGGGTCAGTGCCGGCGCCCTCGTATTCATATGTCGACCCGAGGGCGGCCAGGGACCGCTCGGTGTAACTCGAACTGTTGCTGTGATGCACCACTCCGACGGCCACGACGACCTTGTCGGCCAGGGCGGAGACTGCAGGGCTGGTTATGTATGAGGAGGCTACATCGGTATTGGCAATGGACGCCCCGGCCATCAGGTGGCCGATGCCTGTAGAGGGGATCACGTCCTTCCCGAGCGTGTTGAGGTCATACACCGAGTCCGCGGCGACCGCCGTGGCCAGGGCGGCGAGCAGCGCTATGTACAGTGCTATCCGCTTCATGCCTCAGTCCTTCCGGTACCAGGGGTCAGGCGGCAGGGCATAATATACCCTGAGTTTCGGATTCGCATAGAACCTCACGTAGTCGACATCGAAGGCCTCTTTGGCCGACTTGATGACGTATCCATAATTGGGGACAGTGCCGGCGACCTGCGGCGCCACAAGCGGGGTGATTTCCATCTTGATCACGGCGTCGATCTCATAGTCCTCTCTCGACAGACTCTTCTGCGCCGCCCCCTGCGAGCCAATCGAAGTTTCGAAGCCCTTCCATTCCTCGAGGACGGCGTAACATGCGACGGCGATATCATCGAAGGAAGAGGAATCGGCCGCGACCGTGAGCTCCAGAACCGCCCGCGAGAGGGTCGAACCCTCGGGGATAAGATCGAGGTCGAACTTGACGAATGACCTCGTCGGGAAGCCGTTCCCAACGAGCAGCATCGTCCCCTCGAACGGCGTCACCAGCGTATCGCTGAAAGTGTCATTCGCCGGGAGATACCAGAGGGTTGTGTCGGCGTCGTTGGCCGTGTCGCGGTAGGCGATGCGCATCGAGGGCTTGACGTCTACGAGCACCGTGTCGCCCTCGTCGGTTTCCACCGGCCAGTTTCTGGACTGGGACGTCCCGAACTCGGTTATGGATTCGATACCGGTGCCTTCTTCTTCGAGCTTAACCATGAGGCCGTAGTTTTTCGACTCTCCGCTGATCCAGTCCGCGACCACGCCGGTTATGTCCACAAAGACGGAGTCCTCGCCCAGTCCCCCTGGGCCGGGGTCGGGAAGTGTGAAAGTGGTCGCCAGCTCGTCGACGGCCGGCATGCTGTCCCAGTAGATGTCGCCGGCCTGAAGCGTGTCGAGCAGGGTGTAGACGCCGAATGTCGAGGAGGCCAGCTGGCCCTCTATGCGCGTGGCGTAGAGATAGAGCTCGGCCGACTGAAGCACCATGGTCGTATCCGGCCGCGAGAGTCCCAGGAAGCTCCTGGACCGGTAACCGTGCCAGTTACAGACCACCATGCGCTCGGACTGCCACATCCCGGAGGTCGCGCTACCCTTATTGGACCAGTAGGCGTCGGTCACATCGAGCGTGTCGCTCACAAGCAGCGAGTCCGGAACCAGATTGGTTACCTGGAAGACGGCCTTCTCGCTGCATCCAACAAGGAGGCCGAGAGATATGACAAGTAAGGTAAGTACTGCTATATCAATCCGTTCCGTCGGGCGCATCTAGCTCCTCTCAATACCAAAAAAGCATACTCAAGCTACTCCACAAGTTGTGGCCTGTCAAGCACTTAAGCACGGGGTTCATACCGCTTGACAGAACATTGTCGGTCTCTTAGTATAATCCTAACCTGGGCCGAGGTCCGCCTTTTTAGGTGGAGTTACGTTCCCAGCCTTTCTGTGGGCGGTGTAGCTCAGTTTGGTTAGAGCAGGAGAATCATAATCTCTGTGTCCGGGGTTCGAATCCCTGCACCGCCACCAGATTTTGCAATAGGGCTTTCCAACCTGGCGAGGCACTATCCGACAGTGAAGGCTCACCGCCACACTGATACAGGTTCTTCACCTCGCCCCGGAGTCATCTGATGCTGCCCAGAACCGTGCGCAGAACCATAGAGAAGTACAGCATGTTCTCCAAAGGCGACCGCGTCGTCGTGGCCGTCTCGGGCGGGCCCGACTCGGTGGCGCTCCTCTACATACTTGATTCGCTGAAGGACGTCTACGGCATCAAGCTCCACGCCGCCCATCTCGAACACGGCCTCAGGGGCGACGAGTCGGTCGAGGACATGAAGTTCGTGGAAGCGCTCTGCGAGACGCTCTCGATTCCACTCACCATGGGAAGCGAGGATGTCGGCGAGATCGCCGATGCCGGCGGCCTCTCGGTGGAAGCGGCGGCGCGAAAGGCCAGGTACGCCTTCCTGGACGACGTTCTCATGGAGACCGGTTTCAAGAAAATGGCCACCGGCCACAACGCCAACGACCAGGCCGAGACGGTTCTCATGAACCTCATGCGGGGAAGCGGGGTCGCAGGCCTGGCGGGGATGAAACCCGCTATGGAAGGCAAGATCGTGCGCCCCCTCATCGAGGCGAAGCGGAGCGAGATAGTGGCTTATCTCGAGTCCAAGAACATCGCCTTCCGCACAGACTCGTCGAATGCCGATACGCGCTTCGATCGCAACAGGGTGAGGAGCGTACTCATCCCGCTCATCGAGAAGGAATTCAACCCGGGCATAGTGGACTCGCTGGCGCGCACCGCGAGCGTGTTCTCCATGGTCTACGAGTTTTTCAAGGATGAGGTGGACACGTCCATGCGGACCGCCGTCAAGACCGAAGAGGGGCGCGTCACTTTAAACCTCGAGCTCTTTAACCCTTATCCTGATATCGTGAAGCTCTTCACTTTCCACAGAGTCCTGCGGTCGCTCGAGGACGACGAGCAGGTCATCTCCTATGACACCCTCTCGGCGCTTCTCAATGTCGCCGAGAAGTCGCAGTCGGGCTCGCGCATCGACATCGGCGCCGGCATAATCGCGCTCAAGGAGTACGACAGCATAGTGATCGGGCGGGACCTCGCGCTTTACGAGCCCTATGAGATCAGCTTCAATGTGCCGGGGGAGACCGTGATCGAGAGCGCGGGTTACGTCTATCGCGTGGAAGTACTGAAGGAGAAGCCGGAGACGCCGGACGTTTACAAGAGCGGCGAATCGGCCTATTTCGATTTCGACGACCTTGCGCTTCCCCTCGTGGCGCGCAACTGGCGCGAGGGAGACCGTTTCGTGCCGTTCGGGCTCAAGGGGAGCAAGAAGGTACATGACGTCTTCATAGACGAGAAAGTGCCGATCAGCGAGCGCACCATGATTCCACTGGTCTCGGACGCCGAAGGCGTGATATGGGTAACAGGCGTGAGGCGGGCCGACAGGGCACGTGTCACCGACAAGACCAGCACAGTCGTCAAGATCACCTACTCGAAGGAACGGGAGCCAGATGAACACCAGGACAAGTAAGCCCAATATCGAGAAGATCCTGATAAGCGGGGAGGAGATCCAGGACCGGATAAAGCTGCTCGCCGCGGAGATAAGCAAAGACTACGACGGCAAGGTTCCCATTCTGATCAGCGTCTTGAAGGGGGGCGTGCTGTTTCTGTCCGACCTCATGCGGGAGCTTACGGTGCTCCATGAAATCGACTTCATGTCGGTGTCGAGCTATGACGGCGGCATGGACACCACGGGCGTCGTCCGCATTCTGGCGGATCTCAGCATCAATATAGAGGGCAAGGACGTTCTCATAGTCGAGGACATAGTGGACACGGGGCTCACGCTCGACTATATCCGGCACCTGCTCCTGGGGCGGCATCCCGAGAGCCTCAAGATAGTCACCCTTCTGGATAAGAAGGACAGGAGGCGCATCGACGTTCCCATAGATTATATTGGCTTCACGATTCCGGACGCGTTCGTGATCGGCTACGGTCTTGACTATCAACAGAGGTACCGGAACCTCCCGTATATTGCTATAATGAAGCCCGATGTGTAGACTAAAGCATGGTGGTGTGAATGGACGAAGGAAAAGGCCAGAGGCCTCGCAAGAAAAACAAGATAGAACTTCCGACTGACCCCGACAAGCGCCAGTACAGGGGCGGGCTGAGAAGCAGCCTCATCTGGGTGGTGCTCTTCTTTATTACCCTGATAGCCGTGTCATACCTGTGGAACCGCGCCCCTGAAGATCTCGAGATCGACTACAGCGTGTTCCGCCGGGAGATCGACATCGGCAATATCGCTTCGGTAGTCATCGACAGCAAGGAAGTGCACGGCGAGTTCATCACTCCGGTGCGCGCCCTGGTCGGAGAAGAGGAGAGGACCGTCGAGAGGTTCAAGGTCTGGCTGCCGGCCGAGGACCCCGAGCTCGCCGACAAGATCTGGGCGGTGAGCCGCGAAACCATAGTCAAGTCCAAGGGCGAGAAGAGCAACTGGGGCGGCCTGCTCCTCACGACTTTCCTTCCAATACTGTTCCTGGTCGGCATCATGATTCTGCTGATGCGCCAGATGAGCGCGGGCGGAAACCGCGCGTTCTCCTTCGGAAGAAGCCGCGCCAAGCTCATAACGGCCGACAGGCCCAAGGTGACCTTCGATGACGTCGCGGGCGCGGAGGAGGCCAAGCAGGAACTTGAAGAGATCATAGAATTCCTCAAGGACCCGCGGAAGTTCCAGAAACTCGGCGGCAAGATCCCCAAAGGAGCGCTTTTACTGGGCGCCCCGGGCACCGGTAAGACGCTGCTGGCCAAAGCCGTCTCGGGCGAAGCCGGTGTGCCCTTCTTCTCGATAAGCGGCTCGGACTTCGTGGAAATGTTCGTCGGCGTCGGCGCGTCGAGAGTGAGAGACCTTTTTGACCAGGGCAAGAAGCACGCACCCTGCATAATCTTCATAGACGAAATCGACGCCGTGGGGCGCCACCGCGGCGCGGGCCTGGGCGGCGGACATGACGAACGCGAGCAAACCTTAAACCAGCTCCTCGTGGAGATGGACGGGTTCGAGTCCAATGAGGGCGTCATCCTGATCGCTGCGACCAACCGGCCCGACGTCCTGGATCCCGCGCTCCTGCGGCCCGGGCGCTTCGACCGCCAGATCGTGGTCGACATGCCCGATCTCAACGGCCGCGAGGGCATACTCAAGGTGCACACGCGCAAGATCCCGCTCGACGGCGATGTCGAACTCAGGACCATAGCGCGGGGTACGCCCGGCCTCTCGGGCGCCGACCTGGCCAACATTGTGAACGAAGCGGCCCTGCTCGCGGCGAGGAACGACCAGTCGACGGTCACCATGCACGATTTCGAGATGGCCAAGGACAAGGTGCTGTGGGGACCCGAGCGGCGGAGCCTCCTTATAAGCGGCGAAGAGCGGAAGCGCATCGCGTTCCACGAAGCCGGGCACGCTCTGGTCGCCAACTACATCCCGGAAGCCGACCCGCTGCATAAAGTCACCATAATCCCGAGGGGAAACGCGCTGGGGCTCACCGCCCAGCTTCCCGTCGACGACCGCCACAACCTCTCGAGGACCATGCTCAACGCGCAGATCGCGGTGCTTCTCGGCGGGCGCTCGGCGGAGTGGGCCATATTCAAGGACATGACCACCGGCGCCAAATCCGATATCGAACGAGCCACAACCATCGCCAGAAAAATGGTCTGCGACTGGGGCATGAGTGAAGAGATGGGCCCCTTGAGCTTCGGCCGCAAGGAAGAGCAGATATTCCTGGGACGTGAAATCTCCCAGCACCGGGACTACAGCGAGCAGACGGCGATACTCATAGACGGGGAGGTCAGGCGGGTAATCGACCAGGCCGGTGAGCGCGCCACGGGTCTCATAGAAGGACATATAGAGGAGCTCAAGGATCTCGCCAATGTGCTTCTCGAGCGGGAGGTCCTGGACGGCGACGAGATCGAGAAGGTGCTCAAGGGTGAGAAACTGGGGCCGCCGAAGGAGAGGCAGAACAACAGGCCTAAGGTCGGGGCCGATAGCAAACCTGCAGCCGGCAAGCCAGCCAATGGCGAGCCCGCAGAGAGTGAGATAAACGGGGCCGGGCCGGCCGGATCGGCGGATACCGCAAATGCGGATGGCCCCGGTCCTCAAGAGACGGAAGAAAAGGATGCCAGCGAAGAAGACGGTCAGGCCAGGGCGTAGGAAGTTCGACCGCGCCAGGGTTGAGAAAGCCATAAAACTTCTCCTCGACGGGATCGGCGAAGATCCCGGGAGGGAAGGCCTCGGAGCTACGCCCCGGCGGGTGGCCGACTTCTATGAGGAAATGCTGTCCGGCATGGGCGTCGATCCCGCGAAGTATCTTGCTCCAATCACCACCGACTACAGCCAGGACATCGTCATGGTAAGGAACATCAGTTTCGTTTCCATGTGCGAGCATCACATGCTCCCCTTTATGGGCAAGGTGCATGTGGGTTATGTCCCGGACAACGGCAATATCGTCGGCGTCAGCAAGCTCGTGCGGGCCGTGGACGCTGTGGCCGGCAGACTTCAGATACAGGAACGAATGACCGTCGAGCTGGCCGATGCCATAGATTCGAAGCTCCGGCCCGCAGGAGTTCTGGTTTATGTTGAGGCGGAACACCTGTGCATGACCATAAGGGGCGTCAAGAAACCCGGCGCCCTCATGGTGACCTCAGAGGCGAGAGGTGTTCTCAAGGAGCTCGATAGACAGGCTCTTATCCTTTCCTCTTTTTCGCGCTAGCACGCTCTTCGTTCGAGCAAGCTTTTCCGGGAGGAACCTATGAAGATGGATCTCAAGGGACATGTGCTCGATCTCGAGTCGAGGCCCGCCATCATGGGTATTCTCAATGTCACGCCGGACTCCTTCTACGATGGCGGTAAGTACGCTGGGCCCGAAGACGCCGTCGCCCGGGCGCGGGCGATGGCCGCCGAGGGCGCCGATATCATCGACGTGGGCGGGGAATCCACGCGGCCGGGTTCCGGCGGCGTTACGGCCGCTGAGGAGATCGAGCGCCTCGGGCCGGTGATCGAGAGGCTCGCGGGCGAGACGGATATTCCCATCTCGGTCGATACCAGGAGGGCCGGGGTGGCCGAAGCCACGCTCGCGCTCGGCGCGCATATGATAAACGACGTGAGCGGCCTTGCTTACGACGACCGCATGGCGGAGGTCGTGCGCTCGCACGGCGTTCCCGTGGCGCTGATGCACATGCGCGGAACGCCGGAGGATATGCAGCAACATACCGGGTATGCCGATGTCGTTTCGGAAGTCAGGCGGGAGCTCCTGGAGCGCGTCGCGGCTGCCGAGGCCGCGGGCATCGCGCGTGATAAGATCATAATCGACCCGGGCATCGGGTTTTCGAAGACAGCCGGGCAGAGCGCAGAGATCATCGCCGCGGTCGACAGGTTCGTAGACGCCGGTTACCCCGTGCTTATCGGCCCGTCCCGGAAGTCGTTCATGGGAAGCCTCCTCGGGCTCGAACCCGAGGACAGACTCGAAGCAACCATTGCCACATGCATCTGGTCTGTGTTAAAAGGTGTTAAGATACTGAGGGTGCATGATGTGGGGCCGGTGGCCCGGGCATTGAGTATGATAAGGGAAGTTTCCATGAGAGAGACTAACCGCGGACTGGCGGTGCCTGAGTGAGAGAGATAATCGGAAGCTGGTGGGTGGACATACTAGACATCGTCATAGTCTGGTATCTCTTCTACCAGCTCTTTCGCCTCATCAAGGGCACGCGGGCGGCGCAGATGTTTCTCGGGCTCGGCATCATCATACTGGCATCATTCGTCGCCGACTGGCTCGGGCTCAACGCGCTCACCTGGATCTTCGAGAGCTTGAGAACCGTGTGGGTCGTCGCCTTCGTAATTCTCTTCCAACCCGAACTCCGCAGGGTGCTCGCGCAGGTGGGCCAGAGCAGGTTCGTCAGGTACTTCATACGGCCCCAGCACCTCGTCGTCCTGGATGAAGTTGTCCGGGCGGCCAGGGAGCTCTCGCTCAAGAAGACCGGCGCGCTCATCGCCATCGGGCGGGACGCCAGCCTGAAGAGCTACATAGACACCGGTACGAGAATAAACGCCCGTGTGACATCTGAGCTCATCATTACCATATTCGCCCCCAACACGCCGCTCCATGACGGGGCCTGCATAATCATAAGAGAGCACCTCGTTGCCGCGGGTTGCATTCTTCCCATCTCCGAAAACCCCATGCTGCCCGTCGCCATCGGCATGCGCCACAGGGCCGCGGTCGGCCTCACCGAGGAGACGGACGCGGTCGTGGTGATTGTCTCGGAGGAAACCGGCAGGATAGCGGTGAGCGAGCGCGGAAACCTGAGAAGGAACCTCGAGGCAGATACCTTGAGGGATGCCCTTGAGGACATCTTCGCGCCCGCAGGCGAAGCTTGACCTAGTCGGAGAATACAGCCTTAATCTCGCCCCATGTCGTCAGTGATGCCTCGGTGCCACAGCCGGTCCAGACGATATCCTCCTGGAACCTCGGCGCCAGGCACCATATGGGCCCGCTCGAGACGCATGCAGGCACATGTATTCTCACGACTATGCCCGTGAGCGTGTAGCATGCGCTTGCGGGTGGCCCTATCTCGATGCGCGTGTCCCCGTCCACATACACCATTATGGAGTCCACGCCGTCGCCCGCTGTGAAAAAAGAGTTCTCGCCGTCGCGAGCCGCGGGCAGGACATACAGTATGCCCGAGATTTCTATGAGGTTGCCGATGTAACTCCACGGGTCGAGGCAGTAATCCCGAAGCCTGACAGGCACGGGGTCAATCTTGGGCCTGATTCCGCTGAGTTCCAGGCCCATCTTCTTGACTCCGCACCCGTCGATTGCCTCGAGGCCACATTCCCGGAATATCTCTCCTCTTCCCGCGAGGCGAAGGTGCCCGTCCACGGTAACCGAGTCCCCGACCCGGAGTGATTCGGCACTGCCGTAGACGAGCATCCCGCAACGTCTATTACGTATCCAGAAAAGCTTGCCTTCCCGGTCATAAGTTGAAGGCCCGGCGATTACGGTGCCAGAGATACACACGTAATCGCCAAGCCGATCAGGTTTCCCGTCGTCGTCGCTGTCACTTCTGAGGTCACAAATGTGATCGCCGCCAGATCGCTGGTCCTCTGTAGCACGGAAGGGTCTCTGTCTAAGGAGGTGAGCCTGAGCGAAGGAGTTTAGAGGAAGTGCGAGTAACAGCAGGAGTCCGGCAAACCTGAGAATTCTTGTCCACGCCCTGGACCGATCCCAGCCTGTATTTATGGTCAGTACGTCTCTTATTGCTCTTATCACGGGTCTCTCCTCTCCATGTTTGGTAACGCCTCCTTGTGTTGGCGGGGAGTCGCGGTCTCAACGGGAACCTGCGTCCCATTCACATCCCATCACTTTCACCGGAAGCCGGTGCCGCCACCCTGGGCCGCGCGGCTCCCGTCGATCCCCCCATCAAACCTCTGGCCATCTCCCAGTGCAAGCGAGGTGCCAGCCGGCGTTCGTGGATAAGAAAAGACTTGAAGTCCGCTTCAGTGCAGCGATTGCGGGATCCGGCGCGCGGGCGTTGGTGCCAGCCGGGCCGCCCCCGGCTGTAAACAAACCTGACACCGCCGCGCGGGAGATACGACCCAACTCAAGGCCCCGGACGGACTTCGCCTGCCGTCAGCATTGTTTACACCGGTGACTGGAAATTGACACCCGGGCGGGCCCGGGGGCCTGGCCTAAGGCGCTTCGGTTTTTCTCCGGGGCTCGTGGAGCTGGACGCCGAACACGAGGGCGAGAAGACTGGCGGCGAGTGAGACAGCGAAAAGCACCTCATATGAAGTGTACTCGACCACGAAGCCGCCGACGGCGGAGAGCAACATCACGGGAGCGATGAAGGTGTTCATGAATCCCAGGTACATTGGACGTTCGGTCTCGGGCGCGAGGTCGAGCATGTAGTTGTTGTGCCCGAGCCGGAGCCCGCTCATGGCGAAACCGACGAAGAAGAATACGGCGCCGAAGCCCGCCACGCCCCTTAAGGCGGGGACCACGGTGGCCATAAGGGCGATAAGCGGAGCGGCTGCCGAGACCAGCGCCGTCAGGTTGAGAACGATCTTGTTGCCGATACGGTCGCTGAGCCGGCCCCAGAGAAGGTTGGAGATGATCATGCCGACCATCTGGATGGAAAGGAATATCCCCACCGTCTCTTCGGGAAGGCCCAGCATCTCGCTCGAGTAGATGATGTAGAAAGGCAGCGCCATCATCCACACGCCTAGCAGCACCCTCCAGACGAGAAACATCCTGTAGCTCTTGACGTCCTTGAGAAGCGACGGGCCGCGCCGGATGAACTTCTTGAACGGAGTCCGCGCATCGGGCACCACCGC
>Ga0272444_10000814_pt1 | contig 31621 bp, 44 predicted proteins | sample SSMForm13_FD_201033 | JGI IMG/M metagenome (GOLD analysis project Ga0272444, IMG submission 201033) | Marine sediment archaeal communities from Little Sippewissett salt marsh, Falmouth, MA, United States - SSM-Form-13 | ecosystem: Environmental > Aquatic > Marine > Wetlands > Sediment ...
GCCGCTCTTCTGCCGCTGGAGCTCGGCCGCGAGGATGTTAATCCCACCGCCGGGAAACTCCGGATCCGCGCAGAGCAGCGCGAGGCATTCGCAGTCGAGCAGGTGGTTGTCGGTTCGGATCTGCACCATCATTCTATACCCTTGGATATGATCCGGCGGCCTCTGGGACGAGATGGAGATTTCAGATGTTCCATTAGCATCGAAAAGCTGGGAACCCATTCCGGGTCCACACACGCCGAAGCGTATACCTCGCAGTCCAGAAGATGGTTATCACGACGGATTTGCTTCCATTCTGTCTTACCTTTATGGGTACGGCGCTTTTCTTCCGAAAGGATCTGTTTCGCGTAGTCCATACCGGCTTCAGAGTGTAGATAAAATCTCTGCGTCTCTGGTTCTTTTTCGTTTTCAGCGTCTGCTTCCTGGCGACCCAGACGCCAGTGGAGAACGTCTTTGAACTGGCTTGTATCGAGCAGACGAAGTTCCAGGCCGCCGGGAATAGGTTTGCTGCTGCGGGGCATTTTATCGATAACAGAGAGCTGAACTTTTTTGATCTGGAAGCGGGATCCACCCTTAATACCATACACGACTTTCCGATTGTTTTTCCGGAGCCATTCATACGCCTCTTCCGTCCGTGACCATTCGTCGGCATCCACGATTCCACCTCCGGTATCCAGGGCAGCTCGCCAGATACCTTTTGTCTTATCCGTTCCCTGTATCTGATATCGCGTGTCAAACACAAGGGCTTCGATGTCGGACCATGAGGCCAGATACCCATATTGTATGAGCCATGATGTTCTATCGGCGGCCCACGCCCGCACGACAAACCAGAATCCATGTTTCTGCATGTCGATTCCGCATGTCAGGGCTATGGCTTCGGGCGGGACTATGCCGGGAGGGATATCCGTGCGGTGTTCGAGTATACCGCTTTCCTCTTTAGGGTCGATTATTTCTTTCCACTCTTCAGCTTTATGCTGGGTGACGAACATCATGAATTTGGCCAGGTCATCCTTGCCCTGAAGAAAGTCAGCGGCAACCGCCGACAGGGAGATGAACGGAGAGTACCAGGATGGCAGATGAAATCCGACCGTTTCAGGGCGATAAACTTCGGTCTCCGATTGCCAGAGACCGTTTCTGACCGCGTAATCACGCATATGGTCGTCCCATAATTCTCCGCATTCCACGCATTCGTAGTTCGCCAGTCTTCTTCTCTTAATGCGTCTGGGATCCCGTTCGGTCTCAGGCCAGACGATCTGACTGAATTCCATTTTCTGGAGGGCGCCGCAAAAAGGGCATTTCGCGTAATAATGACGTATCTCGTCCGCTTCGTCGGTCAGGGCTTTGGTTATTGTGCTCGGTTCGCTGGCTGGCGTCGAAAGGTACAAGATTTTTTTCGTATGAGGATAGGCGTTCGTCCGGATTTTTCCCAAGGAAATGGGGTCGGCTTCACGCCCGGTGAATTCGGGATATTTATCGGTCTCATCAAAAAAAAGGTATCTGGCAGATTCCGATGCAAGCTCGGCCGCCGATGTGGCCCATACCGGCATTAGATCCATCCCATTTAAGAAATGAATTCCCTGTACGCTAGTGTCGTCAGACCTGGGACTCAACAGCCGTGTGATTCTGGGGGTTTCGCGGAACATTGGTATTAACCGCCGTTTTGTAATGCGTTTTGTGGTTTTTTCGTCCGGCATCACATACATGCCCGGACCGGGATCCTGATCCACAGAGAAGCAGAGACAGTTGAACGCTATCTGCGTTTTCCCAATTTGAGGCGCGAAACACAAAATGATGGTTCTGATCCATGGAATGTTCCAACAATCCATCGGCTCTGTCAAATAGGGAGTGGTCTCATTCTGCCATTTCCCGGGTTTCGGGCCGTTCGTGACAACACGATATTTTTCTGCCCACTGTGAGACCGTCAGGTTTTCTTTTTCCTCAACGACATGACGTTCGGCGGCGGTGAATTGTATGGATCGAGGCGGTGTGATGTTCTGGTTCGAAATATTCAACCCTATTCTTCTTCCTTTTCCATTTCGTTATTCCCGATTTTGGAATTCGGGATGATAAAATCTTTTTTTTCAGCGTACCGGGCCAGCCAGGAGCGAAACTTGACGAGTAGAAATTCTATCAGATCAACAGTCTTGGCGGAATTGCCCTCCACACATTGAATGATTTCGCCGGACGAGGAGCGGGCGAAGTTTTCCATATCAGACTTTAGAATGGTTATTCTGGCGGCCAAATCCTGTTCATATTGCACGTATTCCACATAGAGGCCGCGCGCTATTTTCGTTTTGAGAGTCCAATGCTCGGCCTGCGCCATAGCTCTCTGGGTTTCGGCGATTAGCCTGTCCCGCTGCAACTCTTCCAGATGATCATCTTCGGAAGAGGATAGTTTGGACAGCGGATGTTTTATGTAGCTCTCTACGGCCGATTCCAGGATAGTGCCATCGGATTCGATTTTCAAAAGCCCTTTTTTACAATCTTTATATAGTTTGCTTCGATGTATTTTTAGACCCCTACCCTGAAGATGACGTAACACTTCCATGCGATTTTGGAACAAAGGCTCTTTTGCTATGGTGGCTGCTGCCAGCATTTTCGATGCCCGGTCAAGGGCAAGCAGATTTGCCGGGGTGGGATCAGTAATTACTGCGCGCCTGGCGGCCTCTTTCGCGGCTAATAGGGTTCCAAGGTCTGCTCCCTCGGATTCTTTAATCAGTTTCTGGAGTTCTTTATCGCCCATACTTTTCCATCCACTCTTTCGGGACATTGGTCAATAGATAATCAGCAAAGAGATCATAAAAAAATTTTTCTATTTCTTTTTTCATGATCTGTCCTTCAAAATTTCAAACGCTTTGAATTTTCGCCGCCAGATACTGACCGTTGCCTCACTGCACTTGATTTTCTCGGCGATTTCCTTGGTCGGGCGATTCATCGATATAAAAAGACCGAGGATGATTATTACCTTGGCTTCCAGATGACATCCCGATAGAAACGTGCCGGTCATCGACGTAAATGTGCTACCACACGATGGGCATATTACACGTCGACCATTCAGCAGACGCTGAACATGTTTTTGCGGAGCTTCTATATTACAATATGGACAGTGCAGCCCCGATGGATGCAGCTGTGATACTATCCATTCCCGACAAATGCTTTCATCTAAAAAATCAGGCCCAAACGTATGTAGGATATCAAGCGGGGAAAAATTGTTGATATTTATTTTAGTAAGTTTTTCCATATTATCTTCTCCTCGGGATGTGCCAGGATATAGTCGGTGACCGCCGGGACCTGGAACACCAGGTGCGCGATCCGCCCACCGACATATTTCCCGTTCCGAACCAGCGCCAACCGGTTCGGTGTGTTGATTATGGTAACGCCGGGATTGTTTTTCAGAAGCTCGGCCAGTTCGATAACCGCCGGATCGAGTGAGCCTGTAACTGCGTTTTCCGGAGCGGTTTGTTCGACGGAGATCTCCCGCGGCCGGGATTCGCTCTTTTTATCCGGCGGACGCTCCACATCATATGTCAGTCCCGGCGGTAGCCCCGCTTTTATCCACTTGTCAAGGTCTATCCCCAACTCGTAGGCTTCTCCGGGATCCTTCCCGTCCGGGACCGGCCATCGATCATGGTTGTCGAAGTGTTTTTGCCACCATTCTTGAGCATCAACACCAGCCTTATCAAAGTCGAGCGCGTTGAGGATCTGCACTGATTGACTGAGTCGGGCATACGTCGCGGCATCCGGTTTCCCGTGCGATGTCCCGACAGCTACGGCGCCGGCGAGAGCGTTGCTGCCGGCCACCGCGATCGCATCAAGTTCAGACTCGACGATGACGACCGCCCGGCGGCCGGGCTCGATGTGCATGGTGTGCGCCGAGGAGCCGGGGATTACATAATATCGGGGCTCTCCCTCTGGCCGACGGATACGGATTCGACAGACAACGCCGTCAATAAAGGCCGGGATGATCAGGCCCTGGGGGATCCATAACGCGCGGGGACGGCCGTTTTCTTTTCTTATTTCCGGAAGGCCCCAGGCGCTACGGGCGCGGTAGAGATCCCTGCCTTTTTCTCCGGGGTTCCATCCGAGACGATATTTCTGAACAGCATTCAAGTCGATTCCCCGACCGGCGAGCCAGGCGAGGGCTTCAAGGTTTGATAAGAGGTGTTCATGAGCCCAGGCGACAAGTTTCTCGGCGTTTGCTTTCCAGGGATCTTCCGGGAGCTGGTGCTCGGCGGGTGTAAATGTCGGGGCGGCCGCCCTGGGTTGTTTTGGCCCCATGTGCGACGGACGATCGCCGGCGGGCAGGTGAAGATAATCACAGGCTGCCTGAAAGCTCATTCCTTCAAAGTCCCGCAGAAACTGGATCGCATCACCCTTTTTATCGCATCCACGGCACCAGTACGATCCCTGCCCCTGGTTCTGGTCCGGCCAAACGTGAAAGCGGTCACTGCCGCCGCAGCCGGGGCAGGGCCCTTGCCATTCACCGCCCCGTGTATTCGAGACCTTCCGGAGCTTCACTTTTTTCTGTGCCAGATCAAAAACGTTCATTATTTATTAGCCTCTTTTTTATTCAAAGACCCTTGTAGACTCTTTTTTAAACCCTCCAGATATTGGGTTAATTTTCTTTTTCTTTTTTCTTTTTTTTATTTATTTAATATCATTACATTTATTTAATTTTATAGTATTAATAATACCTCTCCATAATGACCCTTATAGATACTTGGATAGTTGCGTATATATTTATACGCATGGACTTTTTATAAACTCGCAATGGTAAAAAAGGTGCAAAAAGGGTCTAACCCTCCCTTGACCACAAAAATCAACCCAGGTATCGACAGCTATCCGCGAACAATTCTGGCGTGTTACAGTTACCACGCGCGCGAAGCTGCCAGCATAAAGGGTCACCATTTTGCGACGCACTTGGGGCCCTTTGTCGATAGTTGGATACTTTTTTATGGTTTTTCTCTTTAATGTATTTTTATTATGCATAGTCATACTTTCCCTTGATAAGTCTCTCAACCGGCCCCGTTATCCAGTTCAATTCCGATATAATACACACACCCGCCGGTGCGGGTCTTCTCATACTTCTGGCTGAGCTGCTTTCCGAACCAGGTTCCGGAGGGATGCTTCTCTCCTATGTTTTCGTGATACCAGGCAGTAAAGCGGTTATACAGCGTCGACGATTTACCCTTCGCGCCCGGCTCGCGGATGCAGCATGAATCGATAAAGTCTGCCAGGAGATCCTCGTTGCGGCGGTACTGCTCGGTCGCGTCGGTCACCTTGCGTGGCGGATTCAGCCCATGCCTCTGCCACCCCAGACACCCGCGGACCAGCCAGGCGAGGATCCCGGGCGCTTCTTTTAATACCTGCCGGTCGAGATCGATGATCGCCCGGCGCTCGGATTCGTCCCGGGGATCCCGGTTCACAAACGACAGTGTAAACGGTATAAGGTGCAGCCGCTCCCAGAATGCCTTGTCATTCGGCGGGGCCTGCGGCTGGGAATTCGTCATAAGGAATAATTTATGGGTCGGTGGAAAATGTGATGGATATTTATCGTGAGGGTTCCGCCCGACGAGCTCGTCCTTGCCGGTGAGCCATTTAACCTTCGAGGCGGAAAACTTCTGTCCCTCGTCGGTCTCACTGGCGAAGGCAAAGCGAAGACCTTTGAGGCTCATAATGTCAGGAGAGGGGCCCGAGGAGGACTTCGCGTATCTCGACGACAGGAGCATTTCCGACGGAATAGATCCTGCGAGGGAACCCATTACATAACTGACGGTTTCAACAATCAGGGATCTGCCGTTCCACCCCCCCTTTCCGTAGAGGACCGGGAAGACCTTTTCGTGCACCAGGCCGGTAATGGCGTATCCGAACAATCGCTGGACATAGTCCACCACGTCCTGGTCTCCGCTGAATATCTCCAGGATCTTCTCCTGCCAGAGCGGAGCAGGGGCATTGATGCCACGGAAATCAACCGGACTGGCCAGAGATAGAAAATCGCTGGGGCGGCCGTCGAGTAGTTTGCCGCGCTCAAGATCCACAACGCCGTTCCCGCACGGGAAAAGCATGGGTTTTTGATCAAACTCGTCGCCCGTGATAGCCAGGGGATCCTCGATGGTATGTGAAAACGTCAGACAGGTGTTTCGTCGGCGGTCGTCGCGGAGTTTGCTGGCACGGTTCAGGAGATCCCGCTGTTTCTTCTGCATCTTTTTGATCTTCGCCTGGTTCTCTTCGCCGTCATCACCCACAAGCCCGGCGATCCGGCCCGAGACTGCCTTATATTCATCGAGGTATTGTTGGACAACCATCTCTACGGCTGCCAAGGCACGGCCCATGACATCACGCTTCCAGTGATGGCCGGTCCACTCGAACCATTCCTGGGTATTCTTACAATAAAGGAACCGGTCACGGAATAGAGTCGCGTACATCGTACCGTCGCCCAGGGCATTCGCGAACAGGCAGTCGTCGATAAACTGACTTGTTATCGCAGGAGCTTCTTCCGCCGGCGACTTCATCTCCGCCTCTTTATCAAGACGATCCTGCACCTTCCGCCTGATCTCGTCGTCTTCGCTCGAATCCGGCGCGATCTCATCAGCAACATGGGCAACGCTGTCTTGAACATCTTTTCTGGTTTCTTCAATCTCATTCGTCATCTTTTAGTGTCATCCCAAAAAAACAATATTCTTAAGAGGTTCCGTTTTTCTCAACTCCTTTTCTTTTAAAAAGTAGAGAGATCCCGAGCTGACCGTAACCGCATAAGAACCAAGGCTCCCAAAGGACCCATAACCGTCGGTGAGAGCTATTGATACCTGTATTGAATTCTGTGTTGGGGTACGGGGTAGGAATAGAGAAAAACACCGATGTTGTTTTTCTTGTTGAATTCATTACAGGTAGCACCATGTCATACTCCGGTTGAGTTAGATTGTTGTGAATTAGTTATCGGTTGATTTTCTTCCGCCTGCAGGCGATCAAGAGCGGCCGCGATCAATGCTCCAGCCCGGACGAGATCCTGTTTTGGATCTTTGGGTTTCCACCAACCATCCCACCCGAGTGGCCAGAGGCGATGAATAATGTCGAAACCCATACCGACATCGGGACTTGTTGAGTGTATCATGCTCAGGGCATAGCAGACACCGGCGCAGGCCAACTCTTCTGCGGTACACTGTTCATCATGCTTGACATCAAAACCCTCCTCGTCAATCTGGCGGCGGCGTTCATGGGCGATCAGGCCAGCGCCACCGGCGAGCCGGCTAGCCAATAAAGCGTTCTCGGCTCTTAGCCTATCCAGTTCCGCATACAAAGGAGGCTGGGGTTGTTTGTTTATATCTGTATTAAGTGACATAGTAACCTCTATTCCGGTATCCGTTTGAGTCTCTGTAGGTTTTTGATGACGGCTTCTTCGTGGTTCGGATCGCACGCCATACTGATTTCACTGACTGGCACGGCAAATCGCGGCGAGCGTTCTTCTTCGATAACAAAGCGCAGGGTGCTGAACATCCTTCCGCGGATCCTCACCGGCTTGCCGGGCAAAACCTTCATTCGATGTCTCGGTTTAGTCGCCGAGCCGTTGTCTTTTGCTTCCATTTCTGCCTCCATATCCAAAAAAGCTGTTGCTCATTATCTTTATCCCAGTGGGACATTAAGGGCGGCGGCCATTTCCTCCAGCGTCAGGTCACTGTTGACCATTCTGGCGAATGCTTTGCGTTCGCGCCTTCGCTTGCATCGTTCCTCGTATGCTAATCGCCTGGCATTCTTTTTTGAGCCATTGCGCCCCTTGAGCTTACCCATATAGCATGTACCTGATATCGCTAAATAAACCGACCTTCATATTTGCCCTGTATGCCACTTTCTCGTGTGGACTGGTATGATGGTATAGATCAAACAGGCAAAGGAGACTGTTCAATTATATACAAAACCTGCTGCGATAGATCCCGGCGGTGAATTCGTGCAGTTTCGACGATAGAGTTATATAGCTCCAGGTCCTCACCGGCAAACTCCAGTGTGATCACCTTTCGCTCGTCGTCTCCGGATGTAGGTGTCGAGTCGATCTGCTGTTCCGTGAGTGTGAAAGCCGGCGGGTCGGCTTTGGCCACGGCGGTGTCATCGATCTGTTCCGGCGGAGAATTTGCTCCCTGATCCTGCGCTCCGGAAGTTTTACTGGATTGAGCTTTCAACGCCTTGTCCCGGAGCCGTATCCGTGCTTTCGCCAGAGCGTCCTGTATCTTCCTCTCGTCCGTCATGCCTGATTGCGCGTTGTAGCACCCCGGACACAGCCCCTTGCCAACGATAGCCACGTTCTCGCGACCGCAGTTTTTGCACGTTCCTTTTTTGTTTGCCATATCGTCACCCTCTTCGTTTTATTTGCCGGACCGAATAATCATCCACCCTGATCACCCAGGGATCCGGGATATGCCCGGTGCGTTTCGCGACCTCGATCCGCGCCAGCATAAGGGCACCCGCCGGATCCTTCGCGTGGCGGTACATGTGATGGATCTCACCCGCCGCATTGATAATGACCTCATACTTCATGATCATCCCCTCCATCGCCATCCGGACGGCAACTCATACAAACACCACTGGCCGTCCCTCCAGAAATACAATCGACCGTTAATCCACTCCTTCTGATATCCCGTCCCGTGATACGCCTGGAGAGCCTTTACCCGCCCGGCCTCAATCATAAACTCCTCACGAATCAGATCCGACAGCGAATACGGTATTCCCGGATGCTCACCCAGGGGATACAGAATCGCCGGAAAAGCCAGGACAATCAGTATCGCCAGCAGGGCTTTCATCGAAGCCACGCGTACAGATACCCGCCGCCAAAATAGAGGACAGCAAAGGCCATGACAACGTAACAGAAAACAGTCAGAATCCTGTCAGCCTTCCGCAACGACTCTTCCCATGGCTCGTTCTCGATGTATGCCTGAAATCGTCTGATCATGACCCCCCTCCTTTTTTTTTCTTACTTCCCCGCAGATGCGGCACCGATATTCCTGGCCTTTTTGTACGGTTTTCCACCTGTTGTGCCCCTTCTTACAAGGTGTTGTTTTGATGTCTCGTTCTCGCTTCTTTTTCCTTGCGGACATTTTATTTTTTGCCTCCCAAATTCAGTGTTAGCTGCTTCCGCGCGAGCATAGACGACAAGATTCTCTTTGCCATCGACGCGACGTACGGATGCCAACCATCGCTCTCGTTAATGTGTTTCCGGACCAACTGCTCCAACGCATCCTCCGCCGTTGAGATACAGACATCCCGGGTTGGATATCCGGTCCTTTTGATGCTGGGAAGATAGCTGGAAACTTGCATACCGGTGGACAAACCGCCGCAATAATAATCGATCCCGTATCTCCACAAACCCTGATGTTCTGCTATGTAAATCTGGACCCGGAAGCCTATTCCGGCGTGCACCTTTATTTTCTCAGGATTTTCGAAAATTCCATGTTCGTTCGGTTCAGTTTGTCGGGTTTCACATGCGTTCACGGTTTATCTCCCTGCGTTTTGATGGGCCTCGGCCTCTTTCAGTTCATCGCCGGTCAGCAAATAAGGATTCGGCTCATCGTCTGATTCATCCAATCGCTCTTCAAGGGCAATGATCCGGTCGCACAAAATAATACACACGGCTGCCAGATCATCCTGATCACACGGCCTCTCCAGCAATTCAGCTCGGATATCCCTTATCGAACGCTGATCGGTGTGAAAAATACTCATAGAAACACCTTCCTCATATCTCCGGCGGAACATACGTCGTTACCTGCGCGTCACACGTATAATCCGGCCGGATCGTATACTCGCCGCGGGCCTCCAGGCCCATAACCTCACACCGGGGCTCCATCTGATTCCGGTGCGAGATACACTCGGGATGATAATATTTGCACCACCGGCAATTCCGGGTCTCATTCGTCGAGCCCTTCCGGTAATGCAGATCATTCTTCTTCTGTAATTTATATTTCGGCATATCCTACATCTCCCTTACTTCCGCCCCGCAGACCGGGCAGCATAAACAGCCCGTCCCGTCATGCTCACAATCATCCTCAGGCAGCTCCTCACCGCAACCGAGGCATTCGTACATGATGTCTGCGAGCTCTATAAACATGCTGTATATCCCTTTTTTTGACCGCGATTCCGCTTTCGCCGAGGCTCGCGGCGGGCCCCAGAAAGGAGGCTCCTATGAAAAACATAATACGTCCGACGTCGTGTAAACCTTGCCCGTGACATTGTCCACCAGCCCCTTTGCGGGCTGGCGATGCGATTGGCGCCGGGGCGCCCTTACCTCACCCTCCGGATCAAAAGGAATATCAAGATTTCCCGCCAGCCAGGCATCCAGCGTCTTCACGTTATACAGCCTGGTTCTCTCGTTGCCCGCGTGAGGCAATGCCCTGGCATGAGCAACGAAAGCGGACCGAGACAAACCACAATACGCAGCCGCCTCCTCGATCCTCAACCACGGAGTCCTGACAACCTTCCCATTCTTAAGAGCAACCTCTTTCATTGACCCTTCTCCTTCAAGCTGATCCGTGTACGCAACAACGCCTCGATCGCCTCATCGATCTCCTTGATGATGCACCGCTTCTCAATGACGTTGACCTTCCCGTCCTCGAGCGACTTCGCGACAGCGCCGATCACATCCGCTGTCTCCTTCATGATTTCAGATGTCTGTTTTGATAGAGATGACAGGCCGGAAGGCCCGTTGTTTGATAGAGGGACAAAAACGCCGCCGCACTGCTGAGCGACCTTTTTTGCCACCTGGGGCGGCTTAACCGCCCGGAGCATGCCGAAAAATCCGGCAAGCGTTGGCATTGACTGATACCTGTAATTCTCGAACGTCCGCGGGGACCCTCCAACCTGATCAGCCAGATCGGCCGGAGTAAAGCCGCCGCTTTCCGCCTCCCACATCAGGAGCCGGACCATCTTTTCCGCGAATTGATCATGCGCCGGTTTCGTCATAATTTCTCCTTTCATCCGGGGAGATTATGCTCATGTTCCTCTGTACGAGGAGGAGCAACTGATTCATGGTAGACGCACGGGAAAAGAGCATCGAGGAGATCAGCATCATGCAGTTGCCTCAGTTCAGACGCCAGCTCCGCCACAACAGGCCGGAGAACCTCCGTTACCTGATTCTGCAACCGTTCGTTGGCAGTGTCGTTCAGCATAATGTTACTGATCGACGGTCGGGCCACCGGCGGATCCATCCGATCCGCCAGATCCTGAAACCTCATCCCGGCATACCCGATCAGGGCATCAACCATTTTTTTATTGACAGTTCGTTTGATTTTCTTCATATTGACCTTTGGTTAATTGCTCGAAACTAAGGACAGAGCTATGAAAACCAGCATCACAGCAATATATCCGCGTCAGGACGATGATGGGCTCGTAATGAATGTTAAGGTCACATTCTCCGTGCCGGAAGAAATGCACCGAAACAATACGGTTGAAATAACAACCTTTGTCGACAAAGGCATAAAATCATTAGACGAAATCAACCGACTGGCCCTTGATGGCGCAATTAACGTTTTAAGAAAGATAATTGACCCCCGTCCATAATGTCCCTGTAGACGGCTCTGACGATTATTGTGTGGAGATACCGTCTGAGTGTTGTTGTTATTTTTTTTATCTGGTTCATTTTGCCTCCTTGCTGGTGGTGTTACATATAGTCAACAAATCTACTCTACGGAGAGTCAATACTTGAATCAGTTAAGTCTGTCAAGAAAAAAATGAATGAATCAAGAAAAAAAATAAAACAAATATTCGATCAGCTAAAGATATCACAGGCCGAGTTTGCAAAAAAGCTGGGTATAACAGAGTCTTATGTTTCCAAAATATTCAGATCAAAAAACGATATCAAAATCAGCAAAACCTTGATTAAGTCAATATGCTATGAATTCAATATCGAGCCTGAATACTTCAATCCCTCCTCATCCAATCAGGAACCGGACATCGCCGAACCTCGACCCCAATATCAAACCAACAAATCCGCCACCCGACATGCTGATCTGCTCAATAAAACCCGCGAAATACTGGAATCTGGAACGTACTATGCCGCCGCGCTGACATCCAATATCATCGCCTTTCATGACGCCGTCGAAGGTTGCGAGACACGCAGCAGGCAGGCTGTTAAAATCGAGAAAGGGCTCCAACAGCTCAACAAAATAGAGGAGGGACTTAAACGGCTCGACAAAGTCGAGCGGGATATAGAACGCCTCAAAGTTCCACCGTCCAAAAAGCCGCGGCAGACAGGATAGCTGTACACAGACATCATCCCCTAAAATACTATGCGGGAGCATGCAAAATATTTGAACTGTTTCAGGTACTTTAGACAGGAGAACATGCCGTTGAAACGACAGAGAATCCTATATTGTGTCATTATTTTCTTGATAGGCTGCTCTGCCTCAGACATGATAACAAGAGACAATCCCTACCTCGAAAAGACTCCATATCCGGATCCTTCCGCGGCATATATAGGTGAATGGACCGCTGGCATGACCGGAGCTCTGACCTCTATTTGCATCACTGCATCAGGACGAGTCAGAATATGCTCATCCAACTCTTATTTCGGCAGCAAAGATGGATTCATATACCAGGAACAGGGAAAGACCTTTATGATCTTCGAAAGCGGAGATACGTATGAACTTACACTCGTCACGGAAGACTATATTCTCGCCCGACATTACGATAAAGACTACAAATTCTATACGGGCCGGGTGCCCCAGAATTGTCGCTCGACATTCAACCAATTCAGATTAGGCAAGGAACAACAATGAAAAAGGTTTCATTTGAAGTGCAAGGCTCAGCGCCAGAACCATATACCGTCACTTTCATCAAACGGACAGAGAATAATCTCTCCGCGTATTGCTCGTGTCCCGCAGGGGAAAACGGCCTGCACTGCAAACATCGCATTAATATCCTTATGGGCGAAACAAAAGGAATCGTAAGTGATAACCTCGGTGATGTCAGCATCGTTCAAGCGTGGGTGCCTGGGACCGATATCGAGGAAAAACTTCTAAAGGCACTCAGGCTGGAATCAGAATTTAACAGAATAAAAAAAGAGCTATCAACCGCAAAAAAGGAACTTGCTCAAGCGATGCTCGATTAACACAAACCTACAGGAGAACCCATGTACACAATCACCTCAATCGGGACCCTGATCGTCTCTATACTCGCCCTCATCCTCGCCGTGCTCGCGCTTTTGGTACCCGTCTTCATCGTGCAAATACGAAACAGGCTGATCAAGACAAACAAACAGCTCGACCAGATCATCAGCCTCATGGGCGGCACCGAACGAACCGTAACATGCCCCGGATGCGGGGGCACATTCCGGATCCCGCTGTCGCCCGGGACCGTAAAATGCCCTCACTGCGGAAAACAATATAACTCGGATATTCTCAGATAATAATGCCAGTCTACACAAAAAAAGGTCTTCACTACTGCGTCTACTATAACAACGCCAAACGGGTATGGGAACCCTTCGGCCGCGGACCAGTCGCGAAAAAAGCCGCCGAAGCCCGGGACCTCGAAATTAAGCTGCAAAAAAAAAGAGGCCAGTGGAACAACCCCGGATCCATATCATCCGTCACCTACAGCGAGCTCGCACAGACATACATGGACCACCGCAAAATCGATCTCAGCGCGAAAACCAGGCATGAGATATTCCAGATGCTCACGAGATACGTGATCTCACCGATCGGCAATAAACCTGTAAACACCATCACAATGCGTCACTGGAATAAAATCCAGGACTCCATGATTAAAAACGGTGCCGGCGCGAGAACCATCAATACATACTTCCGCTACCTGAACAAAATATTCAAATGGGGCGTCGCAAACGGCTACCTCAAGGAAAACCCCTGGAAAGACCGGGAATCTCTCCGGCAGAAAAAATACACAGTCGACCTGTTTACCGTAGACGAATTCCAGCAAGTCCTTGATGCGGCGGCGGAGCACCTCGCCTGGGCAATGGAAGTCGCATACTACACCGGCATGCGCCCTGGGCCCTCCGAACTGTTCGCTCTGACATGGGACTGTGTCGACTTCAAAAATAATCGAGTCCGGATCTACGCCACAAAAACCGACAGCTACAGATGGCAATATCTTGACCCTGGATTTGTGAGGCGGATGGAAACCCGATATCGTGAAAGTCGGCAGCGGGGCGAAACCTGCCCGCACGTATGCTCATACCGCAACCAGCCAGTAAAAAGCCTTAAAGTTGCCTGGAACGCCGCCAAAAAACGAGCCGGCGTAAAAAAACCTATGCGGCTATACGACATTCGTCACTTCTATATCACCCACGCCCTCGCCAACGGAGCCAGCATCATGGATCTGGCCGAGAGGGTAGGGCACGTCGACGCCACAATGATCATCAAAGTCTACTCCCACATGGTCGAAGAACTCAAAACCAAACAGGCATTTCAAGTCCCGAGCCTGCAATTCCAGGATGAAACAGTAGATCAAACAGTAGATATTCAAATAAAAAGGGGTCACGATTTCTCGTAACCCCTTGATTTACTGGTGGGCCGTAGGAGATTTGAACTCCTGACCAACTGATTAAAAGTCAGGGAATATAAAATACGGTAGAGCTAACCAGTTAATATTACTCAGGTGATAATTTCATAAACGTTTATATTAGCCATGATCCACAATAAAACAGTAGACAAAACAGTAGACGGCTGATGCCCCTACACCGCCAGCAGATTCTTTGATTTGAACAGTTTCTTCTCGCTATCGAACTCAAAGATATCTGACAAAACCCGGAACGGCAGGGTCTTGTCAATCGTTGCCTTCTCGCCCAGCTCCATGACAAAATCCCTTTCCTGATCGAAGAGGACGATTTCCTCGGCACCTTCCGGGATCCCGCCGCTATGCGCGATCGGCGGGATAAAATCGGCGGGCTTCTCGGTGAATCCCCAGTATCCCGGAGGCGGGTCGTCGCACGCCCAGAGGCATATAATCTCGCCCTCGGCATTCCGCACGGCGTACACGAATGGCCGGTCGGAGGCGGTTATATAGCGCCAGCGGATCGCGTAGTTACGGCCGCCGCTGGTAGACTCGTTCGAGAATCCAATCCGCGCGGTCGTGTCGGCCACATTACTGCTGTGTCCGGACAGGAAGAGATTCTGAAAGCTGTCGGTTTGGGTATATATATTGGGCGCGAAGCAATGGTCCTGCATGGCCACGCTGACATGGCCCCCTACACCAACCGACCCGCTGGCCCCGGTGGTATTCGCGACCGTCTTGAGGGCCGTTGTAATCGTTGACGGAACCCGTTCGATCCGGTCGAAATAGACCGTGCCGGCGACATCGGTATCATCGAGCCCCCCGATCAGCCGTATCTTGCAGTAGCGGGCATTTGCCGGCGGGGTGAACGTGCCTCCTTTCAGCGTCGGGCTGGTCGGGTTGGATGTCGACGAGTACAGCGCGTAGTCCGAGATATAGACCTGCGCGGCCGTGTAATACCGGATCCGCACTTGGATCTTAATACCCGCCGCGGTCGCCCAGAGCATGAAATACAGCGCGTACGTCTGGACCTCCCCGATCTCCATATAATCGCTGTCGAGCAGCCCCCCGCCGTTGCCGGCGCCGCCCGGATGCGTAAAATAAACCGCCTGCGCGCCGCTGAGAGGGCTGGTCGTTTCTATCCCGCCGGATCCGCCGGAATACAGCTCACGGCTCCAGCTATCGGGCACACCGTCGCCGTCCGAGTCGATCTCGAATGAGCCGTTCGGCGGATCGTGCTGTTTGCCGACAAGCGCGCCGTAGAGGTACTCAAAATTATCCTTGAGCTTGTCCGCGACCGGGCGAGCAAATCTTCCGGCTTCCATCTCAGCGTCTGTTATATCTCTCCATCCCATATCCTACACCGCCAGCAGATTCTTTGATTTGAACAGTTTCTTCTCGCTATCGAACTCAAATGTATCTGACAAGACACGGTACGGCAGGGTCTTGTCCTTGTGCGCCTTCTCACCCAGCTCCATGACAAAATCCCGGTTCTGATCAAACAGGACGATCTCCTCGGCGCCGGCCGGGATCCCGCTCCGGTACCCGATCGGCGGCACAAATCCGGCCGGTTTTTTGGTCAGCCCCCAGTATCCCGGAGGCGGGTCGTCGCATGCCCAGAGGCAGATGATCTCGCCCTCGCTGTTCCGGACCGCGTACACAAACGGCCGATCAGAGGCGGTCGTGTAGCGCCATCGGACGGCGTAATCGTAGCTGGTTATCATCGCGGTGTTGTAAAACCCGATTCGGGCGGTCGTGTCGGCGATTGAGGATGAATGTCCGATCAGCCGCAGCTTCTCATCCTCCGCATAGATATTCGGCGCGTGGCAATAGTCCTGCATGGCTATGTGCACGTGATCATAGTTTCCGAGCGATCCGCTCGCGCCGGTCGTATCGGCGACCGTTTTGAGGGCATACGAGATCACTGCCGGCTGGAGCTGCAGGCCGTCGAAATAGGCCGTGCCGCCAGTAGCTTGAGCCGAATGCCCGCCCACCACGCGGATTACCATGTACCGGGCGTTTGTCGGCGGGGTGAACTGCGAGCAGTACAGCGTCGGGCTGGTCGGGTTTGAGGTGGAACCATACAGAGCCTCGTCGGAAATATAGGCTTTCGCCGCGGTATAGTACCGGATCACCACCCTGTTATACATACCCGCGGCAGTGGCCCAATGAATATAGTACAGGATCATCGTCATGATCGACGAGCATTCGATATACTCGCTGTCCGCCCACCCGCCGCCGTTGCCGGCGCCGCCCGGATGCACAAATTTGAGCGCCTGCGCTCCGTGTGCCGGGGACGATGTCTCGATCCCGTGGGATCCGCCGTCAAATGTTTCGATCGTCCAGTTGTCCAGAACCCCTTCCGTATCGACCTCGAACGATCCGTTCGGCGGATTGCTCTGGGACCCGCCGATCAGGCCGTATAAATATTCGCAGTTCCCCTTCGCCTTTTCGAGTACCGGCTCGACCGGTTGTCCCGGCAGGATCTCCGCCGGTGTAATCGCGCTGTATTCGGGCATAATAAAATCTCCTTAATTACCAGTAGTATCCCGCCTGGCCGTCGATATCGCCATATTCGTCGCCGATATAGCCGTATTCCTTCTCGGCATCGGTGGCTTCGTCAAAAGCGGCGGCTCCCTCCGGGTTGATCAGGCAGATCCGCTTTTTCGGCATCTGCTCGACCTTGTATTCGTATTTCCCGTCATCCTTCTTGTCGCGTTTCGTCACCCGGAATTTGACATCCGAATAGTCATTGCCGGCGGCGTCGCACAGCTCGTCCGTCGACAGCTTGACATGCTCTCCCGTCTTGAGGGCTGAGTCTTTTCTCTCCAGCGCCAGCTTGATAATCGGCGCGGGATCCCGCCGGTTCATCAGGTACCGCCCGCCGAACTCCGTCAGCCAATAAGCCAGCTCCTCCTCCGAAGCGCACGTGGAGTTGATCCACCGACACCAGATCGTTTTCTTGATTGTCTCTCCGTATTCGTTTGCACTTTCGGCATCGGTATCGACAGAAACGCTCAGCCGGGCATAGCTCGATTGTTCCTCCAGGTCTCCGATCGCATCCTTGTCGTAATAGATCATAACCCTCGTGACACGCGAGTCCTCATTCAGATCGCCGGATGTCGAGCCGTCGATTATGTTTTCGGCATCGTTCAGGGATGTGTACGAGCGGGCGCCACGGTTCGGAACATTCCGGGCAATGGTGATCTTGAGATCCTCGGCGACCCAGCTCTTACAGTCGAGCAGTTCGATCAGCTCCCAGTACAGGTCTTTGAGCGACGTCGGCTCCGATATGATCGCCTCGAAATCGATCTCACCGCCGGGCCACGCCTTGCAGTCGGCAAACGCTGACGAATCGATGTATGACGAGTCATATCCGGCGTCGTCCGTCAGCATCTCCAGCAGAATGTCAAAGGGATTGTCCGCCGCGTAATACCGGCACGGCTGGACGCTGTCGCCGTCCGAATGACTGTCCGCCGTCGTGCTGAAACAACCCCGCGTACACCCGGTCAGCAATAGCCCGGAGATGGCGGCATACTGTATGATCTCATCGTCGATCCTGATATAGCCGGATTCATCGAGATCGTCCACAGCGCTGACGGTGACGGTCGTATCCGAATCGGTAATCGCGGCGGTCAGCTCGCAGTCCACCTCCGCCGGCACATCGATATCCGACAGCGCGTCGAGCAGGTCCACGGCCTCGACGGTTACAGTCGCTTTCTCCAAAGTGATATTGTCCAGCAGGCCGACGAACCGCCGCTCGAACTGGCTCTCGATCAGGCCCAGGAATCCCTCGTACCACTCAAACAGCCTGCCGCCGTAGTTCGGGTTGCGGGCCAGCAACTTTTTCCAGAAGTTCCCCTGCACGGATGAACGGTCGGAGACATAGGGGTCGATCCCGATATCCGTGTCCGCCTCGTCGTAGAACTTTGCCTTGACGCGGGCGTTGACCGTCACGTCGTCGGTCTTGATCTCGGTCGCGAAGGGCGTGATTTTCGATATATACGGCCGTTCGCCGTCCTTGAAGGGCAGGGGCGTATCGGCGGACGTGAAGCGGTATTCCTTCGTCGTCCTGCTGAAATTGGCTTTGTCACGGCAGGTCGCCCAGGTATTGTAGCAGGGCTCGCCTGTCGCCGTGCAGTCGCCCTCGCCGAACGTATTGGCGCACAGATCGAGCGTCAGGACGATCATGTCGATCGGCGTCCGGGAGAGGGCCGCCTCCAGCGCGGCGTATGTCGTCACCGCCAGGTCGATATTGGACATCGAGCTGCCCGCCGCCAGCCCGGATGTAATGGCCATCAGGCGCATAAGATCGATATCACTGGTCAGGCTGGTCGCCACGATATCGGATACAAAGTTCAGCCGGAGCAGGAGCTCCTCGTCGCCCGTTTCCGTATCCCCGGAGATAACAGAGGCCAGAAGCCGGGAAACAGCCAGGGCGACATCACTGGTGAGCGAATTGGCCGATATCGCCGACACCACGCCCATGAGCCGCAGCAGGCCGATGGTGCCGACTGAGCTCTGTCCGGTGATCCCGGAGGCCACCTTCCGGAGAATCGCGAGCGTGGAATCCGACACGGAAGACGTACCCGCTGGGGCGGACGCCAGTTTCCGCGAGACGGCAAGGGCAATGTCCGCCATCTGTGAGTCGACGGTAACCGCCGAGTTCAGCATCCGAGATGCCAGCATGGGAACATCCGATACCTGGCTGTTCCCGGTCAGTGCGGACGCAAACGCCACCAGGTATGCCAGGTCAATATCCGACACGGAAGACGCCACCGCCGGCGCGGACGCCAGCGTGCGGGTGATATTCAAATCGGAATCGGCGACGGAACTTGCGGTTGAGATAGAACTGGAGAACGAACGGGTTACGGAGCCCGCTAGATCCAAATCCTGAACGACAAAAGAAGAATCCCTATCTGCTTGGCTCCAATCAACTGAAACAACAGGGAACACATAACGATATGATACTTCATCATCAGTGGACACTGTTAAAAAATCAACTAAAGTTCCTGTAAGAGAACCAGTGCGGATATAAACATTTACCGTGTCACCTTCTCTGTCAATTATATGATAATATAACGTATCGACTGATATTGCGCAAAGATCGGAGCCATGCGTCATACAGTCATAAATTCTTATTTCATACCGACTCGCATAATAAAATTGAAGAACTAGTGCATCAGCTCCCCCGTTCCACCAGTCGCTCAAATCACCTACGCTATTTGATACCGCCCAAAAAGTCCCTCTTGTTCCTGTTCCGGTATGTCCAGTTGCCTTTGCCGCCAGATTGTGGGTAAAGTCTCCGAAATAGTCTGCCGTGTAATCTTTACAGAGGTACGCCACTACATCTTGATTCATTGTGGTGACTGTAACTTTGGTGTCCGTACCAGAGCCATTGCCGATCGCTATATCCCCGTTCGGGTCAACCTCGGTATATCCTGAGAAATCCTCGTATGGATCGGGGAGATCCTTTGTCGGGGTCTCGCCGGCGAAGTAATCAGTAAAAGAGATTGATTTTTTGAGTGTATCAAAGCCTTCTTTCTCTTTTTCAGCATGACGGTCATATGTCGTTTCCCCGTCTGCATCGGTTGACAGAGAAGGACTATCCTTGTCGAGTTTCTGACGAAGCTGAGAAATCTCTTTCCCAACCGACTGAAATCGCGGTCGCCAGTACTTGTACCAGCGGTTACACTCGTATCCCTCCTTATTATGCTCCTCGATGAGTTTCGCCTGGAGCGCGACCAGCTCAGTAAGTTTCTCCTCGGTGGTGCCGGATACCGAGGAGAAGTCAGCGCTGAATTTTTCGGCGGAAAGAATATCGGCCATCCCTTACATCCTCATTACGTCATCGATACGTCAAGATCCCCGGCGGCATACTGCACCGTATCGCCGTTGTCCGGGGTCTGATTCGGGGTTGCGGTCCCGTAGAAGAGCATGTTCCCGTTGGTCAGGGCGTCCATGATCGCGACGTGGGTAATCTCGCCCCAGGAGCCGGATGGCGTGTCGAAGGTAATCGCGGCAGTGTTCTCCGTCGCCCCGCTTGCCGCGGCATCCCAGCCGGAGCATGCCTCTCTCGCGTATCCGTTACCCGACGGCTCGGATTTGCCCGATGCGTCGTCGCCGGGGTTCGCCGTTGAGAGGGCGATGTAGATGGTCGGCGGAGAGTACGATCCGACCTTGAAGACGTGATCCAACAGCTCGTTCGCGAGATGTGTTGAGATCCCGCCGGAAGTGAAACTGATCTCGATCTCTTCATCGGCAATTGATGGCGTGTTCCCGCTGACGACCGTTTTCGAGGTGGACAGCGCTCCGTGAGCAAGCATATTGCCATCCGTGAGAGCGTCGAATATCGCGTAGTGGGTGATCTCACCCCATGAGCCGCTCGCCTGGTTGAAGGTGATCGCCCCGTCATTCGTGAGCGCCCGGCTGGCCGCGGTGTTCCATGTATCATGTGCTTTTCTCGCGTAATTGTTGCCCGACGGCTCGGCTAACCCGCTGGCATCATCCGTTGGATCGGCCGTTGAAAGGGCAATGTAAATATGTGTCGGGACCGAATACGCCCCGTTCCCGAAGACGTGATCCAGTAATTCATTCTCGAGATAATCTGATATGCTTCCGGACATGTGTTAGTACCTCCATTATTTTTATTCTTTTACCCCGACTAGCTTTAACGACAGGCTTCGCCGGACCGGGTCATACGGCATTGCGCGCGTTGCGTTGTCCGGTAGCCGGACAAAATATACCTCTGTCGCGTGGTTGGTGATGTCCCATGCCAGCAGGAACGGCTTGAGCAGTTCCAGGTGCGCGTCCCATGCCGGCACAAACGTATTCGATACCCACGATGGCGTGAGGTTCTGAAACTTCAGCGAGAATTCCCGTGACACATAGCCCAGAGTCGCGCCGAGCATGTTTCCCGTTTTGGATGTCTGGCTTGACGCCTTGATCTTTAGGGCGTCGGGATCCAGACCAGAGCGGGGCCAGCGCTCGAAGGTGAGCACCTCGCCCAGAAGCGCGACGCCGATCTGTACGGTTACGGACGCGGTGACGATCTTGATCCGCCAGTACCGTGCCGAGGCGGATGTGAACTCTTTCATCAGGGCCGTGTCGTTCGCCGGCTGAAAACCCGCCAGCCGTTCCGTCCAATCGGAGTTATTCGCGGATGATTCCACCGACACCGTCGCTTCGGCGGTGCCGAGATTATGTCCGACGATCCCCAGGGCATCGGCCGAAACCGCCTCTCCATAGTCGGCAGTAATGTATTTCGTCCCAGCAGCGCCGAACCTGTGCAGTGTGTACGGACGGAGATCAACGATATTATCTACGTCATACTGGGTTTCGCTGTCCGGGTCCGTCGCCGTCAGGCTTGCGCCCTCCAGGAGATTGTCATACAGGATCTTCGGTTTCGCGTTGTGCGCCATAAGCTATACTCCGTCTGCTTCTGCCTTGCGGATCGATGCCACGAGATCCCGCGCCAGCGAGTCATAGTCGCCGACCATATTGCCGTACACATTCACGGCGACCGATATCGATCGCTCGGTGTTTTCCTCGGTATCGGTATCGGCGGCGGTCTCAATCTCGCCGGTCGACGACGAATAGTCGCTGGTGTAGTTCACCCCCTCCGATCCGCCGCCCGAGAGCGTCTGCCCGATACGCAACGCGCCGATCGCGCCGATAAGGGCGACATTTGCCATTCCCCATGTCTTGACCGCCGCGGCAGCAGCCGTCGCGCGAGCTACCGATGAAGGATCGCCCGGAATGAGCTGCGACGCGAACGCCAGTGTCGAGGCCGTCAGGGTTGCCTGGTACGCGCGGACCATCTCGGCCCCGGTCGATATCGCGATCCCCAGAACAGCGGCCGCTTCGTTCTCCGCCCCCAGGGTCTGGAGCATGACAACAAGATTGTTCAGAACCGCCCGCTTGATCTCTGTCTCCGCCTTTGCGGCGGACTGTGCGGTCTTGAGCTTCTTTTTCTGATATTGATCGTAGGTCTCCTGGTCCATCGCATAGTATGCCGCGTTACGGGCCAGCTTCATGGCCTGCGTTTCCATCTCGCCATATGCCAGTTCTTCGTTGAACTGGTAATACAGGGCATTGCGGGCGAGGAGCCGTTCCTCAAGCTCCATCAGACTATCTTCCGTAGTCCCGGTGTCTCCTGTATCTGACATCTCTGTGTTCTGCTGGGCGAGGGCTTCGTTTGCCTGTCGGTATATTTCATTTCGAGTCTCAAGTTCTTCCCGCAGCGCCTGTGCTCGTTCTTCGGCGCCTGTTCCCTCAGACTGACTTCCCAAAAACGGAGTTTGCGACTTTTCAGCCAGTGCCGTGGCGGCAGCCATCGCCGCTTCGGCCTCGATTTTCATCTCCTCAAATATTGCCGCGTATTCCGCCCGGTGTTCTTCTCCTATCCCCACCTTTGATTTTAGCCACGCAAACCCCTGGCCGATTTTCAGCAATCCCGCGTATGCGGTCAGCGCACCGGCCGCCATCGCGTTGAAGGTAGCCGCCACACCTGAAACGCCATCCCGAATAAATACGGCGGCATCGGCAACGCGATCTAAATATGTGTTAAGTTTCTGCCCAATCAGCTCGCGGTTGGCCTCGATCCACGCAATCGTTTTCTCTTGTATCTCCTTGAGCTTCGGTGCCAGCTTCTCACCGAGAAGGGCCGCCTCGCGCGTTATCCAGTTTTTGGTAGTCTCCCAGAGGGCGGAGAGAGTATCCTTCTGTTTATTGAATGCCTCCTCCGTGGCTCCGGAGGTATCTTTCATCCGGTTCAAAATAGCGGTGAATTCATCACTCTGCTTTCCGGTGAGTGCCAGCATGACGGAGAGGGATTCCATCCCGCCGAACAGCTTGGCCATCTCTTCAACATTCCCGCCGGTCGCCTCCTTGACACTCTGCAGGAATCCGTGGAGCCCCTGTGCCTTGAGCGCCTGCGCGTCGAATTTCAGCCCCAGCTCTTCAGCAGTTTTGACAGCATCGGAGCTCGGTTTTATGATTGCCCCCAGGGCGGTAGCCAGTCGCGATGATGCCTCGGTCGTCTTGAATCCGCCCTTTGTCAGGGTTGCCAGGGCGGCGTGCTGTTCGTAGATGGAGACATTCGCCGCCGCCGCGATCGGGGAGATCTTCGCTTCCGCCGCGGCCAGCTCCTCGAAGGTTGTCTTTCCTTCCTTAACGGTCGTGAACATCAAGTCGTACACTTCGGACGCCCTGCCGATTTCCAGGCCGAAAGCGTTGAGGATCGTCGTGCCGGCATCGACCGCCGTAAAGGTATCAGACAGCCCGGCTTTAGCCGCCTGCGCCGCGAGGCCGACAAACTCGACCGCCTTCGCTGAATCCACCCCGGCGGAAAGGGCCTGATAGAGACCCTTTGTCAGTTCAGCCGCGCTGCCCAGGTTTGGATTGAGAGAGAGGATCTGCTTCTGGAGCTTCGCCATCGAGACGACATTCGTATCCACCAGCGTCGAGACGTTCGCCATCTCTTTTTCAAAGGCGGCATACTTGCTGACGCTGGTGGCAAGGGCGGCGATTACCGCGGCGGCCGCAGCGGTAATCGATGCCTTCATGGCAAACCAGTATTTCCGCATATTCGCCAGGTGCAGCTTCGTCTGTGCCGCCATGCGTTCCGTGGCGGTGCCGACGCGCTTCGCCCCGGCGGTCGCGCTGTTGACCGCGGTTTTGGACTGGTCCTTCGCGCTGATTACATAACTAACGCCGCTGTTTGAGAGGGTGGCCATACCGTCAATTCCTCAACTTGCTTTTCTTTTGAGCGTCTTTCAATGACATCTTCTCGGATTCCGCCCGGATAAGACCGAGCCATATCCACTCCTGGTTCGTCAGTTCATGCCGTTCGACCGGGCATCCCGCGTCAATCATCGCCCGGTACCGGAGCAATTTCTGGAGTATCGGGTTTTCGATCTCCCGACTGTGCGGGCAGTTCGGGCACAGCTCCTGCTCCACAAAATCAGCCGGGTTCTCATTCCACGCCTCACATTCATCGCAATCGGGAACCTTCGCCTGCTCGCGGAGCAGACGGAGGTCCTCAATCAGTTTTTTTCAATGCTGCCCTCATCATCCTCCGCGGATTCGTCCTCGAAACAGAGGAAGATCGCCCGCTGTTTGTACCGGGCGGGGATCCGCTCCAGGTCGGAGACCGTGAGAGGGCCCATGTCGTCCTCGATGTCGTCAACCGATACCGCCAGCTTGTCGAACAGCGCGGACCTCGCGGCGGACTGGTTGTCTTTTTTCAGCCGGCCCTTTTTTGAAAACTCGAACCGGGCGGCGTCGTAGTCGTTCCACTCCTTGTTCGTAGGCTCGCGGAGCGTAATTCTTCCGTCATCTTCGCCCTTCGGCTCGCCACGCTCCAGAATGCCGGCGGACGTCAGTGTCAATACATGCTCTCCCTGCAGTTTAGCCATAATCAATATCCTCCTGTTTTTGGGGGACTGTTCCCGGAATTTTCCGTAGGAAAACCCGGGACTGTCCCTCCATGAAATTAACCCATGTACGCGGCCTGGGCGTTGTACACGATCAGCTCGACGGCGTCATTCGTGCCGTCGTCGAAGATCTCGACGTCGAACTCCTGCGTCAGGTCGTCATCGACCCCGCCCTGGGGCAGGGGAGCGGCCTTGATCTTGCACCGCGGGATGATCAGGTCGACGCCGTAGTACATTGCCCCTTCGGCGGCGATCAAGGATCCCTTGAGATTCAGCTCAAGAGCGACCACGGCCTGGTCGGTGTAGTAGCCGAGCTCGGTGGATCCGCTTTGCAGGATCCCGAACTTCATCTCGGCGGCCCGCCTGCCGTAATCGATGTCCTGCAACACCCCGTCACCGCCGGCGCCGAGCTGGCCCTTGAGGTTGTTGTTCCAGGTGAACTCGAAGTTCTGGAACCGGGCGCCCAGATTATCCGGCGTCGCGGATGAGATATTTTCTGCGCCCTGCACGCGTGACGCGGCGGCGGCGATCGTGATATTGTCCCCGGTCTCCATAAATACTGACATCTTCGAGAGCAGGAGCCATGATTCCGTGATCGAGGCGACGAAGTCTTCCGTAGAAGTTGCCCGCGTCCCGGATCCCAGGAGCGCCGTTTCTAATGACAGCGGTTTGCCGGCCTCTCCGGAGAGCTTGAGTGAGTTGCCCTTGACGCCGTAATATTTGTACTGCAGACCGCCTTTCTTGTGCTCCAGGTGCATCGATGGCAGGCCCGTTCCGATGGCAACCGGGGTAATGACGTGCTTGTATGCCGTCAGCTCCGCGTCCTGCGTGCTGGCTATCGACCCGAAAACCAGCGCGGCCAGTCCGGCCAGCGAGTTCGGCTTCGCTTTGGACTCTTTATACGTCGCCTCGAACCCGTCCTGTATTTTCTCCTGGTCGTAGCCGTGCTCCTTGCCGGTCACGTCACCCTTGTCATTCTCGATGACATCCGGCCAGGACGGCTCAAACTCGTACCCACTCAGAGAGCACGCCGTGCCGGTGCTGATCGTAACCCCGCCGTCGAACTCGTCTTCCTTGCTGAACAAGGACATCATTAAATCCTGATTCCAGCCTTTATTCGCTTGCATCGTCTAATACCTCCTCTTTTGGTTGTGCCGGCGTGAAAAAGGCCGGGTCGTAATCCGATAACGTATATTCCTTGCCTCGGTCATAAACCTTGAACCGGCCGGCGCCCAGCGGGACCTGATGGCCGACCGTGCAGATGACACGGATATCGCGGTTGATAACCTCCGGCGGTGTCTTCGTTGTTCGTTTTTTCATGGTTTCTCCCCTCTCTTTATGCCTCGGTGTATGGATCGAACGGGGCAGTCGTGTACTCAATCTCGAATTTCAGGCTGATACCCGCGACCTTCCGGCCGCTGTGCTCGAACTCGATCTCCTCGTCGGAGACAGCTCCGGTATCCTGCGCGAGGCCGCCCCAGGTGACATCGGTGCCGACGCACTGGATCACATCCGCGATCATGTTCCGGACCGTTGCCGGAGAGGCGGCATGCGTCATAGCCAGCAGAATCTCCAGCATCATCGTATGCTCGTGACAGCCGATCGCCCGGACCACGACATTCCCCCGGTCGCGGTATATCAGCGTGACCGGATCGTCTTCATTCAGCGGAGCCTGCAGCCATTCATACACGCTGTTGCCCAGATTGGTCTGATAGCCCCCGGTCGTCTTGATCGTCGCGAGGCGGGTGCCGACCGCGCTCACGATCTGCTGTCTGATAGTCGTGCTCATGGCGTATCCTTCGACAGGATCAAGGTCGTCATGCCTGTCCCGTCCGGCTGAATTGCTATGATGTAATATGTCGTTCCGCTCACCGTTACCGAATCCCCCCGGGAAGCTCCGGAGACATCGGCCGAGGCGCATTCAAACTGCGGGGCCGTGGTCTCGATCATGCCATCCGCGGGGTTGACCTGCTCCGACTCCTCGTCGAAGATCCCGTTAATGGTATGCGATTCGTCTCCGCTATCCACCCAGACCGCCTCATCGGCGAACTCGTCCGTGTCCAGGAAAACATCGGCAATATCGGTCAGCATGTCGGCTTTCAGTGTCATTTTTTGCCCCTCGCCGGCAGCATACCGGCCTCTTTCAGCAGGTAATAATCGAGTTCGTGGCGGACGATGTCACGGCCCTTTGTCCGGATAATGTTCACGATCGCCGGAATCCCTTCCTTCTCGAACATCTTGCGGATACCCGTCGTATAGAGCTGCCGGAGCTTCGCAGAGCCCCGGGCGGTCCGTCCACCGGAAGGATCCCTCTTGAAGATCCCGACATGGCCGGACGGCATCCGGGCAAAGAACGCGTGGCTGACCTTCTTCCGGCCGCCCTGTTTCTTGACTTTGACATGCACCGCCTTGCGCTTCGCGACGGGGATCCCTCGCTGCGACGGAACGCTTCCCTGCTTTTGCGTGATAGATGACGATCGGGCGTCGAACCGCACCAGGGGAAACGGTTTTCCGGATCCGGAGATGACGGCAAAGAGACGGCTGCCGGCGGATCCCCGGCGGGCGCGTGTCAGCGTGACATAATTCTTGATATCCTTCGCGCGGACCCGGTAGGTGGCGGTTACCTTCCGCTTCGCCTGGGTCGTTCCCTGGTTTCCGATCTTGTTCAGCGCGGACACGGTCGCTTTTTCTACCACCTTTGGAAGTCCGTTGAGTTTGCGGGTCAACTCGTCGAGCCCTTCTATCTTGGTTATCGTCATCATCGTTCAATCTTCTCCTGGCACGCGACACACCGGACGGCGGTCGGCCGGATCCGCAGGCGCCCCTCCGGGATCGGTTTTTCACAGTCCACACAGCAGCGGACCCCGTCGATATAGAGGGGATCCTCGTCACATCGGGAGAGGGCCTTGTAGATGGCCTGTTCCCTCAACTTGCGTTCATGCTCCTGCGCGCGATCGATGATATCCATTCAGCCCCCAAACAGTCTCCGCCACCACGGTTTCTTCTCAACATCCTCCGGATTGACATTCGCCCGTTTCCTGCCCAGGGCCAGCTCCAGCGGCGTGAACAAGTACATCTCACCCTCGACCTCAACCCGGTAATACCGCCGGGCGGACCCGAATCTTCTGTTTTTGTTTTCAATCAGTTCCATGTGGTTACGCTCCTTTTTTCAGCGCCATGAAATCGGCAATCTTGCGGTACCCGAACGATGATGCGACGGCAACCATGAACGCCCACTTGTACCATTCAGGACAGGCCGACAGCGCATTGAACCCGCGCGTCACGTAATCCGCGAGGCCGGGAATAAAACACATGATGGCGGGGATGGATAAAATAACCGTGAACCACTCATCCTTCCAACCACTGTTTGTGATGGAAGTGTTTTCCCATGCGATATCTCCCGCCTGCTGCGTTTTGACCCGTTCGATCTTCGCGACGGTGACCGCCTGGGCAACTGCAATATCACCTTCCAGCTTGACTTTTTTTCGCTCCTGCCATCCCTTGACAATAGAGGTGACGGGCGAAATCAGGGAGCCGAATATGTTCAACCAGTTCATATCACCGCCCTCACGCCTGCCAGAAACTGAACGGCCATAAAAGAATACATTGCAGGGCCGTTGCCCAGGACGCCCTGATATCCTCCCGCGCGCGAAGAGTCAGGTATCTCACCACGCCGATCAGCAGCCAGAGGCCGACGATGATCAATACTATCAGTCCGATCCACTCTAAAAAGTTCATGTCTTAATCCTCCTTATTCTGGAAATGACACCAGTCCGGCGTCTTAAAATCCGCGCCGGGCATTAGACCGCATTCACGCGCGATCTGCGCCGCCTCGAGATAGTCCGGGATCTCGTCATCGTTCACGTCCGCCTTGACATCCCAGTGCACCCGCCCAGAACTGGTCAGGGCAATGTCGAACGCGTCGGCAAGCGGCCGGTTTTCGTGCACGATATGGCGCGAGTTGAGCGTCCAGGTCACGGACCGCCGGTTTGCCTCGTCGGTTATCTGCGGCAGGCCCGCCAGGTGCCGGACCCTGTTGACCGTCAGGAGCGATACGCGGCCCTGGGCGTACAGCGCGAGCTGTTCGAGATCCGTCCGGGCCGTACAGGTCACAATAAACGGCAGATCCCGAGCCGTCATCTTCTCGCGAAACAGCAGAAACTTGTCGCGCGTGGTCTTATTCAGCAGGTTAATGTCTCGTGATGCCATGATTTAATCCCCCTACGTCAGCCAGTTCAGACCGCAGGCTGCCGCGAATCCTCCGATTACGCCGCCGGCAAAAAGGATCGCTTTGTCCCATGCTCTGCGGGCCTCGAGAATAACTAAACGGTTGTTCATGCTTTGAAGGGTATTGAACACCAGCCAGTCGCGCTGTTCGGGAGTGGATTTCTCCCAGTCTTTTTCGTGGATCACCATAAAGCCCGCTGCGTTTCCTCTCATATTGACGGTGCCCCCGTTTCGTGATACGTCATTTTCCGCGGACAGTGCTCATGGCCGGCCGTTGACCTCGGCCGTTACGGGGAGGTCGCTCTCCCCTGAAGCTGTCCGCCACGCGCTTATTTCTTTTTCGGCTTTGCCGCCTTCTTCAAGTCGTCGATTATCTTTTTCTGTGCCGTGCCTTTTTTAACTTCAGCAGCCAGGGCCTTCTCTGCTTCGGCAAGTTCTTTCTGAAGTTTGTCGATAACCTCATTCTTCTCGGCGATGACTTCCGCCGGATCCCTCTGCGCTTCGGCTTCTTCGACTGTCGGGTCCACCGCGACGCCGATCTCGATCAGGCCCAGAGCCTGCTCCTTTGGCAGGTCTGTTATCCTGGGATTGTCGGGAGAACCGGGGTTCAGCATCTTTCCCTTAACGATGACGCTCTGTATAATTTGGACTTTCACGTTAATTGCTCCTTTCAAAAGAATGCCCCGCACCGGCTCAGTGCGCTGTGCGGGGCATTACGGCTCCTGTGCCCGCGTATGGCCGGGTGATTAGCTGGTGATGTTGCTCAGCAGATACCCCGCGCCGGTGAAGACGAATTCTTCATCGGTGTGCTGTCGCACCCGGTACACATTGCTTCGGCTCTGCTCTTCGCGATACTCCTCGGTAACGAGATTTTCAGGGCTGTCTTCTGTCCAGAGGAACGTCCTGCCGAGGACCGGATCCTTAAGGTCCGGCTCACCGGATGCCACTTTGGCAAGGCAGACATACTCATCATCCCAGATATCCGCGATGCTCATCGCGATATTCTTCTTGGATGAATCGTATATCGCCCCGCCGACCAGGAGCTTGTCCACTCCGAAGTACTGCGCGAGCAGTCTTTTCTGGACCTCTATCCCGCCCAGCTCGATGGGGTTGGTGTATTTGAGCGCGTCGGTGATCTCGTCAGCTACCAGCAGGTTGCCGAGCACCTTCAGGCTCATGATGAGGACGTTCGGCACAAGGCCGGAGGCGGCTCGCATCGCCTGCTTCCCTGTCTCGATATCGGATCGCGGCGTGCAGGACGCGGCGGTGTCCCATTCGGTTGATACGGCGGCATTGGACAGGTTGCTCGTGTTGAATATCATGCTCGCGATGCGGTATTCCTGGCCGCGGAGTATGATATCAACAGCTCTCTTGACTGCCACTTCTTCCGCGTCGAAGAAACGCTGGTACAGCTTGGCCTCGACATCATCGACCCGCTCCTCCCAGCCGTTTTCGACACAGGAGTAATTATCTGTCTCGAACTCGTAGCTGGAACGGGGATAGGTGCCGTCGGCGGCGCGTTTCGTTGACTGGAGCTTGAGAATGGCTTCGATGGGGATCACCGGATAATCGCCATTCTGCTCCAGGACTTCAAATATCGGCAGGGCTTCCAGGCCGATAAAACCCCTCTGCGACGCTTCCATAAGATACTCGTAAGCGATCGCGCCGAGGTCGGGTCTTTGTATGGTTGTTGAACTTGTTGGTCTAGGCATCGTATTATATCCTTTCTCTCACATGAGGTTTATGCGGTTAATATCTTGCGGGTGTACTCAAGCCACACGCCCATGACGATGACGTCATCCGTGCCGAGGGTGCCATCTTTCGGCTGGAGGGTCAGTGTCAGGACGCAGGGAGAGGCCGCCACATTCGCGGCCGCCAGTGTCAGGGTCTCTTCCTGGCAGGTCTTTGATGTAGCGTTTCCTGTCATCGCCGAAGAATCTCCGCCGAAATCGGCATCCGCGTCATAGAGCGCACCGTCCGCGTTGTTAAATGCCTCGATCGTCCATTTAACCGCATCGCCCACCGTGGCGCCGACTTTGGCCGCCAGGACGTGCACAATTACATCGGCGGTCTCATCCAGATCGGGCGGGATGGGAATGCTGGTGGATATGGGATCCGGGTTCGCGTGGTTGTTCCAGCGGATACCGAACCCTTCATCGCCGGCGGACCAGCCGGGAGTCGTCGAATCGCCGTCTGCAAAATCGGCAAGGGCGGTCCCGTCCTGTTCTGTCCACGCGCCGAGAGGCAGGTTGAGAAACGCCTGCGTACTGGCAATGTGCTGATATATCTCAGCGAGGGCGGCTTCGACGGTAGCTGTAGAGGTAAAACCGCCGGAGTCGGCTATTGATACCGTGCCCGCCGTGGTCGCTTTAACGTTCCACGCGGCGACCTCGATCACCGCGGTACTGGCGATCGTGCCGGGTTCGATGCAGATACCCTGCGCCGTTCCGCTGGACGCGTCAGAGATCTTGCCGTCA
>Ga0272444_10000815_pt1 | contig 31616 bp, 20 predicted proteins | sample SSMForm13_FD_201033 | JGI IMG/M metagenome (GOLD analysis project Ga0272444, IMG submission 201033) | Marine sediment archaeal communities from Little Sippewissett salt marsh, Falmouth, MA, United States - SSM-Form-13 | ecosystem: Environmental > Aquatic > Marine > Wetlands > Sediment ...
GGATTATTGGGGCGGGGGGGGGCCAGATTGCAGATGGTTGATTAACGATTGTTCATCTGCGGTTGTCGCTTGTTCAATCCTAAATCCGCAATCATCAATCTTCAATCCTGTCGCCTAATACTTCAGATATTTCCGTAGAGCGATAGCGCTGCCAAGTCCACCGAAAGCCCCGCCCAGAATGATTATAGCCAAATAAAGCGCTATCGGTAATGGTTTAAGGCCCGGAATGATATATGCGGTAGATTCGGTAAGACCCCATGTGACCAACCACGCCAAACCTCCCGAAAGAGCGCCGTGCAGAATACCCTCGAATAAAAAAGGCAGACGCACGAAAGCCGTAGATGCTCCAACAAGCTGCATAACGCTGATATTCGATGCCCGTTGCGAAATAGCCAACCGAACCGTGTTCGTGATAATAATGGTCGCCGCAAAAAGAAGCACGATTCCCCAGCCGATAGTTAGGATTAGGAATATCTCGCTGGCGCGGGCAAGGCGATATGCGATTTTATTTGGCGCGGAAAGCTCTACCACGAGAGGCTCGTCGCCATATTTTTTTGCCAATTCCGTAACCGCTTCGCCCATTGTGAGGGTTTGTGAAAGCCCAATCCGTAACGACGGCGGAAACGGATTGCCGGGAAGACCCCGCAGAAGCTCGTCTCCATACTCTTCGATAAACTCTATCCGTGCGCGCTCCGCAGTCACAAATTCTACGCCCTCGACACCCTCCTCGGCCTTTATTTTCGAGATTAAACCAGCAGCGTCAGCTTTTGTGACGGAATCGCGAAGGTAGAATTCCAATTGCACTTTACGCTTCAATGTGCCGAGCGTGCTGCGCAGGTTCATTGTTACGATAAGAAACGCACCCAAAATAACCAGCGCAATCGTAATCGTGGCCACGGACAAGAAAGTGATAAAACTCCGTCTCCAAAGAGAAGAAAATGCCTGTCCTATAGCGAAAAATAAGGCTCTCACACCGTTTCCTCCGTCGGTCTGTCGCCGATTAGAACACCGTTTTCAAGCTCTAACACCCGTCGCGGCGAAAGGTCGATAAGCGCGGTGTCGTGAGTTCCCATTAAAATAGCGGTGCCCTGTTCATTGATCCGGAAGAATAATTCCAGAAGCTCATCCGTTGCGCGTGGATCGAGATTACCCGTTGGTTCATCCGCAAGAAGCAAGACTGGATTATTGGCAAGTGCCCGGGCTATTGCAATCCGTTGCTTTTCCCCGCCGGAAAGCTCATGGGGATAGGATTTGCCCTTGTGCGTTAATCCGACCATCGCCAAAAGCTCGAAAACCCTTTGCTTGATATACTTACGCGGTTGGCCGGTCACTTTTAGCGCGAATGCGATATTTTCCCACGCGGTCATTTCGGGTAGCAGGCGAAAATCCTGGAATACGATGCCGAGTTTCCGGCGCAATTCCGGAATTTGTTCGCGCGAGATACTTACCGAATCGTAATCACCGACCCGCACAACGCCGATATCCGGACGTTGCTCCATATTAATCAGAGATAGAAGTGTGCTTTTGCCAGCGCCGGAAGAACCAATCAGAAACGCAAACTCCCCTTCGTCAAGCTCGAAACTGATATGGGACAGCGCGACCCATTTTTTCCTGTAGGATTTGCTAACATTTTCCACAGATAGAATCGCCATAATAATCAATAATAATCCAGAGATACACTCAGGTCAAGGAAACGTTTTAATTACATACGTTGAAAATGAAAAAAAGTAACGGTAGATTCAAAGCGAGGCGATAAAAGGGCCTGTAGGAGGGGAAAAAAAACCCCTTGTCAAAGGGGGATTTAGGGGATTATATTAACAGATGCGGCGCTCGCAATGATAGCGGTGGGGTGATCGGAATAACAATAGTCCGCTAACAATGACAGAATAGTTTAATCTTACCGGTTACATTAACCTATGTGGAAAATGGAGGAAAAGATGGCTGAGAAACTGGAAATCTATAAATGCGAAATCTGCGGGAACATCGTGGAAGTTCTCCATGGCGGAAAAGGGCAACTCGTGTGCTGCAACAAACCCATGGTAAATATGGAGGAGCAGACCGCAGAGATGAAACTCGAAAAACACGTCCCCGTAATCGAAACAACGGGCACTAACGTGAAAGTCTATGTGGGAAGCACTCTGCATCCGATGAAAGAAGAACACTACATCGAGTGGATACAAATCCTATCTGCGGACGGTTCGCTGGCATTGCGGAAATTCCTCCGCCCCGGAGACGACCCGGAAGCGGTGTTCCATCTTTGCGAGAAGTGCATGGATGATATTCGAGCACGGGAGTATTGCAATATCCACAAACTCTGGAAAGGGTAAAATTCTGACTAAAGAAATGGGGTTGAGGATTTTTACCCCACCCACATCGAAAGGAGAATAGATAATGGGAATTAATTACACTGCGGACGAAATTTTCGAGATGGCTATTAAGGCCGAGAAGAACGCTACTAAAATGTATTCTGAGCTTGCAGAGAAACACGAAGACCCAATAATATCCGCCGAGCTTAATAAACTGGCTGAAATGGAAGCGAATCACGGTAGTGTATTCGTGGAAATGCGTGAGGCGATGCCCGAAGACCAGCGCAACGCATATTTCGATCCATTCGACGAGGCGGCTAAATACCTGAAAGCCATAGCGGACGCCGAGGTTGCGGAAGGCAGTCCGGCAATAGCGGCGGGAATGACCGGTAGGGAATCATTCGAGGATATCCTGAAGCTCGCGATTCAGCTCGAAAAACAGGCTATCCTATTTTACCTCGGCATCCGGGATATGGTTCCCGAAAGATTGGGTAAAGATAAGGTAGAGGAAATAATCAAAGAGGAACAGGGCCATGTGGTCGTGCTAAGTGAGAGGTTGAAAGCTTTAAAATAGTCGTCGTTCGACAAAGGTCAAATGTTCAATCTATAGGGGCGGGAATCCGCCCCTTTTATTTTCCTGTTTAATTAATCTTCCTGCCTTGACTTTCGCCATTTTATAGAACATATTAGTAAGATAATGTATTTGATAAATAACCTCGCGCTTGGAGGGATTATGCGCAAGGACAGGATAGTATTATTTGCGATTTCGATATTATTAACCTCATTTCTAATTGCCGCACCCCCCGCGCCCACGGCGGCTATGAAGAATCCCACTCCAAGCGGTTGGGGTGGTTGCGATTTCCAGGCGGTTAGAATCAGTATCGCGGATGCCGAAGGAATCGACGAAACGACGATTTCATTGCAGGTGGATGGAACAGTCTATAACTGGCCGGATGCCCATCTCGCCTGGGATGGCGACTCGATCTTGACTTATACTCCAACTTCGCCGTATCCAAATAATTACCTTGTTACGGTCAATTTACTATACGTCGAAGACACCGGTGGAACGCCAATAGCGGGGCCGGCTTCATGGAATTATCGCACAGACCTCGACGAACCATATTTTTATCCAAGCTCTCGCACACCAGCCCCAGATACGACTATTGCTGAAGACCAACCGACAATAAGCATCGATGTCGCCGATATTACTAGTGGAATCCCTATCGGCGGCCTTTGTATGTGTATCGAATCTATAGATTACAACTGCCCGGCGGACAGACTCAGTGGTTATTGCTGGGAGACAAGTCCACATATCACCTATATCGACTCGACTTTTTACTTAATTACATCCGGTCTCGGGATTAGCTTCCAATCGGAAGATTCCGTAACGGTTTGCCTTCGTAAAGCTGTCGATAACGTGCCGCAGTCCTCTTTCCTCTGTGGGCCAAATTGGATAGATACGCTCGATGCCGAACTTTGCTGGGATTTCCTTGTCGATTCGAAAGGCCCGAGAGCGACTCTAATCTATCCAAATGTCGGGGATACTATCGCCTGTGACACGCTCGTTGTCGAATTTACCGATTTCTCCGCTATCCTGATGAATACATGCCAGCTTAAGCTGGACGCCAGCCTTGCGTGGGAAGGCACAAGCCCGTATGTCAACGCAATCGGGAACACTGTCTATTACACCGGCACCGGCACAGCAGAGTATTATAGCGAGGGTGCAATAGCGTGTCGCGTCAACCGTATAAACGACATCAACGGCAACCAATCAACATTTTTCGGCGGCGATTTCGTCGAGTGGAATTTCACGGTGGATAAATCACCGCCCGCTGCCGCTTCTCCGCTACCCGTGGACGGCGGGGTATCTTCGGTGACATCGCCCACGGTCTCTGTTCAAATTACAGATGCAATCAGCGGTGTTTTTTCTGATAGTATTATATTTACAGTGGACGGCTTGAACTACCCATTAACCACTACTCCGGGGATGGGCTGGGACGGCACACGCGCCAGTTTCGCCACGGGCGCGGCGGGATTATCATGGAGCGATGGCGATTCGGTGGAAGTCTGTGTGACGGCTATCGATCTGGTAAGGCCGGACCGATGCGGCCCTAACCGCATGAACCCGCCCTTCTGCTGGAATTTTATCGTCGATATTTCCGGCCCGAACGCGGGTATTATCGATCCGCCGGATGCCTCATGGACAGGCTGCGAGTATCAGGAGATAACATTTTGGATTTCGGACGTCTCGGGAATCCAGACCTCGACTATCGAGGTTACAATAGATGGTTTCACATATTTCTTTCCCGATCACATGGCTTATTCTTCGGATACATTGATTTTCACGCCAACGATTCCGTTTACTGACGGTTCCACGGCAAATGTCTCTCTTAACCACGCCGAGGACGGTTTCGGGCACGACCTTGCAGCGCCGATAACCTCGATTTTCTATATCGATCTATTGCCACCTTCGGTAACATCGCTTTTACCACTCCTCGGCGATCCTATCGGACCTACCGATAATATTGTGGTGGGCCTAAACGATTTCGGGATAGGAATCGACGGCGCTTCTTTTGTAATGACAGTGCGCGGAACACCATATTCATGGCCTACTTATCTGTCCTGGGACGGCTCAAATCTGACTTTCGATCTTCCCGCAACCGGAGAGAGTTTCACCGATGGTGACTCTGTGCAATTCTGTGTCCACGCCGAAGATTTGATAGGCATCGACCATTGCGGCCCGAACGAACTCGACAGTTGTTGGTCTCTCGTCTATGACCAGGGCGGGCCTGTAGCGAATATGGTCTATCCGCCGGACTCCGCTGTCACGGCATGCGCATCGGGCGAAATCCGAATCCACATTCAAGATGCCAGCGGACTTAACCAATCGACAATTGGCTTGAATATTAACGGCACACCTTATTCGTGGCCCAGTCCGCGCCTTTCGTTTGACGGTGACACGCTCGTTTTCACACCATCGTCGGCTTTTACCCATGGCGATACCGTGGATGTAATCCTAACCACCGTTGAGGACATCGTCGGGAATCCTCTGGAAAACGCGCCGCGAAGCTGGTTCTTTGTGATAGACATCGAGCCGCCGGTAATGACAGGTTACATTCCGAACGCCGGAGACGCAGTCAGCGACCCAACGCCGACTGTTCTAATAGGTATTCAGGATGTGCCCGCAGGAGTCGATCCCACTTTGTTCAGCCTTAGTATCGAGGGTATGTCTTTTTCATGGCCACACGCGGCCATGGGCTGGGATGGTAGCCAGCTTGCTTTCGACTGCGGTCTGGCCGGTTTCACATTTATTGATGGCGATAGCGTTCACGTATGTATGCGTAACGCCGGAGACGCTGTTTCCGCAGCACTATGCGGCCCAAACGTCGTAGATTTCGATAGTTGTTGGACATTTGCAATAAACCTATCCGGCCCGGTTGCCGATCTGCTACATCCGTTGGATCATTCATACTCCGCCTGCCCACTCCAGACCGTTATCTTCTCCATCACCGACGATCAGGGCGTTCTTCCGGAATCGTGCACCGTGGAAATAGAGGGAACGCCTTTCGATTACCCCGATCATCTTCTCTGGGCAAACGATTCGTTGACATTCATCCCAACGTCCGCATTCGCAAACGGCGAAACGATAAACGTGGCTGTTCTCGACGCCAGCGATTCGCTTGGCAATGCTCTTTCGGGGAGTTTCACATGGTGGTTTGTCTCTGACCAAGCGCCTCCGGTTCTTCTCGACATCGATCCCCCGCCGGGAAGCATTATTGCGGACGCGACGCCGGTAATCGATATCATTACCTATGATTCTCTAAGTGGAGAAGATCCCACGAGTTTCTCAATTCGGCTCGACGGTATAGATTACCATGGTATGCACCCCTGGATAGGCTGGCTCGATCCGGGCTTTTCGCTGCAAACCGCAACTGGGGGGTTTAGTTGGGGCGACGGCGACACTATCGATGTTTGCCTCGATTCTATCGCGGATATCGTCGCGGCAGTTTATTGCGGCCCGAATATCGCCCGACCGGATACATGCTGGCAATACTACGTCGATCTATCCGCGCCCTTCGTCGCTCTCATTTATCCGGATAGCGGTATTATCACGGCCTGTTTGGATTCCGGCATTACCGTCTATCTTTCTGATAACCTCGGTATAAACACCGACTCGATACGCTTCTGGATAAATGGCAGCAATTTCGACCTCACAAGCCCGAGGCTTTCTTACGTAAACGATACTCTTCGTTACGACCCGCCGACTCCTTGGGTGCATGGCGATACGGTTGAATTTCGTGTTAGTCGCGCTGTGGATTTTGCGGGGAACGCACTTTCCGGCGCACCGACATGGCAATTTATTGTCGATATCCAACCACCTCAAATTATCTCTATAGACCCAACGCCCGGAACTATACTCGCCAATCCGGCACCGACGCTTGTTTTCGGCTTCGAGGACATCCCTGCGGGCGTGGATTCGTCGAGTATCATTCTCAATCTCGACGGTTCAATTTACCGATTAACCGATTCCGGCGTAAGTTGGAATTCCGGTTCTCAGGAATTGACTTTTGACGGCGTCGCGGCTGGGGCTTCTTTTGGTCCGGAGCCTCTGGATGTCTGCATTAGCTCGACGGATAAAGTCCTCTCGATCTGGTGCGGCCCAAACAGCTCGACAGACAGTTGCTTCATTTACCCGTATGATCTTGTCGGGCCGACAGCAACGCCTATCGATCCCACGGACGGCGAAATTACAGCCTGCGATATGGTCGAGATTCGGATCCACCTTTCGGATGATCGCGGAGTTAACGAGGACTCGATTAGCCTGAGCGTGGACGGCGTTGTTTTCACAACCGGCGATGCCGAACTTAGCTATATCGGCGATTCGCTACTCATCTTCGTCCCTTCTGCGTCATATCCTGAAGGCTCCATCGTTGTAATTCTGAATGCCGTGGATATTTCCGGCAACGCCCTTTCCGGCGGACCTCTAACATACACCTTCTTCGTGGATACATCGCCACCGGTTCTTTCAGGCGAAAGCCCCGCGCCGGGAGCCGTAATTGCGACGACTACTCCTACGATTGGATTTGATATAACCGACACACCCGCCGGTGTGGACGAATCGAGTATTTTATTCGAAGTTGCCGGCGAACTTGCTCATACTACGGATGCCGGAGTTACATGGGACGGCACACGTTTCTCGTTAAATCCGACCGTTTTCGGGCTAACACTCAACGATGGAGATTCAATCACATGCTGCGTCTCCGCAGCGGACGCCCCGGATACCTGTGGCCCGAATGAAATGGGGCCGGAGTGCTGGACATTCTATATCAATCTCGCGGGGCCGTCCGCCGGAATAATCCGGCCGCTGGACGGCAGGATAACCGCCTGTGACGATCAGGACATAGCACTCTGGATAACCGACGGCAACGGAGTGGACGAAGCGACGATCGTGCTCAACGTGAACGGTAGCCCCTATGTAACCACCGGTGCGGAGCTTTCCTACGACGGCGACAGCGTTCTAACCTTCACCCCGAGTTCGGCATGGTCTCATGGCGACACCGTAGATATCCAGTTAACCGACGCGGACGATATATACGGCTCCTCCCTCGGCACACCCCTTATGTGGAATTTTATCGTCGATCTCGAACCGCCAATCGTCGAATCCATCAATCCGCCGACAGGTTCCGATTTCAACGTGGACGATACGCTTATCGAAATAATAATTACCGACGATCCCGCAGGCGTAAATATGAGTTCCCTGTCATTGCGTGTCGGTGGTGTAGTTTACTCATGGCCGCACGCCGGTCTCACATGGGTTGGCGACACTCTCAGTTTCCTCCTGAGCGATTTAGGTTATATGCCATTCGACGGCGAGACTCTCGATGTCTGTGTCGAAATGGTTGCCGACGCTCCGGACATTTGCGAGGCGAACGAACTGGAAATACCGGTTTGCGCCGTATATACATTTGATTTCCGCGGGCCATATGCCGCGCTTCTCGCTCCGCCGGAATCGTCATGGGTAAGTTGTGACGAACAACCTATCGAGATTTACCTTTCCGATGCAAACGGTGTGGATGTAAATACAATCGAGCTTGTAATCGACGGTCTTACTTACTCATGGCCCGATCCGCTTTTGAGTTATGTTTCACCGACACTCACTTTTACTCCGACATCCCCTTGGCCGGAAGGTTCATGGCTATTAGTCTCCCTTACCCAAGCAGATGATATGACCGGCAATCCTCTCTCCGACGCTCCGTTCGAGTTCGTATTCGGAATCGATACGACGGCTCCGCAGGTCGTAGCGGTCGATCCGCCGGACGGCGGCGTGGTCGATCCATCCTATCCGACAATCTCGGTGGATTTATTAGACAACGCCTCCGGTATTTATACGGCTTCTATGACTATAACGGTAGATGGTGTCGGTTTCGGAATGGGTAGCGGCGCAACGAGTTGGGACGGCACGACGTTCGAACTCGATGTTGCGGTTGCGGGTTTGACCTTCGAGGAAGGTGATCCGATCGAGGTTTGCATCGATTCGGTCTCGGACCTTGCCATTCTTTGCGGTCCAAATCTTATGCCACCTTATTGTTGGGAGTTTTATGTCGATGGTGGCCCTCCAACTGCAGAGATGCTCTGGCCGCCGGAAGGCGCTATAGTTAGCTGCCCGAGCGAATCTATTATTGTTGTTTTCCACGATCCCGGCGGAATTAATTTCGACTCGCTAGAACTTTCCGTGGACGGCGTGACATATACAGAACCCGACGGCGAAATCACAGTTCTCGACGACTCGACGATAAAATTCACTCCGCCGATACCATTCACTCACGCCACGTCTATTATCGTTCAGGTATTAAAAATATCCGATAATTACGGGCGAACCGCAGGCGCAGGCCCGACATGGAGCTTCGAGATGGATCTCCAGGCTCCGGTTGCAGACCTATTCTATCCGACGCCGATGGTCATTGCATCCAGCGATTCCATTTCCCTGCGTATTATCGATTTGCCCGCAGGCGTGGACCCGGCGAGCATTATCTTGACCGTTACCGGACACGGAAGTTTCGATTTAGGCTTCCCTGCTCTCTATTTCGATGATCCGATATTAGCATTCGACGCGGATTTGGCCGGAATAGTATTCGCCGACGGCGATACGGCAAATATATGCGTTACGGCTGCGGATGCCCCGGACATCTGCGCGGCTAATGTCATGCCCGATACCTGCTGGAGTTTCATCGTCGATGGCGGCGGTCCATTAGTAGAGCTTATCCTACCTTCGCCCGGCACAATTACATCATGCGCGGAACACAGCGCAATATTCTCTCTCACCGATCCATCCGGGATACTCGAATCCAGCTTGCGCGTCAGAGTCAACATGGCTATACTCGATGTCACCGAGCCTTCTCTCTCATGGGCGGATCCGGAGCTTATCTACCAGCCACTCACGCCCTGGGGCCATGGCGATACCGTTCGAGTTGCGGTAATCGGTGCGGAAGATGCTTCCGGCAACCCAATGTTATCTACAGATACAGTTGGAACATACTATATCGTCGATACCGAACCGCCCGCGATAAGCGATCCATTCCCCACCGACGGCAGTATTGTAGCCGATCCCGCTCAACCTATCTGGGTTGCGGTAACCGATTTTCCGGCTGGAATCGACACTTCTTCGGTAAGGCTTTCTGTTGAAGGGATTGCCTACGCAATAGCGCATCCCGCGCTTTACTGGGACGGCGACGAGCTTCATTTCGATCCGACCGCTGCCGGCGTGACATTCGCGGATGGCGATACGGTCGAGGTTTGCGTTCTGGACATAGCGGATGAGCCCGATACATGCGCCCCGAATGAGCTTATAACACCGTGGTGTTGGGAATTTTATGTCAATCTGGCCGGCCCGGTCGCACGTATCGGCCAACCTCGATCTAATCGCTGGGTAGCTTGCGCCGCCGGTGAGCAACAGCTTACGGCGATAATCACCGATCCTGACGGCATCGTTGCCGACTCAATTCGGTTGAACGTAGAGGGCGTAGTTTACGACGTAGGAGACATAGAGCTTTCCTATGCAGACACAGTTCTTACATTCACCCCGTCAACCCCATGGGTGAACGGCGACACAATTAATGTAACGCTGCTTTACGTCGAGGATTCTCTCGGCAACGGCCTCGGCGCACCGCTTGAATGGTCTTTCTATATCGATTTAGAGCCGCCCTACGCGGGCACTCCTATCCCGCCCGACGGCGCTACTATCGGCGCGTTGTCGAGCGTCTCGATCCCCATTTATGACGACGGAAGCGGCGTGAACCCCACCAGTATCGTTTTAACTATTGACGGTGATTCTTACAGCCTTGGTTCCGGCATGACCTGGTTTGGCGATATTGCGTCCGTTATTTCTGACAGTATGCTAACCGCACCGTCCGGTTCGGTTACGGTATGTCTCGATTCCGCCGCCGATTCGCCGGATTACTGCGGCCCTAACGTCCTCGCCCCTGCGGTTTGCTGGGATTTCGTAGTCGATGTCTCAAATCCCGAAGCCCATACGATTATGCCCGGTGACGGCGATTGGGTAGCGTGCGACAGCGCCGAACAACGTATCGAACTCTATATTCACGATAATAACGGTATTTTAGCGGACAGTATAACGTTACGTGTGGATGGCGTCACTTACTCTTATGTAACAGGCCCAATGGCATACGCGGATACGATATTAACTTATGTGCCCACGTCGCCGTGGATAGACGGCGAAACGATAGTCGTCCAACTTCTGCGCGCGCCGGACAGTCTCGGAAACCCAGTTTCGCCGCTGGTCTTCGAATTCAATGTCGATCTAAACGGTCCTCAGATAGATAATTTCCTCCCGCCGGATGGCGGCTCTACATCGAGCCTCACGCCGATTATTTCAGCAAGGCTTTTTGACATGGGCTGCGGTCTCGATACTACGAGTATTATCGCCACAATAAACAGTATCGACTATCCTATCGATATTACGCCCGGCTTAACTTGGAATGAAGCCGACTCTACGGCAACGCTCGATTGTGCGGTTGCGGGGATAACACTCGTGCGCGGAGACACCGTAGATGTCTGCTTCTCCGGGGCGGACTCGCCCGACTGGTGCCCGGCAAACGAGAATTCCGAATGCTGGAGTTTTATCGCGGATGAAGGCGGTCCACTGGTCGCCTTGATTTCGCCCGACAGCAACGCATGCAGCGCCTGCTCACTTCAGGGCTTCTCCGTAAGGATTACCGACGTCACCGGTGTGGATGTATCTACTATTTATTTCCGCGTAAATGAAGTTCCTTATACTATTGATTCTGCCGGTGTGGTTTACGATGCCATGTTCGGTCGGCTGGATTTCGCGCCCTCCGTGCCGTGGGAAGACGGCGATATTATCCATGTAGATTCACTCCGCGTCCAGGACTACGACGGTAACTGGAACGACCACTACCTGGAATTCTATATTTATATCGATCTCACTCCGCCGATAGTATTCGGTTTCGACCCACCGATTGGCGGTTATTCCTCTGAAGAATCGCCCGATATTTATTTCGTTTTGACCGATTCGGGTTGCGGCGTGGATGTTTCGACCGTGCGCTTCTCAGTCGGGGGCAATCTTTATACCCTCGATTCTACGGGCGTCGATTATAGCGGCGATACCGTAACTTTCCATTGCGATGTTCATTCGATGACATTCGCGGATGGCGATACGGTGAATATCTGCGTTATAGATGCCGCCGATATGGCCACCTATTGCTCGCCGAATGTTATCCCGGATACTATCTGCTGGTGGTTCATTGTGAGCACTTCCGGCCCCGTTGTCTCGGCGATTTCGCCGCTGCCGGGCCAGTGGGTTTCTTGCGACAGTATCGAGCAGGAGATAATTCTAACTATCGATGACCCCGACGGTATCGACGAGAGCACGATAGAGCTGATAGTGGAAAGCGTATCATATGATATAGATTCCACAGGCTTAGAATTCGAGCCGTCAACAAGCGAGCTTCATTTCACGCCGAGCGAATTCTGGACCGACGGCGATACTATCGAAGTCATCCTGTATTCAGCGGAAGACTCGATGGGACATGATCTTGCCATGCCATATTCATTCAGTTTCTATGTCGATACACTTCCACCGGACACGGCCTTCGCGGAACCGGAGGTGGGTATCGCTATACATCCCGGCCCGATTTGGGTAATGGCGGGTATAGTCGATGTTGGCGCGGGCGTTGTCGATTCCACAATCGGCATTTCTATAAACGGTGTCTGGCACGATGTTGGCGATCTTGGGGTAAGTTGGGTTGACGATACACTGATCTATAACGGTTTCATAACCGGCGACACGCTTTTCGCGGCGGAGACTCTCGAAGTCTGCGTTCGCGGCGCGGATGATATCGATGTATGCGATCCCAACTGGATGAACCGATGCTGGGAATATATCGCCACCTCCAACGGCCCGGTCGCGACGCCGGTTTTCCCCTCGAGTGGCACGGTTATAAGTTGTATGGACTCACTCGTCGTTTTCGAGGTTTTCGACACCGATGGCGACCAACTCGATTATACTTCCTTTGTTGTCGTTGTTAATGACGACACGAGTTCCGGTTGGCCAACGATCCACCATTATGACGACTCGGATTCGCTTTTGTATATCAACCCCGGCACCGCGCCTCCCGCGCCACCGGGCACTCGCGATCATGGTGACACATTAATAGTTACGCTAATTGAATGTAACGACGTCTATCGCTCGCCTCTCGCCGCGCCGCTGACAATCTGGTTCGTTTTAGACAGCACCGGTCCGGTTATTATTTCAGGTGTTCCATCACTGGGTGGATCGGTTCCGCCCGGCACACCGGACATGGGTTTCAGTTGCGCGGATACTTTTGCGGGAATCGATCACGGTATAGGTGAAATAGCGATTGGGCCGTATGTCTATGAAATCGGCACGGATATTTTCTTTATCGACGACTCCCTCGAGTTCCCGACCTCCGCTTACTCGGCGGACACGAGCTTTTTCGATGGCGATACGATCCATATAATCATCACGCTATATGATAGCGCGCAATATTGTGGGCCGAACGTAACAATTATCGATTGGTGGTTCATTGTCGGTGTTTCTCCGCCCGTATTGACCAACCTTTCACCTCCAGACGGCGCGATTTCCTCGTGTCCTTTCGGAAATATTATAATCTACACCGATGACGTGGATGGTTTCGACTATGACCATACCGGAATAAATGTAAACGGCATAGATTACGATGCTACGCTTTCACCGGAGATAAACGTCCATGGCGACACGTTGCTATTCAATGCCGATACGGCGTTCACACACGGTTCCGTCGTAACATATTATCCTTTTGGCGAGGATATCCACGGCACCCCGGCGGAATTCGCGGACACGTTCTCGTTCACAATCGATACCGAGCCGCCTGTCGCGACCGGATATCTGCCTATTCCGAACGATTCGATTACGGATTGGGAAGCTTCGATTCATATCGAGCTTGCGGACGACCTTGCCGGTCTTGCCGATAGCGCGGCTTTGAGTATTATTACACCGCGATGGACACGCGTCTTCGCCGCCGGCAGCACGGAAGTTAGCTGGATAGACGGCGTATTCGATCTCGATGTCCCGGCTTATAATGGCGGAACGCCCTGGTCGCCGGCCTTAGACGATGAGTTGATATACTGGCACGAACGCGATACTATTAACCTCGGATTTTTCGCATTGGACAAGGCTTGTTGCTGCGACCCGAACGATTCTATCTACGCGTGGAATTTCACCATACTCGACGACGACTCTATCGGGCCGGATTTCGCGGACATCGAACCGACGGAGGTTTACAGCGGATTTGCGGCGGATGTTTCCGCTACTGTTACGGATATTTCAGGTGTTTTCGACGATATGACTGCCGGGCAGGGGATGTTCGTTCTCTGGGATTCCGACGGCGACTTGTCCGACGGTGGCGAGACTATTACGCAAATGAGCGTAGATATTGGAGATAGTTACCAGAGTGATACTCCAATCGGCCCATTCGCAATCGGTGAAACACCTGTGTTCTGTATTATTGCGTGGGACGACGACTTCGATTTCCTTGATACGCTCGACCGGGCAATGGCGATTTCCGATACGATTTACCCGACCTTAATCGAGGGCCAGGGCCCGTGTGCGGAGTTTCTTTATCCCGCAGATTCGATTTGGAGTTCGTGCGATAGCGGAGCAGTAATTATCGGGCTTATCGATGCCGACGGGATAGATGCGGCGACAATAGTCGCAATTGTAAACGGTAATACGGTCACTGTCGGCACCGGTCTCGAATTCAGTAACGACTCGCTTTTCTGGTGGCCGGATTCGCCGCTGCCAAACGGCACGGTCGTCGAATTCGAGCTAATCGCTGTCGATGACCTGCTCGGTTACTCACTCGACTCGACCTATAGCTGGAGTTTCAGAATAGACACCGAACCGCCGATAATTGTCTTACAAAATGCGGGCGAAATCTCGTGCCTAAACGATCCGGAAGTATCGTGGCAAATTGCGGACGGCGGTTCCGGCGTAGATTCGCTATCTATTGTGATTTACGTCGATGGTTCGCCGCTTTATCCCGGCGATCCAGGCGTAGTATGGGACGGCGACGTGTTGTCATTCGACGCCGATCTCGCGGGATACGATCTTCAAACGCAAAACTTACTGGTTTGCGTCGAGGTCTGCGATCTCGCGCTGTTGTGCGGCGCAAATTGTGCGGACACGACATGCGCGGTGATGATCCTGCAGAAAGACACGCCGTGCGACATATGGCCGATACCATTCACACCAAACGCGGACTACGCCAACGACGTGGTTTGGTTCGAGTATCCAAACATGCAATATGAGGGCGCACGGGTGGAACTTTACGATATCGAGGGCAGGCGGATTTTCGATGCCGATTTCCCGCCGACCGCACCGGAGCGCGACGCTTTCTGGGACGGTATCCGAAACGGCGATAAAAAAGCTATCCCAGGGACTTATATATATATCGTTAGTCGTGATGGCGAAATTCTCTGCAAAGGCACGCTGGTTCTCGTTCGATGATCCGTATCACCGGCGGTCAATTTCGCGGATTCCAGCTCCCATCCGCGTCCGGGCGGATCCGCCCCACGGCGTCTCGTATTCGTCAGGCCCTTTTCGATATCCTCGGGGATATCGAGGGCCTGACTTTTGCCGATCTTTTCGCGGGTAGCGGCGCCGTGGGAATCGAGGCGGCTTCGAGAAGCGCGGCTTACGTTGAATTCGTGGAATCCGACCGCAAAGCAGCGAAGATTATCTACGATTCGTTGAACCGCCTCGCTTTGCCGCCGAAGGCGGCGCGGATCCGCCACAAGTCTGTGGCAAAGTGGGTCGCCGAAAAAACCGAAAAATTCGATTTAATCTTCGCCGATCCACCTTATATCCAGGATTTGGCGGATAATCTTAAAACACTACTACCGGAAATTCTCCGCAAGCTTACCGACGGTGGGGTTTTCACGTTACAGCTATCATCGAAGCTGAATTCTCCCGATGGTTGGTCCGATAAACGCGTTTTCGGCGACGATATTCTTTATTTTTGGGAAACTCGATGATCGACTTTACTCTTAAAAAAACCGACGGCGCCGCGAGGGCAGGGATTCTGCAAACCCCGCACGGAGAAATCGCGACGCCGGTTTTTATGCCGGTGGGAACGCAGGGAACGGTTAAAACTCTCGAAATGCGCGACTTAATCGCGAACGATTATCGAATTATCCTGAACAACATGTATCATTTATTTTTACGCCCGGGTGTCGAGTTGATCGAGAAGTTCGGCGGGCTGCACGATTTCACCGGCTGGGATGGCGCGATTCTCACCGACAGCGGTGGTTACCAAATTTTTTCGATGACCGATCTCGCCAAGGTTAAGGAGGAGGGAGTCCGTTTCCAGAGCCATCTGGATGGCAGCTACCATTTCCTCACACCGGAAAAAGCCACGGAAATACAGTATCGTATGCGCCCGGATATATTCATGGCTTTCGATGAATGCCTTGCGTATCCAGCTTCTGAGGAGGAAACTGGGATTTCCGCTGAACTTACGAGTCGATGGGCGGCGCGCTGCAAAATTCGTTGGCTCGAATTACTTCGGACAGACAGTAAATCCGAGACTTCCCCTTCGCTTTTCGGGATAATACAGGGCGGGGTTAGCACGGAATTGCGGAAAAGCTCTGCAGGCGACCTTGCCAAGCTCGATTTCCCCGGCTACGGTATCGGCGGACTCTCGGTCGGCGAACCAAAAAAACTCATGTGGCCCGCGCTCGAAGCCTGTATTCCGGAAATTCCGGTGCAAAAGCCCCGTTATATGATGGGAATCGGCACGCCCGCCGATATTGTAGAAGCGGTGGCGCGAGGTGTCGATATGTTCGACTGCGTAATGCCTACCCGCAATGCCCGCAAGAGCACCGTTTTCACGTGGAAAGGCAAGCTTTCACTGAAAGCCGCGTATTTCGCCGACGATGAACGCCCAATCGACGAGAATTGCAGTTGTTATACATGCCAAAATTACAGCCGCGCTTTTCTCCGCCACTTATTTAAGGTAGGTGAAATAACGGCGATGCGGCTCGCGACAATCCATACACTCCATTTTTACAAAGAGCTTATGGATGCGATTCGCACAGCTATAATGTCGGACAAATTCGACTATTTTCGGACGGAATTCCATCGCAACTACAAAGACCGACTAATCAAACCGGAATAACTTCCTATGGACAATATCGCCCACACATTGAGCGGTCTCGCTGTCAGGGATTTAGCCCCGAAAAACCTTTTCAAGAGCAAGGCTTTCCTCTGGGTTGCGATACTTATCGCCAGCGCGCCGGATATTGACATACTCGCGTGGTTTTTCGGCCAGGATGCATATTTTCGATTTCACAGGGGCATAACCCACTCGGTTTTCCTGATACCGTTTTGGGGCTTTCTGGGGGCACTGATCGTCTATTATGCTTCGAGGAAAAAGGTTTCCTTCGTTAAATCCGGATTATGGTATTCGATGATTATCGTGGTTCATTTGACAATGGATTGGGTTACGAGCTACGGCACAGAGCTTTTCGCACCGTTCACCCATAAAACCTACTCCGCGAACCTTTTCCCGATAGTCGATTTGTGGATCATCCTGCCCCTGAGTCTGCTTTCATTTATCGGGAAATTTTACAACGACAGGCGCAGAACCTTCTCTATCGGCGTGTTAATTTTCCTGATATTTCTCACCGGTTTTCGGTTATTCTCGAAAATGCGGTCGGAGAGTTTGATAATCGAGCGATACGGCCACTCCGATAAAATCGTGAGTTTCGCCGATATCGAATCGTGGAGAGAGTGGCTTAATCCGTCGATATACCGCGTGGTCACCGTTCACGGTGATTCTGCGATAAGCTACAAAGTCGTTCCGCACACGGGAAATGTCATTTGCCAAAACAGCTTCGATCTTTTCAGCACGGACGATGAGTATTGGGACGAGGCTTACCGCTATAATCTGTCTAAAAACTATCTCGACCGCTCGGAGCTTCCTATCGCCGGCGTTTTGGGCGACAGGTTTCTCATTTCCGATCTGCGCTATACTTCGGAGCTTGCAAGTAATAGCTCGCTCACCGTTTATTTTCCACTCATCGGCGACACCATTTCCGGACCTCCGAAAATGCTACGCCCCGAACCGCAATCGCGATAACGCGAGAAAAAAGCAGAAATGCCGTGGTTGAGCCGTCGGAAGCCCTGTTTTTTTCGTCTGGAGGCCTATTTTTCCCGTCTGAAGGCCAAACGAAACTTCTTTTGGGCCTCTCGATTCTTCTGGAGGGGTTCCCCAGCCGTCTGGAGGGGTCTTTTTCCCGTCTGGAGGCCAAACGAAACTTCTTTTGAGCCTCTCGATTCTTCTGGAGGGATTCCCCAGCCGTCTGGAGGGGTCTTTTTCCCGTCTGGAGGCCAAACGAAACTTCTTTTGAGCCTCTCGATTCTTCTGGAGGGATTCCCCAGCCGTCTGGAGGGGTCTTTTTCGCGTCTGGTGGCCAAACGATTCTTCCATAGACCTTGCCGAGTCTTCCGGCGACCTATTCCGATTCGTCTGGAGGGGTGTTTTTTTCGTCGGAAGAGCAAAAAAATCTTCGGCGGACGATGGCGAATCGGTAAAATTCGGGAAATTTAAGAAATCTCCCTCCGGTTCGAAATGACAGATACAAAAGAGGGCGCACTATGTGCGCCCTATATAGATTTGATACTTTGCTGAACCTACTTCATCAAGACAATTTTACGCGATATCGTCCTTCCGTCGTAATTCGCTTTCACGAAATAAACTCCCGAAGGCATTTCGCTGCCCGAATCGTCGCTTCCGTCCCAGATCGCCGTTCGTGTTTCCCCGAAATCCCGAACGATACGCCCGGCTATATCGAATATCTCTACGCGGGAGGTCACCCGTGGGATTTCCCTTCGGTCAACAAGACCATCCCCTATGGAAATTGTAACTGCGGAATTGAATGGATTGGGATATGCCGAAATCTCCATCGCCTGCGGAATCTCTGGATATTCCTCGACCGCACTGGGATTCATATCGCCCCATGCGGCGTCGATAATGGATGCCGGGCCGTAGATAAGTGCGGCATCCGTAGTTGGAGTGCTTGGATTGACTTTCCAGAGTTCGCTGAGCGACCAGTCGCCCTCGTGGACTGCAGTTAACACGTAATTTCCGTCCGGTGACCACCCGCAAACCGATGGAAAAACGCCCGAACCCCATCCAAAGTATCCCCAAATTTCGCCCGTTGTTGTGCTTATCGCGCAGACAATATTACCGCTTTCGGTCGGAGTATAATAGAAAGCGAGAAAAGCTACATCCACGCCATTAGGCGCCCAGCGAGGATTGCAGGGATACTGCATACTAATTTCATAGGTCTCGGCAAAAATCTGCGTTCTTCCGGTGCCGTTTGCATTGGCGAGATATAATCCGTCATCGTCGATAGCATAGACTATTTTGCCGTCCGAGTGGCGGACATCGAAACCATAAAAACTTGTGCCCCAATCATCGACGAGGATAGAGTCGTCCGACCAATCCCCCGGAACCGATGTGCTGAAAACGTTACCTCCGAGAGACGACTTGTAATAAATATGCGATTCGTCCGGTGACCACGAGGGTTCCTGGCATTGGTCTTTCCCGTATGGTTCACTGTAGCCGACATTAATAATATCGCATGGATTATCGACTCCTGCGGCAACGTTCACGTAATTCCAGCCGTAAACCATCTCGACTCCGCCCCATGTATATGCGAAAATGAGGTGCCCGCCGGTCGGAACGCCGGTAATTGTGAAATTGCCGAGGGCGTCGGAGGAGAACTTGGTAATTACGCCATCGCAGCAGATAGTCGCGAATGAAACATAATCTCCACCCCATGTAACTTGTCCGCTAATCGTCCCGGTCGGGCCGGAATACCAATACTTGTCAGCGTTTGGCGCGGGGGTAATCTGCCGCCAGTTCGTTCCTTCGGAGTTGATAGCGTAAATGTTCCTTCTGGCCGGATTATAATAACCGTCGTGGTCGGAGGTTACTGCAAGATATCTGCCGGTCGGGGAAATGTCGATATCGGTTATGTAGCTGCGGTCGCTGTCCGCAGGTTCGTTATCGAAAGAAAAAAACAGCGTCGGAGAACTGCCATCGGGATTCATCTTGTAGATAACGGATTCGTCGGTTCCGGTCTCGACTGTCACGAAAACCGCTTCCGTCGCCATTGCCATAGTAGCTAACACAAACAAAGCCGCCACGAGATATTTCATTTTTCTACCCTCCATTTATTCTCGAGTTCGAATTCTTTCAAAACATATATTATTATCATAAACGATGCAAGAGAAAAACTGAAACACGATATTTCCGTTTTACCTTGACTTTTTACCTGCATGTCGCTTTACTTATTAGTTTAATATCCAGATATGGAGCAGCGTTTGTCGGACAATATTAGAAATAACAACATGGTTTCAGGGTATCTGGCGACTATCAACAAGATAGCCCTGTTCCTTACCAAAACCGGACTGGGCCCGACTTTCTATACGATAGTCGGCCTAATATTAGCGCTCATGGCAGGAGTTTTCCTATGGTTCGGTCATCTGATTATCGGCGGGATACTCCTTTTTATGGGCGGCTTGTTCGACAGCATGGACGGTGCGGTAGCGCGCGTTAGCGGAAAATCCTCCAAATTCGGCGCGCTTCTCGATTCGACATTCGACAGGTATTCGGAATTCGCCGTATTTCTCGGTTTTTATGGCTATCTCGGATATTCTTACGCCCGGTTCGTCGAGTTCTATCAGCTTGTCGCGATTGTTGCACTACTCGGTTCCGTTATGGTCAGTTATGTCCGTGCGAGAAGCGAGGGATTGGGAATTGAATGCTCGGTAGGTTTTTGGCAGAGACCCGAAAGAATAATCGCACTCGGAACCGCTTCGATAATCACCGGCCTTCTGAACCCGTTGCTTATCAACTTGTCATATAATTACTTACACGATATTTTCATTAAAGCTGTGCTGATTGTCCTCGCTATCGGGACGAACGCCACCGCAATAACGCGCCTATTCCATGCGCGAAAAGTGTTGCGGGAGCGAGGATTAAAATAATAAAGAACGAATTATTACGATTGGAGAAATCATGGGAAAGAAAGTTCGAGTAGCGATTATCGGAGCGGGAAACTGCGCAAGTTCCCTTGTGCAGGGAGTCCACTACTACGCGAAGGCCAATGAAAACGACTTTGTGCCGGGGCTGATGCATGTCAATTTGGGTGGAATGCATATTTCGGATATCGAGTTTTCGGCGGCTTTCGATATAGATAAAAACAAAGTCGGCAAAGACCTATCAGAGGCCATTTTCACCGAACCGAACTGCACGACGAGATTTTTCCCGAATGTCCCAAAAATGGACATCCCGGTTCATCGCGGAATGACCCACGATGGCCTTGGCCTTTATCTCAGCAAAATTATCGAGAAAGCCCCCGGCCCAACCGACGACATAGTCGGTATCCTAAAAGAAACGAAGACCGACGTGGTCGTTAACTACCTGCCGGTCGGCTCGGAGGAAGCCACGAAGTGGTATGTAGAGCAGATTCTCGATGCCGGGTGCGCATTGGTGAACTGCATTCCGGTATTCATTGCTCGCGAAAAATACTGGCAGGGACGATTCAAGAAATTCGGTCTACCCATTATCGGCGACGATATCAAATCGCAGGTCGGCGCGACTATTCTGCACCGCGTGTTAACCAATTTATTCCTCGACCGCGGAATGCCTCTCGAACGGACTTATCAGCTTAACACGGGCGGCAATACCGATTTTCTTAACATGCTCGAACGCGCGCGTCTCAGCAGTAAAAAAGAATCCAAGACCAACGCGGTCAAATCCCAGATAGAACGGCGCGGAAGGCGTATCGACGATGACAATATCCACGTCGGCCCGTCGGATTATGTGCCATGGCAAAAAGACAATAAAATCTGCTACCTGCGCATCGAGGGTAAGCATTTTGGCGACGTTCCGATGAATGTCGAGTGCCGTCTTTCGGTCGAGGATTCCCCGAACAGCGCGGGCGTTGTAATCGACGCCATCCGTATCGCAAAACTCGCTCTCGACGCCGGAATCGGGGGCACTATCGAGGGGCCGTCCAGCTACTTCATGAAATCCCCGCCAATCCAATACGACGACGGCGAAGCTCGCAGACTGACCGAGAAATTCATTAAAGACAATACCGTTAAAAACAAAAAGCCATCATCCGCAAAAGAGAAATAGCTTGAGCGGAGAGTTCGTTTTCCAGGAAACCTCGGAGGGGACGCTGCCGACCGCCGCGCCCCCTCCCGATTCAAAGAAAGCCGTTATCCCGGCGGTTATCGACCTCCTGTCGATGACCCTCATTATGGTTTTCGAGGGGATTCTCCTCGGTCGCTACTCCAGCGCGGCGCTCGCCGGTGGGGGCATGGGCCTGATGTTCCTGTTCTTTTTATTCACGATTTTTTTAACTTTCGTGATGGGCGCGGCGGTCCCAATCTCGCGGCATTTGGGAGCGAACGAAAAGAGGCTCGCTGACAGGCTTTTTAGTAATTCTATAGGCGCGACGCTTTTAGCCAGCATCGCTTTCGCGATTATCGCGCTCTTTTCGGCCAAGTTTGTTTTCGGCACCGTGTTCGGGGCCGATGGTGCGGTGCGGGAAAACGCCGTGGACTATTTCCGAATTTTAATATATTTCATGCCGATAATCGCACTCAATTTCACAGGCACGGGGATTCTCCGCGCTACGGGTGACGCATTCGCAGCGATGACCGCCAATCTTATTGCGAATTGCATCCACGCTGGTCTGGCAATAATCCTCATTTTCGGATCGGATAGACTGGGAATCCCGGCAATGGGTGCAGCAGGCGCGGCTCTCGCTCTCGGAATCGCGCAGGTTATCGGCCTGACTGTCCAAATGCGATTCGTTCTGTCCGGCAAAACTCAGATTTCATTGAATTTACGCGACATCCTCGCCCCAAAATGGCAGTCTATCAAGAGAATACTGAAAACCGGTCTGCCGGTTACAACTGAGCAATTGGTTTGGATGACCGGGCAACTCGTGCTTCTGGCGTATATCGCACGTCTCGGCGAAAGCTATCTCGCCGCCCACCAAATTCTACTGCGTCTGACTCAAACCGTCGGCGTGGTATATCAAGGCCTCGCATTCGGGAATATGGCGCTTTGCGGCCAGCATATCGGCGCGGGCTGTGAAGACCGCGCGATAAAGATATCCCGCCGGATACGCTATCTCAGTTTAGGATTCTCGATAGCAATCGGTTCGATAATTTATTTCAACGCGGGAGCAATCGTCCGTCTTTTCACTTTCGATCCGGCGGTTATGGAAATTACGCTCTTACTTATGCCTATCCTCGCTTTGCAACAGATTCCAAAATCGCAAACGATGATTACCGCGAGTGAGCTTCGCGCGCGCGGCGATCTTGTATTTATCGCCGCTATCGCCGCGGTTTTTGTGGGAATCAATGAAATAACGCTCTCCGGGATTGCGGTTTTCGCCCTCAAATGGGGTCTTGCGGCAATCTGGGCGTTCATGGTAATCGACGAGGTCGAGCGTGTAATTGTCCACTTGCTGCGGATGCGCCGACGGATAGTGAAGCACGTTTAGGATTGATCAATTACTAAAACGGGAGGATCTGAGACCCTCCCCGACTCTTGTCAGTCATCCCTCTTCTCTAGATCGAGCGTCTCGCTCGACTGCGTTGGTGTAAACACACGCTGTGAGACACCGTGCCTATTATCTGTCATTCCGGGCTTGACCCGGAATCCATTCTTTTCTGTATTCCGGCATTCGCCGGAATGACAATTGAGGGAGCGGGAAGGGAAGCCGAGTGGTAAAAAAAAAGGCGGCCTCTCAGCCGCCCTTCTTCATTATATAAATCTCATTTTACCGAAGCGAATCGGCGAAGCCGTTGAGCATAAATGCTTGTCGGCGCTCGCCGACCGGCCCTATCGCCCGCCTTCGTAAAATCTATTTTCCGACTTTTACTTGCCCAGCGCCCAGTTCAAACCTGCACCGATTGCGAGATAATCGAAATCGTTAAGCTCGTAGCGAACGTTTGCGTCGAAGGTCATTTTATCATTGATAGGATACTCATAACCTACGCCAAGCGCCACGCCAACCTCGGTTTCTGAATCCGAAGTCGATATTTTTCCTAAATAAGGGTCAGTATATTCCATGCTAAAACTATAAATATGGAACGCCAATTGGCCGATACCGTAGAAGTTATTGTTAAAGAAATACTTAACTCCGCCTTTCACCGGTATCTCGCCCCATGTCCACGAAGATCCCATATACTCCTCACCGGCCCAATAAATATAGCCCGTCGTAGCGATGAGCACGATGTCCGGAGTAAGAACTCGATTGTAGTTTAGGGTTAGACCGAATCCGGTGCCGACCGAATTATTGAAATCGTCGTCGATAGGAATCCCGACCTCGAGCGCGCCGCCGAGAGAATGGTCGCCCTTCATCCGCGCAAAAGCCGACGCGGAAATCAAGATTAATAAGGCTAAGCTGAGAATGAATGTTCTTTTCATGAGTCCTCCTCGATGTTTGTTTTCGTCTTCATTTTGCGCAATTTAAACTTCGGAGTTCGTATAGTCAAGCTTGAAAATTATAATTTATCTCGTTTTACAATAATGTTGTTTAGGCTTGACTTACCTATGCAACTGCTATATTATGATAGTTTTCTACGATTGGTGCTCTGGTCGTAGAAAACTCGGTATGACAATAAAAGAGAGGTTATAAAATGAGAATCCGGAAAACAAGCAACAAGAAGAGACTTCGCAAACACGGCTTCAGAGAGAGGATGAGCAGCGTTTCGGGTAGGCTAATTCTCAAAAGGCGCAGAAAAAAGGGACGCCATAAGCTGGCCGTTTCCGTTCCTCGAAAAGGTAATACAAAGCATTAGAGGTGGCTTTGCCGTCTGAACTACGACTGAAAAAGCGGTCGGATTTCGGGAGTTTCAGGAAACCGGCGGCAGTTTTTTCGGCGCGATTTCTCGTTCTCAAAGCCGCGTCCCGCGAAGACGATGCGCGGAAATTCGCTTTCGCGGTATCGAAACGATTCGGTTCCGCAGTTAAGCGGAACAGGCTTCGCCGGATATTATCGGAGTGGGTCAGAACGCACATCGATGCGTTTCCAGCCGGATTTAATTGGCTGGTTATCCTGACCGCGACGCCGGATTCCAGTTCGCACCTGTCTGAAGTCCTGAGAGAGAGTATCGAGGCGTTGGCCGTTAGGGCAAAAAATGAACTCGAACCCTAAAAACGTTCTCTGCTGGGCGCTATTGGGTCCGGTGAAACTCTATCAAATAACTCTCGGGCGGGTTTTGCCGCCGTCATGTCGGTTTTACCCAACTTGCAGCGCATACGCCTATGAGGCTATCAGCGTTCACGGCGTGCTTAAAGGTGGATGGTTGGCGCTGAAACGGATTCTCAGATGTCACCCCTTCAACCCGGGGGGATTCGATCCAGTGCCCTTGGCCGATAAAAGGGAATAACACCATTTTTGATTTAGGATTGATGATTGCAGGTTTTAGAAGTCCTTGTATATCAGTAAGTTAGCGTTTCAAATTTGCAGCATCTCAAAAAATAGGAAATGATAAAATATGGATAAACGAACCGTAATTGGAATAATAATTCTGGCCGCCATTCTCATTTTGATGCCGTATTACCAGAAGTTGATTTCCGGCGATCAGCCCGAGGTTTCCGAATCGGATACTCTTGCCTCCGCAGACATCGACCAGACGCACGTAAGCCCCGATGTGGTTTATGACAGCACAACGTCTTATACGCCCGAACTTTTCGAGACCGAAGAGGACACATCGAGCCGCGACGCATCGCTCGGCGGGCGCGATGATTCCGATACTATTTTCTCGCCGATGGACACGCTTCCCGAACAGCTTGTCTTCGTGAAAACCGGCAAAACCGATTTTATCCTATCGAGTTACGGCGGAGATATTGTCTCGGCAATCAGTTCCGAGTTTTTAGATATCGACGGAAAGCCGCTTCAATACTGCCCATCCGAAATTGAAGGGCAAAATTTCCTGATAACTGCATATAGCGGCAAAGAGCGGATTACATCGGAGGCTCTCCGGTTTATCGCGGATGAGGACAGCCTTATTCTTACCGAGAACGATTCTACCGGCGTGGTTACTTTTGCGACAATGCTCCCCGGCGGCGGGATGCTCCAGCGACGCTATCATTTCAGATTTGACGATTATGCTTTCGAACATACTACTATTTTCGGCGAGGAAGTCACAGGCGAGCAGAAAATCGAGGAAAGCGTTTTGTGGTGGCGCAAGGGCCTCGAACCGGCCGACCCGGATATAAAAGGCAACGTCTCCGCCAATTACCGCATCGGCTATATGATGGGCAACGAATATGAAGACGAAAAATTCTCGAGCGACGAGAAACCGCAGTTGTCGTTCGATGGTAGCACACAATTCGTGGCCACGCATAATAAATATTTTGCCGTGATAATCGCGCCTGTCGAGGGTGTCGCTTCCGGATTGCGCGGATGGGGTATCTGGTATTCCGCCGAGAGTTTCGGCGACGAGAAACGTCAGGTTCCGGCTTTAGGCGTGGGTCTTGTTTGTCGTGGCGAGGATAATCCGGTGTTACGTCACGATTTAGTCTATCTCGGCCCCCGCGATTATGGCATTCTCAAAGAACACAATAGGGATTTCGAGAAGACGGTTAACCTCGGGTGGTCGTGGCTCCAACCGCTCACCAAGGCTTTTATGTGGGTTTTCGAGTTCCTTTTTGGCCTATTTGGCAACTATGGCGTTGTGATTGTTGTATTCTCCGTGCTTATCAAGCTTCTGCTATTGCCCCTTTCCCGCAAACAGATGCAGAGTATGAAAAAAATGAAAGACCTCGAGCCAAAAATGACCGAGATTCGCGGTCTTTATAAGGACGACGCCAAGCGGCTCAACGAAGAAACGATGAAGCTCTATAAGAAAGAGGGAGTCAACCCGATGAGCGGCTGTCTTCCTCTCTTGCCCCAGATGCCCGTTTTCTTCGCCCTTTTCGCGCTGCTTCGCAACTCGTTCGCCCTTCGTGGCGCGCCTTTCATGCTTTGGTTAACAGACCTTTCGCTCCGCGATCCATATTATATTCTACCGATCCTAATGTCGATAACTATGTTTATCCAGCAGAAAATAACCGTGCGTGATCCCAAGCAGAAGATGATGGTTTATTTCATGCCGATTTTCTTCCTGTTTATCTTCCGAAATATGCCGTCGGGACTCGTGCTTTACTGGTTTACTTTTAATGTTTTCTCGCTTGCACAGACGATTTGGGTTGAACGCGAAAAATCTACTCCTCAACTCGCGGATGCATAATAATATACCACTTTTCGAGTTATCCGAAAATGACACTATTGTGGCAATAGCGACTCCTCCGGGGAGGAGTGCGCTGGCGGTATTACGGATTTCCGGCCCATCGGCTATCGGGATTATTTCGGAAATGTGGACCGGTGCGGAAACTCTCGACGCGCTACCCGGCGGCTCTGCACGGGTGGGGACTTTCGCACTCACCGATATGATAGAGACGGCGGTTGTAACCCTGTGGCGTGCACCGAAATCCTTCACGGGCCAAGATTTAGTGGAAATAACGATGCACGGTAGCCTGCCTATCCTTGCCGCGTCCGAAACCGAGATAATCAAACGTGGAGCAAGAGCCGCCGCACCGGGCGAATTCACCTATCGCGCGATTCTAAACGGTAAGCTCAAAATCTCGGAGGCCGGCGCTATATCGGCACTTATCGATGCGCCCGGTCTGGCAGCCGCCAGGGCGGCCTCGCGCACATTATCGGGAGAGTTCGCGCAGAGAATTCGCGCGATAATCGACGAACTGGGCCACTTGATTATAGGCATGGTTGCCGACACCGAATTTCCTGACGATGTCGGTCAATTATCACGAGAGGCTGTTATCGCAAAGGTAGGAAAAATCGCGAAATGCATTGAAAATCTCCTTAAGAACCTTAGATCGGGACAGAAACTATCGAGACCGCAGACAGTCGTTATCGCGGGACCTCCGAACGCGGGGAAATCCACACTGGCTAATCGCTTACTGGGATGCGACCGAAGTATCGTGCATCATGAACCCGGCACAACTCGCGATCTTGTCGAGAGCGAATGCGATTTCGCTGGCGTAACAGCCGTTCTCGTGGACACCGCCGGTCTTCGCGAAACGGAGGACGGTGTCGAGTTACTCGGCGTGAACCTCGCCCACAAACGGCTTTCGGAAGCCGACCTCGTGGTATTGGTTATCGACGTAAGCCAACCTCTTACTCCGGAAACAGAAAATTCACTGCGTAAAACCAAGCAGGTCGATAGAATAATCGTCGAAAACAAAATCGATCTCGGTATTAAGGCGTCACTTAACGGCGATGTTCAAATTTGCGCTACAACCGGAGAGGGCATAGACGAGTTGCGCGGTAAAATCTCTAAATGTTTTTGCAACGAGGTCTCCGAGGCTCTCTGGGCCGGTTCATGGCAATTCGATAGAATAAGCTGTGCGTCCGAGTGTATCGAAAAAGCGGTAGAAGCCTCAGCTTCAGATGCCCTCGACGCAGCCTTGGAAGAACTCGAAGCCACCGATATCAACCTTCGCCAGTCTATCGGCGAGGAAATGTCTAAGGATATTATCGAGTTGGTTTTGGAGAATTTTTGTATTGGAAAATGATCGCCGTTGAAATTTTGGCTTTTGAACTTATTATTGAGAGTTAAACACATTTAATACAAATTGAAGGAGTTAAAATGCAACTTATCGACGATTTTCTCGCAAACGCAAAGAAACGGGGTGGCACGGTTGTGCTGCCGGAGGGGCAGGATCCGAGGATGCTTCTCGCCGCAGAGAAGCTGACGAAACAGGATATCTGCAAGGTTGTTATTCTCGGAAAGCCCGACGAAATAAAAAACCTCGGCGAAAAAGAAGGCATCGACCTGTCGGGCGTCAAGCTCGAGGAACCGGGCGGCGATTTACATGAGGAATTCGCTGCGGAATACTACGAACGTCGCAAACACAAAGGCATCGATATGGAGCAGGCACGCGAGATTATCCTTCAGCCCCTTTTCTGGGGTGCGATGATGCTCAAGAAGGGCATAGTGGATACCTCCGTAGCCGGCGCAAATAATTCCACCGGTAACGTTCTGAAAGCGGCTTTGCATTGTGTTGGTCTTGCCGAAGGCGTAAAAGCGGTTTCCAGCTTTTTCATAATGCTCATCCCGGAATTCCGCGGACAAAAAGACTATCCGCTCGTATTTGCGGATTGTGCCGTAATTCCAAATCCAAACGCGGAGCAGTTAGCATCGATAGCAATAGCCAGTTCGGATAATGCGAGAAAGCTGCTCGGTATCGAACCGGTCGTAGCAATGCTCAGCTTCTCCACAAAGGGCAGCGCAAAACACGAGGATGCCGATAAAGTCCTCGCCGCATTAGAGATAGTTAAATCTATTCGACCAAACTTAGAGGTGGATGGAGAACTTCAAGCCGACGCCGCGTTAATCCCAAAAATCGGACAGAAAAAGGCTCCGGGCAGCAAAGTCGCGGGCGAAGCCAATGTCCTGATTTTTCCCGATCTCGATGCCGCGAATATCAGCTATAAATTGGTCCAAAGACTTGCAGGCGCCGAAGCGGTCGGGCCATTTATTCAGGGACTCGCGAAACCGGCTAACGACCTTTCTCGTGGATGCAGCGTTGATGATATAGTCAATGTTTCCGCTATCAGTTTGTTGATGAAATAATATCTTTTCCACCACTTTCGGGGCGTCGCGCCTTCCGCTGCGGCACGCTAAATCCACGATTCCGCTCCCGACCAAATCCGGTCGGGAGCGGAATTTCCATATAGCGGGTCATGCCGCTAATCGATTAATATTCCTCGACCACAAACCGCAGTGGAAGTCGTGGACAGGCCGCAACATAATCTTTAGTTGTATAATAAACTCAAAGCGGCCTGTCCGCGAGTCCCCTTTGGGGACGCGCGACGCCCCGGGCATGGAAATCGAAAAAATGCTTGTCTATGATTGCCGATGAGATATATTTAGAGACTTTCGGAAGGAAAAAATATGAATGAATTTCAGAGAACAATCGCGAACGAAATTTCACTGGAAGGCGTGGGTCTTCACACGGGGAAGCCGGTTAGAATAACATTCCGACCCGCTCCGCCGGATACGTGGGCGGTATTCGTGCGGGAGGATATCGGACCGGACGCGAGAATAAAGGCAGTGGTGGACAATGCCACGACCGAACACATCCGGGGAACAACTTTAGTCTGCGATGGCAATAAAGCCACAACGGTGGAACATGTTCTCGCCGCGTGCGCCGGTCTGCAAATCGATAACATCGAGATTGCGCTATCAGATGAGGAACCTCCCGTTCTGGATGGAAGCTCTATGCCTTTCGTGAAAGCACTTCTCGAAGCGGGAATCGTAAAGCAGAAAGCGCCCCGACAATACTATGCTGTGGATAAAGTCATTCAATACACCGATCCGGAACGTGGTGTGGACATTCATGTTGTACCGTTCGACGGTTTCCGCATTACTTCGATGGTCGATTACCGCAATCCCGCTCTCGGCACCCAATACACGACCATGGTCGATCTGGAGGAAGAATTCGTCGGCGAATTCGCGGCATCGAGAACCTTCTGTTTCCTTTCGGAAGTCGAAGCTCTTCTTGAACAGGGCCTTGTCAAAGGTGGCGATATCGAAAACGCACTCGTAATAATCGATAAAGAATACACCTCCGATGATGAATTACTGCTTCGAAAAAACTTTGCAATTCGGGAAAATGTCCAGCTTTTCGATCCTAAAAAGCCGCTTCTGGCAGGCGTCGAACAACGTTTTTACAACGAACCTGTGCGCCATAAGGTTCTCGATTTACTCGGAGATCTGCATCTCCTGGGCTTCCCAATTAAAGGCTTTGTCCTGGCGGCGCGTTCCGGCCACGCAGCAAATATCGAACTGGTCAAGCAGATAAAAAAACAGAAGGAAAAAGAGGAGCTTGCGGGGCAATTCGGACCCACGAAGAAAAAAGCTATACTGGACGCTAACGGCATTATGAGAATCCTTCCCCACCGCTATCCGTTCCTGATGATCGATGAGGTTGTGGATTTCGAGAAGGGCAAATGGGCTATTGCTCGAAAAAACGTTACTAACAACGAACCTTTTTTCCAGGGGCATTTCCCGGGACATCCGGTAATGCCCGGCGTGCTTATTATCGAAGCGCTCGCGCAAACAGGCGCGTTGTTGCTGATGGAATCTTTCGAGGATCCTGAAGCGCAGGTCACCTATTTTCTCAGCCTTGACAAAGTAAAATTCCGCAAACCGGTAACCCCCGGCGATGTTTTAACTTTACGCGTAGATACGCTTTATCACAAACGAGGGATCAGCAAATTTTCAGGTCGCGCTTTCGTCCATGACGATCTTGTTGTAGAGGGCGAACTCACTGCCGCCGTTATGAAACGAGATTAGTTGTCTCGGGCGAATTCGTCTTGAACCGCCCAGAAAGCCTTTATTCGTGGTTTTAAACCGGAGAGGTGCCGGAACTCTCTCAAATATGCGAAGCATATTTATTTGAACTACTTAACCAGAATCGATATAATCGATTTGAAACGGAGAGGTGCCGGAGTGGTCGATCGGGGCGGTCTTGAAAACCGTTGTTCCTTCGCGGGAACCCAGGGTTCGAATCCCTGCCTCTCCGAAATATATATCAAGCCCGGTCTAAGTTATCGGGCTTGTTTTTCCTATGATAAATTGCTACATATATAATATATTAGCAT
>Ga0272444_10000816_pt1 | contig 31611 bp, 9 predicted proteins | sample SSMForm13_FD_201033 | JGI IMG/M metagenome (GOLD analysis project Ga0272444, IMG submission 201033) | Marine sediment archaeal communities from Little Sippewissett salt marsh, Falmouth, MA, United States - SSM-Form-13 | ecosystem: Environmental > Aquatic > Marine > Wetlands > Sediment ...
CGTCATAAGGTCCATCGAAGGTGATGCACACGGGATTCTCGGGCAGCGTCCCCGTTCCTTCAATCCAATCGGCAACCGCATCCAGCGAAACCGCGGTGAATCCTCCCTCGGCCAGCACGTCCATTTGCGCAGTAAAATCCGCCGTCGAAATGGAACAACAAGAGAAAAAGGCTTCCGGTAACACATCGTGATAGAGAAGGATGGGAACCGCTTCCACCGTCTGCATCGTTCTTGAAGCCTCCGGCAAATCGGGTCTCGTGTTTTGTTGGACGAGAGGACCGATTGGCTTCTTCGACTCGTTGGAAACACCGGAAAGAAGCACCAAGTCCCCATTCAAGAGTCCAGCAGCAACTTCCGAAACTCCATCACCATTGATATCATCGACAGTCGCTAATACGGGAACAACGTCTTGACCCGCCCACTGCCAAAGCAATGCGCCGCTCGCGCCTGAAAACGCCGTGACGGCGCCGTTTTCCGCTGAGGCAATCACATCCGGTTTGCCGTCCTGGTCAATATCGCCCGGGGAGACGATGCTCCGGCAGACGTCGCCGACTTCCGCCGTCCAGTGAGACGTAATTCCGCCCGACCCCGCTCCGGAAAGGCACGCCACGCGTCCCCCGGCCGTGCCGCCAAAGCAGTCGAAAGTGCCGTCCCCGGTAACGTCTTCGGTCACCAGGACGGCTCGAAGCGGCCGGCCCAAGGCACTGCTCCAAATCGTCGAACCGTTTCCTCCGGAACGAAGATAAAGAATGCCGTTGTTCCCGCCGGAGAGAAATTCCGAGCGGCCGTCGCCATTCACATCCTCAGTCCGCGCCAGCACGCTGGTAAGATTACTACCCGAAAGCCCTCCCCAAATATTGTTGCCACTGGTTCCATCGAGGGCCCAGCGGGTGCCGTTCCAGGTTCGCACAAACAGGTCACTCACAAGATCGCCATTTAAGTCGCCGGCGTTCACAATTCGCGCGACGTAGGTTCTGCCATTGGGATCATCGAAAAAGCGGGACCAGAGACCAGCGCCGGTCTTTCCACTCAGCATATGAACCCGGTGATCGGCTCCACCCGCCGCGACCTCGCGAACACCATCCTCATCGGTATCGTCCATCAGGGCGAGACACGAGACATTGCAGGTGGAATAAAAGGACCAGAGAACTTGCCCCGCCGTGGCGCCCCCGGCGCTCACCCTCGCCACCTGCCCCAGGTCGGTCCCAACGATCACTTCGGGAAATCCGTTCCCATCCGAGTCCGCTACCGCAAGCAACGCCAGGATCGAGCCATCGAGTGTCGCACTCCAGACTATCGCCGGAGCCGCCCCGGCGGCAGGATCCAGGCAGAGGAGACCTCCCGAGTCATAACCCGCCAGCAGTTCGGTCGAAGCGTCGCCGGTGACATCGGGCAGAGCGATCAAGGACAGGGGCGCGTCGCCGGGCGTTTCATAGGTCCACAGCGGACTCGACTCAGCGGCCACCGCAAAGCCCGAAAATGCAACCAACAGGATGGAGAAGGCGATTCTTAATTTAGTCTGCGAGGCATTATTCATAGAGGCCATTTCTCTCCCATTCCACGAATCTTAGCTTTTCAACAAGGGATATTAGTATCAATAAAGGAAAGAGGCAAATCGGATCGCGACGACCAGAATCCAGTCGAGCGGGTGAAACGTGAAGGAGGAAATATTGTCTTTGCTGGCGTTGGGGCTTGTCCGCCATCAAGGCGTATTGTACCCCATCACCAACTTCCGCTCTTTCCTTTTTGTCTGAATCAGTCCCGATTCATCGGGATTCAGACAGATTTTTACATTACTGATGCGGCAGTGCAACTCTTGCGGCAGCCAGAAAACTTATACGCACCGGTCATTCGTCTTCTTCGATATACGGTCGTGAGTAATCGCAGATATTGTTCACATCCTGGATCAGATGATAACCCTCGGGAGGTAGATAACCACAGGTATTTCCAGTTACTGTTGCAGTAATAGATTCGCCTTCGCTGCTATCCCAAGCTACTCCACCTCCTGGCCAGAGTGAGGAGTAATTTCCCGAGATCAGACCACCTGAGATAGAAAAAACCCAACCAACTCCGCCCCCTATTCCTGAGGAGTTTTTTGTAATGGTATTATCAATAATAGCGCCATAACAATGAGATATTCCTCCTCCAGAGCCTGGATTGATATAGTCGCCAATTGCAGCATTCTCAGTTATAGTATTATTCAAAATCGTGCCATTGCACATACACAATCCACCGCCGAAGTAGACAACTAAATTTCCGACGATATTGTTTTCAGAAATGACGCCGTCACATAAGGACAATCCACCACCCTCCTCGTATCCAGAATTTTCAGATATGGTATTACCTGAAATCGGGCCGTCGCAATCGTACAGTCCTCCGCCACAAATAGCTGAGTTCCCAGTGATGATGTTATCCGAAATGGGGCCGTCGCAATCGTACAGTCCTCCGCCATAATGAGTAGATGAGTAGTTCCCAGTGATGGTATTACCTGAAATCGTACCCTCGCAATAACCCAGCCCTCCGCCAAATTTACCTGAATTCCCGGTGATGATGTTATCCGAAATCGGGCCGTCGCAATCGTACAATCCTCCGCCCCAATGAGTAGATGAGTTCCCAGTGATGATGTTATCCGAAATCGGGCCGTCGCAATCGTACAATCCTCCGCCATAAACAGTAGATGAGTTCCCGACAACCGTGTTGTAAGCAATCTTTGCAAGAAAGTAACGACCCGCAACTCCTCCTCCTCCTCCATATTTCCCGCTTCCGTTCCGTATGGTACAACCTGATATTTCCAGTGATGCGTCTCTTTCATCTGAAGGCTGAGAAGGAAATGTTATGACGCTTCCATTCTGCCCACCATCAACTATGGTTGCATAGGCGGGATTCTCACGGTCTTCTGCAGTCTGAAAAACACGTTGGGAAAAGTCAATATTATATCCGCCCATAAGACTTTGATAACCACTGAGTTGGAGATTCTCATTGTAGATCCCTGCGGCAACGTGGATGGCTACTGTCGTGTCTATCGTGCCTGTTGCTTCAGCAACGGCATGTGATATCGTTTTCCACGGAGTTTCCATGGATCCATCACCCGCTTCATCGCTACCCGTAGAAGTGGATACATAGAAATCCGTTACAACGGATATGGTATCGCTCACGACTTCTGATTCACCGTAGGCGTTCCTCGCCTTGAAGTAAATTGTCTTCACACCATCACCGGACGAAAGAACAAACTGTTCCGGTGGAGAGTAAACAATCCAGGAAGCATCACTGAAATCGGATGATTCCGAAACCATGTAGTGTGACGGATTTGCCGTCACAACGGGATACAACGTAACAATACGTGTAAAGGTGATGTCCTCTTCATCATTCAGGGAGAAGGAACTCACCACAGGCGGGCCACCCGGCATATTCACTGATATGTTCTTCGCAGCCGCCCAGCCCGCCGAACCTTCTGTCCCAACCACATGCAATAACACTCGGTACATTCCAGGATTCTGATAGACATGGCTCGGGTGCTGTGTTGTCGATTTGTAGCCGTCTCCGAAATCCCATTCCCAACGAGTGATCGTCCCATCGCCCGGATCAGACTGGTCGGTAAACTGTACCGTAAGAGGAACTTGGCCCGAAAGGGGGGCGGCGTTGAATGCCGGAACGGCGGGTTCGGATGAAGGAGGACTGAGAGGCCATTGACCCAAGACACGCTTCGGGCCGGGAAATTTTCCGGTCAGACCAAGATCAAAGTTAATCCCGATACTCTTGAGATCAATAAGCGAGAATCCCACTTCAGTGTCAATACCGGCAGTCAATTTGATCCCTTGGGGAGTAGTGAATTGAATGTCGCCTCGAAGGTACGCTTCCACCGCTGCACTGGGTCCTCCGACAATTTTATAGAGTCGCAGTTTGGCTTCTGGTTTTAAGTAGACTTTAGCGTAACCGCCCGCATCAAAGTAAAACTCCGGACCAAACAGATGGGTGTTCAGCGAGACCCCCTTGACAACACGCCAGGGATCAACATCGCCTCTGTTATACTCCGCGCCGAAACGCACCGTCGTTGCGGAATTATATCCCGCCTTCAATCCAAGGTCTCCATTAACGCCGATCGCCAAACCCGCCTTGAAATCGAATTCCGAGTAAATAATCACTGGAACAGGGCCAATCTGATACCAACCCCATTTTTCAATCTTCCTGGGCAGCAGGCTGACTTCGCTGTCTCCCGGGTGGATATGAAGCCCGCCCTCCACACGAATATCAGCCTCGAAATTTGCCGCTAAAGTTCCAACATAAACTGCTCGAAAGTACTTCACCTCACCCCAACCAATATTGCAGTCAAAATCGAGAGATGGATCAAACTCCAGGCTTCCTTTGACCTTAACACCAGCATGAATTTCATAATCAAAGTCCCTTCTTGCTTTTCCATCGGCTAATATCTTGAAACCTGCTTTCTGAAGATCTTCCGGAGTAAACACCATCATCCCCGAGATGTCGGCATTGTTGAAGATCTCGGAAAGGGCGACATTTTCAGTTTGCAATATTAATTGACTGCCATTTTCAGAGATCGACAACACACGCCTGGCATAACCGCCATCTTCAGAGCCGACGACAATGATCCCGGTTGCGAGAGGAATCGATGGGATGCAATGTTGTTCGAGTATGAGTTCGTCTTCGGTTTTGGATATAAACGCAAGACAGGTTTCGTTGTCGATGACCACAACACCACTGGCAACCTCTGTGGGGACTCTCTCGCGAACAATCACCATATCCGCTTCATGATAACGAGCCTCTTGTCCTTGAGCATCTTTGATCGATAGGGTGATTGAATAGGAACCAGGTGTCTCGTACAGAAAAATGGGATTTGAAGCTGTGCTGTCAACAATTCCATCGCTTTGAAAATCCCAAGCCCAGGATTGAATTGAGAATTCACCAAGGGGATCGGCATAGCGAAACTCGACTTGTAATGGAGCAGGGCCGCCCGCAGGAAGCGCCAGAAATGCGATCTCAGGCACCGAGACAGGAGTGTGCCACCCTTCGATGAACTGCAGCAGATCAGTCTCATCAATCAATATTCCTGGATCCAGGTTAAGATTATAGCTTGTCTCATTAGTCGGTTCCTGCTGCCAATACCTGGAGAACTGGAATAGATCCTCCGATTCATGCTGAGCAAAGCCGCTTGGAATGAGGATCAGACCAAAAATAAGGATGGAAATAGACACAGAAGTCTTTCGATGCATGAGTTCCCCCTCGGATTAGGCAGGTCAATACATAAATCACTTCATTTTATCATCATAGTGTTTCGTGCAGGATGGTGTCAAATCGAGCAGAAAGCATTGCTTAAGAGGAATTATCGGATTGACTTATTGAGGAAGGAATGATATATTTAGGTCTATTGAATTCAGGCATTTGCAGAGGAGAGTGTGGGATTCAAAGGAGAGAAATAGGATCAGAAACAGGATTTTCTGGATTTCATGATTTTCAGAACGTTGTTAAAATTCTGCCCATCCTTAAATCCTGCAAATTCTGCTTCAGACAATTTCTCCACCTATCCCTCGCAAAATGGTAAAGAGCCATCCGGAGTCCCGACTTGTCGGAAGGTGAGCGCAACGATTGACCAGGCAATCCTTCGACAGGCTCAGAAAGCGTCCTGGATTTCCTTGATTTGAACCGAACTTTCGAGACTTACTTTAGTAAACATGCCAACCGTCCATCTCGACGGCAGAGAGGGGAATAAACTTCACCGGACCAGCGTACATGCTGCCGCTCATGTCAATGTCCTCATTGCACAGTTCAACCGAGGCGTTTTGTCCTTCCGGCAGATCGTATGTTCCGAGCTTCTGCCAAGTGTTCGCATTGGATGACTGGTCGACGAGAATATGGTCCACTACGCCGGCATTAATGATGACATTGTAAGTGATGGGATTTCGACTATTTCCACCGCTTGGCCATGATACGAAGACATCATACAGGCCGGCCAATGGAATGAATGGAGTATAGAAAGCCGATTTGGCTCCTGCCACGGAACGGTACGTAGAGCCATATCGTGAGCCGATACCCGCAGTCGCTCCGGGAGCGGAACTCGTAACGCCGGAATCAGCCCATCCACCCACTTCCGAATACCACGTAACATTTTGCCCTCCAGCACGGGATTCGATGATAATTTCTCCTCCGGCCGAATCCGAGACGACCGTAATATAAAGAAAGTTCTGTTCCGGTCCAAACAAGGCGCCGGTGTTGTCGCAAAGGGCAAAAGCTTCGCTGTAAACGGTCGCGGTACTCACATGGGGCGCGGTGAGAGTGAAGACGAAAGTTCCCGCCTGCCCCGGAGCGATTGAGGACTCGGTCATCGTACAGACCCGACTGGCAGACACCCATTCGCCATCCGTGAAGAAGGGACTGGCCCGGCCTTCATTTTCGCTGGTGGCCAGAAAAACAGCATCGCGGACCCAGGTGTTGGAGCCGTAGTTCTCAAAGGTCATGGAAATCGATCGAGTGTCGCCAGAGATCACGGTGCCCGGATCAGTGGCGGTAATGAATCGCGAATCCAGAGGCAGCGGCGCTGGCGCCGGGTTCGTCGTTACAATCGCCAGAGCGTTACCCACGCTTCTCTGAGAGCCGTCGGAGGGTGTATTCACAACACGGTTACCCGGTTCGCCCGCAACCCATAGGGTCGTGGAACCGCCACCGTCCAATCCCACGGCGTCATCGCAACCTAGACCCAGCATGATTTTGGCCAGCTGTTCATAAGTAACTCCCTGCGAGACGGTGGAGCGGCCGTCTACGGCAACCATAACGAATTTGTTGTCATCCGTGAGGCCGATGCAGGTTCGGGGATGTTTGTCTTGATAATAGAAATTCTCTTCCGAACTTGGGGTATGAGGCCAGGGCCAGATGGCATCGTCCAGGGCGACCATCGTATTAGATGCCATGACGGACGGCTGCGTAAGCGATTCCCACCCTGCACCGGGTCGAGGCAGGAGGGTTACCTGATTCCCTCCGGAAACCGCGATCCCCCCCCCATCGGCAACAGCAGGCTGGGTTGTGAAGAGCACCGTATCATCCACTTTGAAATACTGAACACAATCACCCGTGGAGATATCAAAAAAGTTTCCATTGATCACACTCACGGCATTGGGCGTCATCCCGGCGTAGGTGCTGACCGTCTGCCAACCCGAGGGGGAATTAGGAAAACTTACTGAAATGCCTGAATTGTCGAGATCCGCCTCAGTGACAAAGATGTCCAGCGGTCCGCCAAAAAGATCGTTAAAATGATAATACTTGTAAAACACGCCTCCCGCGATCTCTCGCTGGAACCATTCCGCATTCTGAATCTGATCCATATCGGCATCGGCAAGGGCCAATGGGGTGAGAGCAAACAGAAAAATGGAAAGGATACAAGCCGGCACTTTCTGCGAATACATGAGAATACCCCCTAAAGATAATGTCTGAATACGATTTAAAAGCATGCCCAGGACTAAACTCGAATCCGCACGCTCTTGACGTCGGCAGGTCGTACCTGCAACCTGGTATACAACCCGTAGAGCATAGCATAAACCGACCTGAGCATCAAACCGTCGTTGAACCCTGGACCTGGGGGCGATCAACCTATCGACAATGAGATATTATAATACGATAATCCTAGAGTACTGGTAGGAAAAGATTTTGAAATGCGCTCTTGGTCGATGACTGTTTTCGTTAGAGCGATTCTCGAAATGATTGTCCAAATGAAAAGCAAGAAGTGGTGACACGGCCCATCCTTTTCTCCCCCTTACCAAGGGGGAGATACAGAGGGGGTTTCTTTTAGAGGCGTAGCTGTGCCGCTGGAGTAAAATTTACCCCTCCCCTCCCGATCAATCGGGACCCTTCGAAAGGGGAGGAGAGGAAAAAGGACAAAACTTTCGAGAGAGACTCTATCTCTAACCTATTCCATAAATAGATAAAGAAGGGAATAAATCTCACTGTTCGAAAAAATGACTCTTCAAGGTCATGCGATCACTCAAAGAAGGGAATCTCGACGAGTTGTCCGCCATCCATGGCGGATTGGTGCGCACAGATGCCGGGAGCGCACCAATTAGCCGCGGTCGTTGCGTCAATTGCGGGTTTGCGCTGCTCAATGATACTTCGAACAAATTCGTGGGCCAGATGCGGGTGAGATCCTCCATGATGCCCCTTCCCAAACGGCCGCAACGAGGGTGGCAATCGGTCCAGCGGATATTGGGGCTCGATCGTCTCGATTCGGCACTCCCGCCCCATTTTTTCGGTGACCGGATCCAGCGTCATCAGAAAGTGCTTGCCCAGATAAAATTGAGACCAGAGAAAAGTCGCCCGGTCGCCATAAATGTCAAACGTTTCTTTGTATTGACAGGCGGTCTCCCGCCGGGTGCAGGTGATTTCCGCCGCCACGTCGCTGTCGCGCACGCGAAAGATTGCGGTTTCGACCGGATAGGGATTGTTATAGGCCGACCGGAGGTCTTCGCGCATTCGGCCCGAGCCCAAACACGCAACGTGACTCATGGTCGCCCCCAACAGTTTCAGCAACGGCGACACCGCATGGGTCATATACCACATGGGGGGCTGCCCCTCCCAGACGGGGCCGAAGTTTTCCAGGTCATGGTAGTGGGCGCCGCGCATGAACTGAATGTTCCCGAGCGTGCCCTTGCGGTACCATTCCTTCACCAGGAAAAATTCCCAGGAGTAGACGACGGTCTCCATCATCATGTAGTTGCGCCCGCTGTCTTTCTGAGCCTTCAGAACGCCCCGTAAATCGTCCAGCGCCATGGCCATCGGCACGGCACACGCGACGTGCATACCGGCCCGGAGCGCCTGAATGGAGGGCTCCACGTGCATCGTCGCCGGAAGGCAGACGTGGACCGCGTCATACTCCCCCGATTGGAGCACACTCTCAAAGGAAGTGTGGCGCTTTGGAAAATCAGCCTCGCTCAGGGCAGCGAGCCGTTCTGGATTGGAGTCGCAAATTCCAACCTCGCTAACATCGGGATGGTGTTGGTAGATTTCTGCGAAGCTGGCGCCAAAACCCAAACCAATGACTGCAATGTTGATCTTTCGCTCGGTCATGCTTCGATCCCTTCACCTTGCTCATTCACTGCAATTTGATTCGCCGTAACAAAGATGGAGGCCACCTTTGAGGTGGACTCCATCATTGTCATCTCGTCTTACCTTCACCATCATACGCCAGGAGTGGATTAGGATCAAGGATGGCAAAAATACGGGGCGCAGGAAGACAACCCAGCGGAGAGGGAAGGATTATCCATCCTCGCCACGTCCGGAATCAAAACTCACCAAATTTCAATATATTGGGGCAATTTTGGGACACTGTAATCGCCCTTTTTCTACTACCCTATTGCCCCATTATCAACAGTGGGCTAAATTATCTGGTACTATGTGCCATTACTACTCTTGAACCTTCATAGATGGTCGTAAACTGAATTTTGCAATGAACGCATCGAAATCTCCTCCATTGTAACTCATATCCCAGCCATTATTAACCGGAAAGTCATTCGAACTTGTTAATCCAGTCATAAAAACATCTCCAATGCTATCCGTAGTGATACAATACCCCCAGTCCCAAGCGGTTCCACCAAAATATGAAGACCAAAGTAAACTCGAACCGTCCGCACTGAAGCCTAATAAATATCCATCATAATTGCCTCCATTATATGTAGTGCTCTCGACATCCGGTGTCGTGGGAAAGTCCACAGAATTTGTGTATCCCGCAAGGCAAATGTGCCCTAAATTGCTAAGATGAATACCGCGTGTTAGTATCGATTCATCATTACTTCCGCCAATGTATGTAGACCATTCAAGCTGCGTGCCCTCCGCGCTAAACGAGCACAAAAATAAATCTCCGGCATATGCAGACCCTGGTCCATTGAAGCTCGTGTCCCAACCGTTGTGAATGGGAAAATCCGTCGCGGAATTGGTCCCACCTGCCAAATAGATATTTCCTGTAGGGGCCACCTCGATGGCAAGAGATCCATCCCTTCCACTGCCGCCGAAGAAAGTAGATCCCAATAGAACAGATCCATCAGCACTGAACTTGGTCAAGAACGCATCGGAGTTACCACCATTGTAGTCCAGGTCCCATCCATTGACGACGGGGAAATCGCGTGAGGAGGTTCCTCCGGTTACATAGAGATTATCATAATTGTCAAGTGCAATTCCAAGCGGTTGCTCACTGTTGCTTCCCCCCAGATATGTGGACCAAAGAAGCTGTGAACCATCAGAGGAAAACTTCGAAATATAAGCATCGACTCCGTTCATGGTTGTATCCCAACCGTTCGGTGTAGGAAAATCGCTTGAGTCGGTATCTCCAGCTAGATAGACATCACCAAAACGGTCAACCGCCAAACAAATACCCTGCTCCCAGCTGCTTCCACCAAGATATGTAGACCAAAGCAGTGTTCCACCGCTATCGAACTTTGCCGCGAAAACGTCAATAGAACCGTTCCCGGTTGTGTCCCACCCATTTATAGCCGGAAAATCAGTAGAGTATGTCTGTCCCGCCAAAAAAATATTTCCATCGTTGTCAACTGCCAATTGAGCACCAGCTTCTGCACCGCTTCCTCCAAAATAAGTGGACCATATAAGAGAACCATTTCGACTAAACTTCGACAAAAAGATGTCCCCTCCTCCGTTAAAATCCATGTCCCATCCATTTAATACTGGAAAATCCTCTGAACCGGTACTTCCGGCAATGTAGATATAATCTGAGTCGGCCAACACAACTGCTCGTGCAACGTCCACTTCACTTCCCCCGAAATACGTTGACCAATCGGTTTTTAGCGTCCAACTTGAGACCGATGTGGGGGTTGGTGTAACCGTCCAAATCGGAATAGGGGTACCCGTCACCGTTGCTGTGAAGGTTACAGTTGGAGTCGGGGTCATCGTCGGCGTGAACGTGCCGGTCAGCGTAGGCGTACTAGACGGTGTGTGGGTCGAAGTACTGCTGGCTGTCGGTGTAGATATATCAGTCACCTCAGGAGTCACAGTTGGCAGATCACTCCGCCACCCTTCAATCAGCCTGAGCAGATCCTTCTCATCGATCAGCGGCCCCGGATCGAGATTGAAATCCAAATTGGTCTCATTGACCGGCCGCTGCCACTCCTTTGAGAACTGGAATAAGCCGTCTGGGTCATACTGGGCAAAGCTGGTTGAAATGAAGATCAGACCTAAAATAAGGATGGAGATGGCCCCAGAAGCTTTTCGGTACATGAAGTTCCCCCTCGAATCAGGTAGGACAACACGCAAAACAACTTACAGCTTAATCATAACCGCTCGGGCTGGAGTTTGTCAATTCTCTGGCAGCCTCATATACCCGTAGAGAATCACCGGTTGTCCGATTTCCAGGACCGCGTCAGGAATATTGAGCACCGCTTTTGCAGTGTAATCTTGGACCTCAGCGACATGCCCGATCAGCACGAGCTGCGAATGCCTCTCCAGCAGAACCTTCACGCCTTCGGAAATTCCCGAGCGGCCTCCCCCCTCCAGGTAGACCTCGGGCCAATCCGAAACGTCAAGAACAACGGATGGCCGGATCGTCATCAGTCTCACGAGATCCAACGCAATTCCGCGGGCTAACAAATCGGCACTGCCCCGCTTGTCCCGGGGTATTCGGTAGTCGGCGGTCCACAGAATCACCTGTCGATTGACGTCAACCAGCTTGCAGCTGACTTTGAGCGCCTGGGCCGTCTGTTCCATTCGATAGGTAAGAACGGCTTCGGCCACCAAGAGCCGCCCGATCTTCGCCATGTTCTCTGTGGAAGTCAGCTCGGAAGTGCCCAGCGCCAGCTCTTGAAGCACACGATTGATCTCTTCTCGTTCCAGCAATTCATAACGGCGCGATTGAAAGAGTTCTCCAAACAGTGCAGAGGAGAATCCTCTTCCACTTCCCCGAGCCCCTTCGCTAACCGGCACAACCGCCAGCCGAGGGCGGAGCTTCTTGAGGGGGCGAAAACTCGAATCCACGGTGACACCAACGATCCGCTCCGTGCTGATCCCATAGGCGTCTGTCGCTTTAATCGAGAAGGAATTTCGGCCGGGCCCCACCCGCGCAAGGGTACGCCAACCGTGCTTGTTGTCCCAAGGCAGTGGCTCTCCATTGATCGAAAGCGACTTCAGAGAGCTTGCCGCCGCCACGGTTCCACTGATGAAAACCTCGTTCATATGAACGGGCAGATGACCGAACGGGCAGTCCAACAAAATCTCCGGGCGACGCAGTCCGAAGCCCTCCTCGCCTTGCGCTACCGCGTTCACCTGCAGCAGGAGCAGCAATCCCAGGAGAATTCCCAATCGCCTTGTCTCGGTAGGGTGACTATCTTGCAATGACTTTATCTCCGGTCAGGATATTTATACCTGATTTCTTTTCTATGACTTCCAGGGTCGCAGACTGATCCAGAACTTTGTCAATGGTTCCTTTTCCAAGCATCTCGGTCTTGGCGCCGAGCACCCGACCATTAATCGGGTTGATCAATTTCTTCCCCTCGCGATAGATCATGAAACGCATTTGTTTGCGGGCGAAGCCACCATAGCCCAAATCGACTTCCAGCATCTTTTTCCCCGCCGTCACAATCGATCCCTGAAGCAGCGGAAAGCCCCGAGCGAACTTCACATAAAGGCCCTCTAACATTTTTGTCATGGTGAATTCGTCTTGCTGCTCGCCATAGACGTCATGCTCGAAGAGAATCTCGCTGCTCTCCGTATCGATCAATCTTCCAACCACCTCAATCCCATTGCTTCGGGGGTAGGGTCGAACATAGCCGCTCAGGATCATGTCGGCATTCTGGAGCCTGCCCAGACGAGCCGCCGTTGAAGGATCGGCCAGCGCACTCGCTCCCAGTTTTCTCTCCAGCATGATACTCTCGAGGCTTTCGCGATCCAGAACCTGGAAGCGGCGCGCATCAACAAACGCCTGCACGAGCTTATCGTCAACTTGTTTTGTACCTTCTTCCTCTTCTCCCAAATACTCGAAGGGCGAGAGGGTGACCGCCAGGCGGGTTCCGATCGATAGAGACTCGGGGATAATCCGGAAAATATTCAACCGCTGCTCGGACGCTCGGTTCTGACGATCCTTGGCCGTTACAATGAATTCATTCGTGGCACTTTTCAGCGACACGACCTCGCCAAAATGGACCTCTTTGGCTCTCGACATCAACAGTTCTTTGCCGTTGATTTGAAGGCTGCCGACCTGCTCCTCGCTGCGAACGCGCCCCTCAATATAGTACCGATCGAGGAATACGGTGTTCGTGGCGCTGTCAATGCCTCGCAAGGTGATTGCGGGTGGTTGATTTTCTCCCTGGGCAATAAAAGGATTGGCCGCGACCAGCACACCCGGCTGGAACCATTCCTGCGGATAGCCATTTCCAGGGCGTTGAAGATAATCCGGCGAATCCAACCATGCAGTCCGTTTATCCTGTTCGACTTTGATCTCCCCCCTCAAGTCGTTTCCAACCTGGTCTTCAACGACAAAGGGGATCTCTCCCGGTTCTCCTTCGTAAGGAAAACGCCTGTCCAAGTCGTAGCGGATTTGGCCCTCCAGAGCGATTTCGAAGTCGCCGATCTTTGCCGCTTTTAACCCGCCGGCATCCTCGAGCGTGGCCTTGACCTGAACCTGGCGCTCCAACACTTGGATCTCATGAACTAACAAGAGAGGGGCTTGCCGATCGACCCGAATCTCCAACTCCCTTCGAGTCTCTTTTCCGGTAATATCCTCCACAACAATCTCGATTTCGTTTTGTCCCGAGTGCAAAGGAATCACTTTTTCAAATTCGATTTGCGGGCTCCACAGTTCGAAGAAGACCGGTTCCCCGGCCACTCGAATCGCTGAAACGAACGTGTCATCCTCTGCTCGCCCTTGGATGCTGACCGAAAACTCCCCCGTAGTCATTCCCTCCAACGCTTCGTCAATAAACACCCGGGGGGATTGCCGGTCTTCTCCGCTCGATTCAATCAGTGTTCGCCTTACCCGATTCAGATAAAACTTCGCCCGGCTGGACTGCGTCAGCTCCAGGGAACGCTCAAATTCCTTCTTTGCCTCCTCGTAGCGCTTCAGGTTGTAAAGAGTGACCCCCAGCTCGCGGTGGGGAAAATACTCGATGAAATGCACTCCATAGCTGCGCTCTTCCCACGAGTCGATGTCGTGCCTGGCCAGGGCCTGTCGAAAATCCTGCTCCGCTTCTTGAAACTTCCCTTCCTGAAGGCGCCAGCGCGCCCGGTTGTAAAAATCAAACCAAGTGCGACGAAAGATCTTCGGCTCTTTGATGACATACGTTCTCTCGGGAGAACCGGCACAGCCACAGAACAACAGCAAAACCAGGGCGGTCAGCATACCCCGCCGCATCAGTGCCCTGAGGATCCAGATCGCGGGGATTCGTTCTTCTGCCTTTGGCTTCATTCTCGTCCGCTCTCTCGCCTACCTTAGAAATACACCACGGTTGAAACGATCAGATCGATCGTATCTTCATTCGTAAGATCGATCCCGAAATCCAGCTGATATTGTCTGCGCGCCAGGCCAAGGCCAAAGCTGTAATGGTGGATCGGATCCGGTTCGGGCACAAGCCCGGCAATCAAAGGGTTATCCCCCCGGTAGTAAAATGCATTGGAGTCTTCATAAAAGTAGCCCGCCCGGAGAAAGACGCCGGTGTCTTTGATCCTCCCGGCGTACCACTCCGCCCCGGCGTGATAGCGCCAGACGTCCTGCTTCTCAAAATCATCATTCTCGTTCGGGTCAAACTTGGACCACCAAATATGGTCGATATCCAGGAGAAAGCGCCACCGCTTATCCGGTAGAAAGGCCAGTCCCAAGCCGAGCGTGTCGGGAAGCTGCGTGTCGACGTCCAATCCGCGATAGTCTCCTTCCAGCTTTTGGGGGCTCTTATAGATCGCTCCTATCCGCAGGTTGGGATGAAAGTTCCACAGCAATCCTGCATTGGCGGAGAAGGCCTCGGAGTGAAAGGATTCGCTTCCACCGACAAGACCCAGGTCCGATTCAAAGCGAAAAGTGTTGTAGCGCAGCGTTACGCCTCCCACCACGTCCCCCACAATTCCACTCGCCAAGGTCAGGCCATAGGCGTAATTCGCTCCCGTATCCCGACCCGTGAAATCGACGACTTCGCCCGTCGAGAAATCCACATCACTGTCTTTATAGCTGCGGTCAAAGTATACATTCGTGAATTCGGTAAGGCCGAGCACGAGGTGTTGCATGGGATAAACATAACTGGCGAAGGAAGGAATAATCGGATATTCATTCGTAGTGTTTTGAAATATGGATTCATCTTCCAAAAATGTACGCCCGAGCAAAGGTTCCCGCCGCTTTTCCCGCGTATAGATCACCTGTAAAGCGGCTTCCGGCGTTCGCAGTTGCCAGAGTCCGGCAGGATTGAATTCGGTCGCGGTCGCGTCATCGGCCAAAGCGATGAAAGCGCCCCCCATGGCAAGCGCTCGAGCGCCTCCTCCGGCGAACTCCGCATCGATGCCCCCGAACTGCCCCCACCCAACCGAACAGAATCCGAAGCCAACGGTTAAGAAAAGTGCAGGATTCAATAATGGTCTTCGTGCCATTGCGCGCCTACAGAGCCGGCTTCATTCATCCAATGCGATACAAAATCGAATAACCACTGCTCGATCACCAAATCCCTGGAATCCATGTTTTGTAGATATAGCACGTCATTCTGTTCGACTTTGCCGTTTCCGTCAACATCAAAAGGAAGCGCATTGTTGGAAGCGGACAGCCAAAATACGCTCGGGGTGCTAATATTCCCCGCGCTGTCGGTCGCACTGAGAACCAGCCCGACACCGGGAGTAGCAACATTCAGCAGAATCGTCGTGTGCGGCGCATTCGGCTCAACCGGCGCAGTGAACTCCAGGGGCTCAAGACTTTCTTCCTCCAGGAAGGACAGCCGTCCGGCGACTCCCAAGGCGGGCGCGGTATCGCGATTATCAGAAACAAACACTTCCACCTGAATCGTCTTCGGCTCTTCCGAGATCACGGTTGAGTTCAGTCGCAGGATTTCCGGAGGCGTCAAGTCAGGCAGGCTCGCGGTGAAAAACCGTCCGGCCAGCAGGGCATCCTGCGCTCGTTCGCCCACCAACTGCGGAGATTGGAGCTGCCCGGCAAACCGGTCGAGAAACGTCAGCTCGGCGGCTTGATAGCACTCCGCCAACGTTCTCCCCTGCCGACACTTATAAAAGAAGCGCGAAGAGAAGGAACTGCCCCAGGGCGTCAGGCGATTATTCTCATCGTCGATGTGACTGGAGGTGATCACCGTTGCATTTTCACTGAAGTTCATGCTCGGCAGAGCGCTTGCCCCGCTTCGAGGGCCCTCGATCATCAGAATGGGAAGCGTGTCTTCCGGCAATTGGTTGACCCAATCTCGCAGCTCGTTCAGCGATAAGGAGCTCCCATCAGAAAGCTCGATGACGCCGCTCGACGTGTCTGCAACGGCATAGAGAAACAAAGTCTGAACCGGATCTTGTCCGGAAAGCGCTTCAAGAACCGCATCTTTATCTTCAAGGATACTTCGGTTTTCTTCCACAAAATCGCCCAGCAGCGTGCTCTCGGCATCTTGAACGATGCTCTGCAAATCCTCCGCCGTCGGGACAGGCTCCAGATCGGTCGGCGTCTTTCCCAGGATGAAAATCGCTTTCTCCGGTGCATTCGTTTGTGATACTTTCTTTAAACCGCTGGAATAGGCTCCAACCGGAAGACGCAGAATGGGGCTGGTTCCTCCGGGACTCACGCTGGAGCCCAGCCAGGTGACTTGAGCTCGGATGACCGTATCGGAGGCAAGGAGGGGAAGATCGATGCTGGTGGAATAGTAATCCCCACTGGCCACCAGACTATTCTGTTCAACGATCCGGCCATCCCCGAGATCCACCTTGGCCACAATGCCCGTTCCCGCAACGTTGCCAAGAAGCGCCCCGATCTCACCTTTCAGCACCAGGCGATACTCATCCTTCTCTCGAAGGAAAGAATCGGTATGAATCCCGATACTTCTCGACATCGCTGGATATTCGGGAGGATGCGCGACGAGTTGACCGAAGGGAACCGAGACTTCGAGAAACAACCATGCCATCCGGCTCTGCCCCTCAAAATCAACCCGGACGGGAAAGCGATAAATCCCTGGAACCGCACCCGGGAGAACTTCGATGTCCAGCGAGAGAAATCCCGGGATGGGCGCCATGGCAGGACTGAGACTGTGGAGAATGCTTGCAGGAATTTCCCCATAGCCTGGCGCCAATTCCACCCTCGCGTACCGGAGCATTTTAAAGTTTCCCTCGAGCGCGATCGTCATCGAAGTCGTTGCGCCGACCGGAATCCGATTCAACCACGTCAAGGGACGCACCAGGACAGTCTCTTCTTTTCGAGGAAGCGCCGCAGTCCAGTCCGATTCTGCGGTGGCGAGTGTGGCAGGGCCGCTGCATTCCACCCGGTAGCGATAGAGCAAACCGGGGATCACGTCCGAGTCGGTAAATTGAGTCGCCTCCGCCGGCAAGCCTGCCGGCAACAAGGGACGAAAGGCGGCAAGCTGGCCATCCTGCCGCAGAATCTGAATTTCACTCCCCTGTGGCGGCTGCGGATCGAGCATCCACTCCAACTGGTTGCGCGCGGGCAACGCTTGAACGGCTAACAACGAAGCGTTTAAGCCTTTCATTTTTTGCATCTTGGGAAAAACACTTTCAGGTGGCCAATTAACGCGGTAAAGCCCGGCTGGCAAGGAACTGGCCAGCCAGAGGATCGATTGCCCGGTATCAAGAGCCATTCTCCTCGGCACGGAAGGCAGATCCAGCGTGCAGCTCCCGATGACCCTCGGGCTCTCCAGTCCCACCCAATGAATGGTGATTTCCCCCGAAGCGGTATCTTGCGTCAGAACCACGAAAAGACGATGAACCGGATCATAGATGAGATCAAAGACAAGAACCCAAGGCGGGAATGAATAAAGAAATGGGTTTTCATCATCGTGGGATTGATAGATCAAGAGGCGCCCTGTTGCGTTCGCCGTTCCCGCAACGGCAACCGCCGGCTCATTTCCCGCCACGGCGATATGGGTGAACAAGGTCCATTGGAGATTGGATTCAGTCTCCGAAGTGGCAGGCAAGACCAAGTCAGAGCTGATCTCGGTCTGCCAATTAACCGCCCAGACTCGATAGATCGAGATTCCATAGAGCAGTTTCCGTTCCTCATCCACGGCGAGTGCGGTTGAACGGCCAAACCGGGAATTCGCAGGGATGGACCGGATCAACGAACCATCGGTTGCCGAGCTGATATGGATCGGTACTGTGGGGAAAAAGCTCGCCTCGGGCTGGAAAAGATACCCCTCTGAAGCGCTGATCGCCAGTGACGCGCCCATTCGAGGGAGATCGCCAAGTCGCGTAAACGATCCGCTATCGAAAACCGCGGGTTCGGCCCGGCTGAAAGTCTCCGCAATGAATCGCTTCCGGGGGGGATCCAATTGAATGCCTACCCGGGGTTGATTCAGCACTTCATCGAAAATCACCCCCAGGTTGTTCAGCTTGTCGGTCAAGCGTCCCTTCCTCGGGTCAATCGCAAACAATTCCCCGCCGACTGTGGAGAGAAGAAGCCGTTCTTTCTCAGCTTCATATACAAAAGCATAGGGGAAAATCCCCAAGGGTGCCTGGAGCAATTCGGGTGATCGCTGGGGATGAATCAAGGTGACCGATTGGGACTGTCGACTGGCAACCAGCACACGGTTCAGGCGCCAGGAATACAGTATCCTGGAGGGATCCGCGCCGCTGCCCCAATTGCGGATTACGACGGGGGGATCCTGAGAAAAGTCCACCCGGAGTATTCGGTTTTCAATGGCTCGATCCTTGCCGTTGGATAGCAAGACGTGTCCCGTGGGAGCGTGGACGGCGATCGCTCCGGAGGTCTCATAATCCGTGGAGAATTGTGCCGGTGTGAAGGTTGCATCGAGCGTCATGTCGGTCGTGCGAATTCGAAAGATGCTCTGATCCGAGCCTGGCTCGCGGGTCAATACATAGAGGAACTCCCGCTGCGCATCGAGTGCCATCCCCCCCATGCGATACATCCCAACGGGAATTTGGACGCGTCCTCGCTCCGATCCGCCGGGAAGCCGGTAAGCGACAATGAATCCTCCCCGATCGACCGTCCCTCCGGCGTTGATCGCCTGGTAAAAGGTAAAAACATCCTGCCGGGTTGCGTCCAGAAGAACCTCCCGCACGACGGCGGAGGTAGCGGCAATAAGCGTGCCCGTCGCGGAGACGATGGAGGTCGGGAGTGAGAGGGCGGTGAGGAGGAAATTGGGCGAAGTTGTACTCGACGCGATTCCATAAGCAATGTCGCGTCCCTGATCCATAGTAAACGCATGATACCGCACAGCGCTGTTCGTGCCTCGGGAAACGGCGGTATTGACGTCAATTCGCTCCAGGGCTTTTCCTTCCGCAACCTCTGAATTTCCCCCGACTCCTACCTCCCCCCAGGCAATGAGAACTTCCTCTCCCGCTCCCCAAACCTCCAGGTCCAAAGGGTCCCAGGTAGCCCCCGCGATCGTCGTCGTCGAAGCAACCGCCGCAGCGGTTACCGGATCCAAGTGGATTAAACTGTAATTGTCCAAAGTCACGGCAACGGTGAACGCTCGGTTGCGCTGGGGGTGTTCCGCCAAATGGGTGAAGCCGTCCGATCGCCACAGCGCTCCGCCGTTCGGTAAGAGAGGCACGAAAGAGGTTTCATTGAATTCGCAGGGCGGCGCCTGGCTCCAGGCTGGCGCGAGCATGAAAAGCACGAGAGAGAGGATCGTTGAGATGACAAAACAGCGTGTTCCTAGGAGTTTCTCTTTTAGCATCAAGATCCAAGACTCCAATTAGAGCAATTCTCGAAATCATTGTCCAAATGAAAAGCAAGACGTGGTGACACGGCCCATCCCTTTCTCCCCCTTACCAAGGGGGAGATACAGAGGGGGTTGCTTTTAGAGGCGTAAGCCGTGCCGCTGGAGTAAAATTTACCCCTCCCCGCCTCCCCTTCGAAAGGGGAGGAGAGGAAAAAGGACAAAATTTTCGAGATAGACTGTAGAATTCATCGAAACCGAACAGACGGGCAAGCAGCCCCACTTCTCCCGATTCTATCAAAACATCGCCCTTGAGTCATCCTCAATCCTGAAATCTTTTTCTTTAATCCACTCCTATTCTTGCTTCGCCTTCGGGCGCTTCCAGGCGAACCTCTTTGGTGATTTCGAGCACTTCGCCTGTGACTCCGGCCTTGATCCGGATCGTGCCGCCGGGAATGACCGCGTTTACGCCTTCCGCAAGACTATTAAAGGGCGCGCTCTCTGTTCCAACCTCGGTTCCACTGTAATTAAAATCAACCCAGATCAAGCTGGGATTCACAGTTGGAGTCGGCGTGGGGCTTGAAGTTGGGGTTGCAGTGGATGTGGGAGTCGACGTGATTGTCGGCGTCGGCGTCGGCATCACTTCCGTGGCGCCGGGGATACCCGCAAAGGGACTGGTTAAGCCGTTGCGGGAAAAGTTTGTGTCATACTCCCAAACCTGATAATAGTAGGTGACATCCGTTACCAATTCGGCGTCCAAATACTGCGTCGCCGGGGCAACGACTGAATCAACGAGGGCATAGTTGTTATCGCTGTCCTGGGAGCGGACAATATCATAACCGGCCAGATCGACGTCCTGTGCCGGGTTCCACTGCATCAGGAGCGACTCGGGATACTTGGCGACAATCCATCCATTCGAGATCACCTTACCCCCTTCGATGTCTACCTGAAAACTGTGATAGGTATCGGGGGGAATCTCGAATCCATCCGACGCCATCGCGCCCATCACCCGAAGATGATGCTCACCGTTTCCCGAGTTGAAATCGATATAGGTCTTCGCCTGGAGCTCTTGCGAATTGATCCAACTCGCATTCTGAAACACCTTGCTTGTATAGGGAGGGCTCTGACCATGGGTGAGGGTCGGCACCATCCCGGTATTCATCGGTTTGGAAAACTTTAAGGTAAAGGTATGGATGCCCGGCCCCAGCTTCGTGTATCGGCCCGGAGTGACCTCATAGAGAAACGCCGGCGCTGCGGTAACCGGAGAGATTTGGGGATTCGTCTCGGTTGCCATTGAAATATCGCCCAGCTCGTTGCCCATCAGAAAAGAACCGTCGACCGTTCCCCCGACTACGCCATAGCCCTTGTTGAAAGCCACGTTCGAGGAATTGACCGAGAGATTGTTCGCCACTCCCGCCCCGTTGTTCCCGATAATTGTGGAATCGACCACGGGAATGCCATCCACGCCGCCGCCTTCATTACCCGCGATGTACATGTCGCTGACGGTATCGATCACCACTTGATCCTCATTGTTGGCGAGAATCGACGTGGCAAAGCGAACTTCGTCGGACGAGATCGAGTAGTTCTGCTGCATCTCCAGTCGAATCGCGTCCGTGACCGAAACCAGGCCCTCACCGTAGCTGTCAATAATGAATGTATCCTCTACTAAGGGCGCCTGCACGCCCGTGGCGTTGGCAATCGCCGTGCAGCCGCTGATGCGCTCTGAAGCGATAATGCCCGTGCCCAGATTTGAACCGGCGAAACTGTTCTCGACAACCCTGGCTTGAATACCGTTCTGAGAGGAGCGAGTGGAAATCGAATGGGTGATCGTGTCGAGCGCGAAAACGCCAACGCCCCGATTGAGGTCGGCTATGACGCCGCTCAGACTGCCGAAGGAGATAACGCCTTGTTGTTTGCTATTAATAACTCTGATATTCGTAGCGTCGTGGGCGATCAGGCCGACAAGACGGTTGTCGAGAACGTTGAGTCCAAAAGGCATCGGAGCGGTCGCCGAGATGGCAAATCCGGTCATACAATTCTCAGCGGTTGAATCTTGAACCGAAACATTGCCAAGTACAGCAAGACCGCTTCCTCCAGTATCCTTGAAAAGACTTTCTTTAATCGTTCCGTTGCCGCTCGCCAGGAAAGGACCCGGCAAGCTGAACTGGCTGTACTCAACGCTCACTTGAGAACCCTGCTTTGCGACGATATTCGGTAGAAACCCAAGACCCCCGGCCCCGTCGCCCGCCAAGAAAGAAACATCATTGCTGCGATAGTTCGCCGCAGCGATGCTCAGGTGGCCGTCCCCAGTGACGTCTCCCAGCGCCACGCTCAAAGGATAATCGCCCACATTATAGAGCACCAGCGGCGCGAAGCCCCCGGTACCGTCGCCCACCAGTAACGAAACTGCAGCGCCCCAAGAGTTCGCCGTGACGATGTCCAGATTGCCGTCGCCGGTGAGGTCCCCCAGCGCCACGTCAGTCGGACTATTGCCTGCGGCAAAACGCAACTGTGCCGCGAAGCCGCCAGCCCCGTCGCTCACCAGAACCGAAACGTCATTGCTGTGGCTGTTCGCCGTAACGATGTCCGAAATGCCGTCGCCAGTCAGGTCTCCCGTGACTACGCCGTGACAGCAATCACCCGCAGCATAGCGCACCTCGGGCAAAAATCCCCCAGCACCGTCGCTCGCCAGAACAGAAACGTCATCGCTCTCGTTCCCCGTAATGATGTCCAGGTTGCCGTCGCCCGTAACGTCACCCAGCGCCACCGTGGGATAGGTCCCTATATCATAGCGCACCTCCGGGGCAAAGCCCCCGGTCCCATCACCCACAAGGAGCGAAACATCAGAGCCGTAATAGTTCCCTACAACGATATCCGGGGTACCGTCGCAGGTGACGTCGCCCAACGCCACGCTATGAGGAGTATGACCCACGGCATAGTTCGCCACAGGTGAAAATCCCCCGGCACCGTTGCCCGATAATACCGAAACGTCATCGGTGTGGTAGTTTGCCGTAACAATGTCCGGATTACCGTCCCCAGTTATGTCGCCCAGTGCCACGCTGTAAGGACTATCACCCACGGCATAACGTACCTGCGACGCGAAGCCACCGTCCCCGTCGCCCGCCAGGACTGAAACGTCATCGCTGTCCAGATTCGCTGTGACAATGTCGCGGAAGCCGTCTCCGGTAACATCTCCCAACGCCACGCCGCGAGGCCCAGTGCCCACGCCATAGGCTGTTTCGGGGATAAAAGCCCGAACACCCGCGCCTGCCAGGATCGAAACATCATCGCTGCCCGAGTTCGCCGTGACAATGTCGGGGATACCGTCCCCGGTGACATCTCCCAACGCCACGTATCGAGGCTGATAGCCCCCCACGTCGAAGCTCAGCTGCGCCGCGAAGCCCCCGGCGCCGTCGCCCGCCAAGATCGAAACTTCATCCCTGTTGGTATTTGCCGTAACAATGTCCGTGATACCATCGTCGGTGACGTCCCCCAACGCTAACCAACGAGGGCCCGTACCTATAGCGAGGCGCACCTCCGGCGCAAAACCTCCGGCCCCGTCACCTGCCAGGATCGAAACATTATAGCCGCTCCAGTTCGCTGTGACGATGTCTGGAATCCCGTCAGCGGTAACATCCCCTAAGGCCACGCAATAAGGCCGATCGCCCACGGCATAAGTTACATCAGAGATGAATCCTCCAGCCCCATCGGCCGCCAGGACTGAGATATCGGACGTATCTTCCCAATCGACCCAGTGGCTGTTGGCCGTGACAATGTCTGGGAGGCCGTCTCCGGTGACGTCTCCCAGTGCCAAGCCAGCAGGTTCATCGCCCACATCATAGCGCACCTGCGGCGCAAAGCCCCCAGCCCCGTCCCCCGCCAAGACCGAAACATCATTCCCATTTCCATAGTAGTTACTGTTAGCCACGACAATATCGGGGAGTCCGTCGCCAGTGACGTCTCCCAGTGCGACCCCCCAAGGACCACTACCCACGGCAAAGCATACCTGCGATGCAAATCCGCCTGCTCCGTCTCCTGCCAAAACTGAAACGTCACTACTGTTGTGGTTCGCCGTGACGATGTCTGGATAACCATCTCCAGTGACATCTCCCAGAGCCACGCCATAAGGCCGGTCGCCCACCACAATGCGCACTTCCGGTGCGAATCCCCCGGCACCGTCGCTTACCAGAATCGAAATGTCATCGCTCACGTAATGCGCCGTGACGATATCAGAGATGCCGTCACCACTAACGTCTCCTAGGGCCACGCAATCAGGATAATCGCCCACAGGAAACTCAAATGAGGGGGCAAAGAGGGACTGCGGAGGAGGTGTCTTGTGCATCCACTTGATTGGATTTGCGGTTGTCCCCACGCTCGAGAGTGTTCCGAAGATCTCCAGCCGCGCGTCCTCTTCAAACTTCACAGTTGTCCCCGGTTGCACCGTTAAGGTCGCGCTGGGCGTGACGCTGGTAATCCCGGAAACGATCCAGGTTGCAGTAGCTCCAAGGATTAAATCGGAAGCAATCATTTGAGGAATGGGCTGTTCATTTTCAATCCGCAGGTCAAATGACAAAGTATCTATCCCACTCACATCGAGTTCCATGGGTACATCGACCTGAGCGGTAGGAGTAACGGCTTGAACTTCAAATGCTTCCAGGTATTTTCTACTTGTTTTACCACTCTGAAGAATAGGTAGGATTGATGTAGAATCGTTAACTGTAATTTTGCTTAGATTTTGTGATGTTAGCGTGACTAATTTCGGCTCAAGTATATCCGCTCCCAGATTCTCAAATTCAATCTGGACTGCTGCCGTTTCTCCGGGATCAAGGGCTTGGTCTGAATCAGAGGGGGACGCATCTGTGATAATTATATTGGAGATCCGCAGATCGGGTTCCATGGCTGTGCTCAATGCTGCGCTCGCGTCGATAATGCCATGGGTCACAATCGAATTCCTTGGACTGGCGGCCTGCTCCAGGTGATTGCGAATGGCTCCCGGACTTTGCTGGGGGTACTCGGCCCGCAAGAGAGCAGCGATTCCCGACACAAATGGCGCGGCCAGGCTGGTGCCCCGGCCCTGCTCCCGGTTATACATATCCGCTGGAATCGCAGAGAACATATCCACGCCCGGCGCGGCAAAATCCACCCACTCGTTGATGCCCGGATTGTTGGAGTTGGAAAACGAGGCCCGCTCGCCCGAGGCATCCAGCGCTGCCACGCCAGCCACACTGTCGTACCCGGCTGGATACATTGGAACAAAGTTCTGCCCGTCGTTGCCCGCCGCCGCGACCACCACGGCGCTCAAGGCCGCTGAATTACAGGCCGCCTTCAGCGTGGTACTATCTCCGGAAAACACCAGGGACAGGTTGATCACTTTCGCCCCGCGGTTCACGGCATATCGCAGCGCCGCCGCCACACGATCGACCGTAATCCCTCCCGTGGCGCTGGCCACTTTTATAGGCAGCAGATCGGCCTGCCAGCAGACCCCGGACATCCCGACGCTGTTGTTTCCGCACGCCGCAATGATGCCCGCCACGCGCGTGCCGTGATCGCCGCTGTCCTCGACGTCCCCGTTGTTGTCCACGAAGTTCCAGCCATAGACATCGTCGACGTAGCCGTTGCCGTCATCGTCGACGCTTGGGCTTCCTCCCGCCTCTGCACTGTTCTCGCAAAGATTGCCCGCCAGGTCGACGTGATCCAGGTCAATCCCGCTGTCGATCACCGCGATGACCATCTCCGCCGAACCGGTTTCTACCGACCAGGCTGTCTCCAAGCCGTGGGCTGAATAGGTCGATTCTTGGCTGACCATGTAGTAGGGATCGTTGGGAACCGTGCAAAGGCTCCCGAGATAATTTGGCTCGGCATAGGCCACGCCCGGAGTCTCGCTCAGCTGCGCACAGAAGGACAGGAGCGACTCCCGATCTTTGAAGATCGGCGTTTTCTTATTGAAGCGCACTTTGTAGACATCGTTGGTAGGCCCCCCCGAATAGGCGCTGTTCCCCGCGCTTTGTGGCAATCGAACCACCGAGGTCAGATTCACCGCTCCGGCGGCTTGCAGAAGCGAGACCGCTTCGGAAGCGGAAACTCCTCTGCTTTGCAGCGAAGAGAGTTGACACTTTTGGCCATAAAGCACAGGTTTGGCAGAGACACTGCCGCCCAACTGAAGCGACAATAACAGTTCCCCTTCAACATACGGCGCTGTTGCTCGTCCCGCTTCGGCCTCTGGGGCAAAAACTGCGAATAAGACAAAAATCAATGGGACTATGATGATGTGTTTCCTTCTCATCATCTTTTCCCTTTCTTTTTATCCGCTGGCAGGCAATCTCCCTCTATTCTTCTTCGGTCCGGACCTTTTACTCTCCCACCCTCGATCCAGACCTTTATTTCATTAATCTACTCCGATTCTCGCCTCGCCCTCGGGTGCTTCCAGGCGGACTTCCTTAGTGATATCGAGCACTTCGCCTGTAACTCCCGCCTTGATCCGGACCGTGCCGCCCGGAACGACCGCATTCACGCCTTCCCCCAGCGTATTAAAGGGCGCGCTCTCCGTTCCGACCTCGGTGCCACTGTAATTGAAATCGACCCAGATCAGGCTGGGATTCACGGTGGGCGTGGGAGTGATGGTCGGGGTGTGCGTGGGGGTTGGAGTCGAAGTTGGAGTCGCCGTGGATGTGGGAGTCGGCGTAAAGGGCCTGCCGGAAAAGGGGCTCGTTAGGCCGTTTCGGGAAAACATCGTGTCATACTCCCAGATCTGATAATAGTAAGTGACCCCTGACACCAGCCCGACGTCCAGATACTGCGTCGCCGGAGCAACGATCGATTCGATGAGGGCATAGTTGCTGTCGCTGTCCAACGAGCGAACAACATCATAACCGGACAGATCTACATCTTCCGCCGGATCCCACTGCAACCGGAGCGAATCAAGGAAAACTTCAACCACCCGTCCGTTCGAGATCACCTTACCCCCTTCGATGTCCACCTGGAAACTGTGATAGGTATCTGGGGGAATCTCAAATCCATCCGAGGCCATCGCGCCCATCACTCGAAGATGGTGCTCGCCGTCGCCCGAGTTGAAATCGATGTAGGTCTTCGCCTGGAGCTCCTGGGCATTGATCCAACTCGCATTCTGAAACACTTTGCTCGTGTAGGGAGGGCTTTGTCCGTGAGTGAGCGTTGGGATGACTCCAGTATTCATCGGTTTCGAGAATTTCAAGGTGAAGGTATGGATGCCCGGCCCCAGCTTCGTGTACCGGTCCGGGGTGACCTCATAGAGAAACGCCGGCGCTGTCGTAACCGGAGAGATTTGGGGATTCGTTTCCGTCGCCGAGTAGAGATCGCCTAGCTCGTTGCCCATCAGAAAAGAACCGTCGACCGTTCCCCCGACTACGCCATAGCCCTTGTTGAAAGCCACGTTCGAGGAATTGACCGAGAGATTGTTCGCCACTCCCGCCCCGTTGTTCCCGATAATTGTGGAATCGACCACGGGAATGCCATCCACGCCGCCGCCTTCATTACCCGCGATGTACATGCCACTGACTGTGTTGATAAGAACTTGATCCTGATTGTTAGCGAGAATCGACGTGGCAAATTGGACCTCATCGGACGAGATCGAGTAGTTCTCCTGCATCTCCAAGCGGATCGCGTCAGTGACCGAAACCAGCCCCTCACCATAACTGTCGATGATAAAAGTATTCTCCACGAAAGGCGCTTGTACGCCTGTGGCATTGCTGATCGCTGTGCAGCCGGTGATGCGCTCTGATGCGATAATGCCCGTGCCCAGATTTGAACCGGCGAAACTGTTCTCGACCGTAGCACCCCAAATACCGTGACTTGAAGACCGGGTCGCGATAGAATTGCCAATGGTCTCAAAAGCAAACAGGCCAACGCCCCGGTTGAGGTCGGCCGTGACCCCGCTCAGAGTGCCAAAGGAGATAATACCTTGCTGTTTGCTATTGATCACCCTGATACTCGTTGCATCATACGCAATTAAGCCAACGCTGCGATTGTTCAGAGCTCGAAGGTCCCAGGGTGTTGGAGCGGTCGCTGAAAAAGTAAATCCGGCGAGACAATTCTCAGCGGTTGAATCTTGAACCGATACATTGCCGAGCACAGCGAGACCGGTTCCTGCAGTATCCTTGAAAAGACATTCTTCAATCGTCCCGCTGCCTTCCACCAGGAATGGACCCGGCAAGATAAACTGACTGTACTCGACACTTACTTGAGAACTTGGCTTTGCAGAAATACTGGGTTGATTCCCAAAACCCCCGGCCCCATCGCCTGCCAACACGCTCACATCATCGCCGTAGTAGTTCGCCGTGACAATGCCCGGAACACCGCCTCCAGTGATGTCTCCCAGCGCCACGCTCAAAGGATAATCGCCCACATCATAATAGTTCACCACTGGCGCGAAGCCGCCGGCCCCGTCGCTCGCCAGGACCGAAACGGCACCGCGCCAATGGTTCGCTGTGACGATGTCCAGGCTGCCGTTGCCGGCAGCGTCTCCCAGCGCCACGCTCGCAGGGCCATGGCCCACGGCAAAGCGCACCTGTGGCGCGAAGCCGCCAGCCCCGTCGCTCACCAGAACTGAAACGTCATCGCTGCCGTCGTTCGCCGTAACGATATCCGGAATGCCGTCGCCGCTCAGATCTCCCACCGCCACATCGTGACAACAATCACCCGCGGGATAGCGCACCTCGGGTAAGAATCCCCCAGATCCGTCGTTCACTCGCACCGAAACGTCATCGCTCTCGTTCGCCGTGACGATGTCAAGGGCGCCGTCTCCCGTAACGTCTCCCAGTGCCATCGCGGGATAGGTTCCAATATCATAGCGCACCTCCGGGGCGAATCCCCCGGCTCCGTCGCCCGCCAAGATCGAAACCTCACTCCTCATATAGCCCGCCGTCACGATATCCGGGGTACCGTCGCAGGTGACGTCGCCCAGCGCTACACTGGTCGGCGTATGGTTTAGGCCCACCGTATAGCGCACTTGCGGCGCGAAGCTGCCAGCCCCGTTACCTGCCAGAATCGAAACATCATCACTATTCCTGTTCGCTGTGACGATATCTATGATGCCATCCCCGGTAACGTCTCCTAGCGCTACATCATAGGGACCATTGCCTACGCCAAAATACACTCCTGGCGCGAAATTCCCGGACCCGTCGCCCGCGAGAACACTTATGTTGTCGTCAGTACCGGTATTAGGGGATGGGCCGTAGTTCGCTACGACGATGTCCGGAAGGCCGTCGCCCGTAACATCTCCCAGCGCCACGCCGAGAGGACTGTCACCCACGGAATAGTTTTTTGTGTCAGGGACAAAGGCTTGAAGACGTTCGCCCACCAGGATCGAAAGGTAATCGCTGTCAAGGTTCGCCGTGACGATATCCGGGACGCCGTCACCGGTGACATCTCCCAGCGCCACGCTGACAGGCTTAATGCCCACGGTGAAGCACACCTGCGGCGAAAATCCCCCGGCACCGTCGCCCGCCAACACCGAAACATCATAAGTGTAATAGTTCGCGGTAACGATGTCCGGAAAGCCGTCTCCCGTAACGTCTCCCAACGCCACGCTGTAAGGATGATCGCCCACGGTATAGGTGACGTGAGAGATAAATCCCCCGGAACCGTCGGCCTCCAGAACGGAAACCTCTTCGCTGGCCCAGTTCGCAGTAACAATGTCCGGCTTGCCATCTCCGGTAACGTCTCCCAGCGCCACGCAGCGAGGACTGGCGCCCACGGTATAGGTGACGTCAGGGATAAATCCCCCGGCCCCGTCGCCGGCTAGCACACTCACATCGAAGGCACTCTGCATAACGTCCGCATAATTGGCGGTCACAATATCAACCACGCCATCCCCGGTCACATCGCCCAGCGCTACGCTGCGAGGATCATCGCCGACGGCACAGGTTGCGTCAGCAACAAAGCCTCCGGCTCCATCGCCTGCCAACACGCTCACGTTATCACTTCGTCTATTCGCTGTGACGATATCCACCACACCGTCGTCTGTCACATCGCCCAATGCCACGCTGTAAGGACCGTCGCCCACGGCAAAGGTTGCGTGAGCGATGAATCCTCCGGCACCGTCGCCCGCCAATACCGAAACATCATCGCTGGAATAGTTACACGTAATGATGTCCGGGATCCCGTCGCCGCTGACGTCTCCCAACGCCACGCTCTCAGGCCGATCGCCGACGGCAAAGCGCACCTCCGGCTTGAATCCTCCGGCCCCGTCGCTCGCCAACACTGAAACGTCATCACCGCTGTAGTGCGCCGTGACGATGTCCGGCAACCCGTCGCCGGTGACGTCTCCCAAAGCCACGCTTGTAGGATTATCGCCCACATGAAGATCAAAGGAGGGGGCAAAGAAGGACTTCGGAGGAGGCGTCTTGTTCATCCACTTGATTGGATTTGCGTTTGTCCCCACACTGGAGAGGGTTCCGAAAACCTCCAGCCGCGCGTCCTCTTCAAACTTCACGGTTGTCCCCGGTTGCACCGTTAAAGTCGCACTGTGCGTTACGCTGGTGATTCCCGATACCATCCAGGTCTTGCTCGAGGTAAGGGTTAAGTTCGAGGTGATCGATTGCGGCATTGACGCTTTCTCCTCAATCCGAAGGGGGAAAGACAAGGTTTGAATCCCGTCAACATCGAGCTCCATGGATACATCCACTTGAGTCGTGGGAGAGGTCGCTTCAATCTCATAAGCCTCCAGGAGTCGTCGGCTCGATTCCCCATGGGCTAAAGCAGTTAAGAGTGAGGTCGCATCTAAAATCGTGATTTCCGAACCGAGGGAGGAAAGCGTTGCCACCTTTGGCTCAAGCATATCCGCCCCGACGTTTTCGATCTCAATCGTAACCTTCGCAGTCTCGCCCGGATCGAGCGCTTCATCGAAGTTGGAGGAGGTCACCTCCAGCACCTCAACACTCGCAATCTGCAAATCGGTTTCCATGGATGTGCTGAGCGCGTTACTCGCGTCGATAATGCCGTGGGTCACAATCGATTCCCTTGCACTGGCGGCCTGCTCCAGGTGATTACGGATCGCCGCCGGACTCTGATCGGGGTACTCGGCGCACAAGAGTGCCGCAATCCCCGCGACAAAGGGCGAGGCCAGGCTGGTGCCCCGGCCTTGCTCCCGGTTGTACATATCGGCCGGGATCGCGGAAAACATATCCACGCCCGGCGCGGCAAAATCCACCCACTCGTTGATGCCCGGGTTGTTGGAGTTCGAGAACGAAGCCAGCTCGCCCGAGGCATCCAACGCCGCCACGCTCGCCACACTGTTGTACCCGGCCGGGTACATGGGAACAAAGTTCTGCCCGTCGTTGCCCGCCGCCGCGACGACCACCGCGGTCAAAGCCGCTGCATTACAGGCCGCCTTCAGCGTCGTACTGTCTCCCGAAAAAACCAGGGACAGGTTGATCACTTTCGCCCCTCGGTTCACGGCATATCGCAGCGCCGCCGCCACACGATCGACCGTAATCCCTCCCGTGGCACTGGCGACCTTCAGAGGCAGCAGATCGGCCTGCCAGCAGACCCCGGACATCCCGACGCTGTTGTTGCCACACGCTGCAATGATTCCTGCAACGCGCGTGCCGTGATCGCCGCTGTCCTCGACGTCGCCATTGTTGTCCACGAAGTTCCAGCCGTAGATATCGTCCACGTAGCCGTTGCCGTCATCATCGACACTCGGGCTTCCTACTGCCTCCGCACTGTTTTCCGAAAGGTTCCCCGCCAGATCGACGTGATCCAGGTCGACCCCGCTATCGATCACCGCGATGATCATCTCCGGTGAACCGGTTTCTATCGCCCA
>Ga0272444_10000817_pt1 | contig 31608 bp, 25 predicted proteins | sample SSMForm13_FD_201033 | JGI IMG/M metagenome (GOLD analysis project Ga0272444, IMG submission 201033) | Marine sediment archaeal communities from Little Sippewissett salt marsh, Falmouth, MA, United States - SSM-Form-13 | ecosystem: Environmental > Aquatic > Marine > Wetlands > Sediment ...
GGCAAGAGCGCCGACGAGGACAACCTGGTGGATGTCGTCGGCGCTCTTGCCCGATTCGCGAAGCGTCGCGTCGACGACGCCGATCGTCCTCTGGAGATAGTCGTCGACCATCCCTTCGAATTTGGCGCGCGACAGCTTCTTCTCCAGGTGCTTCGGCCCGGAGGCGTCGGCGGTGATGTACGGGAGATGGATCGTTGTCTCCATCCGGGTCGACAGCTCCTTCTTCGCCGCCTCGGCGGCGTCCTTCAAGCGCTGGAGCGCGCTCGGGTCCTTCGTCAGGTCGATCCCGGTGTCCTTGCGGAATTCCTCGACGAGCCAGTCGATGATCCGCTGGTCGAAGTCGTCGCCGCCGAGGCGGGTGTCGCCGTCTGTCGCTAGGACGTCGAACACCCCATCTCCGATCTCGAGGATCGACACGTCGAACGTGCCGCCGCCGAGGTCGTAGACGAGGATCGTCTGATCGTGCTCCTTGTCGAGCCCGTAGGCGAGCGCTGCAGCGGTTGGCTCGTTGATGATCCTCATCACCTCGAGGCCGGCGATCCTTCCGGCATCCTTCGTCGCCTGACGCTGTGAGTCGTTGAAGTAAGCCGGCACGGTGATGACGGCCTTCACGACCTTCCCGCCGAGGTGTGCCTCGGCATCGCCCTTCAGCTTCTGGAGGATCATCGCCGAGATCTGCTCCGGGCTGTACGTCTCGTCCTTCCCGCCGGTCGAGACATGCACGCGATGATCGGTTCCCATCTCGCGTTTGATCGACGCAATCGTGTTCGTCGGATTGGTGATCGCCTGGCGCTTCGCCAGCCGTCCGACGAGTCGCTCGCCGGACTCGGTGAACGCGACGACCGACGGTGTCACCCGCTCGCCTTCCGTGTTGGTGATCACCTCCGGCGTACCGCCCTCGAGGACGGCGACGCACGAGTTGGTCGTCCCCAGATCGATCCCGATGATTTTCTCTTTCATTCTTGTTCCTCCTGTACGGCGGGACCCTGACTCACGGCTACCCTACTGACCCGCAGGACCCGCCCGTTTCGTCGATACCCGGGAGAGAATTCCTCGATAATCGTGTTCCTATCCTCGTCGCTTGGCGCGGTCAATAGCGCCTCGTGCAGCGCGGGGTCGAACGGAGTCCCAACAGCCGGAATCCGCTCGACGTTGCGTTGCTCGAGGATCCGCGAGAACTGCGCGAAGATCTGCTCGATGCCGGCCACGAACGCCTCCGCATTCCGATCCGACGTGTAGCTGGCGAACGCCCGGTCCAGGTTCTCGTACAGCTCCAGGAACTCGAGCAGGACGCGGTCTTCGACCCGCTCTTCGATCGCGGCGGCGTCCTTCGCCGACCGCTTTCTGTAGTTCTCGAACTCCGCCTGGAGTCGCTGCAGGCGGTTGACGTACGACGCGATCTCGTCTCTCACCTCATCCGCAGGCCCCTCGACCTTCACAGCGTGCGGATCTTCGACGCCTGCGCGCGCTTCGCTCTCGGCGCGAGCTTCACTCGCGGCCTGGGCCTCCGTTGCTTCGTCTTCCGCCGCGGCGGCCTTGCGCTTGTCGTCCACGTTCATTCGTCCATTCCTCCGACTCCACGAGCCGCTGACTTCGCCAGCAGCCCCTCCAGGCGATTCGCCACGTAGCTCACCGTCGAGAGCGCGCGGCCGTAGTCCATCCACAGCGGTCCGATGACCCCGATGGCACCGCCATGCGGTCGATACCCCGCGGTGACGACGGAGAATTCCTCCAATCCGGGCAGCGGGAAATCTCCGATCGAGACGACGATCCCGTCCTGCTCTCCGCGAGCCTTCGATACTGCGGCGATGAATCCGGCCTCGTCGCGCACGGCGCGGCTGAAGCTGGCGAAGTCGGCCATCGCCCGCTCGGGGGCCGCTTGCTGCAGTGCATCGGTCAGGTTCAGCAGCCCATCGAATCGAACCGGCCGCTGAAGCCGACGCTGGAGCAGCCGCTGGAGGACGAGAATCGCCTGCCGCGCCGATCGTTCGTACCATCCGTCCGGCTCTTCGACGTCAAACAGCGACCGAACGTCCGACAGCGCGACGCCCGGCAGGTTCTCGTTGATCAGACGCATGATGTGATCGATCTCGTCCGGCGCGAGGTCGTCGTCCAACGGGACGAGCCCATGCTCTACGATCCCGATGTCCGATAGGATCAGCAGGAACGCGAGCCGTTCGTCCATCCGTAGCAGGACGACCCGATCGAGCTTCGTCTCCTCCGGCCGCGGTGGGATCACGAACGACGCGCAGCCGGTGATGTTCCCGAGCAGAAACGCCGTCTGGCGTATCGTCTGCTCGACATCGAGGCAGCGGGAGCTGACCATCTCGACGATCTCGAGCCGCTCCTCGCGGGTGAGACCGGAGAGGTCGAGCAGCCAGTCGACGAAGAACCGATACCCCTTTCGCGTCGGGATCCGTCCGGAAGACGAGTACGGCTTCTCGATGAAGCCGGCCGCCTCGAGGTCGTTCATGTCGTTGCGAACCGTGGCGGAACTGACCGTGAGACCGTAGTCCTCGAGGATCATCCTCGAAGAAACCGGCTCACGGAGTCGTATGTACCGATCGACGATCTCCTTGAGGATCAGGCGCTGTCTCTCGGGGAGTTGAACCGCATTAGCACTCTGCATGTCAGCTTGCTAATGGTAGTCCGTCCGACAGGTCCTGTCAACACGAAGGGGCCGTCAAGGGCACTGATTCGGCGCTATGCAACGCGGCCGCAGCACTTCTTGTACTTCTTTCCGGAACCGCACGGGCATGGGTCGTTTCGCCCCGGCTCCTTGTCGAGCCGGGTGGAACGCGGCACGGCCTTCGCCGATGGCGAACGCCGTCCGGACGTTGGTGGAGGAGCGGACGAGTGCACGTACCGAACGTTCTCCGGAGCGCGCCGCGGCGCCCGCTCCGTGGACACGCTCAACCGCGGGTTGAGCAGGACGCGGACGACCTTCTCCGCTGCACTGGCGAGCATCTCCTGGAACAGGACGAAGGACTCCCGTTTGAATGCGACGAGCGGGTCGGTGCCGCCGAATGCGGTCCACCCGATTCCACCCTTCAGATCGTCAAGGTTGTACAGGTGTGTCCGCCACGCTTCGTCGATCGTCGTGAGGATCAGGTAGCGTGCCAGGAGCGGGAACGGCTTGCCGATCCGCTTCCGTTGGGCGACGAGGACCTGGCGGAAGTGGGCGCCGACGCGCTCCGTGACCTCGTCGACGCTCGCCACGCCGAATGCCGCGGCGTCAATCGGCGCGTACGACGTCAACTCGTGGGCCAACCCGGCGAGATCCCACTCGTCGCGCGGTCGACCGGCCGGCGCGTGGATGCCGACGAGGTCCTCGGCGAGATCGTCGAAGAGGCCATGGAGGTACTCCTCGAGATCGGACTCCGCTTCCGGCGGGATGCCGTTCTCGGAGCCGGGCGGCGGGAGAAGGAAGCGATCGCGCAGCGCGTAGACTGCCTCACGTTGCTTGGAGAGGACCAGATCGTACTCGAGAAGGCGCTTCCGGATCTCGAAGTTTCGTCCCTCAACCCGCTTCTGTGCCCGGCGGATCGCGCCGGTGAGCAGGTCGTGCTCGATTGCTTCGCCCTCGCCCATGCCGAGCCGGTCCATCAGCGGACCGATCCGGTCACCGCCGAAGACACGCAGCAGGTCGTCCTCCATCGACAGGTAGAACTGCGATGATCCGGGATCTCCCTGCCTGCCGGCGCGCCCCAGGAGCTGGTTGTCGATCCGGCGGGACTCGTGGCGCTGTGCCCCGACGACGTGCAGCCCGCCGAGCTCGGCGACGCCGTCCCCGAGCTTGATGTCGGTTCCCCGGCCGGCCATGTTCGTGGCGACGGTGATCGCTGCATGTTGCCCGGCGTCGGAGACGATCTCCGCCTCCTGCTCGTGGTACTTCGCGTTCAGGACGTGATGCGGCAGATTGCGCGCCTTCAGCAGCCCGGCGAGCCGCTCCGACTTTTCGATTGAATTCGTCCCGATCAGCACCGGCCGGCCCTGGTCGTGGAGCGCGGCGACCTCGTCAGCGATTGCCTCGTAGGCCGCCTTCTGCGTTCGGAAGATCCGGTCCGGCAACGCGTCGCGGCGAAGCGGGCGATTGGTCGGGATGACGAGGACCGGGAGGCCGTAGATCTGCTTGAACTCCTCTTCCTCGGTCTTCGCCGTGCCGGTCATACCACAGAGCCCGCGGTACAGCTGGAAGAAGTGCTGAAGCGTGATCTGCGCGAGCGTCTGCGACTCGCGCTGGATCTTGAGTCCCTCCTTCGCCTCGATCGCCTGGTGCAGGCCGTCGGAATACCGCCGATCCGGCATCAGTCGACCGGTGAACTCGTCGACGATCATCACCCGGCCGTCTTTGACGATGTACTGTCGCTCTTTCTCGAACAGGTGGAGGGCCCGCAGGGCGGTCTCGATGTGATGGAGCGTCTCCGTGTGTTCCGGCGCGAAGAGGTTCTCGATCGACAGCGCCTGCTCCGCTTTGTGGATCCCTGCGTCGGTCAGCGTCAGGCGGCGGGACTCCTCATCGATCTCGAAATCGTCGTCTCGATGGTATCGTCGAGAGAGCGCGGCGAACTTCCGGTAGCGATCGAGCGCCTCCGCTGCCGAGCCGGAGATGATCAGCGGGGTGCGGGCTTCGTCGATCAAGATATTGTCGATCTCGTCGACGATCGCGAAGTCCAGCGGGCCCTGGACCTTTCGATCGCTGGTCAGAACCATGTTGTCGCGAAGGTAGTCGAACCCGAACTGGTTGTTCGTTCCGTACGTGATATCCGCCGCGTACGCCGCTTGGCGGTCGGCCGGGTCCATCCCATCCTGCAGGAGACCGACGGAGAGGCCGAGGAATTCGTAGATCGGGCCCATCCACTCACGGTCGCGCCGCGCAAGGTAGTCGTTGACCGTCACCACATGGACCTTGCCGACGAACGCGTTCAGCGTCGCCGGGAGCGTCGCGACAAGCGTCTTCCCCTCGCCCGTCTGCATCTCGGCGATCCGCCGATCGTCGAGTGCGAGGCCGCCAACGATCTGGACGTCGTACGGGCGAAGGCCGACGGCCCGCTCGGCGACCTCGCGTACGAGTGCGTAGACCTCGGCGCGAAGGTCGCCCTTCGGCTCACCGTCGCGGAGTCGCTGTTGGAGTCCCGCGCCCCGCTCTTTCAGGGAGTCATCGGAGAGCGAGCCGATCTCTTCAGCAAGGGTGTTGACCGCCGCGAGTTCCTTCTCGTGGCGCTTGAGCTGCTGGTTGTTCGTCTGTCCAAGGAGGTAGTCGACGGCGCTGCGGATCGATTCAATCGCCATGGGTGATCACGGGGTCAGTATAGGAGCGAATCTCCTTCCCGCAAGGCACGGGGATGGGAAGTCGGATTGGGTTCTAGTCAATGCGTTGGTTCTTTCCTGTTGCTCGCCGCTGCGCGCTTCGCAAGAGGGGCGCGCTTTCCTCACGCAAGGGACCAGGACGGGAAGTCGGATTGGAATCCGACTTGGAGGTTGGTTCTCTCCTGTTGCTTGGCTCTCCGAGCCTCGCAAGAGGGGCACGCCTTCATCCCGCAAGGGACCGGCATGAGAATGCATGCTCGGAGAGCGGCCCGGGACTCCGTTCTGTCCTGCTGCTCGACTCTCCGAGCCTCGCAAGAGGGCCAGCGCACTTGGGAACCTAAAGGAGGCTTGCGATCGGCAACCTTCGAGTCCCTGGCAGAGTTGGCTTCAGGCTGCTGCTTCGGTGCTGCGCACCTCGCAGTAGGAGCGAATTCTGTCCCCGCAAGCTACTCGGACGGGAAGTCGTATTGGGTTCTAGCGAGCGAGCTGGCCCTGTCCTGTTGCTCGTCGCGGTTCGCCTCGCAAGAGGAGCGAGTTCTGTCCCCGCAAGCTACTCGGACGGGAAGTCGTATTGGGTTCTAGCGAGCGAGCTGGCCCTGTCCTGTTGCTCGTCGCGGTTCGCCTCGCAAGAGGAGCGAATTCTGTCCCCGCAAGCTACTCGGACGGGAAGTCGTATTGGGTTCTAGCGATCGAGTTGGCCCTGTCCTGTTGCTCGGCTCTTCGAGCTTAGGCTGCGCGATCGGTCAGGGGGTGTCGTCCGCCGGCAGCTGGGCGAGCCGCTGAAGGACGGTCTCTCTCTGCTGCTGGTAGTTTGCGATGTCGCTGCGGAGCTTTCCGTACTCTTCAGCGGTGATTGTGTCTCGCGAGGCGAGCGTCTGCTGCGCCTGCTCGAGCTTGCGGTCGATCGAGGCCAGGCCGGCCTCGAACGTGGCGCGGGCCTCGGCGGTCATGCCACGGCTCTGGTAGATCGACCCGAGGCCGATGTAGGCGGTCTCGAACCACGGCGCGTCCTCGACCAGCGTCTCGAGTAGCGCCGTGGCGCCGAGCGGGTCGCCGGTCTGGGCGACGATGATGGCCCCGATGTACCGTGCGCGGACGGAGATCTCCTCTCGCGGCCGGGTCGCGAGCAGCAGGGAAACCACTTCGTGCGCTCGCTCGTACTCTCCCGCGTTCGCCTGAAGGTTGGCGTAGTTCAGGTACATCGCTTCATCAACGAACCGCGTGAAGCATCGTTCGAGATTCTCCGCTGCCTCCACGTACTCCCCGCGCTCGATCTGAACCGTCGCGAGGTGGTAGTAGGTCTGGCGCGGGGCGAAGTCGAGCGCGATGCTGCGTTCGAACAGTGTTTCCGCTCCGTAGACGTCGCCCAACTGCGCCTGCTGGATGCCCTTGCTCATGAGAAGGTTGGCGGCGAGATCTCGGACTGCGAGGACCGACACGGTGACGCCAACGACGGCGATGGCCACGAGAACGGCCTTCAAGCCCCAACCCGCCAGCTTTACGCGGATGTGCCCGCGGTCGCCGTAGGCGCGCGAGAACATCACTCCGCCGAGGACGACGAAGACCAGCGATGAGGTAGGGAGGTGCGCCGGGAAGCTGACCAGCGCGTGCGCTGCGAACGTGATCATCCCGCAGGCAAACAGCAAGAGATCGAGCCGGTTCGTCTCCTCGTTCGATCGCAGTTTCCTCCACCCCGTTGCCCCGAGAACGATCAGGAAGGAAAGCACGGCCAACGCCCCGAGGATGCCGAGCTCCGCCAGGACCTGCACGTACTCGTTGTGCGCCTGCGCGGCCCGATCGATGTAGAAGTCGTAGGCCTCTCCGCGGGGAGAAGCAAGGAATTCCGCCTTGTACGGGAGGAAGTTCAGCTTGTAGTTGCCAAGGCCGACTCCTGCGATGGGGCGATCCACGAACATCTCCCAGCCGACCCACCAATCCCAGGAGCGTGTACCCCGCGTGATCTGGTCCCACACCTCCTGGCTCCACACTGCCAGGGCACTGATCGGCTCGAGGTACAGCTCGTCGAATCCCGCCCAACCGTCGGCGTCAGTGGCGAACAGACGGATGCTCACGTATCGCGCGCTTCGCGGCGCGGTGAAGACCCTCTCCACCGGTTGCCAAGATGTCGAGGTCGTTCGTCCGGCGACGATCCACCGGATCCGTTCCTGATTCTCGTCGAGGAGGAGGACCTGCAGTCGGGCCGCTGTCCGTCCGTCGGAGATCAGCGAGCCGCCGACCCGGAGGCTCTGCCCGGATCGGATCGGAATCAGCCGCTGCGAACCGTCGGCGTCCCACTGCCAGCTTCCACGGTTGGCGCCGTCGCGCTCGATCTTCCACCACGCGGAGGAATCGCTGCCGCCGGACTGGACGAGCGTCCCGCTGGGTCCCCAGTGAATCGCCCCGCTTTCGAACGCCGGATTGAGGAGCAAGCTGGCTGCCGCTCGATCTGGATCGTCGGCTGACAGGCCCACAGCCGAGTTCAGCGGTCCGGACGGTGCCTCAATCAGGAACGTCACGACGAGGGCGCCGATCAGAATCAGGAGCCACGCACGGCTGCGGCGGATCGGCTCGATCGGTCGGAAGATCAAGATGCCGATGACGAGCGCTACTGCGCTCAGCGCAAGGGAGACCGTCGTTCCGGTCTGCCTGACGATCAGGATCATCCCGAAACAGAAGGCGATCAGCAGAATCGACACAAGACGTACCCAGCGGCGACGTGGACGAACCACGAGGACGATGGCAGGGAAAAGGAGGTAGGTCAGGAATCCGCCGAGGTAGTTTCGATTGCCCATGGTCGAGATGACCTGTCCCAGCCCGCTTGCCGTGCCCGTCGGCCCGCGCAGGACCCCGAGGTATTGCAGCATGCCGTACAGCGCCGCGAGGAACCCGGATAGAAGCATCGCGAACAGCAGCACCGTGACGTCGCGCGGGTCGCGAACGGCGTTGGCGATAATCAGCATGAACAGCGCGAAGAAGACGACGAGAACGAGGCTCTGGATGACGACGGCACCGTTGGTCGCTGCGACGAGAGACAGGAGCGAGGCGAGGACCAGACCGAGGATCGGAAGGACGATCCACGGCACTCGGATCGTCCACGTTCCCTTATGCCACGCCGAAACGCCCCAGAGAACCGCTAGCACGGACACGCCGATCAGGGCCACCATCGTCTTTCCATACCCGTACTCGGAGATGCCGGGCAGGATGAACAGCGGGAGGGCGAAGACGAGAAAGACGACGCTGTAGAAGAGAACTCGGTCCAATCGAAGCGAGGAAACCGGGACAGCAGCTTCCTTCTTTGGTTTCCCCCTCTTCCGGCTCATCGCAAGGACGATTATAGGGAGGGGCGGGGCGTCGAGGCAACCGAGGATCGATCGGACAGGTCGGCGATCTCACGGCTCGCGACGAAGGGGAGGAGGCGAAGGAGCTTCCCCCACAGCGACGGATGGAGGGCCAGCCTGTCCGGCAGCCGGTGGAAGCGGTCGATGTCCGCATGGTCGGCGAGGAAGGACAGCAGCTCGGGATCGTCGCATGCCGCGAAGATCGCATTGAGCTCGCGATCCGACACCATCGACGAGATCCGTCGGACCGACTGGCCGAACGCGATCTCTCGTCCAACGGCCGATCGCCATTGCGACTCATACGCCGACGCTGCGGGACGCGGGGGATCGGCGAGCACCGCCTCGGCCGCGATCCGACCGGCGATCTGTGCGCAGATTCCGCCGGGGTAGAGCCCACCGCCGGAGAGCGGCTTCACCTGTCCCGCTGCGTCGCCGACGAGGAGCACGCCGTCGGCCGCAGCGCGTCGTACGGGTGCAATCGGGATCCGGCCGCCGGTTCGCGAGATGACGCGGCAGTCGGAGAAGCGATCGGAGACGAGCCGATCGAGATAGGCCGACGGATCGTGATCTGGCGAGACGCCGAGGCCGATGCGCACCGTTCGCTCCTCGGCCGGAACGGCCCACGCGAAGAACCCCGGCGCGACGTTCTGTCCGAAGAAGATCTCGACCCGATCCGGTCGGATCACCTCGGGCCTCTCAAGGACGATTTGGGCGGCGTGCACGAATCGCTCGGGCGACGGGAGATCGAACCACGCCGCGACGCGGCTCCCCGGCCCGTCGGCTCCGACGACGATCGAGGCGCTCGCCGTCCGCCGTCCATCACAACACTCGAACAGAATGCCCTCATCCACCAGGGAGACGGCCTCGGTCCCAAGCTGGATGTCGACTCCCGCGGCTCGTGCCGTTCTGTGAAGATCCCGCTCGAGGCACGGACGGTCGACGACGATCGCCTTCGTGTGATCGGCGGTGAGGTCGAGGGTGCGGCCATCCGGGGCGTGCACGGTGATTGCACGAATTTCGCGGAGAATGCAGTCGGACGACGCGTTGAGGATCGACAGCGTCCGCGGACTGATCAGCCCGGTGCAGGCGGAGGAACGCTCGAGGTCGCCGCGTCGGTCGACGAGGAGGACCGACGCGCCTTCGGCTGCGGCGGCTCGAGCGGCGACGGCGCCGATCGGACCGGCACCGACGACCACAACGCCGTATCGCGCGTTGCCTCCCATCAGGTTCCCTCCCGCTTCGGTGCGCGCGTCATGATCTCGTTCACGAGCGATAGCGGGTCGGCCTCGCCGCGCAGGAGGCGACAGACGGCATCGGTGATCGGCATGTCGATCTCGCGGTCCGCGGCGATCTCGTGAACGACGGTCGTTGCGGTGATTCCCTCGGCGACCATGTCCATCCCTTCGAGGATCTGCTCGATCGACTCGCCGCGACCGAGGCACCAGCCGACATACCGGTTCCTGCTGTGCTCGCTGGTGCACGTCGCGACCAGATCGCCGAGGCCGGACAAGCCGAAGAACGTGGCTTCTTGAACCCCAAAGGTCCGGCCGAACCGGACCATCTCGGCGAGGCCGCGCGTGATCAGTGCGCCGCGGCTGTTGTCCCCGTAGCCGAGGCCGTCGGAGATCCCGGTCGCCAGGGCGATCACGTTCTTGATCGTCGCGCACAGCTCGACACCGCGCAGGTCCTCGGAGAGGTAGACGCGGAAGCGGGCGGTCGAGATCTCTCGCTGCAGGCGTGCCCCGAGTTCGAGGTCGTGTCCGGCGAGCACCACCGCCGTCGGCATATCCGCCCCGACCTCCTCGGCATGACTCGGTCCGGAGAGCGTGAAAGCGCTCACGCCGGGCAGCGTGTCCTCGGCCAGCTCGGACATCGTCTTCTTCGTCGCGCGGTCGAGCCCCTTGGCGAGGTTGATCACCGTTGGTCCGGGCGGTGTGAGGGAGACGATCCGCTCGAGCAGGTCTGCGACGCCGAACGACGGCGTGGCCAAGACGAGAACCCCGCGGGCGACCGCCACCGACAGGTCGGCCGTGATTTCCAGTCGCTCCGTTGGCAGGTCGACATCGGGAAGGTATTTCGCGTTGCGTCGATCCCGGCGGATCGCCTCCGCCTGCTCGGGGTCGCGGGCCCAGAGAACGGTATCATGGCCGCCGTTGGCAAGGAGTCGCGCGAACGCCGTGCCCCAGCCGCCCGCGCCAAGGACACCGAACCTCATGGAGCTTGAGCCATCTCCCCGTCGAGGTCGAACGGCATCTCGAGCCCGGCGTGCGCCTCGATCCACTCGATCGCGACGTCGACGGGATTCTGGTCCTCGCCGACGGCGATGTCGGGCGGCAGGCCGATTCCGTTGACAACCCGTCGATCGGGCGTTAGGTACATGCCCGCGGTGATCTTCAGCGCCGAGCCGTCGGGGAACTCGATCAGCTGCTGATAGACGCCCTTCCCGAACGACTGCTCGCCGATCAGGATTCCCATGTCGTTGTCGCGGATCGCGCCGGCAGTGATCTCCGACGCCGAGGCGGTGCCGCGGTTGATCAGGACGACCAGCGGGACGTTCGGAATCCGGTTCCCTCTTGCGTAGTAGGTGCGCTCGTCACTCAGCCGATCCTGGGTGATCAGGATGACGCCTTCGTCGACAAAACGGCTGGAGACGGAGATCGACTCGTTCAGCAGGCCCCCGGGATTGTTGCGGAGGTCGAGAATCAACCCGGTGAGGCGTTCGAGATCGAACGAAGCGAGCACCGTGTCGAGCTCGGTGGTCGTGTCCTGTTCGAATCGATACAGGCGGACATAGCCGATCGTGCCATCCTCGCCGAGCAGATCGCTGTCCACCGCCTGGAGGACGATCGTATCGCGGACGATCGGAATCTCCTCGATCTCGCCGTCGTCGTGTCGGAGGGTCAGCGTCACCGTCGTACCGATCTCGCCGCGGATCTTCAGCGCCGCTTGGGTGAGGGTCATTCCCTCGGTCGACTCGTCGTCGATCCTCAGGATCTGGTCGCCGGCCTGGACGCCGGCGGCCTCCGCCGGGGTGCCGACGAGCGGGGTGATCACGGTCAGAACCGAGTCGACGATCGACAGCTCGATCCCGACGCCGGAGAATTCGCCGGCCAGGCTCTCGTCGAAGCTCCGACGGTCGTCGGGGTCGAGGAACTCGCTGTACGGATCCTCTAGCGTCTCGACGACGCCCTTCATCGCCCCGTACAGCGCCTTCTGGTCGTCGATCCGCTCTGGCTCGTAGAAGTAGCTCTTGATGTACTGGTAGATCTGGTACACCGGCTCGAACAGCTGCTCGTGCGTCTCCTGAACACCACCGACTCCGAGCGCAATCACGAGGACCATCGCGGGGATGAAGATCGACAGGCTCTTTCTCCACATCCTTCGGCTAGGCATACGTCTCACCCCTGGCGCCCGGATTGTACCGCACCGGTTGTGTGAGTTCCGTGATTACGTGGTATCCAGTCCGAGGTAGGACCGCTGGGCCGGGGTCAGATCGTCGATCTCGACGCCGAGCGTCTCGAGCTTCAGCCGGGCGACGCGCTCGTCGATCTCGGCCGGCACGGAGTAGACGGCAGGTTGGCGTGGCGCCTTCTCGATCAGATGGCGCAGCGTCATCGCCTGGACGGCGAAGGACAGATCCATGATTTCGACTGGGTGGCCGTCGCCGAGCGCCAGGTTCACCAGCCGCCCCTCGCCAAGGAGGTAGAGCCGGCGGCCGTCATCCATCACGTACTCCTCGACGCCTTGACGAACGGTCCTTTGGGACGATGCGAGCCCGGCGAGCGTGTCGGGTCGGACCTCGACGTTGAAGTGACCCGCGTTGGCGAGCACGCACCCATCCTTCGCGACCCGAAGCGCCGCTTCGGGAACGGCGTCGGCGCAGCCGGTGGCAGAGATGACCAAATCGGCGTCGCGGATGGCCTCGGCGATCGGGGCGACGGAGAGGCCCTCCATCCACGCCTCGAGAGCGGAGACCGGATCGACTTCCGAGACGGTGACCCGCGCACCGAGACCCCGGGCGCGCAGTGCGATGCCCCGGCCGCACCATCCGTATCCGACGACGACGACCGTCTTGCCGGCGATCAGGAGGTTGGTCGAGCGGAAGATCCCATCCCAAACCGACTGTCCCGTGCCGTAGCGATTGTCGAACAGCGCCTTCATCTTCGCGTCGTTCACGGCGAACATCGGGAAAAGGAGCCGATTCTCGCGTGCCATGATCCGCAGTCGGCCGACGCCGGTCGTCGTCTCCTCACAGCCGCCGAGGACGTTCTCCTGCGGTTCCTCGTGCAGCAGGTGCACGAGATCACCGCCGTCGTCCAGGATCAGCATCGGCCGGCAGGCCAGGGTCGCCTTCAAGTCGGCGGTGTACTGCCGATCGGTCGCACCGTGACGGGCGTGGACGGTGATCCGATCCTCCAGGTCGAGCGCCGCGGCGATGTCGTCCTGCGTCGACAGCGGGTTGCTCCCGGTGACCCAGACATCGGCGCCACCGTCGCGGAGGAGGATCGCCAGGCAGGCTGTCTTCGCTTCCAGGTGGATGCTCATTGCGATTCGCTGTCCCGCGTACGGCTGTTCCGTCGCGAACTCCGCTTGCAGCCGCCCGAGCAGCGGCATGTGCGCGGCGGCCCACTCGATTCTCGCGCGGCCGCGTTCAGGGCTCGGTGCCATGTGGTTCCTCCTGACTTCGCAGACTGAGGTAGATCCCCGCGAGTATGATGGCCGCCCCGAGGAGGTTCAACCCGCCAGGAACCTCGCCGAAGAACGGGATCGCGAGGAGGGTCGCGATCACCGGCTCGGCGAGGACGAAGACCGACACGCGTGACGCCGACAGCCGCTCGAGCGCCCAGTTGATCGTCGAGTGACCGATCACTTGGGGGATGAGCGCAAGGAGGACGAGGTGGACGACTGTGTTCGGAGCGAAACCGACCAGGCGGGTCCGCGTCGCGCAGCAGATGAGCAGGACGAGGGCGGCGGCAGTTCCGTAGCTCGTCGCAGCGTACTCGGAGACCGACACCGTTCGGCGCACGCGGCGGCCGATCAGGAAATACGCGGCGGCCATCACGCCGCCGCCGAGCGCCAGAAGATCCCCACGAATTGCGAGACCGCCGAATCGGACATCGCCGAAGCCGATCAGCGCACCGCCGGCCGCGGCGAGGACGATCGCCACGGCAAGCGCTCGCGACGGTCGTTCGCGCAGGAAGAGGGTCGACCCGATCCCGACGAAGATCGGATGGGTCGACATGAAGAGGACCGAGCTGGAGACCGTCGTGGTCTCGAACGACGCGATCCAGAGGACGAAATGGGCCGCCAGTGCCGCGCCACTTACGATCGACCACGCGAACGTACGGCGATCGATCGTCCGCTTTCCGCGCCGAAGGGCGATCGGGACCAGTACGACGGCGGCGAGCGTCAGCCGCCACGCCGCGATCGCGAGCGGCGATGCCTCACCGGCGAGACGGATCAGGATGGCCCCGAACGAGACGGCGACGATGCCGAGCGCGAGTCGAGGATAGATGGAGCTTCGGATGCTCATGTCGGGTGCTTCGGTGATTCTACCCGGCGCGGCCGAGCAGCCGGAGGATCTCCGGCATCGCGCGGCGGGCCGCCGCCTCGCCGGCCTCGATCCCACAGCCGACGTTGGAGTAGCATGGCGGATCGGCGGAGAAGTCCGGTCGGATCAAGACGTCGGGCGGATGCGCCTCGAGGTTGACCTCCGCGAGCCGCTTCTGAAACACAGTCGACATTTGGAACAACACGGAGAACACGCTCGGATGGAATCGGCGGCCGTCGGTGGAAGGTACCGGCGTTCGGGCAATCGCGAGCGACCGCTCCTTCATGTCGAGATATGGAAGGCCGGACATCCGTACCTCGGCCGGATCGACGAGCACGTCGACCGCGATGACCACGTCGGCACCAAGATCACGGGCGGTATCCACCGGCAGCGGATTCGAGACGCCTCCGTCGATCAAGAGGCGGCCATCGAGCCAGACGGGACGGAACAGACCGGGGACCGATACCGATGCACGAATCGCGTCGACGAGTGACCCGCGGGTAATCGGGTGGGGTCGACCGGAACGGAGGTCGGTCGCGATGGCGGCGAATGGGAGGTCAAGGTGCTCGACCGCCGGATCGCCGATCAGCTTGCGCAGGAATCGCGTGATCCCGTTGCCCGAGCTCCATCCGGACCATGGGATCGTCGGGAAGAGGGTCTTGAACACGTCGCCGAACGAGCTGGACCGCCAGAGCTGCTCCACTGCGTCGAGACCGATCCCGGTGGCGTAGATCCCGCCGACCTGCGCGCCCATGCTCGATCCGGCAATGAAATCCGGTTCGATCCCGTTCTCGGCGAGAACCTTCAGGACCCCCACGTGCCCGGATCCTCGGGCGCCCCCGCTCGAGAGTGCCAACCCGACCTTGCGATCACCCACCATGATTCACCGTGGCATCCTAGCAGGGATTCAGAGAACTGCCAATCGTCGTCCGTCGACGGCGGCGAACGAAACGCGGGGAACGTTCGAATCCGCGCTCCCCGCGATGACTCATCTGTTCCGTTTTACGCGATGGCACCGACCGGACACTGATCGATGGCGTCCTGGATGCAGTCGGCGGTGGCCCCCTCGATGGCGACCGCTTTCCCCTCGGCATTCATCTCGAATGCATCGGCGCAGACCTGTGTGCACAAACCGCAACCGACGCAGAGATCCTGATCAACCTTAGCCATGTGATCCTCCTCCTTTCGTGCGCTGCTCGTGAAGCATGAGTTCAACGGTGCGAAGGATATCACACGGTCCATGTCCGGCCAACCGGGCGGCTCGGACGTCGCGGCCGGATCGGATATCCTCCGTCCGTCGTTCGAACGAGGGAGGGGATTCGATGAGACGAGTGTTCGTAGTGGTGGCGATCGGTTGTGCGTTCCTGACACTGTCTGCCGCTTCGCAGATGTCGTTTGACGAGGCGCTGGTGCTGTTCGATCCGGATGGAGACGTCCATGTGGCGTTCTCCGACGAGGGGAAGGCCCAGCTCGAGGGAATCATTGCCGCGCTTCGCGACGCGCTCGGCGTGCCCGAGGTCCTCGACGAAGAGTCGGAGGCCGAGGTCGGCTCCTTCCCGGTCGCGGCCGACGCCAAGGACACGATCAACAAGCTGTCGCAAGCGTACTACTCGTACGCGGACGCGTTCCTGCGCGACCATCCTGACCAGCGGGCGACCTTCCTCAAGGGCAAGCAGTGGGGGTTCAAGAGCCTACGGATGAACCCGACGTTCGTCGCGTTCGAGGAGCAGGACGGGTTCGTTGCGGCAGTGGAGGCGGAGGCCGACGTGGCGGCGCTCTTCTGGGCGAACGCGAACTGGCTGCGCTGGGCCGAGCCGGACATCCTGAGCGCGATCAAGGCTGGCATCGCGAAGAAGTCGCTCGCGATGTCGACGCGAGCAATCGAGCTGGATCCGGCGTACAGCACCTATGGCTCCTACCGCGCGCTGGGCGCGTTCTGGCAAGGGATGCCGAGCAACCCGATTCTCGCCGTATTCACCGGGGGGCTCATGCAGGACTACGAGAAGGTGCTCGACAGCTTCTGCGCCGTTGTCGACGAGCCCGATTTCTGCGACGGGACGGCCGGAATCCTTGACCCGATCAGCGCGGCATACTTCGAGAACCGGGTCCTGTTCGCGAAGTACTACCTCATACCGCTCGGACATTGGGAGGACGCGGCACGCGTTCTCCGTTCGGTCCTCGGCGAGCCGATCGGCGACCTGTTCCCGCTGTACAACGGGCTCAACCAGGAGATTGCGCGCGAACTGCTAGGCGAGGTCGAGGAGCATCTGTAGGCATCATCCGCGGATGATGGGCGTTCGTCTGTCGGGCTCATCTGGGGAGCACGGTCCCGACATCACGGCACCGGAGTGCCGTTTGTCGGGTCCGCGAGATGAAGTATGGTCGCGACATCACAGCACCGGAGTGCCGTTTGTCGGGTCCGCGAGATGAAGTATGGTCGCGACATCACAGCACCGGAGTGCCGTTTGTCGGGTCCGTGAGATGAAGTATGGTCCCGACATCACAGCACCGGAGTGCCGTTTGTCGGGTCCGTGAGATGAAGTATGGTCCCGACATCACGGCACCGGAGTGCCGTTTGTCGGGTCCGCGAGATGAAGTATGGTCCCGACATCACAGCACCGGAGTGCCGTTTGTCGGGTCCGCGAGATGAAGTATGGTCCCGACATCACAACACCGGAGTGCCGTTTGTCGGGTCCGTGAGATGAAGTATGGTCCCGACATCACAGCACCGGAGTGCCGTTTGTCGGGTCCGAACTGTTCCAGTATAGTGGGCCGAATCAGCCCCCTAGGAGGTCGAAGAAGATGAGGAAGCTCCTGCTGTTCACGTTGTTTGCGGTGCTCGTTGGAGGCGGTGCCGCGCTGGCCATGACGCTCGACGAGGCGCTCGCGTACTTCCCGGGCAACGACATCATGATCCCCTACAGCGATGAGGGGAAGGCGACGCTCGAGGAGATGATCGAGGCGTTCCGAACGGCGCTGGGAGTTGGAGACCTCGACGAGGCGAACGAGGAGGACGTCATGGCGTTCGAGGTCGATGCGAGCCTGATCGACGTCATGAGCAAGCTGTCGCAGGCGTACTACACCTACGCCGATGCGTTCCTCGACGGCGAGGCGGAGGAGCGACCGCTGTACCTGCGTGGGAAGCATTGGGGTCTGAAGGTACTGCGCATGGATCCGGTCTTCTCAGCGGCGGAGAACGCCGACGGATTCGCCGCGGCGGCGGCGACGATCGAGGTCGAGGACCTGTCAGGCGCCTACTGGGCGGCGGCGAACTGGCTTCGCGCGGCGCAGTACAACCCGCTGGAGGCGGTCTTCGCGGGAGTTCCCGAGAAGACCGACGCGATCAACAAGCGGCTCCTCGAGATCGACGACACGTACATGGCGTTCGGCGGGTACCGAGCGCTGGGTGCGTTCTGGTCAGGGCTGCCGAAGCTGCCCGCCGGCTACTACCGGAAGAACTGGAGCCGATCGCTCGGCTACTTCTGTCACATCGTCGACGAGCCAGAGATCTGTGCGGAGTGGGATTGCGACGTCTGTCCCGAACTCGGCGAGTTCCGCCCCGAAGCGAACGAATATCTGGAGAACCGAGCGTTCCTCGTCGAGTTCTACCTGATGGAGCGGGACATGTGGGAGGACGCGAAGCGGATCCTCGAGGAGATCCTCACCGAGCCAATCGGCGACAAGTACCCGCTGTACAACGCGATCTCCCTCGAGAAGGCCGCCACCTTCCTCGAAGAGGTCGAAGAGCACTTGTAGGAAGCCGGTTCTGGTAACGTGCGCCGAAGAAGGGCTCAGCGCATGCTGAGCCCTTCTTCCGTTTGGCGAGCCGTCAGGGGGCTGCGAAGATCACCACACAGCAGAGCGGCGCGGCTCTGCCGCGCCGTTCTGCTCGCTCCGTACAGCGGCACGATCGCCTCGGCGGCACTAGCCGGATTCGGTTCCCCGTCTACGGTATCGAGTATGCGAGAGCATTGAAGGATGACTCCTCATCCACCGGAGAATGATGCGACGAATGAGCCCTGCGGCATTCTCCGCGGCGCCTCAAGCGTAGCGGCTTAGCCGCTACGCTTGAGGCGGCCGGCTTTCTTCGCATACCGCTCGACGTAGCGAAAGATCACCAATCCGATGGCGATGATCGCGATGCCGACTCCGATCAACAGGAAGACTGTCGGAAGGAGCGTGACCGTCGATTCGCCTTCGAGCAAACAGGCGCGCATCCCCTTGATCACATATGTCGCCGGCGACGCGGCAGCGATCCGTTGGAGCCAGACGGGAAGCGTCTCGATCGGGTAGTAGACGCCCGAGATCAGGAGCAGGATCGCCGCGACCGCGTTCGTCATTTGCGCTCCGCGCTCCGGATATAGCAGCGGGAGCACCGCGGCGAGAATCCCCAACCCGACGAACGACACGCTACCGGCGAGGAGCATGAACACCGCGCCGATCAGGTTCGCACCGGACAGGTCGAGACGGAAGAACCCGGCGACGATCGCCAGGATCACCAGCGTCCGGACGACACCGTAGCCGATGGCGAACAGCGTGGTGCCGACGAGGTGCGTCGGCCGGGAGACGGGCGCCATAAACGTGTACTCGATCGTCCCCTCCCAGCGCTCCCACGCGATCATCTCGCTGATCGCGTAGAAGATCACCGACAGATACTGCCAGATCAGCGCTCCGACGAGCAGGTACGTTACGACGTACTGCGTGTCGATCTCCACTCCGGAGATCGCGCCCATTCCGTTGCCGATATAGGTGATCGCGAGGGCGTTGGTCAGCGAGTAGATCAGCCAGACCAGCTCCCAGCCCCAGTAGCGCTTGATCAGGTTGATGTTTCGCTCGACGAACGCGTAGGCGCCCCGCATCTCGCGTACGAACGCACTCATGCTCCCACCACCTCCTTCGCCTCAGCCTCCTCGAACGTACGTCCGGTCAGGGTGAGGAAGACGTCCTCCATCGTCGTTTCGTCCCCGTTCCTCGACGGGACGAGCGTCTTCAGGCCGGACGGCGTATCGAGGGCGACGATCTGCCCCTCGTCGATGATCGCGATCCGATCGCACAGCCGGTCGGCCTCGCCCATGTCGTGCGTCGTCAGCAGGACGGTCGCGTCGTGCGTCTTGCGGATCTCGCGAACGAAGGCTTGTACGTCCCGCTTCGAGTGCGGGTCGAGGCCGGTCGTCGGTTCGTCCAACAGCAGCAGGGTCGGCGAGGTCAGGAAGCCGCGGGCGACCGCGACCTTCTGCTGCATCCCACGCGACATGTGCTCCATCGGGTTGTTGAACGTCTCCTCCTTCAGCCCGAGCCGCACCATGATCTCGCGCATCTTCGCCCGAGCCGGCGCGGCCTCGAGGCCGTACAGACGCGCCGCGTACATCAGGTTCTCGATCGGCGAGAACTTCTTGAAGAACGCTGCATCGACCGACACGCGGTTGATCAGCCGCTTGACGGCGAACGGGTCCTGCTCGACATCGTGCCCGAAGACACGCAGACTTCCGCTGTCGGGGAGCAGCAACGTCGAGACGAGTCGGATCAGCGTCGACTTGCCCGATCCGTTCGGGCCGAGGACGCCGAACACCTCGCCGCGCGCGACCGTCAGGTCGATCTCTCTCAGGGCGACGACTTCTTCCTTCTTGGGCTTGCGAAGCAGCTGGCCGCGCTTGCGGGTTCGATCCTTTCGGACGAACACCTTGCGCACGCGCTCGACTTCGAGTGCAGGGGTACGCATGAGGACTCCCTAGCTCTGCTCTATGGGGCCACGGGTTGAACCGGCCGATGGTGGATTCGCTTGGTGGAACCTCGAGGGTTCCAGAGGCGACAGCGGGCTGCTCTTCGAGCAGCATGCCGAACGGTGGGCCGCGAGGGCCTTAGATGCTCAACATCCTCATGTGATCGCTACCTCCCGAGAAGGCCCGGAAGGGGCCGGTATGGTCGAGCAGTGTAGCGGCTTCGAATCGAGCATGCAAATGCAGTCTGGGGTTCGCACCAGGTGCCTCAGCGCGTGCCGAAGGGCAGATGTCGACTACCAGCGATTCCGCTTGACCTTCGTAGGATCGAATCGATCCATGGGCGCGGCGCTCCACCGGTTGCTCCACGTCGAATCGACGACCACGAATCGCCGCGGTCGCTCATCCCTTGAATTCGCACCAGGCATCGCGGAGCGGGACTGTCGTTCGAGTGGGCCTTCGTCCGCGGCCGCTTGGCGGCGTGCGCAAACTGCTGGGGGTCCGGATCGCCTCGAGTAGCTGCATGTCATCTTCGTCGCGCGCTCTCCGTGGGGAAACGTGCTGTGGATCGCAACAGAAGCGTATTCGGACGGCAATTGCATCGAAGAAGCCAGGTCGGACGCGTACGCCACAGGTACGACGAGGCTTGCGGAACCGCTCAGTCGTTCGTTTCATCCTCCGGCGGCGTCTGCGGGTTGGCGAGCCCTTCGATCTGCTCGCGCACTCTCTCCGCTCGGATCCTCATGTCCTCCGGAGGGACCGTGCCAAGCAAGACATCGATTGCCTCGGTCGCTGCATCGATCTCGCCGAGCTGCGAAGCGAGATCGGCATAGAAAAGGTACGCACGGTCTGCGGTGCAGCAGCTGAAGCAGCGTTCGAAGTTCGCCAGCGCCAGGTCGTAGTGTCCCAACTGAGCCTGCGCCGTCGCGAGGTAGTAGACGGAGCAGCGAGGCGAGAAGCGTATGCGGATGCTTCGCACAAGTGTCTCCTGCGCTGCGCGGGGATCGCTGCCGCTCAACTGGGCGGCAGCGCGTTGCATCAGTGCATGCCCTGCGACCTCGCACGCCGCGAGTACAGCGCCGGTCGACGCCAGGAGCACCATCCCGGCGAAGATCGCTCGCCGCCCTCTTCGGGAAAGGATGACGTGGGAGGCTCCCGCCTCCCCGGTGATCGGAGAGAAGAGCAGGGCGAGGAGAACGGTGGCGACCAAGGCGGAGGCAGGGAGATGGAGCGGGAAGCTGACCAGCGCGTGGGCGAGGAAGACGGTCACGCCCGCGGCAAGGAGAAGGATCCAAGCCGTTCTTGAGGACGAGTTGCGAGAAGCGGCGAGTCGGGCCCAAACGATCCAGGCCAAGACTGCAAGGAACGCGACCATCGCGAGGATGCCGCCCATCCCCAGCTCGGCGGCGACCTGCACGTAGTCGTTGTGAGCAACCTCGGTTCGTGTTGCTGCCTTGGGGAAGAGGGCGTCTCCGCTTTCCGTACGAACCTTCGCCTCGTACGGGGTGTAGAGGAATCGGTAGTTGCCTAGGCCGATGCCCGTCAGCGGACGGTCCTCGAGCATCTCCCAGCCGACAGACCAGAACAACAGCCGACTGTCGATGGAGTTGTCTTCGAGCAACTGACGCGTCGGACTACGCTCCTCCTCGGCGTGTGGCCAGATTCGAACGGCGATAACGGTCGCCATGACGGCCGCGACCGTGAGAAAGACCAGCAAGGGCTTCGTCGGGAGACGCTTATGTCTCGCTCCGGCAAGCAGGGCGAGCATCGTTCCAACTGCAGACCCCGCAAGCAATGCAAAGGGGAGCGCCATCTGATTGATGAGAATCATCATCGCCAGGGAGAAGGCCCCGAGGAAGGCGGCGAGAACGCGAAGGACCACACGGCCTGTTCTCACGGCAAGCGCCGCGAACGGGAAGAATCCGCATGCGAGGAAGCCACCGAGGTAGTTCTGGTTGCCGAAGGTCGAGGTCATCGCGGACGGCCCCGTTCGTCCGAGGGCGGCACCCAGGATCCCGAGATATTGGAGCAGGCCGATCAGCCCAGCGACGGTCCCTGCTAGGAGCAGAGCTCCAATCAGAAGGGCAGCGTCGTGCTCACGGCGCGTCACGTGAACGAGGATGACCAGCAGTTGAACAAACGATGCACTGACGAGGAGCATCTGGACCGCTTCGGCGCGATTGACCGCATGGATAAGCGAGAACAGCCCCGCAAGACCGAACAGAGCAAGCGGTATCAGGATCCACGGAAGCACGAGCTGTCTCTGACCTGTGGCGCGAAGGGAACCCCCCCAGAGAACGGTCAACACGGGCATGAAGACGAGGAGAACGGCGGCCTTGCCGAGGTTGTAGTCGATCACGCCACCCCAGATTGCCAGCGGTACTGCAATCAGTGTGAGGAAGACGGCGCAGCGGAGCGCGCCGTCGGGCCATCGACAACTTGGAAGTCCTTGCACGATCTCCGCTGCCGATTCCTCTCTCGTTGTGCGCATGCTGGGGTGAGTATAGGATGTCGCCATTCTCCGAGCTACCGATCGACGTCCCGATGACGACGGGGATCTGTCCTCGCCAAGGAGTCCCGCGCGTGATCCGCCGGAACAGCCTATCGGGGAGGCGAGTTGCCGCGTATCTTCGTCGCTTCATGTCTATCCGGCTACGAGGTTGACGCCCGGTCGCAGCTCCTTGACGTAAGTGTGCTGGACGCGGACAGGATGCATGCCGACGGACTTGTACAGCCCGGTGGCGCCGGTCCGGTTCTCCGAATCGACGGTGAGTACGACGCCCGCGACGCTCTTCCGCTGCAGCGTGCCGAACGCCGACAGTAGCAGCGCCCGCGCGATGCCGCGCCGGCGCCAGGCGGGCCGAACCCCGAGTTCGTCGATCAGGCCGCGCGACGGATCACCGGGTGCCTCGGCGTAGCCGACGCAGAACCCTACGATCTCGCCGTCCCCGGCATCGCACGCCAGGAGCCACAGCTGAGGATCGAAGTCGTTCTCCGCCATCAACCGGCGCCAGTCCGCGAGATCCGCCTCGAACGGTTGCTCGAGGTGACCGTAGTGGTCAGCGAACGCCTCCCTGTGCGCCGCGACGAGTGCCTCGTCGTCCGTGCCGGGTGCGAACGTTCGGATCGCGACGCCGTGCAGAGCGGCAGCGGGCTCGGCCGGTCCTTCGAATCCGATTGCCATCCGATGGAAGGTTCGGCTGTGGTCGAAGCCGTGCCGTTCGAGCTCTCGTTGTGCGATGACGTCCTCGTCGGACGCGCCGGCGACGAGCGCGATTCTCGCGTCCGCGGGTGCTCTCGGGAGTACGCGACGCGCCTCGCCGGCCATCCAGAAAAACAAGGCGTCCCACAGCCAGGCGCACTCGTCGTGGTCCGGGTGAACCGAATAGCCGGCGAACACGTCGACCGGCGGGTCCTTCACGTCGCGGACGTGCGTGTAGCCGATCAGCGTCCCGTTCGCCGCGAAGACGAGGAGGGAGTCGGTGGTTAGGTCGAACTTCGGATGATCCCAGTTCCTGCGGACCCGCTCGGGCGTCGAGGGGCGCTCGCCCCGGGTGGCCTCGGATCGGTCGTTCCAAAGCTCCGCTACTCGTTCCGCGTCGTCGAGAACGGCGGAGCGGAAAGCGAAGCCCTCAGGCGAAGTGTGAATCATTGAGCCTCCTAGAGGTTTCTAGGAGGCCAGCGGCCGCGCACCGGCCGATTCGCTTGGAATCCTCCATGCCCACATCTCGCGGGATGCTAGATGGAGACACCAGTGGGAGCGACCGCTGACCTCAGTGTGTGTGTCAAACGGATCACCCCCTTTCGCCCTCGACGGGCGGTCAGATGGACTCATTCTACAGGGATTGCTCACGCACACAAGTGCACCCACGTTCCCCGGTGCCGCTACCTCCTTCGACGACCGCCGCGGTTGGAGTAGGATCGGCCGCGTCCGGCGGATCGGCGAACGATGGGGAACTGCGCTTCGGGATTGAACCCGCCACCGTAGTCGAAATCTGCCAATCGACGCCGCTCGATGCGGGTTCCGAGCACCTGCTCGATCTGCCGGATCATCAGCCCGTCTCCTCGGACTGCGAGCGTGAACGCCTCGCCCGATCGCTCGGCCCGACCGGTGCGCCCGATCCGGTGCGTGTAGGCATCGACCGTGTTCGGCATGTCGAAGTTGATGACGTGAGAGATCTTCGAGACGTCGATCCCGCGTGCCGCGATGTCGGTGGCCACCAGCACGTCGATCTTCCCGTTGCGGAATCCGTTGATCGCTTGCTGGCGCTGATTCTGGCTCATGTTCCCCTGGAGCGCGGCGGCGCGGCGCCCGTGCCTCTTCAGGTGGATGGCCAGACTTCGTGCCCGATGCTTCGTGCGCGTGAACACGAGCACGCGCCCGGTCGACGTCCGCTCGAGCAGCGAAACGAGGAGTTCCTTGCGCCGATCCTCCGGCACGGGATACAGCGCGTGGGAGACCGTCTCCACCGGCGCGGTCGTCCCGATCTGCACCGTCTGCGGCGTCTTCAGGATCGAGTCGGCGAGCACCCGGATGTCCCGCGGCATGGTTGCGGAGAAGAACAGCGTCTGACGCTTCTCAGGTATCTGGCGAATGATGCGGCGAATATCGGGCAAGAAGCCCATGTCGCACATCCGATCGGCCTCATCCAGCACCAGGATCTCGACCTTCGACAGGTCGACGTCGCCGGCCCCGACGTGATCGAGCAACCGACCGGGACAGGCGACGACGATCTCCACCCCGCGGCGCAGCGCCTTGATCTGCGGCCCCTTGCTGACGCCGCCGTAGATCGTGACGCTCCGCACGTTCGTGTTTTGGCCAAGCTTGACGATATCCTGGTGGATCTGCTCGGCCAACTCGCGGGTTGGCGCGACGATCAGTCCGCGAACTACGCCTCGCGGCCCCCGGCTTAGTCTCTGCAGCATCGGCAGCACGAACGCCGCCGTCTTGCCCGTCCCGGTCTGGGCCAATCCCAATACGTCGCGTCCTTGGAGCACGATCGGTATCGCCTTCATCTGGATCGGGGTCGGGCTGGCGTATCCAACGGACTTCACGCCGGCGGCGATGCGCCGGTCAAACGAGAACTGCTCAAAACTCAATAGGTACACTCCTTGGCTTCGTTGAGCCAAGTCGCACGCTCAGCTCGGGTTGGTAGCAATTGGATTCTGGGTTGGTATGCGAATGAATTGCCTACGAAACTGGGCCGAGTATACGCGACCAGAGCTCAATCCGCCACCGAGTGCCCTTGGGATACCGGCTCGGGATCATCGCCTGAGCGAGCCGATACGGGCTACTCCGGCGGATCCCAGGCGCGGATCCAGTCGAACGTCTGCCCCTCGAACGTCACGGTGAGTTCGAGGATGTGGAACCGCATGCCCTCGCCGACGAGAATCCACCCTTCGGCGTGCCCAGTCTCTCGAACGTGAGTCGGTTCGCCGGGGCCGGCCTCCGGATTTGCGGCGTCCCGATAGAAGCTCTCTTCCCAGTGGACGCACGTGTCGAACATCCCCCGCGCCCAATCGGGGAAGGCGTTGTCATCCACCTCCCCGACGACTTGCTCTCCTGCGTCCCACGTGACCCGACGGTAGAGGTTGTACTTCAGGCCGGGCTGAGTCGAGTGCGCGCGGAGCTGGAGCTGGGCGATGCGGAGGTACTTGTCCGTGTCCGACGAAGAACACGCGGAGACGAGAAGGCAGATCAGCAGGCACAGCGCGATGGCGAGTCGTCTCACGGGGCCTCCTTCCTCACGAAGTATCGCCGGCGGCGTCTCTGCTTCATCCCGTCGTGAAGGCGAGACCGTGAAGATGCAGCTTCGGATTGGGGCCGAGTTCCTGCTCTGATGTCCCTACCCCCTCCCCCCTACTCCCTCTTCCCTGGGTCTACTCCTTGTACCCGATCATCCGGAGGAAGTCCTTGCGCTGCCGGGTCGCTTCCTCATCCTCGACGCCCTCCGGCGAGGCGCCGTCGATGACGCCGAGGATGCCGCGGCCGCCGTCTGCCTCAACGATGGCCACCTGTACAGGGTTCGCCGTCGCACAGAAGATGCGGCAGACCTCGGGAACGCGCTTGACGGCGTTCATGACGTTGATCGGGAAGGCATCCTTCAGGAAGACGATGAACGAGTGCCCGGCGCCGATCGCCTGCGCGTTGCGGATCGCGAGCGCCTCCAGTTCGTCGTTCGTGCCGGAGTGGCGGATCAGACAGGGCCCGGACGCCTCGCAGAAGGCGAGGCCGAACTGGATTCCGGGGATCGCGGTGACCAGCGCCTCGTGGAGATCCTCGACCGTCTTGATGAAGTGCGATTGGCCGAGGATCAAGTTGAGCTCATCGGGGTTCTCGATCGGCACGAGCTTCAGATCGATCGCTGCGTTCATTCCGGCCTCCCTTCTCCGCTCACTCCGAACCGCGGCGGTCGTCGGCGAGTTCGGCGGCGAGGACCTCCGAGTCGAGGCGCACATCCCGCTCCTCGCCCGAATCCATCTCCTTCAGCTTGGCGGTCCCGCTGGCGACCTCGTCCTCGCCGAGGACGAGCAGGTGTCGGGCGGTGAGCTGATTCGCGAGGGCAAGCTGCTTGCGCAGCGTGCGGGCGCGGTGATCGATCTCGACCGCCAACCCGGCGCTCCGGAGCTTCTCGGTCAGCTCGAACGCGAGCCGCCGACCGTTGTCCCCGATCGACGCGATGAACAGGTCGACCCGCTCGGGGTCGAGCGCCGTGCCTCGCTCCTGAAGGACGATTACGAGCCGCTCGAGGCCGCCGGCGAAGCCGACGCCGGGCGTCTCCGGCCCGCCGACCGACTCGATCAGCCCGTCGTACCGCCCGCCGCCGAGCAACGAGTCCTGCGAACCGAGGTCGTCCGAGATCAGCTCGAACACGGTCCGCGTGTAGTAGTCGAGGCCGCGGACGAGATGGGGGTCGATCGTGTAGTCGAGGCCGAGCCGATCGAGCAGCGCCTGGACCTCGGCGAAGTGCGCCGCGCACTCCTCGCAGAGGTGTTCGACCGGGCCGGGGGCGGTCCCGATGAACGGCCGACAGGTCTCCTCTTTGCAGTCGAGGATCCGCAGCGGGTTGTCGTCGTACCGGCGGCGGCAATTGTCGCACATCGCTCCGATCGAATCGGCGAAGTGGGCGCGCAGCGCGGCGTGGTACGGCGCCCGATCCTGTTCGCAGCCGATTGAGTTCAGCCGAAGCGACAGGCCGCCGAGGCCGAGGTCGGTCATCAGCGTCCAGGCGAACGCGATCACCTCGGCGTCGAGGCTCGGATCAAGGGACCCGATCGCCTCGATCCCGTACTGGTGGAACTGGCGGTACCGGCCCTTCTGCGGCTTCTCGTACCGGAACATCGGCCCGAGGTAGAGCAGCTTCTGGAACGGGGCGGTCGTCTGCAGGCCGTGCGTCAAGTAGGCGCGGGCGACCGACGCGGTCCCCTCGGGGCGCAACGACAGGGAGCGCCCCTTCTGATCGGGGAAGGTGAACATCTGCTTGGTGACGACCTCGGTCGCCTCCCCGATTCCGCGGGTGAACAGGTCGGTATACTCGACGATCGGGAAGCGAATCTCCCGGTAGTTGTACCGCCGGGCGACGTCGCGGATCGTCTCCTCGACGAGCCGCCACCAGGCGACTTCCTCGGGGAGGAGGTCGTTCATTCCGCGGACGAGATCGTAGCTCATGCACTCACCGCTTCGCTGGTCGTTCGCATGTTTCGTCTCCCGGGCCTTGATGGTTCGTCCGACCCGATGATAGCGTCACGCAGCGCTTCCTGCCTGATTGCCGCCGAAACCGCGGTCCGGCAGGAAGATCAGTCCTTGCCCGCGGTTCGGCTCCGATAGGCGATGAGATCGGCGATGCGGACGATCGATAGCCCGTGTGCCTCGGCGAACGCCTTCAGATCGGGCAGCCGGGCCATCGTCCCATTCACGTTGAGAATCTCGCACAGCACGGCGGCCGGCTTCAGACCGGCGAGCCTGGCAAGGTCGACGCTCGCCTCGGTGTGTCCTGCGCGTCGGAGGACGCCTCCGTCGCACGCGATCAGCGGGAAGACGTGTCCCGGCGACACGAGATCGCTCGGACGCGTCGCTTCGTCGGCGAGCCGTCGGATGGTGTGTGCTCGATCGTGCGCGGAGATCCCGGTGGTGATCCCGTCCCTCGCATCGACCGAGACGGTGAAACGTGCCCCGTGCAGCCTGCGGTTCCCCGGGCACATCGGTGTGAGGCCGAGAGCGTAGGCCCGAGCCCCGGCGATCGGAGCGCAAACGAGACCTCGGCCGTGGGTGATCATGAAATTGACGGCGTCGGCTGTCACGTGCTCGGCGGCGAGGGCAAGGTCGCCCTCGTTCTCGCGGGTCTCGTCGTCGATAAGGATGAGCATCTCCCCTTGGCGGACCTTGCGGATCGCTTCCTCAATCGCGGTGAACAAGCGGCATCGTCCTTTCAACGGGTCTCAGCGGGCTGCCGAGCCCCGGGTTCTCCGGCCCGCCGGATGCGGCGTAGCGAATCGGCGTCTCCTCCGAGAGGATCGAGTTGCACGACGCCTTGCCGCCTTCCCCGAGCCGAAGGATCAAGACGTCGGAGGAGTCCCGACGACACGGCGTGCGCATCGCGAAAGGCCGCTTGATCCCCAGTTCGTCGACGCGTGACGGCCGGACCCGCCCGTAGTCTTGCATAATGCCTGTGAACATCGGCGAGGCGCAGTGTACCGCGGGCGAACTCCCTGTTCAACGGAGTTGCGCGCGTTTCTCGCCCACGATACCCTCTGCGAAGGAGGTCATCGTGTCGACGAAGCCAGTTCGTATTGGGTTGCCTGTCCTTCTTCTGCTTCTTCTGTCCTTTTCGCTGGTGGGGGCGGAGCCGGCGGTCTCCTACGAGATTGTCGAACGCGAGGAGTTCCAGGAGCTGCTCGTGACCACTCCGCTTGCCAATCTGCTGTTCTCCGAGGATGGGGGAACGCTGCGCTCCGTCCTGTTGACGTTCGCCCCGTACGGATCGAACGTCGAGGAGCTGGTGTACGGGACGACGAGCGACGCCACGACCTTTGCCCGGCGGTACACCGCCGATGCCGAGTTCCCGTTCGACCTCCGCGGGGACGGGATCAGTGGAACGTACACGCTCGCCGAGCCGGAATGGACCGGGACCGGCGGCTTGATCGTCACGTTCGCCGGCGAGCTGGGCGGCTACACGGTCGTGAAGCGGTACACGGTCGAGCCGGACGCACTGTACAGCTTCGATGTCGAGGTCGAGATCACGTCGAACGCGGACGCCACGTCGGACCTCGACATGACGGTCCAGAAGTTCATCCCGCAGAACAAAGGCCGCGAACTCACCTACCTGTTCGACGGCGAGAAGTCGTCGGCCATGCTTGCGTCCGGATCGTATTTCTCGTTTGAGGGCCTCGGACTGATGGACGATGATGTCGTCTTCTTCCTGATCTCCAAGGACGGCACGGCGGCCACGCCGTTCTCCGAGGCGACGGAGTCCGGAAGCTGGCGGTTCGGCGTGAAGCTCCCCACGGCGGCGGGGGAGACCTCCTCGTACCGTTTCACGCTGTATGCCGGCCGGAGGCGGTTCCTGCTTCTTGAAGAGGTTGGGATCGAGGCGCTCGACGAGCCCGGCATCGGCGCGCGGGCGATGGTGCTCGTCATCCGGTTCCTGAACATCCTGTACCGCTTCTCCGGCAACTACGGGTGGGCGATCATCCTGTTCACCCTGATGATGCGGATCGTCCTCTTTCCCCTGATGCGCAAGCAGTATCACTCGATCGCCAAGACGCAGCGGATTCAGCCGCGCCTGAAGCGGATCCAGGAGCGGTACAAGGACGATCGTCAGCTGATGCAGCAGAAGACGCTCGAGGTGTACAAGAAAGAGGGCGTCAACCCGATGGGCGGATGCCTGCCGATGCTGATCCAGCTGCCGATCATCTTCGTCATCTGGCGTGCACTGCTGTACGCGAGCGAGCAGGTCCACCTCTCGCCCGGCTTCCTCTGGATTCCCGATCTCAGCGTGCATGACCCGTACTTCATCCTCGTCATCCTGACGACGCTGATCATGATCGTGCAGCAGCGGTTCATGAGCATGACGCCGACCGCCGACACGCAGGGATTCCAGAAGTACATCGGCTACATCTTCCCGGTGATGATGGCCGTCCTGCTGTGGCGGTTTCCCGCCGGCCTCTGGCTGTACTACCTCCTAACGACCGCGGCACAGGTTGGACAGCAGGCGTTCGTCAACTGGGAGATGGCGCGTGCGGACGGCGGTGTGGCGCCGGTTCCGGTCGACGATAGCCTGGAGATCGAGGAGGACGATGGAGACGCAGGCGCTTCAGCAGGAGGTTGAGGCCTACCTCCGCGACCTGCTCGGCCTCCTCGAAGAGGATGCAACGTTCGAGGTAGAGCCCGCGACGCCCGAGGGCGGGATGTACGTCAATCTCGAAGGGAGTCTCTTCTCGCTGCCCGAGGACCGTTCGGTGCTCGGTGCATTGGAGCTTCTCTTGCGCGGGGCGCTTCGTCGCAAGACCGGTCAGGAAGTCGAGGTCGTCTTCGACGTCGACGGGGCGGTGAAGCGTAGACGCGCCGAGCTGATTCGATTCGCGCTCACCAAAGCGGAGGACGTCCGCCGCGAACGGAAGCGGCTTCGCCTGAACGCCATGCCGGCGCACGAGCGGCGAACGATCCACGTCACGCTGGCCAACGTTCCCGGCGTGAAGACCCACTCCGTCGGCGAGGGGGACGAGCGCCGGGTGATCATCGAGCCGGACGACGCCTAGTGGACGGCGATACGATCGCGGCGATCTCCACGCCGATCGGCGAGGGGGGGATCGGGATCGTCCGGCTGACCGGCCCTGACTCGATTGCGCTCGTGGATGAGCTCTTCCGCTCTCCGCGCGGCGTCGCGTTGCGCGACGTCGCGACGCACACCCTGCACTACGGGCGGATCGTCGTCGACGATCGGACGGTCGATGAGGTCCTGGTCTCGGTTCTGCGAGCGCCGCGTACCTACACGCGGGAGGATGTCGTCGAGATCAACTGCCACGGCGGCGGCGTTGCGTCGCGCGCCGTGCTCGACGCGGTCCTTCACGCTGGTGCGCGGATGGCCGAGCGGGGGGAGTTCACCAAGCGGGCGTTCCTGAACGGGCGGATCTCGCTCGACCAAGCGAAGGCGGTGCTCGACGTGGTTCGCGCACGGACGGCGCTCGGTCTCGAGGCGGCGGTCGACCGGCTCGGCGGGCGGTTCTCCGACGCGCTCGACAGCGTCCGTCGGGCGCTCGCCGAGATCCTCGCCGACCTGGAGGTGGAGATCGACTACCCCGACCTCGATGCCGATGTCGAGGCGGTCCTCCCGCGGATCGACGGCCTGTGCGAGCGGGTCGACCGGATGCTCGCCCAGAGCGAGCAGGGCCGGATCGTCCGCGAGGGATTGACGATCGCGATCGTCGGCCGGCCGAACGTCGGGAAGTCGGCGCTGCTCAACGCGCTGCTCGCCGAGGAGCGTGCCATCGTGACGCCGATTCCCGGGACAACCCGCGACACCGTCGAGGAGGAGGCGTCGCTCGGCGGGATCCCGGTTCGCTGGATCGATACCGCCGGCCTGCGGCGGCCGTCCGATCCGATTGAGGCCGAAGGGATCGAGCGAACCGAGCGGGCGATCGACCGATCCGACCTCGTTCTCTGTCTTGTCGATCGCAGCGAGCCTCTCACCGC
>Ga0272444_10000818_pt1 | contig 31578 bp, 30 predicted proteins | sample SSMForm13_FD_201033 | JGI IMG/M metagenome (GOLD analysis project Ga0272444, IMG submission 201033) | Marine sediment archaeal communities from Little Sippewissett salt marsh, Falmouth, MA, United States - SSM-Form-13 | ecosystem: Environmental > Aquatic > Marine > Wetlands > Sediment ...
GTTCAGCGGGATATCGGCGGTAATGAAGAAGTAAGACAGAGACTCCGGAGGCAGGGCGATGTTCAACCCGGAGAATACCAGGCGACCGTCAGAGAAATAACCCGAGGCTACCAGCGAATCATCATCCATAGTCCGGTTGTTATCGGCATCGTAATAAAGCGACACCTGTCCCAGCTCAGTATCGGCGAAATCGGCGTTTGAGGCGGTCCGGGTGTCATTCGTTACCGCAAGTGACTTAAGCGATCGGGCCTGACCGACATATCCGTTGTACAGGGCGTACGTCATCAATATGTTCCCGACGCTGCCGGGATATACCGGCTTGGTTAAATCCGGTATGGAGATCGCCGTCACCCGGTTCGAAGGGAACACCAGGTGAGTCTCGGGATTGCCGACCGGCAGGTCGTCCGGTCCGGTGACTCCCGAGAGATATTCAACTCCGCCGACCGGGATCTGGAACTGGAGAGTTCCACCCGCCGATTGATCGCTCGTAATGTCAACCACTACCAGCATTCTGGTCAGAGGACTGGTCAAGGGATAGGCCAGGTTCGTCAGCGTCCAATAACCGCCGACAAACGCAAACTGACCCACCTGCGGATCATCCCCGGTGAAACCGTCGTCGGACACATCGGCGAACAACAGACAGCGCGCCAGGGCTTCATCGCTCCTGACGGTACCGGCGTTCCTGATCGAAATCCGTCTCAACATGTCGGAGGCATAGCCGTTGCGCGGCAGTTCGAAGTCGAACACGACCTGATTGGTCTGCGCGCCATATAAAGTGGTACCTTCGACGGAATTAACCGCGAGAGCCTCGGACGGGAATATGTTGATTACATGGGCCGCGTTGTTACGCAACGGGAAAACGCCCTCAATCGTCCCGGGACCGCTCAGATAGAGGTGCGTCGAGTCGTCCAGCCCAACACTAATAGAGTTGCCGTTCTTGCAGTCCCTCAAACTCAGGGCCGCCACAACTGACAGACCGGCTGTTCCGCCTCCCCCGGCCAGATTCAAGCCGGATGTCGCAAGCAGAGCCTCACCGTCTACTACCGTTGCCGAGGCCAGCAGGCTGTCCAGGGCGGTGACGGTAGTATGGTCGTTATCGCGGTTCAGGTACAACAGGAGGCTGTCGATCTGGCTGTCGAGCTGCTCCCGGGTTGCTCCCGGGTCATTGCCGGCGTAGAGCGTCAGGCGGAGGCTGTCGATCTCAAAGGCCGAGGCAAAACTGTTGGTCAGGTCGATACCCGTCAGCGGCGTCGAGACCTCGCCGGGAACAAGCGTGTGCGCCGACAGCGGGACCGCGGCAATGGTCACTGCTTCGGAAGTCACGATCTCAATCGTATCCACCGGCTCGGGTACATCATCGAGAGGCCCGTCGTTTTGAGAAGACAACCCGAGTCCGTTCAGGGGGATCGTCAGAGCCAGGGTCGCCGCGTTGCTCGGATAGCCGGCCAGGTAAGCCCCGACAAAGAACCGCGTGGTCTGAGCGGTCAGAACCTGCGATAGACCGCTGACCATCCACTGGCTGCCGGTGTACCACAGACGGCTCACCCGCGTCTCAGCGGAAGTACCTTCCCAGGCGCCCGAGCCTTCGTCCCGGAACAGGATCAGGGAGTCAAAATCTGTGTTCGCGGCCGTGCCCCGGTTGAGCAGGCTGAAGGTGGTCAGCGTGTCGGCACGATAACCGTTGCGCGGTATATCCACGGTGAAAACGTGATTGCTCTCGTCTTCGGGGCTGATCGTGGCGACACCGGTGGTTAACAGCGACAACTGCGCGGCGGTCATGCCGTCTATGAGCACAAAGCCCGATGAGTTGACGCTGTCGGCCCCCAGCACGGCGGTGCTGTCGCCGACCACATCGATGTCACTGGCGGACAACAAGTACAGGTCGAGGGTATCACCGTCCCTGGGGAAAAGGGCGGCGTCCACACCGACAAAAAACGTCTGTGCGGAAACAGCGTCTATTGTTACCGGGGCGAAGCTGAAATCGACAACGTCGCTGTCGGCCGCTACTGCAAGCAGACGCGTATCGGCCGCGGTGAGCGCGGCGTCAGAATCAGCGTCCAGATACACGGCCAGGGAATCCATGTTGCCGAGTCGTTCGGCCAGCGAGCCGGCGCCGCGGGAGGCATCCCGCACTGTGAGACCGTCGATTTCAAGAGCATAACTCAGGTAATTTTCGAGACGGAAAGAGAGCACAGGATGAGCGCTCTCCCCCGGCCGCAGCTGGCTGTTTCCGAGCGGGATCGTCTGGACGGTCAGCGCCTCAACCACGATTAAATCGGTGGTATCGGCAAAGCTGTGGAGGCTGCTGGTGGGAATCACATACCCGCCACCTGAACCGGTGGCGTGGAACCAGCCAATCGTATCGATCGTGCCAATTCCGCCCAGTACCGCCCAGTCAATTGGCCCTACGGGCGTGGGGCTGCCTACGGCGTCATAGCCGATAACGCTGAACTGCACGGAATCCCCGTATTCGAGGGTGTCCGCGGAAGGCGTGACTTCGATTCTGACAAGCTCACCGGGAAGCACTACCAGCGCACGGTTCGTGTCGACCACGCCGTTGAGGCTGCTGGAGGCAACCACGCGGGTCGTCCCGGCCGTGGTCGGAGTGAACAGACCGGCGGTATCGATTATGCCTACGCTGTCGGTCGTGGACCAGGTAACAGTGCCCATATCCGTGTCGTTGCCGTCGGCATCAGTGCCTGCCACCGTAAAGGTGATGGTGGAGTCTGTGGTTATTTCGACGGAGTCAGGCGTGACCACCAGGTGGGCCAGGGTGCCCTCGACAACCTGTATCGTTCCGCTGGTATCGGTGAAACCCAGACTGGACACTGCGATCACTTGTGTGGTACCCGGCGTGTGAGGCTCGAAGAGACCGCTGCCGCTGATATCGCCGAGCGGCGAAGTCAGAGCCCAGCTTATGCTGCCATGACGAGACTGCTGCCCGGCAGCGTTGAAGCCGTTTACCGTGAAGGTCAGGCTGTCATCGGTGGTCAGCGTGGCCGTATCCGGGGAGACTATAATGTAGGCGGTGGTCGTGGAGTCGACTGTAATCTGGACCACGGCGCTGTCGACGGCCGTGGAGTCGTCCTCGGCGTAGAAAGTAACAGAGTATATGCCTGCCTGAGGATATGAAGGCGTCCAGTCCAATTCGCCGGTACCGTCGCCGTTGTCGATGAAGCCGGCGCCGGGCGGCAGCGAAGAGGTATAGAGCGACGGAACGGATTCGATATCGGTCGCTGACACCCCGAAATTTAGATTTACCCACTCGGTAGTCGAGGTATCACTGATCGGAGCCAGCACCGGGTCACGGTTTCCAGCCTCAACGACAGTGATGGTCACGACCTCGCTGTCGACGGCGAGGGAATCGTCGGTAGCGTAGAACGTGACGTCGTAGCTGCCTGACTGCAGGAAATTGGGCGTCCAATCGAAATCCCCGGTACCGTTTCCGTTGTCCACAAAGCCCGCACCGGACGGAAGGACTGAGGTGGTCAGGGTCGGCGTCGATTCACCGTCGGAGGCGGAAACGCCAAAACTCAAAGCAATATTCTCGCCGCCTGATTGCGGCCCTATAGCCGTCAGGACCGGGAGTTGGTTGCCCGCGTCGTTGACGGTTATCGTCACGCTGCCGCTGTCGACGGCGCTGGAGTCATCGGTGGCGTAGAAAGTGATATCGTAAACGCCGGACTGAAGGAAGTTCGGGGTCCAGACGAAATCGGCGGTGCCGTCACCGTGGTCAACAAATGTCGCGTTAGTCGGCAGGGTGGATGACGTAAGTCCCGGAATACACTGGGCATCGATTCCTGTAATCTGGAAATCGATAGCGACGCCCTCGTCGACAGCCACCGGTCCGGGGACGGTTATCTCGGGAGGGGAGTTACTTTCGTACTCCAGCGCCCCCATATCGGGGGCGTTGCCGTAGTATGAATAGCCCAGGTACAGACCTGAATCAATTAACGGAGACGAGGTCTTGAGGGAGTAGTCGTCTCCTGAGGCATTCTGGAATACCGGGTTGGCCGACTTGCCGCCGGCGGAGTCGGCGACACCGCCGGAGTAGTTGCCGAGAGTGTTCGACCAGACATCGTTGTAGCCACATACATTGTCGGCCGTTCCGACAATACCTCGCTGATTCTGAACGATGATGTTGTTGAACAGGCGCGCCGATCCTGTCGACCCCGGGCAATTGACTCCCGTAGACGAGCTTCCCTGTACGGTGTTGTTATAGACTTTCGTACCCGAAGTTGTGCTGTCAACCTCGATGCCGGACTCGTCGCAGGCAATAGTCAGGTTCTTGAGCACGAGATTATCGTGAGCAGTGTAGTCATATCCGCCCACATCAACACCATCCCCGACGGCATCGTGAATCCAGCATTCGGTAACGAGGTTTGAATCACCAGCGATCCAGATGCCGTCCCATTGGGGACTGACGATCTCCAATCCTTCGACGACCGTGTTGCTTCCCCAGATGCAAATCACGGCCAGACCTGCCGCTGCCGACGCATCGATCACAACGCTGTCTGAAACTCCGCGGTAAGTTACCTTGTAGGCTTCGGCGCCGGAGGTGTGCAGATAGATCGAGTCAGTGACGCTGTAGTCACCGGGCAGGATGTTGACCGTATCACCCGGGAGCAGGATGCCCAGAATGTCGCCGTTGTCAATCGATGCCCAGGCGGTGCCTTCGGTGAGGCCGTCGGCCAGGTCACTGCCGGTGGTCGACACGTAGTACGAAGTACCGCCGAGTTGCAGCAGTTCGATTGCGCCCAGGTCGGGAGCCGCTGCCCAGTAAGGCAGGTCCAACCACATCCCGGCGTTGATCGCCGGTGAACCGACCTGAAGAGAGAAATCGCCCGTTGCGGCATCGGTAAAGAGTGGATCGGTCACCAGTCCTCCGGCCGAGTCGGCCACGCCGTTGGCGTAATTTGTTGAATTCAGCCAGAGGAGGTTGAAACCGGCAATAATGGTGCTTACCCCGCGGATTCCCTCGGACGTTCCAACCACTATGTTATCAAAAACGCGTCCCGAATTGACACCTGCCTTGTAATGGATCCCCCGATCGCCTGGATAGAATACCGTGTTGTGATAGGAGGCGTTGTCTTCACCGTCTACCAGGATGCCTTCCTTGCCGGTATAAGCGATTATGTTCCTTACAAACAGGTTGTCGGTGCCAATGGACTCAATTCCCTCTTCGTCGATATCATGGATATAGCAACTACGGACCGTGCAATTGTTGGATGTAATCCTGATTCCGACCTTATCCCCGTTGCGAATCTCCACCCCTTCGATAGACACGTAGTTCGCGATAATTTCGAATACGTGTCCATCGAAACTCGTGCCGTCAACAACAGCGGCGCTGTCACCGTGCTTTCGGTAGGTGATCGGAAGACCGCTGCTGCCGGCGATGTTAAGCTGAAGGACGTTGGAGGGGCTGTATACGCCGGGCAGGATGTTGACCGTATCGCCGGGAACGAGTATCGCCAGTTGCTGGCCCCGGGTGATCGAGGCCCAGGCGGTACCCTCGGTCAGACCGTCGGCCAGATCATTGCCAGTTGTTGACACAAAGTAGCCGGTACCGTGTACCGGCAGGACAAGTATCAACAGCGATATGATATTTACAAGAAGCCCGCGCATAAGCCTTTTTTCTTGATCGATTGCTTAGGCTTATTATCGGCTGAAACGCCCGCATCCCAAGTCGACGGAGAGCTTTTCCCAGGTTGAAAATGACAAACGAGGCTTATTTGCTCTTGTCTTTGACGAACTCGTTATACCGAGGGGGAAAATAGACCGGGGAGTCGTTTACGCGACTCCCCGGTCGTAGTGGGAGGGGGATTTCCTGTAAATCAGGAGAGGTAACGGAATTTTCCGATCCGGACCGCCGACGGAATCAACTCCACCCCAGGGAGTTACATCGTCAGCGAGCGCTGTCCTCCAAGGATCATGTCCAACATCCGAGCTGACTTCTCAGGAGACGAATTCATGATGTCCCGAATTGTAAAGACCGACTTAACAGCCTGGCGGCCGGTTGCCAGGCCGGGCTCGTCTCCCTGGAGCCTCTTCTTCTTCCGGTGCATCAAGTTGTACTGCTGCTGATATTGTCTGGCCTTTTCCCTATTTTTCAGGTAATACTGCCGCTGGTATTCTTTTCTGGCGACAGTTCTCTCGGCCAGGGTTAACAGGGATTTCCGGCCGCGCCTTCGGGGTCGGTCCCGGTTGGAGATAGATTCCTGAAGTCTTTCGCTGTTTTCCTGCATTTTAAACATCCTCTTCTTCAAATTCTCTCGCACCCGAGAAGGGGATTGATCTTCTTCGCGCATTCCCGCTGAATCACCGGCCTATATTACATAATCTCCGGGCCCGGCCGACCAGTCTTCGGACCGCCCCGCCGCATCGGAAAGCCCCGCCTCGGCGGTCGCTCCTGAATCACCGAAGGGCTTTCCGGAACGGCAGGCTCCGGGCTGCTGGAACACATGCTGCCGCAGCATTTCCCCGAGGAGCTCCACGGACCTTATTTCTCCGCGCATGATGTTCCTGTCGACGTCCATTTCTCGGTTTCGCTCATCGATGCTTTCGAAAATCTGAAGGACCGGCAGCAGCAGTTCTTTGAGTTTTCGAAGATCGTTGGAAAGCGCTACTGTTTTCTGCAGATAGCACTGCACCTGGTGATAAGTTAGCACTCTACTACCCCTGAGTTGAAGGTTCCTGCGATGCGATTAAGTCCTCCGGAGCTGAGTTTCCGTCCCGCCAACGGCTTCAGACAGCGCTCCCGGCCTCCGTGCTTCTCCGCGCTTCGAGTACAGACGCTTCCCCTCCTTTCCGGTTGAAATGATTATACATTGAGTGAGTTGGCGGCAGATCTTCGATCTCTGGCGCGTTTGTTTCGATAACGCTCTGGTGACGAAAGGTCACAGGCTCCAAGAATCTTCCCTCCAACACGGCCTACCCTTTTAAGTCGATTCATTCGATCTGTAGTACTCATGCCCGGGAAGCAACCGGGGACAGTGCGGCGGAGCCAGTTGCCCCAACTTTCTCCACCGCGTCAAAACACGTCCCTGTTACTCCGATTGCAGGGGAGTTGAATCGAAGATCCCGGCATCCCTGCCCGATTTCGCGCTATCCCTCAAATCGGTGTCGGTTGATAGGGCCCCCGGTTAACTCTCTGCTGCACCTCCAAGTTACCCAGAATTGAAAATGGGTCAATGCGACGTTAATGAGCAGAAATTGCGTACAACCGCCCAATCAGCGGAAATGGAGGTAGGTGTTGAGGTTGACGTCTTTGTTCATGATTTTGAGCTTACGTCTGATCCGTTCCCGGTGTTTATGCACGGTGGGCAGAGACACGTTGAGTTGATTGGATATCTCTTTCGACGACCGGCCTTCCTTGATCAGATCGCAAATCTCCCGCTCCCTTGGCGTTAGCCGAGCGTAACGAATCTGGAATTCGTCGACGTCCTGACTCAGCAAAGCTTTCAAATCTTCGGCCACCACGTCAATCTGGTCCCGCACTTCCGGCGGTGAGAACTGCTTCATGCTGCCAAGAAATGGCAGAAGTTCCTTCTCGACATCATTCCACACCCGGCGCTTGAAACCGGCCTTTTCGCGTTCGAGGTGCTCCAGGACTTCTTTCAAAGCCGTGTTCTTGTCGTCCAGCGCGGCACGCTCGGACTGCAGTTCGATGGTGGTACGACGCAAGGCGTTTTCGGTGGTTTTTCGTGCGGTGATGTCCATCGTCGTAAAGACCAGATCCGTATCCTTGCGCTGCGGGTCAACAGCTGTCACGTTGATCATGACGTCGATCAGCCGACCGTCTTTCCGCCGCCAGCCCGTCTCGAAAGACGCGAAACCCCGCTTCACGAGATCGCGCCGCCCGGCCTCCTTCGTTCGCTCGTACTCCGGTTCCGAGATGAAGATCGCCAGGGGATCGAGGGTCAGGAGTTCTTCTCTGCTGTAGCCGGTTATGGACGAGAGCCGGTCGTTTGCCCAGATGATATTCTGATTCCGAGTGACCAGCCCGATACCGACCGGAGCCGCCTTCAGCACACCTTTAAGGGTAGCTTCGCTCTTTTCGAGAGCGATGGCCGCCTTCTTGCGCTCGGTAATGTCCTCGTAACTTCCAAGGACACCAATAATGTTGTCGTCCTGGTCCCGCAACGGCACTTTGTTGGTCCGAAGCCAGAGCTGGCGACCGTCCTCGCTCAGCTGCGGCTCTTCATATCCGAGCTTGAGCATGCCGGCATCGATAACCTTGCGATCGTCGGCCCGGTAACGATCGGCCACCGACTTCCACGCAAGATCAAAGTCGGTCTTGCCCTCTATGTCCTCGGGGGATTCCAGACCGGCGTCTTTGGCGAAGAGCCGGTTGCAGCCGACGTACTCCAGTTTTCGGTTTTTCCAGAAGACCCTGACCGGTATAGTATTCATGACCGTTTGCAGCATCTGCTGGGATTTCCGTATCGCCTCCTCAGCCAGTTTCTTCTCGGTCACGTCGACGCAGCTAACGAGATCGGCGCTGCGCCCGGCGAACTCCACCGTTCGCGAGTAGACCTCCACATATTTCAGCCTGCCACTAGCCGTAACCCCTTTCCAGGGATAGTTCACGACTACATCTCCCTGGCCGGCACCGGCCTGCTTCCTGCGGGCCTGGTCGACGACGAAAGATCGCTGCTCGGTGCTTACGACTTTGTACATCTCACCCGGCCCCCAGCTCATCATCTCCTCGACGGTGTACTCGAACATGTCGGCGATCGCCTGGTTGCAGTACCGGATGACATCATCCTGAAGGATGAAGATGCCCATCATCGACTGCTCCGAGATGAGCCGGAATTTCTCTTCGCTCTCTCTCAGGGCCTTCTGAGCGTTCACCCGTTCGATCTCAGCGGTGGTTCGGGCAGCCAGGATTCCGGTAAGCGACTTGCCAATACCGGCGGTAAGCTCAGTCATCGGCTTGTCGTCGGCCACCGCCATGACACCAAGGGGACGACCGTCAGAGTAAAACAACGGAGTGCCGAGAAAACACTCCGCGTTTATCTCCGCCAGTCGACTGTCCTGAGGGAATTTCGAGCATACCGCTGATGCGTACAGGCGGGTCTCCCGTCCCACTACTTCTTCGCAGGCACTGCCCGCGAGGTCGAATTCGATCTCCGGTTCGACCTGGCCGTCCCGCCAGGCGAACAGGGACCGTATCCGCCGACCGCCGGACATCAACTCGCCGATCATAACAGATCGACAGCCCAGCGCCGTGGCCAGGTTTGCGGCCAAAGAACGGAAAAAATCCTCCCCGACCGTGGCGGAAGTTACCTCGACCATGTATCTCAGCGATTCTTCGGCCCGCTTGCGGTTTGTGATGTCCCGCCAGACGACGTGAATAGTCGACCTGTCACCCGTCGGTATGGCGGTAAGCAGAACCTCCACGGGAAACACCTGGCCGTTGGCCCTTTGGTGGTGCCATTCAAACCGATGACTGCCCTTTTCCACTGCTATGTGCATCATCTCTTCGGCCTTCTCAAACGAAGCCTGACCATCGGGCTGGAAAGCCGGTGAAAGCGCCGAAGGGTGTTTCTGTAGAAGCTGATCGCGGCTCTCATAACCGAGCATGGCTACAGTGGCGTCGTTGCAGTCAACGAACTTGTTATCATCGATGACCAGCATGGCATCGGCCGATCGTTCGAACAGGACGCGGTATTTCTCCTCTCGACGGCGCAGTTCGCTTTCGGCTCGCCGGCGTTCCAGCTCGGCGCCCGCCCGGGCCGCGAAAATATCCAGCAGAGAACCGGCCGTGGCGGTCTTGTCAGCACCGGGCATGCGTTCGTCCAGCGCCAGCAGTACACCCACCGACTGACCGCGCGAACCCGGCAACGAAACTCCCAGGCAACTCTTCAACCCGAGTCGGCGAAGAGGGTGATCGACGGGCAGACGTTCTTCGAGGTATACCGCTTCCCGCCCTGTCGACTGCTCCGCCAGTGTTCTCAGGGTCTCGGCGTCCAGATCAGGATCATAGTTGCCGTCATCCCGATCATAGACGGCCATCGCTCGATATTCCGATTCTCCTGCTGCCAGTTCGCCGATCATCACGAGCCGAACATCCAGCGCTGTGGCCATGCGTTTTGTGAGAGTCTGGAAGAAATCTTGTCCAGCAGCAGCAGCCATACCCTCGACCGCTTGCTGGAGGGCGTCAATCGCCGCTTTCCTCTGCGTAATATTCCTGATACTGCTCCGATGTCCGAGATTCCGCCCCTCCTCATCGTAGAGCGGCTGCCAGGCAACGGCAGCCCAGAAGATGCTGCCGTCCTTTCGGACGAGCCTGAATTCTACTTCCTTACCGGTGGAGCCCTTTACCGCCTCACCGAAATGCCGTGCGAGTCTCTCCCGGTCCTCTTCATAGACGAGCGACAGCGGAAAGCCCTCAATCTCCAGGGCTTCCTCAGCCGTGTACCCGGTGAGTTGTTCCACGGCCGGGTTCACCCACAGCAGCTTTCCTTCAGAATCAATCCAGTTCTCCCAACTGGGCGTGTAGTTGGCAATGGTCTCGAAACGGTTTTCGCTGATGTGCAGGGCCTGCTGGGCGCTCCGCGCTTTGGCGACGACACGTGCGGCAAAGAGGCCGAAGGCCAGGAAAGCGAGAGTGATTGCAGATCTGACGAACACTTCCTGCGTGGAGACGTCGAAAAACAATATCTGCAGCAGCGATCGTTCCCCGCCGGAGAACACCAGTCGATCCAGGATGCTGTAGAGCAGTATGACGGCAAATCCCGTCAGTACCGATAGGACGACTATGGGCAGTCGTCCGGCAAAAAAATCAAGAATCCTTGTCGACAATGGGGTCTTCATCGATACCCTTATCAGCACTCCACTCGAATTTCACCTGACAATTCACGTCAGGGGCCGCTACCGCGTCCGGCCTCTCGACCGAATCAAACAGCCACGTTGTCGACAATCTTGAATGGTTTACCCCGCCCGGCTGCACTCTGGTTGATGTTTCTGCACCGGGGTCGGTCGCGTAGACGCGGCTTCGGTTGATCCGGTCTTCGGCTCGCTATTGAGTAAACGCTCTTCCCGAAAGACCTACCCGGTTGGGCCTTTGGCCTGCTATGGACAAGCCTGATCACCTCGGTAGAGCCAGCCCCTTAGCACATAAACACTGTCCTGTTAACAAAAGGAAACGCTAACGGTTCCTGTTGTCAAGTCATCTTGAGGCAGAGACCGGGTCCGGCAATGGCCTCCAGAACAACGCTGGCGTACAAAGAAGAGAACTGAGGAGATGCCTGCCCTGACTTGTTACGTCGAGCAGGTGGCGATGATTTCCGGTGTCAGCTTGAACTCGAAGCCGCGACGAGCGAGTTCGAAGCCCATTTGAGAGTTGATGGCCTGCATCGGCCGGTTGAGGCTGCGCATACCGGTTATTATCTTTTCGTTCCCCGGGCAATCCTCCTCCAACTTGTAAAACATGGCTGCCTTGAGCCATTTTGCCAGTCCCTGGAATCGGAGTTTCTCCGTTACGCCGGTCATCAGTTGAAATACGTTGGTGGGATTATTCAGGTCAACGCTTACAAGAGTCAGGGCGATCATGTTGTCGTCCGGGTCGAACAGCAGGTACTTGTACACTGAAATGCCGTTTTTCTGTCGCCAGGCCTCAGCCTTCTTTTCATTCTGGACCATGGTATGAAACGGCAGAGCGCCGTCGGACTCCTGAGGCATGGCTCGAAGCGTCTCGGCAAGCAGCACCGAAAACGGATCAATATACTCATCCGGCAGCATCTGGTAGAAACGTAGTTCCAGGTCTGAGTGCTTTTTCGGGATTTCTTTCAACCACCCGTCGATCACCTCGCGGCAGGCCGACCTGCGTTCCAGCACGTACTCATCCACCCGGCTCAACTCCCGGGCTCCCCAGCGACGCACTACGCCTTCACGGTGTGCATCGTTTACGATGCTGAAACTCTCAGCCAGTGCATACCTATCCATCCACTTCCCGATCTGATCGAGAATAGTCCGCTCCAACTCCGGTCCGGTGAACTCATCCAGAAAATCGAATACAAAAAACGCACTCTGGCGCGGCGTGCCGATGTTGCGGCCGTTCTGTCCGATGAAGGCGACAAGCCGGCCGTCTTTCATAACGAGGGCCCGGTGTGAACCTTTCTCGTCTTTTACCTGGGACATGGTCCGATCACGAGTGGTCTGCCACGAAACCAGCGTATAAGGCGTGTGGTAGCGCTTTTTCAATTCGGTAAGAAATTCGAAGTATTGCCGCCACCGCTCGTCGGTGATCGAGTCTTCTCCAGCGTGGAGTACTTGATACATTCAGAAGCCTCCCGTCTAACCAAGGGCCATTGACCTGTGATACGGCTGAAGCCCCGAGTGGTTTCAATGCAGAGGCAATACTTCCTGGCGCACGGGCTAAATGTGTTCCAAATCGTTCGGCTCGATAGTATAACCGTGGTCGACATCGCCGGTGTTACGGACGGACGCCGGTTCGAAAATTATGATCTCGCACAGTTCGTCGGCTACCGGACGGTGCTCCACCCCCCGGGGCACCACCAGGAACTCGCCGGGATTCAGCGTGACCGGACCGTCGCGGAATTCTATCCGCAGCGATCCGTTAACGACGAAGAACATTTCGTCCTCGTTCCGGTGCGCGTGCCAGACGTATTCACCAAGGCATTTGACCAGTTTGACGAATTGCCCGTTGAGCTCGGCGATGACTTTGGGCGAATAGATTTCGTCGAACCGGGCCATCTTATCGGCGATATTTACTTTTACGGGACGGGGCTGTTTACCAGTCATAAGTCGAATGCACTCCTATAGAAGCTCAAGGTCTCTTGCTCAGCACTATAGACCGGAAATACTGGCGGCGCTCTCGCGAAACCAGGAATTCCACGTCGTGTCGGAGTTCAAAACCGGCAATTTCTGTCTGGTCGCTGACGTATTCAATCGAGTGGCGGAAGAGTTTCACCTTGTATTCCACATCGTACCGCGTATAGACACCGTCCATAAATCGTTCGTAGTCTGCGGGTGTATCCGGCGAGTATTCATCGATGTCGAAGCCGAAGCTGCCTCCGGTTCTCAATACCCGGGCGGCCTCGGCGAAAACTCCCCTGAGATCGCCGACAAAGTGAAACACGCCGGTGGCAACGACGTGGTCGAACGAACCGCTTTCGAACGGCCAGGGGATATCAGTGAGGTCGTGTTCGGTGAGACAGAAACCGAGGTTCTTTCGACGGCACTCGGCGAGCATGGCCGGTGAGCTGTCCATGCCGGAGACAATAAGACCGGCCTTGTGGAACAGCATCGACCCGAGGCCGGTACCGATGCCGAGATCCAGGAGCTTCTGTCCCGTCTTGACACAAGGAAACATCAGTCCGAAAAGAACGTGCGGACCGTACCAGGCGTATTTCCTGCTTTCGCAGTCGTACGTTGCGGCGTAGGATTCGTAGGGGTCTTTCATATCCGACATCTTCTTAGGATCCCAGGCTTCTATAAACTAGAGGCAACCCCGCTAGCGGAGTTGCCTCCTGGAATTGGTGATTATACTGGCACGGTCACTCAACGTCTATTGATATATCACTGGCGTTACATTTGTAGGACCATATGCCGGACATCGGGTAAACAACCGACTCGAAACTGTCCCGCCAGCCGAACTCGCCTTTCATGGCTCCCACCTCCTGGTGTGCGTCGGTGGGATTATTCAGGTAGAAAACGCGCCCTCTGAATTGCCCGTGCCCATCGCCGCACTGCGGACAGAGGCTCAGATCGTCATACCACCAGTAACCATTGAAAGTAGCGATCACCTGGTCGGTGTAATAGCCGGAGACCGAACCCTCGAATTTCCCACCGGGGTAGACGCTGGTATCATCGCGCCAGAATTTCCCGACATACAGTCCGATCGGGACACCGTCGGCGTCGAGCCACCGCCCTTCCATTCTCCCGGCGTGGACTGACAGACTATCTCTGATCCACTCGCCGGCAATCAGGCCGCTTACGCAAGCAGGTGGTTTGAGCCTGCGGGAATGCACCGCTACGGCGTTGCAGCCGTCGATAGAATAGAACGCCAGGAAATTGTCAAGTTGCGAGATACTCAAGCTGAGCGTGAACGGCGCTGTCTCAAAAGTCAGCCGCGGCTCGGCGATGTGCACCACGCCCCGCTTGTTGAAGACGAGGAACGAGATCCCATCGAAATCTCCGGTGGCGGTACGGGAGCCCCAGCCGGCCGAAGAAGGCGTGGTGTATGGAAGCAGCGAATCTTCGCTGTTTTCAAATTCGATCGTCAGGGCGGGATAGACTACGGCGACGCCGTTAACTGAAAGAGTACCGTCCCACACCGTGGCGGCCGCGTCGGTCACACAGGCGTTGAACAGTCGACCCCACAGGAAAGTCACTGCGTAAACGTCCCAGGTCGTGTCGGTGAGACTCGGCGGGTAATCGTTCGGGTCGCCCGGGTCGGGCGTGGGCGGCAGGTTTTCATCAAGCAAGCGGTACTCGTCCAGGAGTTGAGCTATTTCCGCCGGGACCTCCTGCGCCGCCGGCGTGGTGTCGTCGGGAAGGTCCGGGGAGGTGGTCTGGTCGCATCCGGCCAGGGTCAGGGCCAGGATTGCAGTGAGAAAGCATCCGAGCTTTTTCATAATCGCCTCACAAGAAATCAAGGGCGCTTTGAGAGGCCCACTGAAAATGGGCTCTGGGTGAATCGGTCGGGGGGTGTTCAGCAGGCTCTTTCCATCTATAAATATAGGCCGGTTCCGGATTTTAGCCACCCGTTTTTTTAGGCCGTTGTTATCGGGAGTAGATCCTGTTCATGAACTTATCGAATCCCGCGAAGAAGAGGCCGGGATTATCGGCGTAGACCATGTGGTCGGAATCGGGTACCTCTCCGCGCGTTCGCATAGAGCCTCTATCGATCGGAAGTGCGGCCTGGTAAAGCGGCAGACAGACACACCGCCCTCTTCACCGAAGGCTACGGCTTTCCCGAGTGCAAAGTTGCACCATACTTGAAGTGTTTTCCCGTAAACAGTTGTGAATCAATGTGATAAGGAAGTAGAAGCTCTCCCCTGCCGGTAGCGGCACGTCAGGAAACCGGTGGCTCGATGTTGGTAATACGTGGACAGATCAGCTGGCATTCATTAACTTGTGGGCAGGCGCACGACAGCGATGCCCCGGCTTCCTCACTTTGAGGCGAGAGGAATCACTGTGACGGCTTCGCGGATCTTCCTCCTCACTGTGTTCATCTTTCTGACGCTGGCCTCCGTGGCTGACTCGGGCGACAGCACTTCTTACGACTGCCTGAAACGACTCGAGACTGACGAACGAATAGGCGACTCACTGATCGTCTACACAACGGATCAGCGAGAACTGGTCGGCGAGCGCCCGATTGTCAACTTCACGTCGTCCATCCTCTATATGAAACTGTCATCCCCGGATGGACAGTGGGAAGACATAACCGTGCCGTTCGAGAGCCTGGATCGAATTACATATCGCAAACATGGGCACGCTCGACGGGGTCTGACGTTGCTCGGGTTCGGATTGGGCGCGGTCGTCGGTGGGGCTATCGGTGTGGCCCTGGCGCCGGAGCCCGAAGGCTGGCTGGATATGCCGGAGGTTCAGACCGGGGCGATCGGTGCCATGATAGGCGGGATTTTCGGGGCGGTCGGCGGCAACATGATAGGATCACGTATGACTGTGCAGGTGACTTTGAAATGCTGGTAGGATAAATAGAGAATTTAAGACAAGGGGGATAATTATGACTACCAGAAAACCGTACTTGTTACTTCTGCTTTTCCTCGTATCATCCGCTTATGCTAAGAAGATTGATACTATCCAGTACGAATGCCTCGAACACAAGGATACGACTGTTGCAGGTAGCCGTGCGTCGGTCGACCTCCAGTTGTCGCGGCTTTACGTGATGCAGACAGTCGATACGGGGGTTGCAAAAGTGTGGAAATCGATTCCGACATAATCAACGAGATCACCTATCACAAGACTGGAAAGCACATGACGTCCCTTGGGGTGTTTATCGGGGTTGTCGCCGGAGTTGCTGTCGGCTATTCCGCCGGTTCCGCCGAATCAGATGATTTCGAACTCTGGTCTCCCCGGGCCGGGCCCGCCTTGACTGGGGCGCTAATGGGCGGTCTTATCGGCGGAGTTCTCGGCTATGCTATAGGCCCAGGAACAGACGCGAAGGTGACATTGAAGTGCTGGTAGCATAGACTGCAAACTGAAGGCAAAGAGGCAAGCGATGAAAGCCAAAGTCATGTGTCTGTTGCTCTCATTTATTTTCATAACATCGGCTTCTGCCAGAACCGCTGAATCTGCTCCGCCTGACTGCTTCGAGCGCCTCCAAAATGACGTCAAGTACGTTGATTCAATTGCCGTCTTGACCGGTGCGGACAGGACGGTGGAAGGTGAACGTGTTATTGTAGACTTCACATTTTCGCGGCTGTCGGTGGAACAGCAAGTGGCACCGGGCGAGTGGCGAACCTTGACTATTGAATTCGATCGCATTGACAAAATCACTTATCGCAAGAGGGGCCACGCCCGTCGGGGCATGACCTTTCTGGGACTGGGGCTTGGTCTTCTGGTCGGGGGCGTGATCGGTGTAGCGGCTGCCCCGGAACCCGATGAATTCCTGGAGTTACCTGAAGTGACATACGGTTTCACCGGGGCGGTTATCGGCGGCCTGTTCGGGGCGATAGGTTTCGATCTGTTAGGGGCCCATATCAGCGCGCGTGTTTCGCTGAACTGTCGGTAAGCCGGACCGCCTATCGGTCAAAGAACACTCCCACCCCCAGTCTCGTCAGCTTCCGGTTGTAATCCACAAGACTTTCGCCATAGCCGTGGGAGAGGCGAATGCCGATGGAACTACGCTCGCTCCGGGGCACCGGGATGGTGTACATCAGGCAGGCACTTCCTCGCCCTTTTCCGATGTTCCCCCTTAGTATCAGATGCATCAGATGACCGTGCCAAGCCTTGTACTGAACGTGCAGGTCGCTGTAACCGAGATAGTCGGTGATATCGGGGTTGTCGTCGCCGACAAACGCCTCCGGGAACTCTTTCTCATCTTCCGGTATGCGATATCGGAGCTTGAGGTAAAAGAGCCAGTGCCCCTGGAGATACCAGGGACAGGCATAGAGCAGGTTCCAGCTTCGCGATATCGGCGGTTTCTGGCCGTTGGACTCATGTTCAAAGCCGATGTCCGCCCCGAAGAATCCCGACTTGTAAGGTAAGAGCTGCGTGCGATAGAAAATCTCCGGATTGTAATTCGTTTCCCGGAAAGGGGCCGAATGCTTGTGATCCCAGGCCTGCCAGTACGAGATTTGAGTGTACGCAAAGTAAAGACGGGTGTTGAAGAGCCGGTGCTTGGCGCTCACTTGAAAGACCGCCTCGGTCTGCTGGCCGTTGTACTCGTCCGACCAGGTGGCGGGCATCATGAACATCTCCTTATGTAGCGATAATCCCGGTCCGGCATGAGTCAACTGAAAGCGAATTGTCGGCTGCTCCGATGCCTTTGCAGTCGAAAGCACCAGGGTAAGCAGGCAGACCAAAGCAACAGGCGTCTTTGAGCGGAGTCCCGGAGCCATAGGAGAACCTCCTTTTTGATTCACATTTCAGTCGTGCCGGGTACGGGGGCCGCGTGAAGATCGTGTGCGGCCTAATTGAGTATATGCTATTTTGGGGCGGGGTGTCAAGATTGAGCGGTCTTCCCAAAACCACGGTTTCAATTGACTTCTTTGTCGCTTTTCGCTAGCCTTTCTTGACCTGCCGTCCTCATCCGGATTATTCCCTGCTCGCAGGAGGCGGTCCCGACATCTTGGAACCCGCATCGTTGTGATCATTACTTAGAGAACGAGATTCCAGACGATCCACGCTCGCCCGGGTAACGGGAGGCTGATAAACTACATCGCTCACAATAGATCAAAAGGAGGTCGTACATACGTCTCGCCAAAGCCTCGCTCTTTACACTGATGACCCTTCTCATTGTCCTGACCGGCGCTGAGATCGCCGCAGAGGATCTTTCCAAAAAGCTGGTTGTTCCGGCCGAGGACACGGTTCAAATGCTCACCGTCGACGACGGCTCAATGTTGGTGGGAAGGATTACCGAGGTTGGCGCCGACGAAATCAAGTTCAAGACCGATCTTGGGGAAATGACAATCGCCGTGAGCAAAATAAGGAAGGTAGTGGAAGTACCGGCATCTTCTTTCAAGAAGGGTCAGTATTGGTTCCCCAATCCCAATGTAACCCGGCTCCTGGTCGGACCGACCGCCTGAACGCTGAAAGCCGGTCAGGGTTACTTTGCCGACCTCTGGCTGTTTTTCCCCGGAGTGTTTTACGGCATTACAGACAACTTCTCGATCGGCGCCGGCTGCTCCATCTTCCCCGAGGTCGACGAACAGCTTTTTAACATCGCCCCGAAATACGGGTTCAAGGCCGGCCGGGATCTCCACCTCGCCGCCAGCATGTTCATTTTCCACCTGTGGGACCAGAACGCCTATCTGATGATCGGCGGCATGACCTACGGCAGTGAAGATCGGAGCGTGACGGGAGGTATCGGCCTGGCCTGGCACGAAGAAGGCATGGCCGACAAACCGGCCGCCACCCTGGGCGGTGAATACCGCATCAGCCGGCGGGTCTCGCTGGTCGGCGAAAGCTGGTTTATTCCCGGCAAACTTGACGAGGGTGAATTGGTCATGGGCGCGGTGAGGTTGTTCGGTGAGAAGATATCGATTGACCTCGGACTGGCCATCGCGGTAAATAACAAAGATGATCGGAATCTCGAAGAAGACGTCGACTACAAATTAACCGATTACGACACTGACTACGACGCCACTACCTGGCTGCCGTATATAGATGCTGCTTAACAACTACTGCTGCCCGGCAGCCTCCAGTTTGTGGAACGCATAGATGTTGTTCACGGCGAACAGGCGGTGCCGGTAAGGTACGCGGATGGCCGGGAGGCGCGGCAGGAACCGCAGGTGGAAAGTCTGCGAAGTGTACTTGACCAGCTTGAATTTGTCTCTGGTCATCCTTTCCAGAAGCCAGTCGAAAATCGGGTGGATGTGCCCCGACCCCTGGTAATCACACTCGTGAAAGTACGCCAGTTTATCTGAAAACAGAAAACGGACCTTCTGCATCAACGAATGCACGTTGGGCGTGGTCAGAAACAGCATACCGTCAGGCGCCAGCACCCGGTGGGATTCTTCGATCAGGTTGTGGGGATCGTAGAGATGCTCGATCACCTCGGTAGCGAACACGATATCGAAAGTACCCGGCTCAAACGGCAGGGGTCCGTTGAGATCACAATACTTCACCTCGACCGACTCGAGTTTAAACATCTCCGGATGGCTGTCGACTGCCTTGATGTTCTCTGCCGGAACGCCCCTCTCCATCAGTTTGTACTCCAGCGACCCCTGCCCGGTGCCGGCCACCAGAATCCGGGAACTGTCAAGGTAAGGCTCGGCAATTTCAAGGACCTTTTCATGAACGCCGGTACCGGACTTGTCGGCAAATTCCAGTTTCTCACATTCCATAGATCTGCCCTATCGCCCAAAAAACTGTTGTGCTGTCCGCGAGTATTTGCAATCGCTCGTCGGATTTGACTATACACGTCTGGCGCTCTCTCTGCGGAGCGGCTGAGAAGTGGCTATGATGCGCGAAATGAAAGGCGTGCGAGTAGAGAAGCGCAACAGAGCGCAGTGCGTTTTGGTCTGAACCCTCGGCGTGGTGCGTATAACTTGAAGAAACGGGTTAATCGACCCATTCCCATAAAGATAGTCACAGAAAGCCTATGCGTCAACCGGAAAAGGCCGGCGGATAGACCGGGCGCCCGGCTTTGAAGTGAGACCATACGGCAGGAAGCCTGTGGCACACCGCGGGCCACAGGCCGCAGGTACGACCTACGGTCCGATCTGCAGCGCGGTGTACGTGATCTCTAGACTACATCCGGCGAGCACAGAGCCGCCCGCGCAATCCCATACTTTCAACGTGAGCCCGTCAAGCTCCGTACTTATCTCCCAATAAGGAACCGAGCGCGACTCCAGCGAGCCGCAATTTACTCGAGTCACAACTATGACGGAAACCAGAGGTATCGTCGTGAAGACGCTATCGAAAGCGATCTCCATTGTTCCGGCGTCCGGGCCTATCATCTCTGTATTACCGCCGACCGTTTTCCTCTCCCATATTACTCTCAACGGGGGGGCCGCGGCCGCATAATCGGCCGTATCTGCGCGGGCTGCATAACCAGCCGAATCTGCCCGTCGCGCGTGGAACGCGAACGGCTGCGAAGTCAGCTTGGCGCGTGGAATCCCTTCGGGATCGCCGTCGACCGCTATCCCCAGCCAGCGGTTGGTATCGGCCGAAAAGAGATTGGCCGAAAAAGGTACGTTGGAGCCCAGGAGGTACGTGAACAGACCGTCGACCGTTTCAACATCCTGCACCCCGCTGTCCCAGAGTTCGAATCCGGGACCTTCGGAAGTAGTCCAGATCTTGAATTGCACCTGATGGGAGCCGTCGCGGACGGCCTCGCCGAGTGAGTCGGTAAGCCTCCCCTGATAGGAGATTACGCGGGGGACATCGGCTGCCGACAGAGCGAAGAGCAGAACCGCAACGGCGATGCCCGGGATGGTCTGTCGCAGCGGCCTGAAGTATCGATTCACAACTCTCTCCCCTGTTTCATCGTTCAGTCTCGCAAACCTCAAATGCTAATCCCCTATCTGCAGCGCCAAGTAGGTTACTTCCAGATCACAGGCATTCAGGATCGAGCCTCCGGCTTCGTCCCACACGGTCAAAGTGAAAGCAGCAGGGATCGTGGTGATCTCCCAGTAAGGCACGTCACGACGTTCGTTGGGACCGCAGCCAAGAGGCGCCACGAGAACCGCATAGACCAGCGGAGCGGCTGTAAACGTGGAATCGAAATAGACCGTAAGGGTCCCCGCGTCGGGACCTGCTGCTACAGTTGTTCCAGTTACTGTCTTTGTCTCAGCGATCACCCTTAATGGGGCGGTGGCCGCATATCCGGAGGTGTCAGCTTTCAGAGCGTGAAACGCGAACGGCTGCGAAGTCAGCTTGGCGCGTGGAATCCCTTCGGGATCGCCGTCGACCGCTATCCCCAGCCAGCGGTTGGTATCGGCCGAAAAGAGATTGGCCGAAAAAGGTACGTTGGAGCCCAGGAGGTACGTGAACAGACCGTCGACCGTTTCAACATCCTGCACCCCGCTGTCCCAGAGTACGAATCCGGGACCTTCGGAAGTAGTCCAGATCTTGAATTGCACCTGATGGGAGCCGTCGCGGACGGCCTCGCCGAGTGAGTCGGTAAGCCTCCCCTGATAGGAGATTACGCGGGGGACATCGGCTGCCGACAGAGCGAAGAGCAGAACCGCAACGGCGATGCCCGGGATGGTCTGTCGCAGCGGCCTGAAGTATCGATTCACAACGTTTCCTCCTGTAGGTGGATCCGTTGCAATCTTCAGGCGCTGTCGTGCCGGAGGATCCGTCACTGTTACAATATATCGGCTGGAAAGGCAGAATACAAGATCGGAGGCTGAACTGCCCGGTTCTGTCGGCTGGGGCAGGACAAAAAAAGGAGACCGGCCGGAGCCAATCCCCTTTTTAAATCAGTCTTTCGAACGTGCTGCTGAGTTAGCGACGGGGCTTAGCCTCGTTGACGTTCAGCTCACGACCGTTCAGATCCTGACCGTTGAGGCCGCTGATGGCCGCCATAGCTTCGTCTTTCGAAGCCATCTCGACGAACGCGAAACCTCTCGGCCGGCCGCTGTCGCGGTCCATGATGATGTTGACGCTGGTGACTTCGCCGTAATTCTCAAAAGCCTGGCGAAGGGCGTCTTCGTTCGTGTCAAAAGACATGTTTCCTACGTAGATATTCATTCTACACTCCGATGTTGCTTATCCCGACGTGAACTGTGGTCATTTGAAGTCAGACACTCCAGGATAAATGACGTTTTGCGCACGATTGCGCGATCAATTCGAGATAAAGCTTTAGCGGTGTGTTGTGGTTTATGACAAAACTGCGTAAAAGGCTGAACTCAAATCAATAGTTATAACCGAATTTATCTGGTCGGCCGGTCAAAACCTACGACTACTTTGCGGTCGGGCCGTTTTTCTTTCGGTTTCTTTTTGTGGGATTTTGAGGCCAGGAGCCCTGCCCCCGGTCACCTTGCGGCGTAAGTCGTTGTAGGGCAAGGGGGCATGGGTGGTAAGCGAACCCCCTCGGCCCCGCCATGGGCCGCAAGCTCTAAAGCTGCTTGTAGAAATAAAGCTGCCGGACGCCTTCGCAGACATCGACCACGGCTATTTCTTCGTACCCCTGTGAGGCATAGAAACCGGGCGACTGAAAGGTGAAAGTGTTGGTCTGGGCGATCCTGCAGCCCTTTTCCCGGGCGATATCTTCGCCTTTCTTGAGAATTCTCCTGCCATAGCCTTTCCCCTGTGCCCGCTTATCGAGCCACAGCTCTTCGATAAACCAGCAGTAGAGAGCAATGTGGCCGGAGATACCGCCGAGCACTTTCCCCTGTGGGTCTTTGAGAGCGAGGCGGATGTCTTCGTCGCAGGGCAGATCGATCTTCCCGCCCGACTCGCTGTAGTTGTAGGCAATCAACCCCCGACAAATCTGGCGGAAGTCATCGTCCGAGCAGTCGGAGGTGATAGTGAGATTGAGTTCACCTTTCATTTCGTTTTGTCCCTCGTTTTCCGTGGGCGGCAGAAGCCAGGCCATGCCTGCGTCCCCGTCTGCCCCGTCCTCTCCAAACTCTTCTTAGTATATATCCCCAGCAGCCGTATAGCCTTCTGAGAAACCCGGGGCAAGCCCCGGGCCACCCGGCCTTCATCTGGCCTATCAAGACTCCCAGTTTAGTGTCCGCCGGAGGCTCAAGGACCAAGTGCACGTGTTCAGGCATAATTACATATCCGAGAACTCCGACCGCGTGCTCGGTCCGCATGCGACCCAGTTCGTCGAGGAATGCTCTTCTGCATTCTGGCTCGGAAAGATAGCGATGTCTCTTGTAGCAGGTAAAAGTAATGAACCGGGCGGTGCCGGTGTTCTCGATGTGGCGAAGCTTTGTCACAACGTACTGTTACTGCATCTGGCACGCCTTTCCAGTCACTTTGTTCCCCACCATAAATGGTGGGCCACCCGTCATAAATGGTGGGCCACCCGTCCGTCAGTCGGAGTCAAGTGGGACAGCTACGCGAGTCACACCGGTCGAAGCGGAGTCAGATTCCATCCCCACCAGGCAAATGAGCGAGTCCGAAGTCAAATCATACTCGCGAACAACGTCCGGCCGCACAAAGCTCGTTACCAGTTCCTCGCCCCATTCTGGACTCCAGCGCCAGACGTTAGTGCCAAAGACCGAATGTTTCTTGATGTAATACAACGACTGATCTCGGCTCAAGCGACTCCCGGCCCATGTGTTGTAAGTCTTGTCCAACGGATACGTCAATGAGTCGGTCTCCATATCGAACATCCCAATGGTGAGTTTCGGCCAGTTGTCTTCATCAAGTCCGAATATGACATCGACGAAGAGCTCTGTTCTATCCGGAGACAGCGCAAAGGAGGTCACCCCCGGAAGCAGTGCAATGGTATCTACAAGCCTATCCGGTCTACATTTGCCCACCAGGCATTGCCTTGCTGTGATCGGATCACGGATAAACAACTGCATCAAACAGACAAGCAAGGAGTCGGCTTTGTCCAAAACGTGACCGGTGATGCCCCAGCCGACTGTGTCCGGAAAACAGGATGTGACAAGCGTGTCCTCCCGTACGCTTGGAAGAGGGCCGATCGTAATGATGTGGAAGCAAGAATCCTGGCGCTGTATATACGATATTGTTTTATCACCGCACTTCATCGGTACAACGCAGGTGCCAAAAGAGTCAATTACTTGGTACGCACCGGAGGCACTCTCCCCACGCATATCGACGATCTGCATTTGAAAATGCTCGTCCCGTGACATTCCCGTCAGGACAAAACCATAGCCGTCTATACCCTGGATAGGGTCGGGACCCACGGGCGGCAGGGCATGCTTGTCCTCAGCCAGCACAAGCCAACGTGCTAAACTAATCACGAAGACCAAGGAAGCGATCTTCACAACAAACCTCCAAAGTTCCGTGGGCGGCAGACGTCCCCGTCTGCCCCTTGCTCATTTCTTCGCCAGCCACTTGTGCTCCTTGTCAATTCCAAGCAAACCCCTTCTCTCGGTCAACCAATCAACGGCACTTGAGTACGGCCAGTCCTCAGCTTTCGACACAAGACCAGCTTTGACAGGATTGTTGTGAATGTATTCCATCTTAATATTGTACTGAGTTTCAGTACAAATGATCAGATCATCGAATCTCGGCCGCCACAATTTGTAGTCATTCCTCGCCAATTCTTCGAGGCGCAACTCCTTGATTCGTCGCGAGGAGAGGCTCTTGAAACTCTGCACACATCTCGAAAGATTCTCAATCTCCGGAAATCCCAATAGCAGGTGAACGTGACTGGGCATAATCACCCAGCCGAAAACAGCAACTCGAAACACAGACAGTGTTTCCTTTAGCTGCCCTGTTACCTTCGGCGCCACATCTTCTCGGGTCAGTACCGGCTGCCAGTCATAGACAGTGGTTGTCACGAAGGCGACGGCTGGTCCGACGAGGTTCAGGCGTTTTCTAACGGGCATGGGGCATGCTCTCATATGGGGCAGACGGGGACGTCTGCCGCCCACAAATTCGCAGATATCCCCCATTGGCCCCAACTCACTCAAACAAAAAGCGGAGAGGTAGGGATTCGAACCCTAGATACTCAAAGAGTATAACGGTTTTCGAGACCGCCGCTTTCGACCACTCAGCCACCTCTCCGTATTCTCAAGGCTCTCGGCGGGTTCGAAGACGGACCCGCCCTGCAAGGGCCTTCGGTCGCTGTCCGGGGCCGGACTTTTCGAAGGGGAAAAGTTAATAAATTGACGCGGGGAAACAAGCGGTATTTGGCGGGTTTTTGGCGAGGGCCGGCGGGCCCGGGTCCGTGGGCGGCAGACGTCCTCGTCTGCCCCCTCAATCCCTGCTTGTTCGAGATAACAGCACATCCCACCCGGGACGGGTGGGCCACCGAGATTCGTGGCTGGTGTGAGAGTCAGTCACCCAGGTGCAGTTCGGAGCGGGCGAAATCCCCCTGCTCGGCCAGTTTGCGCTGGTGGTCGATCAGCTTACGGATCGCCCCGTGCCTCGGCCGCACCACCTGGAACACCAGGAACGAAAAGACCACAAACATGGCCGTCTCCTCGAACCTTCCGGTCAGCCAGAAATAGATAAACCCCCACAGGCTGATGGCAGCAATCAGCAGAAACGAGGGCCGCGAGCAGGCCATGATCCCCCGGACAAGGTCCTGCTCCATCGTCTCCATCTTGCGAACCATCGGTTCCCCGAATTTCTTGTGCCGCCACCAGAGGGCCAGCCCGGCCTGGGCGATCGAGAGCACCGCAAAGATGTAGAAAAGCGTGTTGGCGAAGGCCGGGATGCTGTTGGCCAACGGCGAATGCTCATTGATGTAGAAGCAGATAAACAGCAGACCACCGGGGAGCATCACGTTAATCAGCATCCCGAAGTAAAGCGGCTTGGCCACCATCCCGGTGACATCGAAATCTTCGTAATCTCGTAAACTCATGTTCTTTGCATCTCTCGTATGAAGCTCTCGAACCTATCGCGTCTCGGCCAGTAGACGGCCGCCCAGACGGCGCCGATCAGATAGAACCAGAGCATATTGACGAACGCCCCGGTCAGAAGAAACACCACCAGCCCGAAAACAAACACCGCTTCGACGAATGCCAGGGTGACGATGCCGGCGGTGGTGTAGAACTGAGCCGGCGACATGCCCTGATCTTTGTTCTTGCGGTAATTCTGTATCTGAAATTTCCGGACTATTCCGGCCAGTCCTCCCTGGGCCAGCGACACGATCAGGAGGATGTACATCACCATGTCGGAGGTGCCCTCTTCCGCCATTCCCTGCCGATCCAGAACCGAGGCCACCACCAGGTATATCAGCGGCGCGAGGATCAGCATGGCCAACGCGATGATTCGAAGGGTCCGGAACTGGGCTTGATCTGTATCGGCCGGTTGCATCAGTTGATTCTCTCCTTCCCCGAGCGGACCTGCTTGAAGAAATCCTTCATCAGGGCCGAGATCTCGCTCTCCATGACGCCGCCAACCACTTCGATCCGGTGGTTTAGCTTCTTTTCCGTGGGAATGTTGAAAATCGAGCCGCAGCCGCCGAACTTGGGATCGCGGGCGCCGAAAATGATCGTCTTTATTCGCGAAAGCACCGCCGCCCCGGCGCACATGGTGCACGGCTCCAGGGTCGAGAACAGGTAGCAGTTTTCCAGCCGCCAGTCACCGAATTTCTGGTAAGCAGCACTGAGGGCTACGATTTCGGCGTGCGCGGTGGCATCGTGCATCGACTCGGTCAAATTGTGTCCCCGACCGACCACCCGGTCCTCGAACACCACCACCGCCCCGACCGGGACCTCGTTTTTGGCAAACGCCTCTTCCGCCTCGCGGAAGGCCATCGCCATGAAATGCTCGTATTTGGAGGGATCCATATCTACCCTAAGGAACCGGCCCCGCCGGGCACCATCAAGTTTTTTCAGGCGGCGGCTCGGCCCCCTGGTTCACATCGCCCTCAGCCTCAGCCAGGTCGGCCGGCTGTTTCGGCGGCTGGAGCTTTTTCGAAAGCGGTGTAAACAGGAAAGCCACCAGCACCAGACCCGGCACGAAAATCGGGACATACTGCACCGGGAGGGGGACCTCACGGCTCGGCTCGGCAGGCATCGGGTCCGAGGGCTGCCCGTGCTCCACCCATCCCCCCTGGCCGTCGGGACGCCAGCAGTCCTCGCCCGAGAGGAATTGGTAGGAAGGTCCGTAGATCAACTGAACACCAAACCCCAGGACCAGGTACAGCCCCACGACGGTGATCAGTAGATAGACTGAGTTTCTCATATGCCAAGGGTAGCTTCCGCCCCAGACCTTGTCAACAAAACAGGCGATTATTTGAAAGTTGCTACGGGGGGGTTGGGGGAACTATCGTTGAGGCGAGTTTGAGATGTCGCAAGGTTCGAACCCAGGCGAAGGGATCAAAGCCATGACCAAAGACAAAGCCATACTTTCCACCGCGCCGACTTTTGTCGGCGATAAAATATACCTGCGCCCGGCCACCGCCGAGGACTATGCCAACACCTATCACTGGTTTATGCTCAGCGATCCCTGGTCGCAGACCTGCCGGCCGATCCCGATGAAGACCGCGTCGGAGGCGGCGGAATCTTTCCGCAAGCGCGAGAGCACGCCCTACGATCAGTATTACATGATCGTCCGCAAAAAGGACAACGTCCCGGTCGGCCGCATACACTTTTTCGACTTCAATACGCACAACCGTTCGGCCGAGCTGGGGTTGATAATTGACCCCGATGAGCAGGAGAACGGCTATGGTCTGGCGGCTGTGCGGCTGGTGTGCCGTCACCTCTTCAGGACCCGGGGGCTCAACAAAGTCCACGCGCAGACGGGGGCTTTCAACAAGGCGGCCCAGGCGCTCCTGAAAAAGGCCGGGTTCAAGCTGGACGGCACCCTTCGGCACCACTATTTCCTGGACGGGGAATATCACGACGGCCTGGTTTATTCGCTTCTGGCGTACGAGTTTGGGGACTAAGAGTTCAGAACCAACGGCTGATACCGGCGTATCATCTATATGAAAGCAAAGTTCAAGAACGGCTGTTTCAGCCGTTTTTTTTCGACAATATCCAGAAATCTCGAAAGGCAGGCGTAACCGGCCGGGTCCGGGAAGCGTCTTAACGGGGAATGAGCGAAACCGGAGACCGGTTCTGGGACCTGATCGAGCCAGAATACCGCGGAGCGATGATGTTCTGCCGGAAGCTGGCGGGCGATCGGGAGAAAGGCGACGACCTCTTCCAGGACGCCCTGGTGACCGCCCTGACAAGGGTATCCAGACTTCGCGACGAAAGCGCCTTCCGACCGTGGTTGTACCGGATAATAGTAAACACGTTCAGGAGCAAGACCCGACGGCCGTGGTGGAAAAGGCGCGTTGACCTCAGCGAAGAGATGGGGTTGACCCTGGTCGGAGATGACCCGGTCGAGGCGCATACAGCCCGGCGATGGCTCCAGAAAGCGATGCAGGTGCTCTCCCCGGAGGCCCAGGCCCTGGTGACGCTGTACGAACTGGAAGGCTGGTCGATCGCGGAGTTGGCAAGAATGCACCGGTTAAGTGAAGGCTCCGTAAAAGCGCGGTTGTTCCGCGCCAGAAACAAGATGAAAAAAGCGCTGTCCGAACAGGCTCTCGGAAAGAAGGAGTCGAAGGACGGCCAGGTGAAAGAAGACCCATGCGTTGTTCCGAAGCCCGGCGTAGACTGACCGGATCAAGGCGAGACGAGAAGTCTATTCTCGAAGACCGCGAGTTGCAGGCTCACCTGAGTTCCTGTCCGGCTTGTGCCCGGGAGGCCGAAGCCGCCCGGATAATGAGAGCAGTGCTGGAGGGGTCTTCGGCCGACGACACGTCTGCGATGATGCCATCGGTCGAGCAGCGACGACTGGTTGAAGACCGGCTTAGGGGTCGCCTGAGTGTGGCGGGTAGAATCAGTGACTGGCTGAACAGTCTCCGTTACTGGTGGTGGCGACGACCGGGTTACACTATCTCGTTCGGCGTCGCGGCAGCCGTACTGGCGGTGGCGACGTTCGTCCCGTTCAGCTACGACCGAACCCTTGGCTATGATGTCGCTTTCGCGGGTGTCTGCCAGGAGGTGGCGCTCGACGACGACAAAATCTGTGACATGCTGCACTCGCTGGGGCTCGGCCAGGCGGCGGTTGATCTGGAAGAATGCGATACCGTCTGCAGCCTCAACATCATATGCTTGAAATCGCGAGAAGAAGTGAGCATGGTAGTGGCGGCGTTAGAGAGCATGTGCCAGACCGAGGTAACCTCCAGTGTGATTCCACTGGTGGATCGTACCTCGGGCAGTTTACTCGATAGAGCCAACGAAAAGGTATTCCATACCGGCCAGGGAAGCTGATACCGGGTTAATTTCGGAATACCGTCCAATCAGGAAAGGTTCACTGGTAAATCCGGATGAATAGGGATGAAGTCTGCCCGAACGTAAATACATAGAAGGAGTAGAGAAACATGCTGAAGAAGTTCCACATCGCAGTCCTGTTGCTGGGAGGGCTGTTGCTGACGGCACCTCCGGGCGAGGCTGCCTCCCGTCTCGTGATCGACGCGCCGGAGTTTGATTTCGGGTACGTCCCGCAGAACTCCAAGATCTCGCACAAGTTCGCGCTTCAATCGGCCGGCGACGACAGCCTCAAAATAGTCAAGGTCATACCCGGCTGCGGTTGCACGCAAACACCGCTCGATAAGCGCGAACTGGCTCCGGGAGAGAGCACCGACCTCGAAGTGATCTTCAACACCGGTCGATATTCCAGCCGGGTGACCAAACGACCGAAGATTCAGTCCAACGACGACAAGAAAGTCGACGACGTCATCATCCACGCCACGGTGGTACGCCGCCCGGACTCCACTCAACCCGTTATCGTCAAGCCGTACAAACTCGACATATCGCAGTTCGGCGAAAAGAAGCGCAATGAGATGAAGTTCACGATTACCAACGTCTCCGAGCAGGATCTTAAAATCCGGCTCATTGACCTGGCGGAAGATATGTTTGAAGTAACCGTGGTCGAGAATATCGGCGCCGGCGAGACAGCCGAAGGTGTCCTTCGAATCCGCCCGGAAGCCGTCGATATGCCGTTCGAGAAATCGTTCACGTTCGAGTGCAGCGATGATGCTTCCTCGCGGTTCACGGTACCGGTCAAACGGGCGGTGAAAACGCCCGGGGCTTCGAAGCCGATGACCGCCAATATCAAGAAGAAACCACAGTAACGAGAAAAGGCAGGAGCATCCGCTCCTGCCTTCATTCAATCGTAAGTTCGATATCGTTATGAGGTCGGCTGACCATCCCGGTTGGCCGGCCCGTTGTCGGGCTGGGGCTGCTGGTTTTCCGGGGGCTGGCCCTGATCCTGGTTCGGCTCCGGCGGGTCCTGTTGCCCCTGCCCCTGACCCTGACTGTTCTGCTGACCCTGCTGGCGATTGTTTTTCTCAACGCCGACGCGCACACTGTTGACGATGTTGTTCAGCTTCAGAAGTTCCTGTCGGGCCCGCTGGGCGAAATCCTTGTCGTTGGAAGCATAGAGCACCGAGCGCGAGACGTTAATGACGGCCGGCTTGGTGAAGTTGTCCGTGCCTCCCAGCACCGCCTTCTCCAGCGATCCGCCCTGGGCACCCACGCCCGGGATCAGCAGCGGCATGTCACCGGCGATATCACGAAGTTCGGTAAGCTGCTCCGGGTGCGTGGCACCGACTACCAGACCGCAGTTGTTGTCCTTGTTCCAGTAGTTGATCTTCTCGGCGACAATCTTGTAAAGGGGGCGCCCCTCTACTTCGAGCAGCTGGAAGTCCCGGGAACCGGCGTTGGAGGTCAGACAGAGCACGAACGAACCCTTGTCTTTTCGCTCCAGAAACGGACGCATCGAGTCATAGCCCATGTACGGATTGATGGTGATCCAGTCGGCCCCGAAGTCATCGAACAGCGCCGTCGCATAATGCGCCGAAGAATTGCCGATATCTCCCCGTTTGCCGTCGAGAATCACCGGGATATCGTTGGGGATCCGCTCGATAATCAGTTTGAGCAAAGCGAGACCGTCGGGGCCGTGATGTTCAAAAAAGGCCATGTTCGGCTTGTAGGCACATACGAGGTCCGACGTGGCGTCGATCACCCGATGGGCGAACTCGAACATCCCTTTCAGGGTTCCGGCATAATCCGAGGGCATTTTCTTGGAATCAAGATCCAGGCCCAGGCACAGAACCGACTTGTGAGCCTGCTGTATTTTACGAAGCTTCTTATCTGCGCTCATCAATATTTCCTGACTTTGCCAACCAGCTCGCTGACGGAGCCGAGTTTCTTTTCTTTAAGATAAGCCTTGAGGTCCCGTACGATCTTCACGGGTGCATCCGGTTCGATAAACAGGGCTGTACCCACCTGTACCGCCTGTGCTCCCACCAGCATGAACTCCACGACATCACGGGCGTTGGAGATGCCACCTATACCGATTATGGGCAGACGGCAGGCCTGGTATACGGCGTCCACCAGGGCCAGGGCAATCGGCTTGATAGCCGGGCCGGTGAGACCGCCCACGTTATAGGTCAGCACCGGGCGCCAGGTGTCGACGTCGACCGAAGTTCCCACAACGGAGTTTATCACCGCCAGGGCATCGGCGCCACCCTGTTCGGCCGCCCGGGCCATAAGACCTATGTCCGTCACATTCGGCGTCAGCTTGGCGATGACCGGGCGATTAAACACTTTCTTGACCTCGGCAACCGTCCGCTCGGTCATGGCGGGGTCCTTGCCGAACAACATCCCCCCCTCGTCGACATTGGGACAGGAGATATTTAGTTCGATCATGTCCACCCGCGGGCAGTCGTTCAGGCGAGCACATATGTCAACGTACTCCTTGACCCTGGCGCCGCCGACGTTGACGATGACTTTTGTTTTCTGCTTCTCAAGAAACGGCAGCTTC
>Ga0272444_10000819_pt1 | contig 31577 bp, 30 predicted proteins | sample SSMForm13_FD_201033 | JGI IMG/M metagenome (GOLD analysis project Ga0272444, IMG submission 201033) | Marine sediment archaeal communities from Little Sippewissett salt marsh, Falmouth, MA, United States - SSM-Form-13 | ecosystem: Environmental > Aquatic > Marine > Wetlands > Sediment ...
GTGTTATCCGCCTTCTTGAGACGGTCGTTCTTCTCCTGATCGTCTTTATGCTGGAAGGAGGAATGTCCCATATCGGTCTTTCCCTCTCCGGGGCAGCCTCGGGATTCAAAGGGGGGCTCATCTGGTCGGCCGGGTTCGGAATCGTCGTGCTGTGTGCCTCGGCGGCGCTGTTTTTATTCGGGATAAACCCTGTAGCGCTGGTACACACTCCTCTTCCGAAAGGGCAGGGCGAACTTGCCCTCTTCTTTCTCGCGGGGGGGATTATTTCTCCCGTGGCGGAAGAGGTGTTTTTCAGGGGTATTGTATACGGATTCTTAAGGCGGTGGGGGATCGTAGTCGCCATAACTCTGAGCACGCTGGTATTTGTCTTGGCCCACCCCATGGGTTCCGGGCTTCCGCTGCCCCAGATAACAGGGGGAATTCTCTTCGCGGCTGCCTATGAAAAGGAGGGTAATCTGCTGGTACCCATAACCGTTCATGTCCTCGGTAATATGGCCATCTTCAGCCTCTCGCTTATACCCTGATCCGGTTTCGGTATGTTCGTATCAGAATTCAGGATGCTATTCGTCAAATATCCGATCACGAAAATTAATATACGTGTCATGGATCTTGGGGGAGTTTATAAACGGTTCAAAGATCAGTGTACTGCGGTGGTCTTTCTCCGCGAGGTGGATGATGGCCGGCTGTGAGTAATTCTTTCTGGAAAATCGAATTGTTATCTCACCGTCTATTATTTTCTCTTCCCCAGAGAAATAAATATCCATGATTTTAACTGTTTCCGGAAGTCTAAAGGCGCTTTTCCTCATCGTGTCTTTCGCTTCCGGGGTCATGTCGGCGGTTGATATCCACAGAAGACCGTTGTCCAGATCCAGATGAAGGAAATGATCGATCTGGTTACGAACCGCGTCACTTCTCAATTCACGCGCGGTCCCGGTCAGGTGTTTTTCGACCCGCTCCAGATCACTCCCGAGCATTGTCTCTTGAATCTTCGGAGTAGCGATGAAGAGCATCAGCCCGATGAGGAATACGACTACGCCGAGCTCGATCAGCGTAAACCCCTCTTCGCCCGACCGTTTTCCCGCTGGTTTTCTCTTATGATTATTCGGCATCCCAGGTTGTTATGTCCCTGTTTTTCCCCTCACCTCCCGGCTCTCCATCGGCGCCATACGATATAATGTCGTAATCTCCGTGAGTTCCGGGACACAGATAGATATATTCATTGTTCCAGGGGTCTTTCGGTATCCTGCCCTTTTCCAGATATCCACCCTCTCTCCAGTTTCCGGGAAGGCTTCCTACTTCCGGAGGTTCAACCAGCGCCATCATCCCCTGTTCGGTGGAGGGATAACTTCCATTATCCAGCCTGTATAATTTCAGAGCTGTTTCCAGGCTTTCGATCTGTATCACGGCTTTTGCCTGCCGTGCCTCATCGGGACGGCCCATTATTCTCGGCACGATAAGACCCGCGAGTATCCCGAGGATAACAATAACCACCATCAGTTCGATAAGAGTAAATCCTTTATTGTTATGATTTCTTTGCATATTGCTCGTGCCCTCACATTCAAATTTGACTGTTCACCATCTTTAATTGTTATTCTATCGTATCAACTGGTTCATCTCGAAAATAGGCAGCAGTATGGAGACGACGATAAAGGCGACCAGCAGACCCATAATCAGAATCATAACAGGTTCCAGCATGGATGTCAGTATTGTTATATCCGATTCCACCTCATTTTCAAGATTATCGGCGATCTTATAGAGCATTTTTTCCAGTGTTCCGCTCTGTTCGCCTGCGGATATCATCTGAATGACTATAGGGGGGAAGAATGCGCTCTTGGAAAGGGTTGTCGAGACGCTTTGACCCTCCTCGACATCTTTTGATGCTTCGGTGATAGCGTCCGCAATCAGCCTGTTGTTGACGACGTTTCTGACTATGGAAAGAGCCGTAAGCATCGGGACACCGTTTTGCAGGAGTGTCCCGAGGGTCCGGCTGAAGCGCGCCACGGCAATTTTATGGATTAACGGTCCGAAGAGGGGTATTCTCAGTTTAATCCGGTCGCGGATATATTGCCCTTTGATTGTCTTCGCAAACGCATATTTCAGCGCGGCGGAGATGCCGATAATGATCAGAATAATTACCAGCCAGAAGGATTTCATAAAACTGCTCACGGAGATGAGAAAGACGGTTATTCCGGGGAGTGTCTGGTGCATCTCGCTGAATATGTCTGTAATCCTCGGCACGACGAACGTTGTGAGAAAAAAAAGAACAATGGTGCCGATGAAAAACATGAGCAGGGGATAGGCGAAAGCCGCCTTTATTTTTCCGCGAAGCGCCTGCTGACTTTCATTGAAATCGGCCAGTCTTTCCAGAACGATATCAAGCGCCCCGGATGCCTCACCGGCCCGTACCATGTTAATATAGAATTGCGAAAAGATGCCGGGATACCGTGAGAGGCTCCGGGCGAGGCTGCCGCCTTCGTTTATTTCTTCTTTTACCTGTGCCAGTGTTTTCTTCAGTTGAGGGTTGTGTGTCTGGGAGATCAGTGCCTCCAATGAAGAAACCAGTGGAAGCCCCGCGCTCAGGAGGGTGGAAAGCTGGCTCGTCATAATGGAGATTTCCCGCAGGCCGACCCTCTTAAAAAGAAGAGAACCGACTGATCTGCCGGCAGGTGTTTTCGTTTTTTCTTCCGTCGATGCTTCCTTGAGGTCAAAGGGGAAAAGATTGCTTTCTCTCAGTTTCCGACGTGCGGCGGGAAGGCTCTCCGCATCGACGATACCCTTGAGGTTTTTCCCTCTGATGTCAAGGGCTTTGTATTCGTAAACAGGCATACTACACGATTAGCACATCGACCGTTTGAATTCAAGATCATAGCATTGCGCGAACGTGCCGAAAGGCGGCAGACAGACGTGCGGTAAAATGTCTGACTAGCGTGAGGATTTCCTCAGACTGAAGTTAGACAGGAAGCCCTTGTGTCTTCTGTACCAGATGTTGGGGAATATTCTGTACAGCAGTTTCGAGAAGGGGCCTATGTATTCCCTGCTCCTTTTATCAAACTGGCAGGCCTGTATCACGTGTTCCCGGATCTCGTTTTTGTCTGTCTCTTCGTGAAATATTTTGTAGGCGCAGTGGAAGAGGGGACTGTACATGTTCTTCTTGTCCAGATATCTGTGTACACTCTTTATGGTATTCGGCCCTTCGGGAGTTCCGTCTATCTTCTTCAAGGCGTTGATGCTCGTTTCTATGGGGTTGCCGTCAAATAATTCATAGAAATACTTGCCGTATCTATAATTCTTGCTGGCTTCCGACGAAACGGTGACATACATGTCACCCACGCCGGCCTGGCTGTGAAACGCCTGAAAACTTCCTCCCAGGAGCTTTGCCAGGGATCGTATTTCAACTCCGGATCTCGCAAATATGGTTCCGGGCAGAGAGCTTCCCAAGTTCAGACAATCGGCGGCTCCTTTTATGTTCGCTATGATGTTTTTCAGGGCTCCGCATGCCTCGATACCGACGACATCAAAATTATAATATGAATTCAGCTCCCTGCGGTTCAGCTTGAGAAAATTACGATTAAAAGCCGTTGTCGCGCTTTTATCTCCCGCTACGGTCACACATACCGGTCTTCCTGTCGCTATATCTACATCGAAAAATGGTCCCCCGATGCAAATAACATCAAATTTGTTTTTAAGGTCGAACAGATGGCCCTTTATCATCTGGGATGGCGTTATCAGTTCACGGGTCTTTTCATTCGACGCGAGGCCCTTTATCGGGGATACCAGGCATGTGCCGCCCTTCTTTTTCGCTATCAGGGGTTTTATATAATCCAATAATTCCCGGAGCCTGTTCATGGTGATCGAGAGTATGATGAAATCATTCTCTTCAATAACCTTTTCAAGGTCATTTGTTGCCGTGGTTGCTGATAAACGGGGGACGTGCTCCATGCCCCCCGATATCCTGGCGAGATCGTCTGTCAGGTGCTTTGGATTTAAATGGGTGCGATTGATTTCTTCGCATATCTCAGCGTCATGGTAATATATGGTGATATCTTTCCCATCGCGCCCGAATTTGTAGGCAAAAGCGGTTCCGAGTCTTCCGGGGCCGATAATTGCTATTCTTGATGGGTCTAAGTTCTTCATTCTTTCAAAACCTTATCTTTTCTGTTTTCTCTCCCGTTTTCCGGCAGTCCTGGCGAAACAGGATGTACACACTATGTTTCGCTATGATTACTACCGCTTCAAGATAGTAAGATAACAACAGTTTGTCAATACCCAAAGCAAACAGCTTTTCGCTATTGACAATATACATGCCGGGAAGTATAAATCATACCATATGCATTGGGGGGATTCCTTAATGATTACATTTAAAAACGTGAACAAATGGTTCGGAAAGTTTCATGTTCTTAACGACATCAATTTTTCTGTGGCTGCCGGGGAAGTGGTTGTCATATGCGGCCCGAGCGGATCAGGAAAGAGCACCCTTATCAGATGTATAAACAAACTGGAACCGATACAGGACGGTGAAATTGTCGTTGACAGTATCCCCATACATGACAACCGAATAAACCTCACCCATTTGAGGGCTGAAATAGGGTTTGTCTTCCAGCAGTTCAATCTTTATCCTCACATGACCGCCCTCCAGAATATAATACTCGCCCCCATCAATGTCAGAAAAATCAGGACGGAAGAAGCGGAAACGCTGGGCCTTCAACAGCTGGAAAAGGTGGGTATTCGTGAGAAGGCGCATTCGTATCCTTCTCAGTTATCCGGTGGTCAGCAGCAGCGTGTGGCCATTGCGCGTGGTCTCGCCATGCAGCCTAAAATCATGCTTTTTGATGAGCCTACATCTGCGCTTGATCCGGAGATGATAAATGAAGTGCTGGATGTCATGCGCAACCTGGCACGCGAAGGCATGACAATGATAGTCGTTACGCATGAGATGGGGTTTGCCCGGGAGGTGGCCGACAGGGTGGTCTTTATGGATGAAGGGCAGATAATCGAAGAGGCAACACCGGACGATTTCTTTTATCGTCCGCAGAATGAACGTACCAAGCTCTTTTTAAGTAAAATTTTAAAGCATTAACGGATGGGTATATCTCCGCGGCATTACGCATGAGTTTCAGGGGATATTTTGTCAACTATTTTATTGAGGGAGGTTATCCGATGCAAAAGAGAGTATGTAGGTTCGTAGTATTGGTTGTGGTGTTTATGCTTGTGCCGTGTATCTGTTTTGCGGGACCCACCTATGACAAGGTCAAGAATACGGGCATTGTCAAAGCGGGTCTGATGTATAACAGCATTCCCGCGGCGTATTTTAACGACAAAAATGAGTGGGTTGGTTTCGATGTTGATATTGCTTCGGAGGTTATAAAGCGTATCGGCCAGTCGATGGGCAGGGAACTCAAGATGGAAAAGATCAAACTGAACAACAAAACCCGCATTTCTTTTCTGACATCGGGACGTATCGATATGAGTACCGCCAATATGACCCACAAGCGCGAGCGTGATAAGACGATCGATTTTTCTATCACCTATTTCTTCGACGGCGAGAAAATTCTGGCCAAGAAGGGCAAATACAAAAGCCATAAAGATTTCGTGGGGAAACGAATCGCTTCCATGCAGGGGACGACCAGCGAGAAAAATGCCGTCAATCTCCTTAAATCGCTGGGCGACAAGAATCCAAAGGTTATCAGCTTTCAGGATGAACCCTCATGCTTCCTGGCGTTGCAGCAGGGCAAGGTCGCGGGATGGGCGACCGACAGCACAATACTTATCGGCTATGCGGCGAAAGAGCCCGGGAAATATGAACTTGTCGGCGATTTCTTCAGCGATGAACCCTACGGCATCGGACTTCCCGAGAATGACAGCGACTGGCGTGACGCCGTGAACTTTGCGATCCAGGATATGTGGAAGGACGGGACCTACATGAAGATATACAACAAGTGGTACGGCCCCGATACGCTCTATTACTTCCCGATGACTGAAACGATCGAGATGTGGCCATAACATATAATCCGTATTTTCGAGTGTCTGAAACTGCGGTCTGAGAACTTCTCGGGCCGCAGTTTTTCTGCATCACCTTTTCCGTGGAAAGAGAATGTGAGAATAATGGAGCCGTGGAAACGCCAGGTCCAGCAATTCGGGGTAGCAACAGGGATAATCCTTTTTATATACCTCTTTTTTACTCATGTTGATTTTGGATATCAATTCCACTGGGCCGTGCTCTGGGAAGTAAACCCTACCTATGGGGAAGTCTTCGGTTCCTGGCTGATACGCGGTTTGTTCCTGACGCTGGAGATCACGGTAATCAGCACCTTTGTTTCTCTGGTATTAGGGACGTTTTTCGGCATAGCCCGTCTTTCAACATTCAAGCCGCTGTACTGGTTTGCCACAATATATGTCGAATTTTTCCGCAATACACCTCTCCTGGTTCAGCTCTTTTTCTGGTATTTTGCCTTTCCCCTGGGATTGCCGGATGTCGCGCGCGAGTTTTTATATGACCACAATTACGAATTGATTGCCGCCACGGGCGGGCTGAGCATCTATACCGCTTCCTTTATTGCCGAGATAGTACGCGCGGGGATACAGGCTATACCCCGGGGGCATTTGGAAGCTGCTGCCTCGTCGGGACTGAGCCGAATTCAGGCGTTGCGTTTTGTCATTCTGCCCCAGGCCTTTCGTGTGATTATCCCCCCGCTTGGAAGTGAATTCCTGAATAACATGAAGAACTCTTCACTTGCCATGACCATAGGGGTAGCCGACCTGTGCTGGCAGGCCCAGCAGATTGAATCGTTCACATTCCGGGGATTTGAAGCTACCACCGCAGCCACGGTAATCTATCTGAGTCTTTCACTGATTATCAGCATGCTGATGAATAGCGTAAACCATCATCTGGAGGTGGGAAAAGACAAGAATTTAAGTCTGCTGGATAAAACACTCGGCCTTGCGGCGAGACCTGTTATGCTGCTGATGTTGTCTGTTACCGCGGGGTTCCGATGGATTGTCGGGGTTCTGACGCCCAAGAGAGATAGATCGCCGGAATCGGAAACCACCTATATGTCCAGGGGAGCGCAGTGGCTGGGCCGTCTGGTGAGCGTTTTTTCCATGGCGGGCAAAGGGGTATTTCTCCTGGTATTGTTCGCGTTATTAGTGGTGGTAGGGTATGGGATTTATGGTTTCAACTGGGAAATCATCGCGGATAATTTTCGTTCGCTCCTGATATGGACATTTCCTCACGGATTGGGAGGTGAAATCTTTCATGGTCTTGGAGGTCTCAGCCTCAGCATAGTCCTTGCCTTTATCGCTCTGACGGCCAGTTTCGCTATCGGGCTGGTGGCGGGCCTGGGTCGTCTGAGTAAAAGCCCCCTGATAAGCACTCCGAGCGTGCTCTATATCGAGCTTATACGCGGTAACCCGCTTATTATGGTTATTTTCTGGATCTATTTCTTTTCCCCCATCATTACCGGGATGCAGATGGATGTTTTCTGGAGCGCCACGATAGCGTTTACCATATTTTCAGGGGCGTATCTGGCTGAGATTGTGCGTGCCGGTGTAAAGGCCATTCCCCCGGGACAGATGGAGGCGGCTAAAGCCTCGGGACTGAACTATTTCAAGGCGATGCGGTATGTAATTCTCCCCCAGGCCCTCAAGATGATGATACCCGCCATCGTGGGACAGTTTATCGCTCTTTTCAAGGATACATCCCTTGCCTATATAATAGGGGTGTTCGAACTGACTACGGTCGCTCAGACTATCAATAACCGGGTCATGATTTATCCCTTTGAAATCTATACAACGATCGCCGCACTCTATTTTATTTGCTGCTACAGTATGAGCATGGTGGCTCGCAGGCTTGAAAGAAAATACACACCCGACACCCACGTTGAAATTCCGGATATGGCATAGAGGGGCGATGTATGAATGGTATCTTTGATACTGCAAGATCCCGGAAGGACAATGCAATCGTAGAAAACAGATAAGGGGATTAAAGATGGCACTCCATCCTTGATCCCCTTATCGTATTATCTTGAAATGCGTTGTTTCAGGCGAATGCCGAGGTGAGTGCTATCAGCAATCCCGCCGCAAAGATAACAACCCCCAATCCCGCGCCGCCCGCTGTGGCCAGGATAGGTGTTATCCCTAATAAAAGAAACCCAAACGCAAATCGTCCCTCTCTTGAGTCCATGATATTCTCCTTAGTTTTCGATTCTTGTAACACTTACGGCTGATATAACCAGCCTGTTTCGCGTCAGCAGATGTTTCATTACAATTCCAACAGCTTCCACCGAGTCTCCGACAGATATTGTATTGGACGGGGCGGTGAACATAATTGTCCGTATCTGGGCCGTCTCGTCCTTAATGTGAAAATGAGGTCTGTTCAGCCATCTGAACTGTATCTTTTGAACCTCTCCGGATATTCTGACAACATCTCCGATCGTCTTTTTGCTTATCTCCCCGATTTTGCAGGCACGGGCCTTGGGACCGAACTGTTCACTGGCCTGTACAAAACTCCTGCGGCTCATCCATGCCAGAGCCATAGGAATGACAAGCAGCATGATCAGGCCGGGAACGGCATACAGGAGAAATCGGGAATCTCCCGTCGAATTGTAATGCAAACCGACGGCAACCGCGCATATGGCGAATGCTGCCCAGGCTAATGCCGACATTATATCTTACCTTTCTTATTCCTCCGGAAGATCCTTTCTAAACATCAGGAAGTATGCAACCCCGATGAAGAGAAAGCCGCCGAATATATTCCCTATTGTGACGGGAATAAGATTCCAGAGCCATATGTCAGACCAGCTGAGACCTCCGTTGGTAAGGAGCATGCCGCCCTTCTTTGCTATCACTGCCGGATACCAGTCGGCGAGAAATTTTCCCGCTGGCAGGAAGTACATGTTTGCAACGCAATGCTCAAAGCCGGACGCGACAAAGGCCATGATCGGGAACCAGATACCGAAGAATTTGCCGATCACGTCGTCTGCGGTAATGGCGAGCAGTATCGCTATGTTAACCAGAAAGTTACAGCCTATTGCCTTCATGAAGCATGACCACAAGCCCGCGGCTCCAACTGCCTTGTAGCCCAGGATTTTTCCCGCTGCGATGCCGACCGCCGTCATGCCGAATGCGTTCACTGCCATTGTCCCGTCGGCCTGTCCGCTTACAAACGGACCGACTGCCATGAGATATGCATACGCAAGTGAGCCTATCAGGTTTCCTATGTAGACCCACACCCAGTTTTTGAGAACTGCACCCCATGTGATCTTCTTCATCATTGCAGCCATGGGGACGATCATGCAGTCACCAGTGAACAATTCCATGCCGGTCAGGACAATCGCTATCAAGCCGACCGGGAACACGGCGCCCCCGATGAGCTTGGCGATTCCGGGACCTAAATGCGCCCCCACACCCGTTACACATACCGTGCACAATGCGCCTCCAATGGCGATGTAGGCACCCGCCATAAAACCACGCATAAGCAGGTTGAAGACTGAAAGTTTTGCTTTGGCTACTCCCGCATTGCCGACGAGAGCAACCGTTTTTGCCGGGGTATTAAAAGACATTTTACCACTACCTCCCATTTTGAAAATTTAATAATATATTTCAGGCGTTTCGCGTAATCGGCCGATCAAACGCATATCAGTATCACCACGGGGTTATTCTGCCTGCGGGTCACTGAAATAATGATGGTCGATTAACTTACAAACGCCTCTTTAACCTCTTTTTTCCATATGCAAAGAAGCTTATCGCTATAGGACTGGCATTGAACCAGTTCCCACTCACTTTCCCCTTCTTTGTCTAAGATGCCCTTAAAGCGGTCCAGCCCTCCCGGCAGCCCGCTAATCTCACAGTATCCCTTTTTATCGCATTCGATAAATTCCGGCGGGATCATTTTTGTCAGATCGACGAGAATTGATTTGTATTTCCATCGTGCCATAGTGTCACCTCCATTTAATTGTTGGCCTCTCAGGCTGCTTCAACCTTTACAGCACAGACCTTGTATTCCGGAATCTTTCCTACAGGGTCGAGTGCGGGATTGGTAAGAAGATTTACTGCTGCCTCACTGAAATGGAAATTCATGAAAATGGTACCTTCGGGCGGAGTGTCTACTATGCTGGCTTTTACCGTAAGACTGCCGCGCCTCGATGTGACGGTTACAAGGTCACCTGCTTTGATGCCGATTTTCTCCGCATCTTTGGGGTTTATCTCTACCAGGCTCTCCGGATATCTTTCAATCAGACCTTCGCTTCTGCGTGTCATCGTCGCCGTATGGAAGTGATAGAGGACGCGACCGGTTGTAAGGATAAACGTGTACTCATCATCCGGGAGTTCCTCTGACGGCCTGTATTCTATCGCGGAAAAGAGACCCAGTCCTCTGGAAAAGGTATCCTTATGCAGGTATTTTGTCCCGGGATGTTCCGTATGCGGGCAGGGCCACTGAAGCCCCTCCTCCTCTATCCGTTCATATGTAATGCCGGCGTAGCTTGGAGCCAGCTCATTAATCTCCTTCATAATATCCTCGGCGGAAGCATAGTTCATGGGATACCCTAACTGCTTCGCCAGTTCGGAGATTATCTGCCAGTCGGCCTTTGCCGTCCCGGGTGCCTCAACGGCCTTTCTTATGCGCTGAACCCGTCTCTCAGTATTGGAGAAGGTTCCGTCCTTCTCCGCGAAGCATGCGGAAGGCAGTACGACATCGGCGAGCTGTCCTGTTTCGTTAAGAAAGATATCCTGTACAACAAGAATGTCGAGCTTTTTAAGGGCGGCTTCAACGTGAGTGATATCGGGATCGCTGACCATCGGGTTCTCGCCCATGATGTAAAGACCCTTAAGATTTCCATCATCCGCCGCATTCATGATTTCCATAATGGTCAGTCCCGGCTCCGCGGGCAGCGAGACATCCCATGCCTTTTCGAATGTGGCTCGTGCCTCGTCGCTGGCAACCTGCTGATATGCCGGAAATACGTTGGGCAGAGCACCCATGTCGCAGGCGCCCTGAACATTGTTCTGTCCCCTCAGGGGGTTGACTCCTCCGCCTTCGATGCCGATATTTCCGCAGAGCATCGCGAGGTTCGCGCAGCATTTCACGTTGTCGGTTCCATGTGTATGCTGTGTTATACCCATGGCATACAGGATGGAGGCACTGTTCGCCTCAGCGTATATGCGTGCGGCGGTCTTTAAATCATCAACCGGTATGCCCGTTATCTCTTCGACACGATCGGGCGTATATTGTGCGACGGCCTCTTTCATCGCCTCAAAACCCTCGGTGCGAGTTTCCACATATTCTTTCGCGTAGAGTTCTTCGCCGATAATTACGTTCATGAGACCGTTGAGGACGGCGACATTGGTGCCCGGATTCGGGCGCAGCCATATGTCAGCGTAGTCCACCAGGCCGATTCTCCGTGGATCGATCACAATCAATTTGGCTCCATGCCTGCGCACGGCCCTTTTTACCGATGATCCGATCACCGGGTGATTTTCGGTGGTATTTGTACCGATGGCGAGAATAGCATCGGTAAATTCGATCTCTTCTATGGAATTTGTCATTGCTCCTGATCCGAGTGTGGCAGCCAGACCGGCTACCGTGACGGAGTGTCAGAGACGGGCGCAGTGATCGACATTGTTTGTTCCAATCACCGCTCTCATGAATTTCTGAAAGAGATAGTTTTCCTCGTTAGTACAGCGCGCCGAGGAAAGTCCCGCAATACTGTCCGCACCGTTTTGCTCTTTGATAGCGGTGAATTTTTCCGCAATGTATGTGTAGGCCTCTTCCCAGCTCGCCTCTTTCAGCTCCCCGTCCCTGCGAATGAGGGGTGTTTTGAGACGATCGGGATTATCTATGAAGTTCATTCCGAATCGGCCTTTTGAGCACAGCATTCCCTGATTCGGTTTTTCATAGTCCCTGTTGCCCGTGACCTTTATAATCTTTCCATTGCTGACGTTGAGGTCCATCTGACATCCCACGCCGCAGTAGGGGCAGGTCGTGCGTACCTTTTCGATATCCCACGGACGCCCCTTGAATCGTGCCTGTTTGAATGTCAGGGCGCCGACGGGGCAGGCGTCCACACATGAGCCGCAGAACACGCATTCGGAATCGATATAATCGGTATCGAAGGCCGGACCGACCTTGGCATGAGAGCCGCGCATCGAGAAGTCGAGCACTTCATGGACCTGAATCTCGTTGCAGACCCGAATACACCGCCCGCAGAGGATGCATTTGTTGAGATCTCTCTGAATCATCGAATTGGTATCTTCGATATCATATCCGGGAGAGTCGATATCAAAGCGGGGTTTATCAATGCCCAGTTCATATACAAGGTCCTGAAGTTCGCAGTTTCCGTTCTTTTCACACTGAAGGCAGTTATGGTCTCCGGATGACCATAAAAGTTCCACCACCATTTTTCGGGCGTTTATCACCCTGTCGGAATTTGTTGTGACAACCATGCCCTGGCTCACCGGCATGCAGCATGACGCCACGAGAGATCGGGCATTCTCCACCTCCACAACGCATACCCTGCAGGCGCCAACATTGGTGGTCCCCTTGTAGTAGCAGAGAGTGGGTATGTGGATACCGTTCTCTCGTGCTGCTTCGAGAATTGTCTGTCCCGGAGATGCCTCCACTTTTTTGTCATCAATAATTAAAGAAAGTTTCTCGTCCATTTTGTACTCCTTTTTTATACCTGTAAGGCTGACAGCTTCACAATAGATCCTTTTTCTGGTTCTTTTTGAATAATTTATACCTCGGCGTCGCACCTGAGACAACGCGATGCCTCTTTTACGGCCGTTTCTATATCATAGCCGAGTTCGACTTCTTCAAAGTGTATTTTTCGTTCTTCGGCGGCCAGCTCAGGCATTACGGCCTGCGGCTGCTCCTCTGTCTCTTCATCGATTTCGAAGGGTATCTCTATGGATTCTTCTTCCGGAGCCTCCCAGGGAGGTTCGCCATTTCTGGTACGTATGTCGTTGTCGATATCTTCGGCTGCCTGATGGCCGGCTGCGATTGCTTTGACAACCGTCATCGGCCCCGTTACCGCGTCACCGCCGGCATAGAACGTATCGCTGGTGGTGCGGGATTGACTTCCTTCTGCAATATCGAAACACTCCCATTTATTGATCGAAACATTGCTTTCTTCCGACATAAACGAGAGATCGGGGGTCTGGCCGATGGCGGCGATGACGGAATCGATATCGAGGGTAAATTCGGACCCTTCAATTACTACCGGTCTCCTTCTTCCGCTGTTGTCGAAATCGCCGGCCTCCATCCTTTCGCAGGTAATGCCGCTCACCTTGCCGTTTGTCTCTATGATCTTCTTCGGAGCCACGAAATATTCGATCTTTATACCTTCATGCTCCGCCGCGATTATCTCCTCTTCGGCAGCGGGCATATCCTGGCGTGTCCTGCGATACAGGATAGTGACGTCGGCACCCAGGCGGGCCGCACATCGCGCGGCGTCGATGGCGGAATTTCCACCTCCGATAACCGCGACCCTGTTGCCGAGAGACTTTTCGCCCTTGAGCCAGCTCTCTTCGTTGATGTTAACGTCACGCAGGAACTCGACACCCCCGAAAACACCCTCTGTATCCTCTCCGTCAACTCTCATGCGCTGACTCTTGTGTGCCCCGGGCGCCAGATACGTGTAGTCGTATTCCGTATCGATGGTTTCGAATGGGATATCCCTCCCTACGCGGGTGTTGCAGCGTATTTCCACCCCCAGAGCTCGTATGTCGTCTACTTCTCCCCTGAGTATGTCTCTGGGCAGCCGGTATGAAGGAATGCCGTAACGGGTCATGCCGCCCGCTTCCGGTAATTCCTCGAAGACGGTAACCTGGTATCCGCGGAGGGCCAGATCTTTGGCGGCGGTCAGACCCGCGGGGCCGGCGCCGACTACGGCGATTTTTTCATTTCTGTCAACCGGCACGGGAATCACTGCCGGGCGGCTGGCGTTGTCGGTAATAAATCTCTTGATGAATTTGATGGCAAGCGTTTCATCCAGAGTGCCTCGTCTGCACTTGAACTGGCACTGGTGATCGCAGACCCTTCCGCAGATAGCGGGGAAGGGGTTTGTCCTCATCATTACCCGGTAGGCATCGTCAAATCTCTTCGCGCGGACGAGAGCCATGTATTGCGGTACATCCATTCCGATCGGACAGGCGTTTTGACAGGGAGATTTAAAGAGGGCCGAACAGACACCGGCCGAACAGTGCTTGTCTCGTATATGTTCCTCATATTCTTTTCTGAAATATCGTATTGTGCTGAGAACAGGATTAGGGGCGGTCTGGCCGAGGCCACACAGGGCCGAGTCTTTGATTATCTCGGCCATTTCTTCGAGGGTTTCGATATCCCCCTCACGGCCTCTCCCTTCACAGATATTGGTAAGAATCTCCAGCATTCGTTTTGTCCCTTCGCGGCATGGCGTACACTTGCCGCAGGATTCATCCTGGCAGAAATCCATGAAGAAGCGTGCCATGTCGACTGGGCACATGTCTTCGTTCATTACTATAAGGCCGCCGGACCCCATAATGGCTCCGAGCTTGGCGACACTTTCATAATCGACAGGCGCGTTGAGATGCTGGATCGGGATCATGCCTCCGGAGGGGCCGCCAAGCTGAGCCGCTTTGAATTTTTTCCCCTTCGGTATGCCGCCGCCTATGTCGTATACGATGGTTCCGAGGGGTGTCCCCATGGGAACCTCGACAAGCCCCACGTTATTGACGTCACCCGTAAGGGCGAAAACCTTGGTTCCCTTGCTTGTTTCATTTCCAACGCTTGCAAACCATTCGCTTCCCTTTGCTATTATCTGGCCGATGCTGGCCAGTGTTTCCACGTTGTTCAAAACGCTTGGTTTCTGCCAGAGACCCGATACGGCGGGGAAGGGGGGTCTTGGTCGCGGCATTCCCCTGTTGCCCTCTATCGATGTCATGAGGGCTGTCTCCTCTCCGCACACGAAGGCGCCGGCGCCCTGATAGACTTCAAGGTCAAAATCGAACCCGGTATCCAGTATGTTTTCGCCCAGAAGACCGTATTCCGTAGCCTGTTTTATGGCTATGTCGAGCCTGCGGAGGGCCAGCGGATATTCGGCCCGGCAATAGATGTAGCCCTTGTGGGATCCGATCGCTTTCGCGGCGATTATCATGCCTTCAAGGACTGCGTGAGGATCGGCCTCAAGCACGCTTCTGTCCATGAATGCGCCCGGGTCGCCTTCATCCGCGTTACAGAGGACATATTTAACGTCATTCTTGGACTGGGAGGCAAATTTCCATTTCAGACCGGTCGGAAATCCGGCCCCGCCTCGACCGCGGATACCGGAGTCAAGGACTTCCTGGATAATCTCTTCCGAAGTCATTTCGGTAAGCGCCTTTGCCATGCCGGCGTACCCATCCCGTGCGATATATTCGTCTATTACTTCCGGGTCGATCAGGCCCTTGTTTCTCAGCACCCGGAGTTCCTGGTGCGCAAAGAAGGGTATCTCGCTCACCTCGGGAATTATTTCCTCCGTGGACGGTTCCCTGTACAGAAGCCGCTCCAGGGGCCGTCCCTTCAGGAAATGTTCTTCAACCAGTTCGGGCACATCCTCCGGCTGTACAGTCATGTAGATGATGCCCTCCGGGTATACTACGATAATGGGTCCCATTGCGCAGAACCCGTTACATCCCGTTTCAATTATTTTTATTTCATCGGCAAGACCCTGTTTGTCTATCTCCGTCACAAGGGCTTGCTTAACCTTCAGGCTGCCTGAGGCGCGGCATGCTGTGCCTCCGCAGATCAATATGTGAGACCGAAAAACTTTCATCGGGTATGTATCCTCCTTAAATATTGATTAATATGTGTTCGCTGGCTCTATCCTTTCGTCCTGGCGAGGACAAAGGGTTTCTGGATCTCACCCTCGAGAATGTGTTTTTTGAAGACTTGCCTCATTTTATTCGCGTTCATATACTCGTAGATAATGGGATCCTGATCCAGGATTTCGACCGTTACCTCGGGCTCTCTGCTGCACAGGCCCATACATCCCGATGTGGTCACGACAACATCGGTTACGCCCGACTCTTCAATTTCGTTCATGAGAGAATTCATAACCTCTCTTGCCCCGGCGGCTATACCGCAGGTTCCCATATGCACGGTTACTTTGACCCTTCGGTCTCCTGCCCTCAGGGCGTTTTCGCCCTGTACCCGCTCTTTGATTTTCTTCAGGTCCTCAATTTTTAGTTTCGCCATCTTTTGTTCCTCATATTATGTCAGCTGTATTGTTGGAGAATGTCCTTAAGCTTGTCGGGTTTGACCCTGCCGTGAACATCCTCATCCACCACGACGACCGGTCCCAGTCCGCACGCACCGAGGCATCTGACGGTCTCGTACGTAAACATACGATCCGGAGTTGTCTCACCCTCTTTTATGCCGAACACTTTTTCCATGTTTTCAGCAATCTTTTTGCCACCCCTGACGTAGCAGGCGGTACCCAGGCATACCCTTACGGTATGTTTGCCGCGTGGCTGCATGGTAAAAAACGAATAAAAGGTGACAACACCATAGACATGGCTGAATGGGATGCCGAGTTCCCTCCCGATCCGCTTCTGCACCGGAACGGGGAGGAATCCAAGGAGTTCCTGCGCCCTTTCCAGCACAGGGATTAACCCTCCGGGCTGGCCCCTGTGTCTTTCAATGATTCCATCCAGTTCCTTGATTTGTTCCGACGTGAATTCCTCCAGAAGTTCATTGTACTCAAAATCCATTTAATCCTCCTTCATGGACGGTCCGAATAGAGAGATGTCGATTAATTTCCGGCTCCGATCTCTTTCAGCCCGTCTCGTATATTCTCTTGTATAAACCGAAGAACCTTCGGGTGATAAATTGAGACATCCTCAAGTTCCTGTTTTATCACCCGTGTGTCGAGAGTGTAGCGTTTCCCGACATTCATATGGGTGTATACAAAATCCACGTTCGGATTTCCGGCGATCATGGTTGCCATAGTTCCCGGTATATCACCCAGAGGTTGACGGTCGATGTGACTATATTTAAAATCCGCTGTTACCCTGGTCCCTTTCCCCTTTTTCGACTCTATCTTGAACGTTCCGCCAGCTCGTTTAGCGGCGTGTGACAGCATCGGCAGTCCCAGTCCGACTCTTCGGGCCTTTTTGGAAGTATAAAAGGGATCCAGCGCCTTTTTAATTATATCCGGCTCCATGCCCTCGCCATTATCGGCGATTTCAATACGCAGGGTGTCTTCCTCCCTGTCTTCGGTGATGCTGACCGTGACAAGACGCGCGCCCGCCCTCGTGGAATTTTCGACAATATCAAGAATATTCATAGAGAGTTCCAGCATGAATTACTCCTTGACGAACCGGCCTTCACGTTTTTCAAACGCCATCTTCAGTTCTGAAATTGACGGCTCCTCCATGACAATGTTTGTGCAGGCCTTTCCGATGTCGCGTATAAAGTGGGCATCGGAGGATTGAATAAATGTATGGTCACGCAAATCCGGATATTTCTCACGCGCCGCCTTCAATCCTGTGCCGGGGGATATTTCAAGGGCGTCAAAACTGATGTCACGAGGGATAAATCCCAGCTGGCCCAGGACACTGAAACTCTCCCGGTCAATATGGGCGGCGATGGCTATTCCGTCGAGGCGGTGGACAGCCTCTACTATCTCGTGAAGCGCAAGCCGGGTTGAACCTATTAAGAGCCTGTCATTGAATCCTTCCACCTCATCCAGCTCGTTTACGATTGCCTGACACCCGAATATTTCTTCCCTGTTGGTGCCGGAAAGGGATTCATATACGACATTCTGAATCTGTAACAGAGTGTCTATATTTTTAAAGAACGCGGTAACGTGAACATCTTCTCTGCTTGTTATTTCCATCCCGGGAAGGACATGAACCTTCTTCCCCCTGGAGGCTTTGATTACATATCGTGCGTTTTCGGATGCATTATGATCACATATCCCGATAACATCGATCCCTCGTTCGAGCGATTTTTCAACCAGCGCAGTAGGGTACATGTCCAGATCAGCGCAAGGAGAAAGACAGGTATGGATATGAAGGTCACACCTAAACTCCTTTAACATACATATACACCTGTGACCGGATGTGCCGTGAACCCCGTGCCTTCCGTGTTTTTCCCTTTCGGGATGCCGGGGATGCGTACGGTCCGTTACGTCTTTATCAAGTTATAGATCCTGCCGACCACTTCAAATCCGGAGAGGGTGGTTACCAGAAGAGGTATCCCCTCCCGGGAGGCATTTTCAAGCGTATCCCGTTCAGGTTCCTTCCCGAGGACAAGGATAATGCCGGCATGCTCTTTAAGGGCGCTTACCGCTATTATATTCGGATGTGACTGGCAGGTAATCCATACGTCATTCTTTTTGCTGTTCGCCATAACGTCACTTAGAAGATCGCCCACGTACCCGCCTGACACTTCCCTGTTCAGACCGTCCTCTCCGCCGCGTACTTCAAGACCCAGTTTTTCGGATAATATAGCCAGGTTCATCTTCATATCACCTGTTGATTACTATCTTGAGAAAGGTTCCCTCGTTTAACGTGGATACTATCTCAAAATTGTCGGAACAATTCCGTATATTAAAAAGCCCCATCCCGGCTCCAAATCCCATCTCTCGTATGTGATCATCGGCAGTGGAATATCCCTGTTCCATGGCCTGCTCGATATCGGTTATGCCGGGTCCGCTGTCCGTTATGTTGATCAATATGCTGTCATCTGTAACATGTATGGCGATAGTTCCATGATGCGCATACGATATTATGTTTACCTCCGATTCATAGGTGGCGATGACGGTTCTTCTTACAATCTCGCTCGGTATGCCGTAATCCTTCAGCAGTCTCTTTATTTCGACGGAGACCTTGCCGGCATCATCAAAATTTCCTCCTTCAACGGGAAAAGAAAATTCATAGTTCTGATTCATAACGGGACAACGCTTTCGTTCCCTTCTATCTTTTCGACACAACCGACTATCCCTTTCGCATACAACCTTCCGGATGTTTCAAAGAGGATATACTTTGTTGAAAGCACGGGTATTTTCAGTTCTTCGGCGAGAGAGATTGTTTCGCGGGGAGGAGTCTTTCCCCTGACAATGAGAATCGCAGAATTATCCACAATACTCGCGATCCGTACAATTTGCGGATTCGTAAGTCCTGTGATCATTATGCTTCCCGGCTTTGCAAATGCCAGGACATCGCTCATGAGGTCTGCGCTGAAGGCGGTCGCCACTTCGACGTCGAGATATTCCTCTCCAGCTAAAACCCTGGCATCCAGCAGGTCCACTATTTCGCGGAGAATCATTTTTTTTGTGGCCTTTCATGTAAAGGAACGGAATCCGGTTTCGTAATCGTTCATCTACCGTGCTTCTGCTTGCTATGAGTTAAAAAGATATAAGTACGTGTGGGAAACGGCTCATGTATGACTGTCTCTTTATGAGTACCGATGTTACCTGTATCTTTTTACACTCAGGTTTCTTCCTTCTCCGAGCTCACTTTCAATTCTCTTCTGGTCGACAAAGAATAATAAGCTCTCCAGTTCACAGGCCATATCGACATCGAACACAAAAACATCGCTCTTCGTCTGTAAAGCAACGGGCGCAAAATTCAAGATCCCTTTAATGCCGGCGTCCATGAGTGTATCTGCCACGGCTTGAGCCACATCGGGAAACGTCGCAATTATTGCCACCTCAATATTTTCTGTTGTAATAACGGTAGCCAGATCTTCTATGCTGTAAATTGTCGCCCCGTAAAAATCCTTGCCTATTTTACTATTATCGACATCGAAGGCGCAAGTTATCTTAAGGTTAAATTTGGAGAATCCTTCAAATCCCAGCAGGGCGCTGCCCAGGCTCCCCACTCCGACCAGGGCTACGTTCCACTTTTTGTCCATCCCCAAAATAGATTCTAATTCGCTTATCAACGTATCAATCGTATATCCCACTCCACGCTTACCAAATTTACCAAAATAGGAGAGATCCCTTCTGAATTGTTCGGGAGAGACATTCGAAAAATTTGATATTTCATTCGATGAGACAATCTCGACACTGTTTTCCCTGAGTTTTCGTAAGTTCCTGAGGTAGAGGCTCAGCCTTCTGATTGTCTCTGCCGAAAAGCATTTCTTCTTCGTACAGATTAGGTGTCGCGATAGATTTTTCACTTTGTTTATCCTCGCACAAGCTACTATCAAGCGAATAAGTTCCTGTCAAGCAAAAATTTTCAATGGGGATATAAGAATATAAAGCACAGTATTTCCGGTACGCTAGAACTGAAATAGCGTCCCCGGCCTTTTTTTCTTGACAATTGAAATAGTATCGTTTAAAAAAGACTGACCGATGGTCATATTCTGACTTATGGTTATGTTCCTGTTCCGTCAGCCGGCGGTAGCGATAAGGGAAACAAAATCAAACAGACGGGAGTAGAAAGTTGGCGCTTGTAGAACGAAGAAAGAGAGAGAGGGAGCAGAGAAAAAAACTTATCCTTAAAGCTGCCAGAAAATTATTTTTTAAGCGCGGGTATAATCCGGTTACTGTTTCGGATATCGCGAAACGAGTTGAGTTGAGTAAAGGAACAATTTACCTCTATTTCAGCAGCAAAGAGGAGATATGCGCCCAGATCTTGCTGGATGATATTGAAAAATTCCACAACGAGGTGCTGCCAATATTCGAAGGCGGAGCCAGCGCGTCGGAGATATTTACCGGGTTTGCTCACATGTATGTGGACTTTTTTCTGAAAGACAGGGAACTGTTCAGGATCCTGATGAATTTCATGCTCCATGCCAACAATCTGAATCTGCCCGACCATACGAACAAACGAATTATCATGGAAACAAACAGGGCAATCTCTGTTACCGAGAACATATTCCAGTACGGCATTGATCAGGGAGAGTTTTTTCTTGGAGAAGAAAACATACGGACTATGAGGAACGCTTTCTGGGGTATGCTCAACGGGATAATCGCGCTCCACCTCTTTATGGGGAGAGAGTCAACCCGTGAAGCCAGGATACGTTCAAATGTTAACAAATGTTTGAGTATTTTTATAGAGGGGCTTAAAAAAAATGGATGAGAAGGGAGCAGTGTCATGGGAAATACATTGGTTAACACGAGAGACCAGAGGTTTGTCCTGTTTGAACAGCTAGGCATCGACGATCTTTTTGCTGCCGGTAAATATGAAGATTACTCGCAGGAATTGGTCGAAATGGTGCTGACCGAGGCGGAAAAGATGGCTGTGGATGTCGTTCTTCCAACCTACGACATCGGTGACCGCGAAGGAGCTGTTTTTGAGGACGGGGAAGTCAGGGTTCCTGATTGTATGCACGACGCCCTCAAGAAGTTCAACGAAGGGGGCTGGGGGTGTGCCCCTGCGGATCCTGAAGTGGGCGGGCAGAACCTCCCGCTCTGTGTATGGAGTGCCTGTACCGAGGTGCTCGACTCGGCTAATTTCGCATTTATGATGTATCCCGGGTTGACAATGGGGGCGGCCCATCTGATCTGGTTGTACGGTACTGAGGAACAGAAAAATACATACATGTACAAGATGTTTGCCGGTGAGTGGGGAGGAACCATGTGCCTGACAGAACCGGGAGCGGGAAGTGACGTGGGAGCCACCAGAACGGTTGCCAGGAGACTTCCCGATGGCACCTTCAGCATTGAGGGTACGAAGTCATTTATCTCTTCCGGTGACAATAATCTTTATTCCAACATTGTCCATATGGTTCTTGCGAGAATTGAAGGAGATCCTCCGGGAACAGGCGGACTTTCCATCTTCATCATTCCCAAATTCAAGGTGAACGGGGACGGAAGCGTGGGTGAATCCAATGATGTTATCACAGGCGGTATTGAACACAAGATGGGTATAAAGGCATCGGCCACCGCCACTCTGAACTTCGGCGAAAATGAGAAATGTGTCGGCTATCTTCTGGGCGATGAGCGTTCCGGTATGAAAATCATGTTTGATATGATGAATGAAGCCAGGCTTGAGGTTGGAATGCAGGGTCTCGGACATGCTTCCGCGGCCCTGGAACATGCTGTTCAGTATTCTAAAGAGAGAGTTCAGAGCAGGCATATTATGGAAATGACGATTCCTGATGCGAAGGCAATACCGATCATCCAGCACCCCGATGTCAGGCGATCTCTCCTCTGGATGAAATCACATGTGGAGGGTATGAGAGCTCTGAACTATTTTATTGCGTATTGCATTGACCGGGTTGAAGTTTCAACCGATGAGACCAAGAAAAAACGATGGAACGGCTTTGTTGAGCTCCTGACACCCATTTCCAAGGCCTACTGCTCCGATAAGTCCTGTGAGATCTGTTCTCTCGGTATCGATGTGTATGGGGGATATGGTTACATCCAGGAATATCCGATGGAACAGTATCTGCGAGACGCCAAGATTTCCACGCTCTATGAAGGAACAAACTATATTCAGGCGCTCGATTTTGTCGGAAGAAAGATGGGTCAGAACAAAGGCATGAACCTTCTGAATCTGTTCGGAATGGTTGACGCCGACATTAAGAAGGCCAAAGAGGTCGATGATTTGAAAGAGTATGCAACGCATCTTGAGGATGCCTACAATGCCGCTGTCGGGATAGCGATGCAGTTTGCCGAGTGGGGCGAGAATTCGAATGTGTTGCTTCCTGTCATGAACGCACGACCATATCTTATGGTTATGGGGGATCTTTTTGTCGGATGGGCGCTCCTCAATGGCGCGGTAATCGCTTCCGGTAAACTGGACGAGATGTACGCAAAGGCCGACGCGGAAGGTTCGCTGGCGAAGCAAAGGGCTCTCGCGCGAAAAGACCCGGAAGCGGCGTTCTATCAGGGCAAGATTGCATCGGCGAAATATTTTGCGTGCAACGTGTTACCGACGATAGCGGGCAGGTGTAAATGCATTATGCTTGCCGACAAGACACCGATAGAGATGCTGGAGGATTCTTTTGCGGTTTAAAAGAGAATAACCATGAATCAACATGCTTTTTATGCCTAACAAAGGAGGGGTAACATGTCATATCAAATCAAGAAAGCCGCCGTTATAGGGGCAGGAGTCATGGGCGCTACCATAGCGGCTCACCTTGCAAATGCGGGGATTGAGAGTGTGATGCTTGATATAGTGCCTCCTTTTGATCCGAGCGAGAAGGATCTGGAGAAGGGACTGACAAAGGAGAGCAAAGCATGGAGAGACAGTTTTGCTGCAAATGGATTGAACGGCGCGATAAAATCGAAACCGGCGAGCTTTTATTCCAAAAAGTTCGCGTCGATGATCACCATCGGAAATCTTGAGGACGACATTGATCTCTTGAAAGATGTTGATTTCCTTATCGAAGTGGTTGTCGAGAACCTGAAAATCAAGCATGATCTTTTCGCGAAAGTGTTGAGCGTCACAAAACCGGACTGTATCGTTGCCACCAACACCTCCGGTATTCCAATTAAAGAAATTTCCTCAGATATGAGCGCAAAGGACAAAGAGCGTTTTCTTGGGGTGCACTTCTTTAATCCGCCCCGGTACATGAAGCTCGTCGAGGTGATACCCGGCGAGACGACAAAAAAGGAAATCGTTGGTTACATAACGGATTTTCTCGAAAATGTTGTCGGAAAAGGCGTTGTTATCTGTAAAGACGTTCCCAATTTTATAGCAAACCGTATCGGTGTTTTTGACATTTCAAATGCCGTTAAAACCATGCTTAACAAGGGGCTTACCATACCGGAACTGGATGCCATTATTGCCAAGGTTCTCGGCAGGCCCGGCTCGGCCATCTGTGGAACGATCGACCTGGTCGGCATAGATACGGGGTATCATGTCATGAAGAATCTCGTCGAGGCGGTTCCGGACGATGAAATGATAGATACCTTTAAGCCGCCCGAGTTTATGGACAAGATGGTGGAGAAGAAGTGGCTCGGGAATAAAACCAAACAGGGTTTCTACAAGAAAACAAAGGACGAAAAGGGCAAAAGGGTCAAACTTGCGCTCGACTATACGACGATGGAGTACGTTCCCTTCAAGAAACCCAAATACGAATCGGTCAAGGAGGCAGGCAAGACGGAGGGCGGTTTTGATGACAAACTCAAGGCGCTCTTCTATTCCGAAAAGGATATTGCCGGCGAAGTTGTGCGGGAATATCTCTGTAAGAATTTCATATATTCGGCTAACCGTATTCCCGAAATATGCGATACCGTTTACCAGGTCGACAATACCATGAAGTGGGGGTACAACCATCAGAAAGGTCCCTTTGAGACGTGGGATGCCGTCGGCGTGAAGGAATCGATAGAGGTGATGAAAAAGCTGAAGCTGAAGGTTCCGAAGAAGATCACCGAAATGTTGAAGAAGGGCTGTGAGACGTTCTACACAAAAAAGGAAGACGGCAAATATTACTACGATTTCGACAAGAAGACCTATGTGAAAATGGAAGATAATCCCAAGATTATCATCCTGCCGGATGTTAAAGAGCAAAAGAAAGTAATCAAAGAAAATGCCGGAGCTTCCCTTGTGGATATAGGTGATGGTGTTGCGTGCCTTGAGTTTCATACCAGAATGAACGCGATCGACGGGGATATCATCGGCATGATGTACGAGAGTTGTGATATCGTGGAAAAGGATTTCGCGGGTATGGTGGTCGCGAACCACGGCGCGAACTTCTCGGTAGGTGCCAATATATTTCAGGTGCTCATGGCTGTCCAGCAGGGTGAGTGGGATATCCTTGATCAACTGATTTATGAACTTCAATATGCCAACATGAGAATGAAATACCTGGAGAAACCGGTCGTGACCGCTCCGGCAGGCATGGCTTTGGGCGGAGGGTGCGAGATATCCATCCACGGTCAACGATGCCAGCCGGCGGGCGAGACATATATGGGACTTGTTGAAGTGGGTGTCGGCGTCATCCCCGCTGGTGGCGGATGCAAGGAACTCATGGTGCGCTGTACGGAAGGTCTCCCGGAAGGAACGGGTGAGGTCCTGAACATGCAGCCTATCTATGAGAAAGTTCTCATGAATATCGGGCAGGCCAAGGTGGCTACCAGTGCGGTGGAAGCGATGGAACTGGGGTACATCAGAAAGACGGAAAATGTAAGCCTGAACCGTGATCACCAGATCTGGGATGCCAAGAAACTTGTTCTTGCAATGGCAAAAACTCACAAGAAAAAAACGCCCGACATGATCCCGGTTATGGGCGAAAGCCTGATGGGTATAGCTCATGCCGTTCTGTACAATATGAAACATGGAAATTACATGTCCGATTATGACGAGCATGTCACGATGAAACTTGCATGGGTACTTTCCGGAGGTCAATGTATGGAAGGCACCTTCGTTACGGAAGATGCGATACTTGATCGAGAGAGGGAAGCGTTCCTCAGCTTGTCTGGCGAGAAGAAGACGCAGGATCGTATCATGTATATGCTGAAGAAGGGTAAACCGCTTCGCAACTAATTAACATGTTCAGCCTTTCAAGGCTCGAGATCGGGGAGCCTTAAGGCATCAGACGATAAGGAGGATTATCATGCATGAAGCTGTCATTGTTGAAACGGTAAGAAGCCCGGGAGGACGTTATAATAAAGGGGGTCTTGCCCAGACCCGGGCGGATGAAATAGCTATTCAGGTCGTAAAGGGATTGATGGAAAAGGTGCCGCAGGTCAAGCATGAAGAGGTCGATGATATCATCTGCGGATGTTCGTTCCCGGAGGCCGAGCAGGGCATGAATCTCGGCAGGGTTATAGCGCTCGGCGCCGGATTTCCCGTAACCACTTCGGGTATGACCATAAATCGATTCTGTTCCTCGGGGTTGCAGGCGATCGCCGATGCGACGGCCAAGATCAGAGCGGGGTGGTCTGATATAATTATCGCCGGCGGGTGCGAAACCATGTCGCATATTCCCATGGGGGGATGGATATTCCGGCCTCATCCGGATTGGGGGGATCTCCCGATGACATATGTGTCAATGGGGGTTACGGCAGAGAATGTCGCTGCTGATTACGGGATCAGCCGTGAAGATCAGGATAAAATGGGCATGGAAAGTAACCGAAGAGCGTATGAAGCGATCCAAAAGGGTTACTGGAAGGAACAAATCATACCTATTGATGCCTGGAAGTATGAAAAGGACAAGAATGACCAGTGGATCAAGACAAAGAAATTATTTGACATGGATGATGGTGTGAGGTGGCCGGTTTCACTGGAAGATATGGCAAAATTACCCACCCCCTTCAGGCAGGGAGGCTCTGTTACGGCCGGTAATTCTTCTCAGATGACCGATGGTGCGGCGTTTACCATGGTCATGTCGGCGGAGAAAGCGGACGAACTCGGGCTGCAACCTGTTGCAAAACTAACCCATTATGCCGTAGAGGGAAACAATCCGGAAGAAATGGGTGTCGGTCCCCTTTATGCCATTCCGAAGGTTCTCAAGCTTGCCGGCCTCAAGATGAAAGATATAGACCTTTTTGAAATAAATGAGGCTTTCGCGTCTCAGGCTACCTATTGCTGCAGGGAGCTTGGTATAGAAAAACGGTATTGGAAGGGCGAAGTCAACCCGAACGGGGGTGCTATTGCCATAGGTCATCCCCTGGGGTGCACCGGAGCGAAGCTGTCGTGTCAGTTGCTTCATGAGATGAAGAGACGAAAAGTGAAGAGAGGAATTGTCTCCATGTGTATCGGCGGCGGTATGGGAGCTGCCGGAATATATGAAATGATGTAAATATAAAGATAGAATTCGGTCTGGAGAAGCCATGGCCCTTGTGGCCATGGCTCTCTTGTTTTATAATACCGCCGGTACGTCGGGCTGGAGTGCCTGGAAGGGTGTAACGCGACACGATATCGGGGATTCGGGTGAAAGACGCGAAAATTCGAGGGGAGTAGCAGCTATGAAAATTGGTGCGGTCCAGTTTGAACCCATATTTGGTGAAGTAGACAGAAATCTGGAACTGGCCGGGAGCCTGATCAGGCAATCTGATGCGCACCTTCTTGTTCTTCCGGAGCTGTTCAATACAGGGTATCTGTTCACATCGAAGGAAGAAGTGATCTCACTCTCCGAAGAGATACCGTATGGCAAGACAACGCAAATGTTATGTAATGCGGCGAAGGAAAAGGGAATTTTCATTGCGGGTGGTATCGCTGAGAAGGATGGGGGGCGAATATTCAACTCATCTGTCCTTGTCTCCCCCGACGGGTATGTCGGAAGATATAGAAAGATCCATCTCTTCTTTGAAGAAACGCTCTGGTTTGATCGCGGTGATGAAGGATTCGGTGTATACGATATTGAGACGTGCAAAGTGGGAATAATGATATGCTTCGATTGGTTTTTCCCGGAGTCGATGCGCTCCCTGTCCCTCATGGGTGCCGATATAATCTGTCATCCCGCGAACCTGGTGATGCCCTTCTGCCAGGATGCAATGAAGACGAGATGCCTGGAGAATCATGTCTTTGCGATAACGGCGAACAGAACCGGAACCGAAGACAGGGGAGGAAGTCCACTCTCTTTTACCGGTAAAAGCCAGATAACCGGGCCCGATGGCGGAATTTTATGCCGTGCCGGAAAAGATTCACGAGAAGTCACAACAACGGAGATAGACGTTATGACGGCTCGCGATAAGAGATTAAACATATACAACGATCTGTTTTCCGACAGGAAACCTGAATTTTACGGAGAGCTGACCGCAGGGAACGAGGAGCAGTAGGGGGGAGCGTATATTTTGTTTCCCCTGAGCGGACATTCCGCCTGTTTTGTTTCTCATACGATTGATATATTCCGATGGTTTTTTCTTGACATAGCAGCGCTTTGTTCTTACAAATCAAAAATAGTTAACGAGGGAGGGTATTTATAAAACAGGGGGAAAACACTTTTTTATGGGGAGGTGCTTATGAAAAAGGACAGATTTAAAACAATGTTGGTTGTTTTTTTTGTTCTGCTGTTTGCCGGTTGTGTGGGGCAGCAGGTAAAACCGGATATGCCACCCTTTACACCTGTTGCGCTGGAGGAAGAAAACGCTGCCTTGAAGGTGAGTAATTTTCTCGTCATTATGGACACTTCAGGGTCAATGAATGAACTCTACAGGGATATCAGCAAGTTTGACCTGGAGAAAGAAGTGATAACCCGTATGAATCAGACAATAGCGGGTATCGATGTGCAGGGAGCGCTGAGAGCGTTCGGACAGGGGCAGGATACCACCCTGCTGTATGGACTTACAAAATATAGCGCTTCGGGGTTCGAAGCGGGGCTTGATAAAGCAACGCATGCTGACGGCAACACGCCGCTTTATGCCGCTGTCAATGCTGCGGAAAATGATCTTCAGCCGGCATCCGGCAACATTGCTTTAATCGTCTTCAGTGATGCAAAGAAGGTCGATAAAGCTACCGCGCTGGCTTCGGCACACAAGATAAAGAAAACCTTCGGAGACAGAATCTGTATTTACACCGTGCTGATTGGGAACGACAAAGACGGTATCAAGCTGATGAACGCGATTTCTGAAACAGGTGAATGTGGTTTCGCGACGAATGCGGACGACATTCTCGATGCTCAGGAGATGGCCGATTTTTGCAGGGCCGTGTTCTTTGGTGTTCCGGCGGCACGCTGGGTCTTAGTCGGTGTAGAGTTTGAATTCGGCAGTTCTTCTCTCACGGCTGATTCCTATTCTTCTCTTGACGAGTCAGTAACAATTCTAAAGGATAATCCTTCTGTGAATGTTCGTTTTGACGGACATACGGATAATGTCGGGAGTCAATCCTACAACCAGAAACTTTCCGAGGACCGTGCAAAGGCCGTTATGAGTTACTTTATCGAGAAGGGTATCAGCGCCGATCGTCTTTCTTCGGCCGGTTATGGGTACTCAAAACCGATTGCCAGTAACGAAACATCTGCCGGCAGGAGCAAGAATCGACGAGTCGAGTTAACTGTTATTGAGTAAACCGACTTCAAACAGGCACAAAAGGGCAGGGTGCGGGAAATGCACTCTGCCCTTTTTTTATGGGTCGTTCGGGAAGATACTTCTTTTCGCCACGATTCGGGAAGAATACAACGTGCCGTCTATGGAGAGGTTACAATCCTGGAGAAATCGGCGATCCGGTGGAAAAGCAAAGATATTTCTTCAAGAAGTGAAAGCCTGTTGGATCGTACCTTTTCGTTCTCTGCCATAACCATCACTTCATCAAAAAAAATGTCTACAGGCTCCCGGAGATTTGACATTTCGTACAGCGCGTCGCTGTATCTGGCTTCATCTATATATCCGTCCGCGATCTCTTTTATGTCGATGAGTTTGCCATAGAGATTTTCTTCGGCATTCGATTCAAAGAGTGACGGATCGATTGAACCGCCTTTGAAATCCTTGAGGATATTAACAACGCGTTTGAAGGCAACCGCCAGCTTGTCGAAATCCGGATGGTTCTTGAATTCCTCCATAGCTTCAATCTTCTTCAGGGACTGAACGATATCGGATACACCCTCTGAAAGGACGGCATCGACAACATCGTATGGATGTCCCTGGGATATCAGTTGATTCTCGAATCTTCCCTTCAGGAAATTCATCACATCCGATCGTGTCTCTTCCGGCGTCCTCTTCAGCTTTTCGCCAAGGATCGAAATGCTTTTATCCGCCAGCGTGTCAAGTTCAAGGCGATAGTTCTTGTCTATAATTATATTGATAATGCCGAGAGCCTGCCGTCGCAAGGCGTACGGATCGGAGGTTCCGGTCGGTATCAGGCCTACGCCGAAGCAGCCCGTTATGGTGTCCATCTTGTCAGCTATTCCGACAATGGCTCCCTCCTCTGTTTCAGGGAGGTCGCCCCCGGCGTAAAGGGGCATATAGTGTTCGTATATGGCCTTCGAAACGACGGAATCTTCGCCCTGTATCAAGGCATACTCTCTTCCCATCACCCCCTGCAGTTCTGCGAATTCACACACCATATGTGTTTCCAGGTCGGCTTTACAGAGCAGGGCCACCCGGTCAACCGTTTTTTCTATCTGCGGATTTATTTCCTGCGTTATGTATGATGCAAGCTCTCTGAACCGCATGACCTTTTCATAGGATGTCCCCAGAAGGGTATGGAATATCACGTTCTTCAAATTGTCCAGATTTTTTTCGAGAGGGATGTCTTTATCCTCTTCAAAGAAGAACCGGGCGTCGGAGAGTCTCGCCCGTATGACCTTTTCATTGCCCCGTGTTACCACCGAAGGATCTCTTGCCAGCGTATTGTTGATGGTAATAAAGTATGGAAGCAGTTTCCCGTCGGCATCGACGATCGGGAAATATTTCTGGTGTTTCATCATGGCTGTTGTAAGGACTTCTTTGGGGAGCGCAAGATATTCTTTTTCAAATTGTCCCAGGATTACGGAAGGGTATTCAACGAGAAAACTTACCTCTTGCAGAAGAGCTTCGTTTTCGAGGACGAAACCCGAAATACCTTTGACGGCCTTCTCCGATTCATTCACCACTATCTTTTTTCTCTCGACAGGGTCAACAATTACAAATCGCTCTCTTGTTTTTTCAAGATAGTCTTCAAGGTTGTCGACAGTGAAGGGTTCGGGGGCCATGAACCTGTGTCCCCGGCTTGTGTTTCCGCTGGCTATATTCTCTATTGCGAAGGGTACAACTTCACCTCCAAGGAGCGCCAGTATCCAGTGAATCGGACGCGCGAATCGAACATTCAGATCCATCCAGCGCATCGATTTCTGAAAGGGAATGGAGAGGATAAATCGGGGAAGAAGCTCTGTCAGAATCGTTTTTGTGTCTTTACCGATAATTTTCTTTCTCGAGCAAATCTGTTTTCCCTTTGGCGTTTCAATTATTTCCAATTCAGAAACGTCTATTCCCTGTCCTTTCGCGAATCCTATAGCCGCTTTTGTCGGGTTGCCTTCTTCGTCAAATGCCACTTTCGCCGAAGGACCTATTTTTTCAAGAAGTTGATCTTCCTGCCTTTCATTTACATCTTTGATTGACAGGAGGAGTCTTCTCGGCGTGCCCATCGTTGTTATGGCGCCGTGGCCGATACGATTGTTGGAAAACTCCTGCGTAATTATTTTTTCCATATCCTTCAGCGCCTTCGGGAGGAAAGCGGCCGGGATCTCTTCGGTTCCTATTTCCAGCAATAATTCTTTGCCCATGAGAACAATCAACTCCTGTTGAACTTTCCGGTAAGGGGGTATCCCATCTCTTCTCTCTGCTTCAAATATGCTTCGGCGCTCAGACGTGCGAGGTTTCGGACCCTTCCGATATAACTTGTGCGCTCATTCACGCTTATGGCACCCCGGGCATCCAGGATGTTAAATACATGCGAACATTTCAGACAATAGTCGTATGTGGGAAGGACAAGATCCTTTTCCGCGGTCTTGATTGATTCCGCTTCGTACGTATCGAAGAGCGTTCTCAGCATAACGGTATCTGCCTCTTCGAACTGATAGGTGGAAAACTCCACCTCGCTTTTGTGATGGACATCTCCGTACGTTATGCCGTGTCCCCACTCAAGGTCGTACACATTATCGACCTCCTGCAGATACATCGCAATCCGCTCGATGCCGTATGTTATTTCGACGCATACAGGATGCAGGTCGATTCCGCCGACCTGTTGAAAATAGGTAAATTGCGTAATCTCCATGCCGTCGAGCCACACCTCCCAGCCTAATCCCC
>Ga0272444_10000821_pt1 | contig 31550 bp, 22 predicted proteins | sample SSMForm13_FD_201033 | JGI IMG/M metagenome (GOLD analysis project Ga0272444, IMG submission 201033) | Marine sediment archaeal communities from Little Sippewissett salt marsh, Falmouth, MA, United States - SSM-Form-13 | ecosystem: Environmental > Aquatic > Marine > Wetlands > Sediment ...
ACCACCCTGCGGACGATTGTTGAAGATATCGGAGGAGGTGTCCCTGAGAACAAGAGATTCAAGGCGGTGCAGACGGGCGGCCCTTCTGGGGGCTGTATTCCCGAAGAGCTCATTGACTTGCCAGTAGATTACGAACGGCTCACAGAGGCCGGTTCCATCATGGGTTCAGGGGGCATGATCGTCATGGATGAGACCACCTGTATGGTGGATCTTGCCCGGTACTTCATGGAGTTCCTTGTAGAGGAGTCTTGCGGGCAGTGCGTCCCCTGTCGAGAGGGGTTGAAGCGGATGCTTCAGGTGCTGACCAACATCTGTGATGGAAATGGCACGGAGAAAGACCTGGAGCTTTTGGAAGAGCTTTCGGCCACCCTGAGGGATTTTTCCCTCTGTGGTCTGGGCAAGACCGCACCAAATCCTGTCATGTCTACACTCAGATATTTTCGTCACGAATATGAGTCCCATATCCGGGACCGCCAATGTCCAGCCCTGGTCTGTCCTGGCCTTGTCCCTGCTCCTTGTCAGATGGCCTGCCCGGCAGGGATCGACGTGCCCAGCTATGTGGCCCTCATTGGTCACGGCCGATACAGTGATGCTGTGGAACTCATCCGCAAAGACAACCCGTTCCCATGGGTGTGCGGGCTGGTGTGCGTGCATCCTTGCGAAAAGGCCTGCCGCAGGGGTGAGGTGGACAAGCCCATCTCCATCAAGGACCTGAAGGGTTTTGCCGTTGAACAGGCTGTGAGATCAGGGGGATACAAGAAGAAAAAGCTGGCACCCGCAAGGGACGAAAAGGTGGCGGTTGTCGGCTCAGGGCCGGCAGGCCTGACTGCGGCCTACTACTTGGCCCTGGAGGGATATCCGGTAACGGTCTTTGAGGCAGGGCCTGTGGCAGGCGGGCTGTTGCGTTTGGGGATTCCAGATTATCGTCTTCAAAAAGAGATCGTTGAGAAGGAAATCGAATCGATCCAGGCGCTAGGTGTTGAAATCCGAACCAGCAGCCCTATTGGACGAGATCGCACCTTGGACACCCTCCGAGGGAAGGGATTTCGCGCCTTTTTCCTGGCCATCGGCGCCCATAAGGGATTTCGGCTGAACATTGCAGGGGAGTCTGAATTTGAGGGCGTAATCGACTGCATTGATTTTTTGAGGCAAGTGAATCTGTCGGAGGAGGTCCGCCTTGGTCAGCGGGTCGTGGTGGTGGGTGGTGGTCACGCTTCCATGGATGCGGCCCGGACCTGCATACGCCTAGGCATCTCTGAGGTGAACCTCGTGTATCGCCGTTCAAAAGAGGAAATGCCTGCCGGTGAAGAGATACGCATTGCAGAGGAAGAAGGGGTGAAGGTGCACTATCTCGCCATCCCCAAGGCCATCAAGGGCACGGACGGCCGGGTCACCCATTTGGAGTGCATAGGGGCAGAATTGGGAAGGCAGGATGAAAGCGGCCGGCGTCGGCCTGTGCCGGTGAAGGGCACAGAGTTTGACCTGGGGGCCGACACCATTATCCTGGCCGTGGGACAGGGTGTGGACCTAGGGCCCATTGTAGAGAATCAGGACATAGGTGTTAGCTTGCGAAGGACCTTTCAAGTCCATCCCAAAACCATGCAGACCACAGTGGCAGACGTCTTTGCCGGTGGCGATTGTGTGAGCGGTCCTGCGAGCGTCATCGAGGCCATTACTGCGGGGAAAAAGGCTGCCAGCGCCATACATCGCTACCTGCGAGGTAAGCCCCTGGAAGAGAAAATCTATCACGCCGTCAAACGGATGAAGGTCGAAGAGGTAGAGGTCACAGAAGAAGAGAAAGAGACCCTGAAACGTCCGGAAATGCCCATGGCGCCTGCAACCAAACGGAAGGCCTCTTTTGAAAAGGCTGAACTGGGGCTCACGGAAGAGATGGCTCAAAAGGAGGCCAAGCGGTGCCTTCGCTGTGACCTTTATGGATGATCCAGCCCTTGAGAATCACGCCCAACCAACCCTCGTTTTTTCTTGACCATTCTTGCTAGAACGCTTATCTGAGTCTATAAAATAGACATTGCTTTTTTAAACACCGAAAAGCCATGTGGCACCCATGACATCGGAAAAGGCCAGCAAGAGAAAATTCAGAATCGGCATTGTGGGCGGGGGAAAACGGTGTGAGACGATTATCGAGATGTCTCAACGCCAACGTCGCCCAAAGGTGAACGCTTCCGTGGTCATCGTGGCCGAGCCTGATCCCCATTCCTCCATCCACCAATATGCCCGGGACCTGGGGATTGCAACCACCACAGATCTAGAAGCCTTGGCTGAGCGGAAAGACCTTGATTTTTTGCTGGACTTAACCAGCAGCCGGGATGCCTTGGTCCGCTTGTTGGTCCAGAGAGATTCCAGGGTACCGGTTCTTGATGCCGTGGCCTCCGATCTCCTCTACGACACCTTCCACGTGCAGAAAGAACTGATCGACACCCGCAGATCCTTAAGACAAACCAAGACATTTCTGGAGCGTGTCATCAATAGCATCCAGGAAGAGATCCTTGTCATTGACACGGAGTTCAAGATAGTGGATGCCAACGATGCTGCGCTGAAGGCCGCGGGCCTGCCAAAAAAAGAGGTGGTGGGCAAATACTGCTATCAGGTGTCTCATCAATCTCAAACCCCCTGTAGTTCCAAGGATCACCCCTGTCCCATGCAGAAAGTTTTGCGAACCGGCAGCCATTCTCAGGCAACCCATAAGCACTATAAGTCAGATGGCAGGGTTCGATACTATCAGCTCGTTCATTATCCCCTAAAGGATGAAACGGGCCAAGTGGTGCAGGTCATTGAGATAGGCCGCGACATATCAGGCGAACTGGAAAGAAGGGTGGAAAGGCGGACCAAGGAACTCAAAGAGGATTATGCCCGGCTGGTGCAGGAAGACAGGATGATTTCCCTGGGAAAACTCATGTCCAGTGTGGTCCACGAAATCAACAACCCACTTTCCGGCATCATTAGCCTGACCAAGTTGGTGCTGCGCAACCTGGAAGAGGGGGCAACCGATGACAGGTCAATCGATGCAATGAAAGAGCACCTTCGTTTGGTTGTGTCAGAGACCACCCGAACCAGTAAGATCGTGTCCAATCTCCTTTTCTTTTCCCGGCAAATCAAGTTGGAAGTCCAAGACATTGATATGAATGAGGTGATTGAAAGGGTCTTTAGCGTTGTTGGTCATAAGGCCAAGCTCCAGAATATCAAGGTCTGCTTCAGGTTGGACAAGGCGCTTGCCAGAGTGAAGGGAAATTTCGCACAGCTTGAGCAGTCTGTCATGAATATTGTCTTTAATGCCATTGAGGCCATGCCTGAGGGCGGTGAACTGATGATAGCCACAGGCTTGATCGACGCTGAGAAACATGAGGTGTTTGTCGAGTTTCAAGACACGGGCTACGGGATCTCTCCGAAGAACCTGCCCTATGTCTTTGAGCCTTTTTTCTCCACCAAGGGGGAGGCCAAAGGGGTTGGCATGGGGTTGTCTGTGGTCTACGGAATCATACGGGACCACCAGGGGGAGATCACTGTCACAAGCGAAGAGGGCAAAGGGACCTGTTTTACCATCCGGCTGCCAGCCCATGAGGCCGAAAGGACGCCGTAATCCATCTTCTTTAAATGATGAATGGGTGACAACATGAGATCAGCACTGAACATCATGGTGGTGGACGACGAGCTCATCGTGCGGGAATCTTTGAAGGGGTGGCTCGACAAATTCGGATATCCCGTCGACACGGCCGAGGACGCTCAAGATGCTCTGAAAAGACTAGACACAGAGAGTTATGACCTCCTCTTTGTGGATATCAAGATGCCAGGCATGGACGGCGTTGAACTCTTAAAGCATGTGAAAGAGGAGCAGCCCGATGTCATGGTCGTCATGATCACGGCCCACGGTTCCATAGAGTCGGCCATCGAGGCCATGAAGGCCGGTGCCCGCGACTATCTCATGAAACCTTTTGACCCGGAAGACCTTGAGCTCCTGATCGAAAAACTTGCCCAGACCAAAAGACTTGTAGATCAAAACAGATGGCTAAGAGAATCCTATCAAGGCAAGTCCCGGTTTCAAGACCTCATCGGACAGTCTGCCGTGATGCAGGGGGTCTTTCAACTCATCGAGGACGTAGCACCAAGTGACACCGCGGTTCTCGTTGTCGGGGAGACAGGTACGGGGAAAGAGTTGGTTGCAAAGGCTCTCCACGCATTAAGTCCCCGCCGCCATGCGCCCTTTGTGGCCGTCAACTGTGGTGCTTTTACCGAGACCCTGCTTGAAAGTGCCCTTTTTGGTCACGAGAAGGGGGCCTTCACAGGGGCCCATCATATGCAAAAGGGTCGCATCGAGATGGCCGATGGGGGCACCCTCTTTCTGGACGAGGTGGGAGAGATCAGCGCCAAGATGCAGGTGGACCTTTTGAGGGTCTTTCAGCAGAAGAACTTCTACCGACTGGGCAATCCCAAGCCCATGACGGCGGATTTTAGGCTCATCTCCGCTACCCACATTGATCTTGGTGGGGCCGTGGAGCAGAGGGCCTTTAGGCAAGACTTCTATTATAGGATTAATGTGATTACCATTGCCGTGCCCCCCTTGAGGGAGAGGAAGGAAGACATAGAGCTTCTGGCCCTTCATTTTCTTGAAGAGTTTTGTCGGGAATTAAACAAGGACGTTAGCGGGATCAGCAAGGAAGCCCTTGAGATCATGATGACATACGACTGGCCCGGGAATGTGCGGGAACTGGAAAACGTGATCGAGCGTGCTGTCGTCATAGGAAAGAAGCACAAGATCACGCCAACAGATCTCCCGTTTCAAGATGTGGGTCTGGCCAGAAAACCTGCCGTGGGCTCTCTGCGAGAGGTGGAAAAATCCCACATATCAGAGATGCTTGCAGCATGTGAGTGGAACATTGCCCGCACTGCCGGCTTGCTGGGCATCAATCGGACCACCCTGTATAAGAAGATCAAGAAATACGGCCTGAAACAGCCAGCCTCCTAGAAGGATGAACTCGTAAAAAGTCCAATGCGCTCGCTCCGTGAGCCTTCTTGGGATTCATGCTTCGCGCCGCTAAATCGCGAAAACTCGGGTTAACACCCTTAAACAGTTCGCGATTTTTCCGCTTCGCTCATCATGACTCTTTTACTCCGCCACGGCGGACTCAATCTCGCTCGCGAAAAGACTTTTTACGAAACCGTCTAGGAGGATGGTGCCTATATGCGAGGATGGGTCCCTTCTCCCTTTGCAGGGCAACATGAAATCCGAAGACAAGATCGTAGCTGTACAGCCCTTGGGTGACGTCAGGGGCGATATTGTTAACACCATTGCCTCAAAACTCGAGACCTTCTTTCACGTCCGAACCGATGTGTCCCAGGGCCAGCCCATTCCCCAGGGGTCGTACCATCCTCAACGGGGTCAGTACAACTGCTATCCTATCCTCACATTCTTAAAAACATTAAAGCCCGATCGCGCCATAAAGACCATCGGTGTCACAGGGGTGGATCTATTTCTCCCTATCCTTACCTACGTATTTGGGGAGGCAGAGATGGGTGGCCATGCAGCGGTCATTTCCACATACAGGCTCGCCAGAGGCAGAGACCGGCAACCGATCCCTTCAGAACAGCTTTTTAAAAGAGTCGAAAAGATTGCTATTCATGAGCTGGCCCATACCTTTCGCCTTTCTCACTGCAAGGAGGAGGGCTGCCTTATGGGTAGCTTCCCGGTCTTAAGCCGGATTGATAAAAACCCAATCCGTTTTTGCCGATATTGTGTAACCTTTCTAAGAGACGAGTATGAGAACCTGGGCATTCCGTGGCAGCAGGATGTGGCCAATAAACACAAAAACACCCCGTGACCTGGACGTCCTGTCTTACGGGGTGTTTGTGGGGTGCTGGACTTGAGAAGAGGCCTTGTGCCCGCGCTCAGGTTTTTTCCCGTGGCCTCCCTTGTCACGTCAAAAGGAACTCGTGCACGAGCCTCTCCCAGCCGATCTCTGGAATGTTTCCGTAGATGTCGTCTACAGGAAGACCGCCGGCCGAGGCTGTTTCGCCATACTGCTCGGCCACCAGATTTCTTAGGCGGGCGGCCTCGTTTTCCATCCACTCTGCACTTTCCGGCCCCTTCATAAGGTTTTTGAGATCCTTTTTCATTCTTGTCGGTTCCACGATGAAGAGCCAACCCATTTCGTAAGGGTATTTGTGCATCAGTTCCGGCCTCTCCAAGGCCCGTTGGTTGACAGCGGTGACCACGCCCTGAACAGGGGAGAGCATCTCTGCCTGACGGCTGTCCCGCTTAAGTATCCACCCAGTCTCGTTTTGTACGATCTCGTCACCCAGAGAAGGAAGCTCCAACCTTTTCTCAGGTCCAAAGAGCCTGGTCACAAAATCGTCCAGCCCCACCCGAATGCGCGCCCCGTAATCGATAACGGCCCAGCTGTGGCCCCGATGGTAGTAGTGCCCTTGTGCCAAGGTGTATCCTGAGACATTCGTCAGGGTCACAGGTGAAACAGAGTCCAGGGCTGTGGTTTCATTTTCAATCAGTTGGTCGAATTCGCATTGGTGGCACTCAAAGCCATTGGGGCAGATCTTGTAGGCCACGCGGCCCGAAAGCATATGGCGACACAGGCGCTGTCTCGCATCTAGGCCGTTGAAATGTTCGCGCCAACTCTTGATCCGCTCCTTCTTGGTCTTTAACTCCAGGCCTGCACCGCGCTTTTGCTGATTCTCCGCGACGATCTTTGCCATAGACTTGTCAAAGGTACAGTTGATGCAGTCGTAGTTCCTGTCGCACAACTTAAAGTCGATTACCCCTGCCTTCATCCATATACACTCGTCTTGCGTGACCCTGAGACCCTTTAAGTTTGACTGTTTTGCAGTAGGTGTCATCGTCGTCCTCCTTTTGAATGTTCCCATTTTTGATGATCTCGAAAAACGTCGAAAAATACCTCTTTGTGTCATTCCGGCGAAGGCCGGAATTTAGTTTGTTCGGGTACTTACAAAGGCTCTCGACTCCGGTTTTCACGGGAGTGACGACTTTTTACGAAACCATCGTTTTTAGTTGGATAATATAGCAACAACCGTGCCATGGGGCGGCTGTTTGTCGAACCATTCGGAATGTCAGGCAATTATTGCAAAACAAAGACAAGGGGCAGGTGACCGTGCCATGGATTTTTGTGGTAAAAATAGACAACAAGGGGGAGGTCAAGGGATTCATGCCTGATGTTAGCAGGTTATGAACTACCCCAAAATAGACGCGCTTGTATAAATAGTAAACACTCGGGCCGGCCCTGCGTTGTGTCTATAAAATAGACACTTGGTAAAGGAGGACAAAAGGGGCGTCACACAGCTAGCTGATTTATCTTCCTGTTTTTGCCTTGATTTTAGCAGCCCTTAGCGATAGCTTCTGAAACATGGTCGTGGCAAAAGCGCTCCTCCTTGGGGCAGAGAAGGGCCTAGGCCGGGTAGAGCTTTTCCGGGGAGGGCTAAAAAGATGAAATCGTAAAAAGTCCCTTTTGCTCTCTCCATGAGCATTTGCGCCTGTGGGCTTAAAAAGAGACGGGCGCACTTAGTATGTTCGGCTAAAATGCTAAAACGCTTCGCCGCGGTGGATCAAATCCCGACTTGTCGGGACATTTTCTAACGCCTGATACGCCAAGTGCTCTACTCCTCCGCCGCGGCCGACTCAATTGTTTGCAAAAGGCTTTTTACGAAACCGTCTTAAAAGAGAGACACCGCAAAGGATTGGAATGGGGTATGACTTCTGTGGGCAGAGAAAAGGCTCTTAGAATAGGGATCGTTGGTGGGGGAAAACGGTGTAAGACCATTCTTCAGATGTTGCAGGGCCAGATGTCGACCCAGAGCAACGCGTCAGTGGCTATCGTGGCCGATGAAGATCCTGAGTCTCCAGGCTATAAGTACGCCAAGGATCAGGGCATCGAGACCACCACCGACATAGAGGCCATCGGCGACAGAAGAGATCTTGATTTCATCCTGGATTTGGCGGGTTGCAGAGATACGCTGGTGCCCCTGCTGGTGCGCAAGGGTTCGAAGGTCCCGGTGTTGCATTCCATGGCCTCTAACTTGCTCTATGATGTGCTGAGCATTCAAAAAGAGCTCTCTAATACCCGCACCTTTCTAAAGACAGTCCTGGACGGTATACAGGAAGAGATCCTGGTCATCAGCCCTGAATATGAGATCCTGCGGGTGAACGAGCCCCTCCTGAACAAGCTCAAGGCCCGGAGGGAAGACGTTGTAGGCAGATATTGCTATGAGATACTCCACGGGGAGCGTTTTCCAGGGGGGCCGCCCGAGGGGGTCTGTCCCGTGAGAGAGGTGATCAAGTCAGGTAAGCCTCATCACGCCAGACACACACATATGGACCGCAACGGCAGGGCTATTCACCATGTGATTTCCGCCTATCCCGTTATGGCCAACGGAAAACTATCGTACATTGTGGAAGTATCGCGAGATGTCACCCACGAGATTGGCAGACAAGAGGTGCTTCTGCAACAGGAGAAGTTGAGCTCCGTTGGAAAGCTGGCTGCAGGCGTTGCCCATGAGATCAACAATCCCCTGACGGCGGTGTTGACCAACAGCATGCTTTTGCTCGAAGATCTTTCCGCAGATGATGCCATGTACGAAGATCTCAAGGCCATTGCCGATGAGACCTTGAGGTGCCGGGAGATTGTCAGGGGGCTGCTGGAATTTGCCAGGCAGGACGTGCCGGCAAAGGTTGAATCTGACCTGAACAAGATCGCCGCAGGTGTCGTGAGCCTGGTGAGGAAGCAATTTTCTTTCAAGAACATAGCGATTGTGCAAGAGCTTGCCCAGAATCTGCCTTCGGTGAACATAGACAGAGACCAGTTCCAACAGGTGATCGTCAACATATTGATCAATGCCATGGAGGCCATTGAAAGGGACGGTGAGATTCGAGTGGAGACGGCCTATAGTGAACTGAAGCGGACCATTGAGCTGAAGATAACCGATACGGGCAATGGCATTCCGGAAGATGCCAGGCTAAAACTCTTCGATCCCTTTTTCACGACGAAAGATACGGGCACCGGTCTAGGGCTATCCATATCCCACGGTGTGGTGCAGCGACACGGCGGGAGCATCTCTTTTGAAAGCCAGATGGGGAAAGGGACCACGTTTGTTATCTCTCTGCCCGTGGCGTGAGTCATGGCTTCCCCAGAAGCCCTTTTTTTGATGGTCTCGTAAAAAGTCGTCACCCCGGTGAACCCCGGATCGGCGTCCGGGGCGGGCACCGGGGTCCAGGAGCATTTTTGCGGGTGCCCATCCACGAAGGCCGTATAAGGAAGTGGCGCCGGCGTCGCCTTGGGTCTTGATCCCATATGTAAGATGGCCTAATCTTGTAGTCCTTTCCTAGAGCCACCATGCGAATCCTTGTTATTGATGACGACCTTACCGTATGTACCAGTTGCCAGAAGATCGTGGCAAAGGCGGGCTATCCAGTGGACTATAGCCTGAGTGGACATGAGGCGCTCCGGATGATGGAGCACAGGGCCTATGATATCGTCTTCACGGATCTGAAAATGGCAGAAATGGGTGGCCTGGAGGTTCTCCGCTTTGTCATGGACAAAGACCCCGACATGGTGGTGGTGGTGATTACGGGTTACGCCACGGTGGCCTCGGCCGTGGAGACCATGAAGAGGGGCGCCTATGACTATCTTCCCAAACCCTTCACCCCGGCTGAATTCAGGGCCGTGCTGAATAAGGCGGTTATAGAAAGAAAGGCGATTCTTAAGAACCGGGAGCTTGCCGGGCAAGCTACGATCACAGCAGGGTTTGAGGAGATCGTTTTTGAGAGTTCGAAGATGGAGACCGTGTTGAACATGATCAACAAAGTAGCTCCCACGGACAGCAACGTGTTGATTTTGGGGGAAAGCGGCACTGGAAAGGAATTGATTGCCCGAGCCATCCACAGGTTGAGCAAACGCAAGGAGAGGAGGTTCTTTGCCGTTGACTGTGCTGCGCTTTCTGGCACGTTGTTAGAAAGCGAGCTCTTCGGTCATGTCAAAGGGGCCTTTACAGGAGCCCTTTACGACAAACCGGGGGTATTCGAAGTGGCCAATCAGGGCACGGTCTTCTTGGACGAAATATGCAACATAGGGGTGGACGTGCAGGCAAAACTCCTAAGGTTTCTCCAAGAAAGAGAATTCATGCCCGTTGGGGCCAGGGAGACGAAAAGTGTGGATGTGAGGCTTGTCTTTGCGACCAATAGGGACTTAAAGAGCATGGTCGCAGAAGGCACCCTCCGTGAAGACTTTTATTATAGGATTTTCGTCTATCCCATTGGCGTACCCCCACTGCGCCATCGCATGTCAGATACGCCACTGCTGGCTTATCACTTTTTGAAAAAGTACTCGGAGAGTTTTGGAAAGCCCGTCCGGTCCATTTCACGAAAGGCCATGGAGGCGCTGTGTCAATATGAGTGGCCTGGTAATGTACGGCAACTGGAAAACGTCATACAGGCAGCTATCATTGCTTCTGACACCGAGGAAATCTCTACCAAAGACCTTCCTGAGTTCAGCGAACCCCAAAAAGTGCCGTCCCTGCCGCCTAGGACCAATGTGGAACTGAAGAGACTGAAGAAAGAACTCAGGGCCAAGACAGTCGAAAAAGTAGAAAGGGATTTTCTGCTTTATGCCTTAAAGAGAAACGACGGCAATGTGACCAGGGCGGCTGAGGATGTGGGCATGCAGCGGAGCAATTTCCAGGGACTCATGAGAAGGCACGGGATTGCCGTGAGGGATATCAAACAATAGCCCCGCCCATTGCCTCCCTCAAGGGGAGCTCCTGTCACCATGAGCCACTCAAGAGGGATTTCTTTGAAAATGGCGCATATTTTTTTTATACACACCATATCCTCCCGATATCACAGCTAACCCCCCCCTTTTTCCCCGTTGTTGCATACCAATAGTATACATTTGATAAGAGCCAAGGACCTACGTGGGTGATCTCGTGCTAATAATGACAATAGGTTATGCCTTAATTGCGCCGCGGCACAGGAATTGCTAGGCACTATAACAGAGAGGCCAGACTTCAATCTATCAAGGGGGACTTCTCACAAGGGAGGGATTCACATGGAAACACAGACACCTAAGATATTAGTGGTCGATGATGAGGTAACGGCTGGAAAAAGCATTGAAAAGGTCCTTGCCAAAAAGGGATTCCACATCGATTTGGCGCAAAGTGCAGACGAAGGTCTGAATAAGATTGAAAAAGGACTATTCGAGCTGGTCCTCCTGGATATCATGATGCCTCAGGTCAATGGTATAGAATTGCTTAGAATCATAAAGGAGAGGTGGCCTCATCTGAGGGTCGTCATGGTGACGGGCTATCCGTCCATTGAGACTGCTGTGGAGGCCACCAGGCTCGGGGCATTGGATTACATCTCTAAGCCCTTTACGCCCGATGAACTGAGGGAAAAGGTGGATCAGGTTTTACAAGACACTGCTTCTGCAACGGTGATTCCCATTCGGCCTGTGGAAGAGGAGGTGTCTGCCTCCGTTTGCCCCCTGTCTGGGCTGCAATGTGAGATCTATGCAAAAAAGGGCCGGCCGTGCAAGACCAAAGATGGCATATGCCCTAAGATCAAGAAGGCCCGGCTCAAGGCCCGGAAGAGGGCCCTGTCACCTGCTGAAGAGATTGGAGAATCAGCCATTGACATTGATATGCCCTTTGACCACGACGAGGTGGCCAAGTATACAGGCACGGCCTATGTCAATGCCTTGGACCGCTCAGATATGACCATGGTGAGCTGGGAGGCGCCGGGCGAAGAGGCCCCGGCCACCCTTTCTGAAATCCTGGTCATTGACGACGAGGTGGTTGTGGGCAACAGTGTGAGAAAGATCCTCAAATCAAGAGGCTACCGCGTAGATCATGCCGAAACCCCGAGTGCTGCCATGGAGTTCCTATCACAACGGCCGGTGGACATGATATTGCTGGACATGAAGATCCCGGGGGTCAAGGGGTTGGACTTGCTTGAAACCATCAAGGAAGAGAATCCCACTGTGCCTGTGATCATGATCACCGGCTATGCTACTGTGGAGACAGCTGTCGAATCCATCAAGCTGGGGGCCGTTGACTATGTGCCTAAGCCCTTTACTCCTGATGAGCTTCATCAGGCCGTAGAACGGGCCTTCTCAATGGCTGCCTAGGTCCTGAGTGTCGGAGAGTTCACAAGCAGGCCCCCTTGTGCTCAAGCTCCACGAAGAGAGCTGAGGCGCAAGCCAACATCCGGCGCGGCATCTTGAAAAGGGCCGGATGGCGTCACGATTCGGCTTCTGCCTCATGGTTGCTGCCAGACCCATCTAAAATAGAGGCTTTGCCACAAGGCAGAGCCTTTTTTTGTTTGTGCGCCCGGCAGGGCGCACTCACGCCCTTGGCCGGTAACCAGATGACTATGGGGATTTTTCCCAGTCTCTGAAAGGGAAGTCACCGACGAGAGACGGGAGATTGGATGGCGTAAACTGATAATTTTCTTGACAAAGAACCGGCCTGCTTTTATATATCCCTTTTTACGGCAAGTGCCGGGAAGCCTCATCTAGAGTGGTCCCAGCCGAATCAAGCCTCACAAATGCTTGACCGTTAGATCATAATCCGCATCATGGGTTTGGGTTAGAGTCACACCGACGCTAGAGAGCGCCTTTGGGGCCTCTGGGTTCCCAGACCCCTATGGCGCCAGCTTTGACAGGCACGAAAAGGTTCTCATGATCACCCTCAAGATCAACGACAGAAACGTCGCGGCCGAAGAAGGCCAGACCATTCTCCAAGTCGCCCAGCAGTACAATATCGATATCCCCACACTTTGTTATCACGGGGCCTTAAGCCCTGCGGGGGCCTGCAGGCTGTGCACGGTGGAGGTCTTTGACGGACGGAGGACCAGGCTGGTGACGTCGTGCAATTACCCGGTCTGGCGAGGCATGGAGGTCAGGACTGAGAGCGAACGGGTCATTAAGGGCCGGCGGATGATCGTGGAGCTATTGCTGGCACGCTGTCCGGGCGTGAAGGTACTCCAAGACCTGGCCAGGGAGTACGGCATTGAACAGCCGCGCTTTGAACCGGAGGCCGATGATTGCATCCTTTGTGGACTTTGCACCCGGATGTGTGAAGAGCGGATGGGTGTTAGCGCTATAACCCTCAAGGGCCGTGGAGTGGACCTTGCGGTAGACACGCCCTTTCATCTCGACTCTGATGTTTGCCGGACCTGCGGGGCCTGTGCATCGGTATGCCCTACCGGTCATATCAAACTTGAAGACATCACGAAAAGAAAGCCTGAGATTATCCCATCGGAATTCGACCGTGGAATGGGGTCTCGCAAACCGATCAACATACCATTTGCCCAGGCCACGCCCAATGTGGCCCAGATTGACCCTAAGACCTGTGTCCATCTGAACACCGGCGCTTGCGGGGTGTGTCAGGAGTTCTGCGGTCCAGGGGCCATTGATTTTGACCAGAAAGATGAGATTGTTGAAATTGATGCCGGAGCGGTGATCCTGGCAACGGGCTATGAAGTCTTTGATGCCCGTCTGAAGCCGGAATACGGCTATGGCCGTTACCTGAATGTCATCACGAGCATCGAATACGAACGGATCCTGTCAGCCGGTGGCCCTTTCAAGGGACACATCCAGCGGCCGTCTGACGCCAAAGAGCCTGCAAAGATGGCCTGGATTCAGTGCGTAGGGTCGCGCGACGCCTCCATTGGCTGCGAGTACTGCTCCTACGTCTGTTGCATGTACGCCACTAAGCAGGCCATGATCTCAAAGGAACACGACCAAAAGATTGAGCCGACCATCTTTTACATAGACATGCGCGCGCCTGGGAAGAGTTTCGAGCGTTACTATGAACGGGCCCGGACCACGGGGGGCGTTCGGTACATGCGATCTATGATATCAAGGGTGCTGGAGGATCCAAAGACCCACGACTTGGATCTGACCTATGTGGACGAGTCAGGCGAGATTCAAACCGAGACCTTTGACATGGTCATCCTGTCGGTGGGCCTCCGGCCGGATCCGGCATTCCGGGAACTGGCAGACAAGTTTGGAATTAGGCTGAATCGGTTTGGGTTTTGTGAAAGCCAGCCCCTTGATGCGGTCTCCACCTCCGTTCCTGGTATATTCGCCTGCGGCGTCATTCAGAGCCCCAAGGGTATCCCGAGTTCAGTCCTTCAGGGAAGCAGTGCGGCCGGTGCGGCTACCAGTCTGCTTTCCGAGGCACGGGGAACCCTGGTACAGGAAAAACGGTATCCACAGGAGCGTGACATCACTCAGGAAGAACCCCGCATAGGGGTATTTTTGTGTGACTGTGGCATCAATATAGCGGCCACCGTGGATGTCGGCGAGGTGACCGAATATGTAAAGATCCTCCCTAACGTCGTTTTTGCCCAGGAATACCTCTTTACCTGCTCAACAGATACGCAGGAAGAGATGAAAGCCATGGTTGAAAAGCACCGGCTCAATCGGGTGGTAGTCGCCTCCTGTTCCCCACGGACCCACGAGCCCCTTTTTCAAGACACCATTCGTGAAGCTGGGTTGAACAAGTACCTTTTCGAGATGGCCAATGTGCGAGACCAGGACTCGTGGGTTCATAGCTTCGATCCGGAAAGGGCGACAGCCAAGGCCAAGGATCTTGCTCGCATGGCAGTGGCACGGGCGGCAAGACTCGAGCCCCTGTATGAAGTCCCCTTTGATCTGGTACAGAAGGGACTGGTGATTGGAGGAGGCTTGGCCGGGCTGACGGCAGCGTTCACACTGGCCGAGCAAGGTTTTGAGACCTACCTGGTTGAACAATCCGACCAATTGGGCGGCAACGCCAGAACCCTTTACTATACTGAGGACGGCGCCAAGCCAGCTGAATATGTGGAAGAGGTCATCAAGAAGGTCACGGCCCATCCCCGGATTACCGTATATACCCAAGCTGAGGTGAAAGACTACTCCGGGCATCTGGGGGCCTTTAAGAGTACTATTTCTGTTGGCGGAAAGACCGAAGAGATAGCGTACGGAGCCGTCATCGTGGCAACTGGAGGCATGGAGTACAAGCCTACGGAGTACCTGTGCGGACAAAACGATCACGTCATCACCCAGAAAGAACTCGAAAGGCGGGTTGTCCTTGAGCCTGAGAGTCTGAAAGAGATCCGGAGCGTGGTCATCATTCAGTGTGTAGGGTGTATGGATGAAGAGCACCCTTACTGCAGTCGTGTGTGCTGCACCACTGCTGCCAAGAACAGCCTCAAGCTCAAGGAGCTGAACCCGGACATCGACATCTTTGTCCTGTACCGGGATATGCGAACCTTCGGGTTCAAAGAGCTTTCCTACAAAAAGGCCCGGGAGCGGGGTGTACGCTTCCTCAGATTTTTCCTTAAGCAGAGGCCGGAAGTAGAGGTAGTGGATGGCGCCCTTCAGGTAAAGGTATTTGATCAGAACCTGAGATCTGAGGTCATGATGAGGCCGGACCTCCTCGTGCTGAGTGCGGCCATCCGGCCCCACCCGGGGAGCAGACAGGTGGCTGACATATTTAAGCTCGCCCTGGACCAAGACGGTTTCTTTTCCGAGGCCCACCTGAAGCTGAGGCCTGTTGACTTTGCCAATGCCGGCATCTTTCTGTGTGGGCTTGCCCATATGCCCAAATTTGCCGAAGAGGCCATTGCCCAGGCCCAGGCCGCTGCATCGAGGGCGTCCACCGTACTGTCTCAAAAGCAGATGTTTGTGGGGGGTGCTGTGGCCACGGTGGACAGCACCAAATGCGCTGTATGCCTGACCTGTGTCAGGACTTGTCCCTACCATGTGCCCCGCTTGGATGAAGAGGAGGGGGTTGTAACCATTGATGCGGCTGCGTGCCAGGGGTGCGGCAACTGTGCCGTGGCGTGCCCTCGCGGGGCTATCGAGGTGGGGCACAGCACGGACGACCAGTTCATTGCCAAGATCTGCGCGTTGTATTAGGGGCATACGTTGATGGAACAGGCTATGTCACAACCAGAAGAACATGAACGCACCAGGAAGGCCTTTGAGCCGAAGATCGAGGCCTTTGTCTGCACGTATTGCACCTATACGGCTGCTGATATGGCAGGATCTCAGCGCCTGCAGTATCCTCCCACGGTGCGCATCGTGAAATACCTGTGTACTGGAAAGGTGGAAGTCCTCCACATCTTAAAGGCCTTTGAGGCCGGTGCTGATGCCGTGTTCGTGGGCGGGTGAGAGGTTGGCGACTGTCATTTCCTGGAAGGAAATCTCAGAGCTAAAGAACGGGTTGAGTACACGAAGGGCCTGTTGGATGAAATCGGACTTGGGGGGCACCGTTTGGAGATGTTTCACATTGGGGCCTCAGATGCTCCTCTATTTGCCGAAGCAGTGGAGATCATGACCAAGAGGGCCAAGGAGGCGGGCCCAAATCCGTTCCGGTTGCTAAGTCTGAAGGAAGTCAAGAAGAGTTTGCGATGACGACGGTCTGTCGTGAATAGTCACCATTTATCAAAGTGGGGGCAATACAAATGATTGTAGCCAAGAGAAAACCTTTCAAGGAGATCAAAGGGCTTGTTTCGGGCTCAAAGAAGATCCTAGTGCTTGGATGCGGCACCTGTGTAGCCGTTTGCTTGGCTGGGGGCGAAAAAGAGGTTGCCCTCCTAGCGTCTCAGCTGAAGATGGCCCTGGCCCTTGAGGACTGGGATTTGGAGATTGATGAACTCACCATTGAGCGGCAGTGTGACCGGGAATTCATAGAAGAAATAAACCACAAGGTGAATGTAGATGACTACGACCTCATCCTTTCCACGGCCTGCGGTGCAGGGGTGCAACTGGTAAGCGACGTATTTGGCCACAAGGCTGTCGTGCCGGCCCTTAACACCACCTTCATCGGCGTGGCAGAAGGCCCTGGCGTCTGGACGGAACGCTGCCGGTCGTGCAGCGACTGTGTCCTGGCCGAGACCGGGGGCATCTGTCCGGTGACGATCTGCCCAAAGGGGCTGGTAAACGGTCCCTGCGGAGGAACCCGACAAGGCAAGTGTGAAGTGGATCCTGAAAAGGATTGTGCCTGGACCCTCATTTATAATCGCCTAAAAAAGCTTGGCAGGCTGGATAGGATGGAGGAGATCGCTCCCCCAAAAAAGTGGAGTGCCCAGCAACACCCGGCCAGCGTTATCCATGAGGCCTATAAAAGGAGATACGAATAGCATGGCAACATCCTTTGAAGAGGCACTGGCATCAGGCAAGTTTTTGGCCACCGCAAGCGTGGACCCCCCTAAAGGGACAGACCTTGAAGGCTTAGGCCAGCTTTTTAAAGAACTAAAGGGGTTGGTTGACGGCCTCGGGGTTTCTGACAACCATCAGGGGATCATGTGCATGAGCCCGTGGGCAGTGTGTAAGCTGGCCCTGGAGGAGGGTTTGGAGCCGATCATGCATATGACCTGCCGGGATCGTAACCGGCTGGCTCTGCAGTCCGACCTTTTGGCAGCCGCCTCCCTAGGCATTAGGAATGTCCTTTGTGTAAGTGGTGACCACGTTCGGTTTGGCGACCACGTCAATGCCAAGCCTGTTCATGACATTGACTCTGTTCACCTTCTGGACGCGGCAAAGGGCCTGGCGGGAGGAAAAGACATGGCCGGCAACACCCTGGAGGCTGCTCCGGAATTCTTTCTTGGTGGTGTGGCCAATCCCGAGGCCGATCCCTTGGAGCCCCAGTTGATGAAGGTGGACAAGAAGATAAAGGCCGGTGCCTCATTTCTCGTGACCCACCCGGTCTTTAACATGGAAAACCTTAAGAGATTCATGGAACACGTGAGGCAGAGTCATGTCAAGGTCTTGGTTGGGGTCCGTTTGCTTGATCCTCAAGAGGTGCCAAAGTACAAGGATGGCGCCTATCCTGGGCTATTTGTTCCAGAGAAGCTCCTTGAAGAGACCGAGGGGGCTGACATAGAAAAATGCACAGAGATGGCAGTGGCCGTTGTCAAGGAGATCAAGGGTGCAAATCTGTGTGACGGGGTGCATATCGTAGCACCAGGGCACGAGGAAAAGATCCCAGAGATTCTAAAGGCTGGAGGGGTCTGAACAGCGGAACAAGACCGGGGAGCATTTGTTGAAGCAGGGTAGCAAGGAGAATTCGCCGAATCAAAGCCCGAAGGAGGTTCTGGTCATTGGTGGCGGCATTGCGGGGCTCACCTCAGCATGGGAGCTCGCACGGCTGGATATTGATGTGCAGATTGTGGAAAAAAGCCCCTTCCTTGGCGGCCATGCCATTGAGTTTTGCTGCAAGGCCACAGACGAATGTCAGAAGTGTGGCGCATGCTTGGTGGGGAAAAGGGTTTTGGAGGTGATCCAGGAACCTAGGATCACGGTCCACCTGAGGTCGGAACTCAAAAGCGTGACCCGAAACAGCGCCTATGGCTATGTCCTTTCTCAACGTCCCCTGTACATCAATCCCAACAAATGCACAAATTGCGGGCTCTGTTTTGATAAATGCCCGGCAGCCGGTGCCATCGTCCGCGGATATGCCAAGACTGACGGGTCCCTGTTTGCCATTGATGAGGCCCACTGCCTGTACTTTAAAGACGGAAGTTGCAGGCTCTGTCAGGACGAATGCCCTGAGAAGGCCATCGATCTGGACCAGGGCACCGGGCAGGTCTCCGGTGAGGCGGACGCCATTATTGTGGCCAGTGGATTTCAGGTTTTTGATGCCAAGGCCAGGCCCCGATACGGCTACGGCATCAACCGGAACGTGATGACCGCCCTGGAACTGGAGCGGATGCTGAGAGACAAGGCAGAGGTGTTGCGCCCTTCGGACAATAAGGCCCCCAAGACGATCGCCTTTATCCAGTGCGTGGGAAGTCGTGATCATCAACTGCACCATGGCTTTTGTTCACAGGTATGTTGCGGCTACGCCATGCGCATGGCCGAGGCCATAAGCCACCGTGATCCTGAGGTGAAGGTTTCTATTTTTTACATGGATATGCAGAACTGTGGAAAGAATTTCTCAGCCTTCTATGAACGGTGCAAAGAACACGTTCGCTTCGTGCGGTTCATGCCTGGGGACATATTTCAGGGAGAAGGCGACCAGTTGATCCTGTGCTATGCCACTGAAAAAGACGGGCGCCCTGTAAGAGAGCCCTTTGATCTTGTTGTCCTTTCTGTAGGGATTATGCCCGGCGCGAGCAATGTGGGACTGGCAGATATGTTGCAGCTTGATCTTGACGAGCACGGTTTTTTTGCCTTCACAGATCCTATGGACAAGACAACCCCGAAGCAAAACGGCATTTTTCTGGCAGGAACAGCCCAAGGACCAAAGGATATTGCAGATTCCATGGGTCAGGCGGGCCAGGCGGCCCAACGGGCAGCCCAGTACTTGGGGGTGATGGCATGCCTGAAGTAGAGGCATTGTCTGCTCAAGGGGCCTCCATGGAAGAGATTCCCATGGAGACCACTGTCCTCATCATTGGGGGCGGATGGAGTGGTATGAAGGTTGCTGCAGAGCTCATCAGCATGGGCTATGGGGTTGTGCTAGCAGCGGGCGGCACCGGCATCGGAGGAGAACCCCCCGGGGATCATTCGGCTTCTGTAAACCAGAAGGCACTTACGACCCTTCTGGGCAGTGTCAAAAAAGCGGACGGGATTGAGATTCTGACCTCCACCAGCCTGGTCTCTCTGACCGGGGTCCCAGGCAGCTTTCGTGCCCGTTTCGAACAGAGTGGCGAGTTTCTTGAAAGGGATGTTGGCGCAGTGGTGGTGGCACTGGAAACGCAAAGAGTGTCGCTAGCCGAGGCATATGGGTTGAGCGAAGATGAAAACATACTCACCCAGTCCCAACTTGAACATGTCTTTGCCTCTGGCGAAGAAAAAGACCGGCTTTTGGGTGGTGGATCCAAGGATGTGCTGTTCCTGGTGGGGCTCCAGCAGGAAGGGGGTCCAGTGGTCATGGAACGAGCCATCGAAAGTGCCATCAACATACAGGAGGCCGAAGGGCTACAGGCAACGATTCTGGTCGGAAACGTGAAGCTAGCGCAACATGGTCTTGAGACCCTTTACAAACAAAGCCGAGAAAAGGGAGTGCTCTATTTTAAGCTTCGGGAACCTCCCCATATCAAACAGAATGGCGTGGATGTCTCTATCGAATTCTTCGACAATGTCTTGCATGGCCCGGTGGTCCTCAGGCCCGACGTGCTGGTCGTCGAAGAGGCCATTCGTTCTCATCCACAGGCCTCGGACGTGGCACAGGTCCTTGGGATTGACAGGGACGCGGAAGGTTTCCTCCAGTCAGATAATGTGCACTTTTTTCCCACCCGCTCTAATAGGGAAGGGGTCTACGTGGTTGGGCCGGCCCGCCTGTCTTCCAGCCTCGCGGAAGGGTGGAAAGACGCCCAAAACGCTGTGCTGGAGGTTCGTCAATTACTGGGAAAAGGCAAAAGGGTCGTCCCTAGAGAGAAGGCAAAAATTCATAGGGGCAAATGTACAATCTGTCTGACCTGTTTTAGGGTATGTCCTCACGGCGCCATCTATTGGGACAACCGGGCTGTCATATCACCGGTGGCCTGTCAGGGCTGCGGCATATGTGCCAGCGAATGCCCCATGGATGCTATTCAGCTTGTGGACTTCAGGGATGATCAGATTGAAGACCAGATTTTGCAGTTAAGCGCCACCAGTGTGGACGGGCCGCAGATGATCGCCTTCTGCTGCCAGAACTCTGCCTACGAGGCGGCTCAGATGGCCCGTGTCGTGGGAGGCTCCGCACCAAAGGGGCTGCAGATAGTCAAGGTGCCTTGTGCTGGCAAGGTGGATGTGGACTATATCCTAACTGCCTTTAAGGCCGGCGTGGATGGGGTCTTGGTTTTGGCCTGCCATAAGGATAACTGCAAGTCGCAACAGGGCAACACCTTTGCCGAGTGGCGTGTTGAGCACGCCGGAAACATGCTTGAAGAAAGCGGTCTGGAAAAGGAACGTCTTTGTTTTGCCACGATTGCATCCAACATGCCAATGGAGTTTGTACGCATCACAAAGGAAATGGAAGACAAGCTCAACCAACTGGGCCCCAGCCGTATAAAAAGAGGGGCAGCTGCATAGCCGGCTCGGGTTTCACTTGCCTTGAGAAAAGATGGCTTCATTCTTGCTCAGGCCTTGAAGGTAGCGGCGGGGCGGCAGGATTTACGTGACTTCGGTCTTCTTGAGCTCAGGGTTGGCCTCTATGAGGCGTGAGGCGATCTGCTCACATCTATAGACCTGGCACTCTTGTTCAATCTTCCTGAGCTCCTCCACAAAGGAAGGCGGGACGTAGCCCTCTGCGAGGGCGATTTTTTGAAGGACCTCCATGATCTGTTTGAATCTCACGTCCTGGGGGCAGACAACGGTGCAGGTGTTGCAGAGGGCACAGTACCAGATGGCAGTATTGCCCAAAAGCTCATCCTTATAACCGAGGTTAATCATCCGGATAAACCTTCTCGGGTCAAAGTTTGTAACGGCCTGATGAACCGGACATGCTGCGGAGCAGGTCCCGCAGGTGTCGCAATTGGTGGGCAGCCGCCCCTCCAAATATTGGGCGATTTTGTGCTTGAAGGCCTTGTCGATTCCTGTTTCCGCCACGGGCGTGTCCTCCTGAAATTCGGTTTTGGCCTTAGTATACATGAGGGGGAGAGGGGTGTCAATTCTACACGGACCCTTTGCCACGTTCTTTGCCAAAACCCCGCTGGCCAGCCGCTGCGGGGGCCGTGTTTCCAGGCCCTTTCTGGGCAGACCATGATGAAGGGCCTCCTGCGGTCGTTGCCCTGAGGCCCGAAGGGGAGGGGAGCTGAAGCCCTGGTGGCATGGGTGCGGTTTCTTATGACGAGGGAAAGAAGAAATTAAGCAAAAAATTCGTTGCGTACTGTCGCCATTTCATGTATCATGGTAAATTCGGACAATGACCACAAACCAGCATCGAGGTTTTTCCAGGGATTCATGAAAAACCAGCGATGAAGAGAAAGGGGCGATACACTTGAGGGAGTTTAGTAGCTTAGAGGTCAGGGTCGTTGACAATGACCTTGAACGGGCTATGAAGGTGCTGAAAAAAAAGATACAAAACGATGGCCTTTTTAGACGACTGAAGCTGAAGAAGAGCTACGAAAAACCGAGCGAATACCGTCGTCGCAAACGTCGGGAAAGTGAAAGAAGGCATAGAATAGCCCGCTTGAAGAGTCGCAGATACTCGCGGTTCTAGTCCGTTCGTGTTATCATTTGAGCCCGGTCATTTGACCGGGCTTTTTTTTCGCCACGCCAACGATTCATATCTCTCCACCCACCCCAACAACCCTTCTAGCCTTGCCGATAGCCAGAGCCAAGGCGTCACCCCACATCATCGGCGGGCGGACAAGAGAAAACCCGGTCAAAGATTCACTGAAAGGGCAGACTTTGGACGGACGTGAAGGGTTATATGCAAAGAGGCATGGCCTCGGCCGAGGGCAGGGGAAACACAACCGTTACCAGTCAGCGCTGCTGGGTGTTTTCTATTCGTCGCCACGGTCTTTTGTGCTATAGGAAAACCCCATGGTTTTCAGGAGATACCTTTTGGCCGTCGCGCTTCTTGTGGCCCTTTGCAGATTGTGGGGATCCGTGGACTCCTTGTGTCTTGGCGGGGAGGACAGGCTTCCATATCGTCTGAAGGCAGACACCTTAAGCTACAATGATGCCACAAAGACCTATCGGGCTGAGGGGAACGTGACTATCAGCAGAGGCGATCAGTCCTTGCATGCAGACGCTGTGGGGTTTAATGGCGAGACTAAGGAGGTTACGGCATCGGGAGGGGTGCGGCTTGTCTCGGGACCCGATTGGTTGACAGGCAGCCGGGTTGAGGCAAATCTAGAGACAGGAATCGGTACTGTTTATGATGGAATCCTCTTCATTGAGGAGAGTGACTTCTATGTGGGCGGAGATGAGATTCAGAAGACAGGCAAGGATTCTTATTATGTCAGGGACGCTCGATTCACCACCTGCCATGGAGACTCGACTGACTGGCAGATCACAGGCAAGGACTTAAGGGTCACCATGGAAGGTTATGGCAAGGTAAAACATGCCGCTTTCTGGGCAAGATCGATCCCTGTTCTTTACGTCCCTTTCCTCGTCTTTCCGGCAAAGACAAAACGTCAGACCGGGCTGCTTGTTCCCGAAATGGGGTATTCCGGTAACATGGGCTTTGAGTTCACCCAGCCCTTTTTCTGGGCCATTAATGGGAGCAGTGACGCCACCTTTTATGAGCACTACATGGCCCATCGCGGATTGAAGCAGGGGCTTGAATATCGCTACATGGTGGCGCCAGCAAGCAAAGGCACTGTGATGTCTGATTTCCTTTGGGATAGGAAGATCGATGAAAACATGGGTTCAAAAGGCGCCCCCACCGCTGGCTTTGAAGGATTCGGTGGGGACAAGGCGGACCGGACCAATAGAGACCGCTGGTGGCTTAGGCTAAAAAGTGATCACGAGCTTCCGGCCCAATTTAAGGCAAAACTTGATGTGGACCTTGTGAGCGACCAGGATTATCTGCGCGAGTTCTACAGGGGTTATTCAGGCTACAAGGACTCTGACGAATACTTCCTCAACGAATTCGGCAGGGGGCTTGAGGATCGCACTGAGACGGTTCGGCGCAACCAGTTGAACTTGAACAGAACATGGACCCAATACTCCCTGAACGCGGACGTTGTCTGGTACGATGATGTGATCACGCGAAAGGACCACGACCCGGACCCGACGCTCCAGATGCTGCCGCACATCCAGTTTGCCAGTTCCAGGCAGAAGCTGGATGATTCATCTCTCCAACTCAATGTTGAGTCTTCGTACGACTATCTCTGGCGTGATTACGGTACCAAAGGGCACCGGGCTGATTTTCACCCTCGTTTTTACTATCCTTTGACCCTTTTCAGGTGGCTTGATGTGGATCCGTCTGTTGGCGGCCGCCAAACCCTGTGGCAAGTTGAAGAATATGAGGACAAAGGGCCAGGCAAGGAAGATCAGTTCCATTCTCGGACCCTTTTTGATCTTAAGGCCGACCTGTCAACGGAACTCTCCAGGGTCTTTCACGTAACCGGCGAAGCTTCTCACAAGATAAAGCATGCCATCAGGCCCCAGGTGGTTTACGAATACGCCCCAGTCTCAGAAGACGAGGACTATTCCTACGTTGAAGGAATGGACACGGTGGCCGATAAACATCTCGTGACCTATTCCGTGACCAACAGCTTTGCGACAAAGACCACTGAAGGGCCCCCTTCAGAGATCGATCCAGATAGGCGTGCCGGTACGTCCCGTTTCCACGACTTGTGTCGGATCAAACTGACACAAAGCTATGATATTCTGGAGGCCCGTGGCCACGAGAAATCTGGGAAAAGAAGGCCCTTTTCTGATATTGAGGGGGAGGTCGAATTCAGCCTGTCCCCGTATATCGACCTTAATGCCGATGTGGCTTGGTCCCCCTACGACAGTAATTTTACAAGCTATAACGCTTTGTTGTCCGTCACCAATGGCCGGGGAGACGCCGCCGCATTAGACTATCGATATACAAGGGGTGGGACCAAGACAATTCTGGCAGAAGTCGATGTGAAGGTCTCTGGTCCTATTTCTGCTTACTGCGAGTTGGAACGAGACCTCAGGGACGGGCGGTCGGTAGATGCGGTGGTAGGATTTAGGTATGAACGCCAGTGCTGGTCCTTGGATGTTGGCTTTGCCCGTGACGGGGCCATTGACTCTCAAGAATGCTTTGTCGAGATAAACTTATACGGGCTGGGGAAGGTAAGGGGATAAAGATCTTGATGTTGGGCAACAGGCCATGAGTGACTCTGAAACGCATCGACCCTGGTATGTGCTACACACCCGTAGCCGCTTTGAACAGGTCGTCTTTGACGGTCTCGAGAGAAAGTCCCTAGAGGCCTTTCTTCCAAAGATGACCGTCATGAGCAAGCGCCGTGACCGCCGCCTGAAGATACGGGTTCCCCTCTTTTCCGGTTATGTCTTTGTAAAAAGCGATCTGAATCCCTATGAGCGCCTTGAGATCGTCAAAACCACAGGTGTCGTCCGCATTGTGGGAAACAAAGGCGGCCCCCTGCCTGTACTGGACGAGGCTATCGACTCTCTTCAAATCATAGTGTCTGGCGACAACCCCGTCGCTACTGGTACGCGATTGAGAAAAGGGGACAGAGTCATGGTCGTGGAAGGCCCCTTTGCCGGTGTTATTGGTGTCTTTGTCAGATACCGTGGTCAGGGACGGGTGGTGGTGTCCATTGAGGCCTTGGGGCAATACGCTGCAGTCGATGTTTCTGAAGAGCATGTGGAGAGGCTCCCAGATTTCGGGTAGCGTGGCAACATACATGGCGTGGCCATGTGGGCCTCTATGTTCCAACGGGACGTTTCAAGTGCGGAAGCATGGCCTTGAATTCCGACAGGTTACTCCTTTTCATCACTTCGTAGATGATCATCTCCGTACTGCTGATAATGGCCCCTGCCTCCCGCATCCTGTCGAGTCCAATCTTCCAGTTCCATTCCGTTCGAGATGAGATGGCATCGGAGGCCACATGGACGACATAACCCATCTCCAGGGCACCCAGGGCTGTCTGGGCCACACAGATGTGACTTTCTATGCCCGACAAGATCAAGGAGTTTCTTGAACTGCTGATCTGTTCCAGGTGTTTCAGGAATGCTGGATTGTTGAAGCACCCGAATTCCACCTTGTCAACAGGAGATTGCCCGGGGATCTCCCTTGCGACCTCTTCTACAATGGGACCAATCCCCTTTTCATACTGCGTGGTCACGACCATGGGAAGGTCCATGATACGGGCAAACTTCGCCAAAAGGATGGTGTTGGCTGTTACGCGCTCTGGCTGAAAGACTCTTGGCAGAAGCTTCTCCTGAGGGTCAATGATCAACAAAACAGAACTTTCTTGTGACAATATGGGTGGGCCCATCGGTTCACTCCCTCTTTTCCGTCTTTCCATTCTTGTGCTTACACATGGGGCCTTTTCTGATAGTATAGACTTTCGAGGATGTCAACGCACAGTCAACTCGGGTCCGTCAAAAAGAGGATCCATCCATTTTCGGCAGCAGAGTGGGGTCCCAATCGCGGTCAGGTTTTGTTGTGGCATCTAAGATGTGGTCTTATGGGCCAGGTTTTTGACATGAGGCTCTGTCTTAATGAATTCAGCGAACCCCATGTGTTGCGGCAAAGGGCTGCGGTTGCGACGCTGGTATACCCAACGGGGTTTTCAATCTTCCCTGCGGGCGGCAACCCACGGCGGGACCTCCGGGCCCGGATCGTTGCTGAAAGGGCCATCTTCCCACAGGCATCGTCATGACGGTAAAAAAGGGACAAATCCTGGAACTAAAGATTGAAAAACTGATCTTCGGCGGGCGCGGACTGGCCTGGGTGGATGGCTTTGCGCTTTTTGTAGAAAAGGTGGTACCTGGCGATGAGGTGCGGGTAAGGGTGTTTCGAAAGAAGAAGAATCATGCTGAGGCGCGCGTTCTTGAGTTGATTCACCCCTCACCCTTCAGGGTGACACCACCGTGCCACTATAGCGGGTTTTGCGGTGGCTGTCCTTGGCAGTTCCTTGATTATGAAAAGCAGCTCGCATTCAAGAGAGAACAGGTCGTCGAATCGCTGGAACACATTGGCCAACTCAGGGACATTTTGGTTCATGCAGCGATTCCGTCTGAAAGGGAATTTGGATATCGCAACAAGATGGAGTTCTCCTTTTCGGACAGGAGATGGCTTTTGCCTGAAGAATTCTCCCAGACGGACGTTTCACAAGACTTTGCCCTTGGGCTTCATGTGCCTGGAAGTTTCCATAAGGTCCTTGATCTTGACGCTTGCTTAATCCAGCCCGCCTTGGGAAACAATATCCTAGGTGAGGTGCGCCGTTATACAAGGCAAAGCGGCATACCCCCCTACGGGTTAAAATCTCACAGGGGGTTCTGGCGTTTTTTGATGCTCCGGTATTCTCCAAGTTATGACACCTGGATGGTCAATATCGTTACTTCAGAAGAACAAACGCCGTGGGTGGAGCCGCTGGCCCGCTTACTTTGCGACAAGTATGAAAACATCACTTCCGTTGTCAACAACGTGAACACGCGAAGAGCCTCCATCGCCGTTGGAGAGAGGGAGCGGGTTTTGGCAGGGGAGCCAGTGGTCAGAGACAGGATTGGGGGTTTTGAATTTGAGATTTCAGCCAACTCCTTCTTTCAAACCAACACGGCTGGTGCCGAGTGTCTGTATAATGTGGCAAAGGCTTATGCCGGGCTCACGGGCAAGGAAACCGTGCTGGACCTTTACAGTGGGACAGGCACCATCCCCATATTTCTTGCCGACGGGGCGAGCAAGATTGTGGGCATTGAGATTTCAGAGACCGCCGTAGAGGATGCAAAAAAGAACTGCGAGAAGAACCAAATCGACAATTGTCAATTTATGTGCATGGACATCAGGAAAGGGCTCCACCTTATCCGGCAGAGGACTGATGTGATGATCATAGACCCCCCAAGGGCCGGCATGCACCCTGACGTGGTGGAAGCCGTCTGCACACAAAGGCCGGCGAGGATCGTCTACATTTCATGTAATCCGGCGACCCTTGCCAGAGACCTTGCTACGCTAAAAGAGTGTTACCACGTGGCAGAGGTCCAGCCGGTGGATATGTTCCCCCACACCCATCACATAGAATGCGTGGCGAGGCTTGAGTCCATCGGCCGCCGTTAGTGTAGTGTCTCAACGATGGCTTTACAATTTCCGTCATGCCGGTCCCGAATCGGGGTCCGGGATGACAGATCCGGCATCCAGTTCTTTTTCTGGATTCCCCGGTCAAGCCGGGGAATGACAACTTTTGGCTTTTTCTTGCCAGGTTCATATTGTTGTCAAGAAGTCACGGACACACCACATTAGTCTGCGTGACGAGCCTTTACCTTCAGCTTTGCATCAATGAGCTCTTTGTGGGTCAAACGGAGCAGTTTGGCAAGCTTGTGTGCAAGATAGTCCTCGTGTTTATCCAGTCTTTCATCTGCGTACACTACCTGCCATACCATGTGAATGATCTGGATCTTCTCTTGTCTTGAGTAGTCTTGGTTGATAAGGTTTGTAAACTGCCACAGGTCAATGCTTCCGGCCAGTTCTTTCTTGGAAGCTTCCACCAGTTCGGTGACTAGTTCATCAGATAAGTGATATTGCTTTTTGAGGAGCCCTGTCAGGTCTTCTTGTTCTGAGTCACTGAACTCGCCATCTATGTAAGCCATTTCCAGGAAAAGGGCACAGACGGCCACACGGATGTCACGGTCTTGCGTCCGATTTCTATCCTTGGGCCTCGTGGTCCTGTCCTTGGCGAAGAGTCTTTTCACCCGGGCAATCATGGCAGGCTCCTTTTACTCCCAATATACCAGTGCCGTTTTTCACTGGTGGGCTTTTTTGAAAGTGCAACCAAATCAAAGGCTTGTATAACACACGGAGACTGGTGAGGGCAAGGCAAAACAACACGGTTCCTTGTCCTTGACATGGAGGGGATGATTGCGTAAAAGTCTTTGATCTTTCTTTTCCCATGGGTTCCTGAGGGGGCATGACAATAGGGCGCTACAGCGTGATAGGTGGGGTGGTTGTTTGCATAGCCACGGCAGTTCTGGTCGCCTATGGGTACAGGCAGCTTTGGTCTCCAGACGGAGAGAAAGGGTCGGAAGGGACGTACCATCGATTCCTGCCGAGACAGGCCAAGGCGAGGGCTCACCTTTATTTCTCCGATGTTGACCACAGCTTCCTCACGGCCGAGGTCCGCACCCTCGCCCTGTCAGATGGGGTGGTTCAGCGTACCAGGCAGATCGTTGAAGCGCTTGTGGAGGGGCCTAAAGGCCCCCTGACGCCGACGATTCCTGGAGGGACAAGGCTCTTAGCGGTCTACTTGGCAGACCATGGTACTGTCTACGTTGACTTCAACAGGGCCATTATGGAAAACCATCCTGGAGGGACGTTGTCGGAACTTTTGACCATTTTTTCCTTGGTAAACACCTTGGCCCTCAATATCTCTGAGATCGAAGCTGTAAAGATTCTTATTGGAGGGCGGGAGGCTGAAACGCTGGCAGGCCATATAGACATTCGGTTTCCTTTTCGACCCAATATGCTCATGATCAAATAGCCAGTATCGTGAGAGTGTCGCCTTTTGAGAAAACCCATGCTTTGCTGGCTCCTGTGCACCATGTCCTTCGCAGGACAGGGGTTTTCACAGTGCTAACGCGACACCCAGAGTCCATGATCAGGTGAGTGTTGATGCAAAAACCGTTTCCCACAGATAAGATGCGTAATATAGGCATCATTGCCCATATTGATGCAGGCAAGACTACTATTACGGAAAGGATTCTCTACTACACAGGCCGCTCATACAAGATGGGTGAGGTCCATAATGGTGAAGCCGTCATGGACTGGATGCCTGATGAGCAAGAAAGGGGGATCACCATCACCTCGGCGGTGACCACCTGTCACTGGAGGGACAGCGAAATCCACATCATTGACACGCCGGGACACGTAGACTTTACCATCGAGGTGGAACGCTCTCTCAGGGTGCTGGACGGGGCCATTGGGGTGTTCTGCGCCGTGGGGGGCGTACAGCCCCAATCAGAGACGGTCTGGCACCAGGCGGACAAATACCGGGTGCCGAAGATTGCCTTTGTGAACAAGCTCGATCGCCCTGGGGCTGATTTTTTCGGAACAGTCCAGATGATGCGAGACCGTTTGGGGGCCAATCCGATCGTCATGCAGCTCCCAGTGGGGATGGAAGAATCCTTTCGTGGGGTTATCGATTTGCTGAAGATGAAACAGCTTGTCTGGGTAGATGAAACCTTGGGCGCCACCTTCGAAGTCACGGACATACCGGATGACCTGATGGAAATGGCACGAGACCATCGTAACCGGCTGGTGGAGACGGTGGCGGAGTTTGACGATGAGGTCATGGAGGCGTACCTTGCCGAAGAGCCTATGACACCTGAGATGCTCATACCCAGTATCAGAAAAGCCACCATTGCTCTGCAACTGGTTCCTGTCTTTGGGGGAGCTGCCCTCAGAAACAAGGGTGTCCAGCCTCTTTTGGAAGGCATCGTTGACTTCTTGCCCAGCCCATTGGATGTGCCTCCAGTCACAGGGGTGGATCCGGAAACAGGAGAGGAGAAGAGGTCTCCGTGTTCTGATCGCGCTCCTCTGGTTGCTCTGGTCTTCAAGGTGATGATGGACCAGGGACGCAAACTGAGTTATGTGCGGATCTATTCAGGTCGCCTGAAGACGGGGGGAGAAGTCCTCAGTCCTGCGAAGAAGACCAAGGAGAAGGTGGCCCGAATTCTCGCAATGCATGCCAACAAGCGACAGCGCATTGATGAGGCACGGGCAGGTAATATCGTAGGGCTTGTAGGATTAAAGGCCTCTGGCACTGGCGACACTCTTTGCGACCCCTCCAATCCCATGGTGCTTGAGCCGATTGAGGCTTACGAGCCAGTGATTTCTGTGGCTGTCGAACCCAAGACTCACACGGATCAGGAGAAACTCGGACAAGCCCTTACCAAGCTTGAAGCTGAAGACCCTACCTTTCGTGTCAAGTACGATGACGATACCGGGCAGACCGTCATCTCGGGTATGGGCGAGCTCCATCTGGAGATCCTGGTAAGCCGATTGAAGAGGGAGTTTGGAACACAGGTCAATGTGGGAAGGCCCCAGGTGGTCCACAAGGAGACCATTGAGCAGACGGCCCAAGGGGAGGCTACCTTCGACAGGGAGGTCGGAGGGGTCCGGCATTTTGGCCATGTTCGACTGGAACTCTCTCCCAGAGGGCGTGGCACGGGAAATCGTTTTGCCAGCACCTTGTCTGAGGAACAGCTGCCGGCAGAGCTTGTCTCAGCCACAGAAGAGGGTGTGATGGAGTCGCTGGAAAGCGGCGTCGTCCTTGGGTACCCTGTTGTTGATGTGGCAGTTTCCCTCGTAAATGTCACATACAAGGAGTCTGAGGCAAGCCCTCTGGCATTCAAGGTGGCCGCATCCATGGCCTGCAAGGAGGGCCTTCAGAAAGGCAGCCCCCAGCTACTGGAGCCGATTGTGGCGATGGAGATCCTGGCGCCTGAGGCGTTCATGGGAGATATCATTGGGGATGTCAATGCCAGGGGTGGCAAAATCGAAGACATGAAGCCCAAAGGGGGAATCCAGACCATAGCGGCTGTTATGCCATTGTCCAGGACTTTTGGCTATTCAACTGGCCTGCGGTCTGCCACACAAGGGCGAGGCACCTTCACCATGCGCTTTTCCCATTATGACAAGGCCGTCCGTTCACCCTAGTCGGTGCTCCATCCACAAAGGCCTTAGGAAAAAATGGGCGCAGGCCTCAGTTTCCCATTCAGAAAGGTGGACGGAGACTAGTTGCTCTGTCGTTCAAGGGAGGGGTCCCGCAGCCCTTTGAGTACCTCTTTGATTTCCTCTTGTCTCGCTGGGTCTTTGGCAGACAAGGCCAAGGCGCGCTTGAGGTGAAATACGGCGTTCTTGAAGTCTTCCTTTTTCTTATAATGCAGTCCAAGACGGAAGTGGGCCTCTGCCTCGTTGCCCAGTTTCCCGTAGGT
>Ga0272444_10000823_pt1 | contig 31516 bp, 28 predicted proteins | sample SSMForm13_FD_201033 | JGI IMG/M metagenome (GOLD analysis project Ga0272444, IMG submission 201033) | Marine sediment archaeal communities from Little Sippewissett salt marsh, Falmouth, MA, United States - SSM-Form-13 | ecosystem: Environmental > Aquatic > Marine > Wetlands > Sediment ...
ACTGTCCGCGTACCGCTCCGGATGGGATCCGAGGATGTCGTCGGTGCCATCGAAGAAAACATGGGGATAGAACCAAACCCCGTAATATCCCTTGATGCTGCCCGATTCCGGCTGATAAAAAGGATCCCCGGGCTCTGGAAAATAGCGAATGATCGCCAGCGAGTCGGCGGAATAGAACTGGTTCAGTGAATCCAGAACCGGCCAAGAAGAGGTGCAGGGCGCGCAGGTCACCGCGGTAAAATATTCCACCAGCACGCAGCGCTGCTCGGCCCGGGCCGAGGTGACCGGCAGGCAGAGGCCGATCATCACCGGGCCGGCCAATTTGAACAACAGTTGTATGAACTTATGCATAAGTTATCGGAGTAAAACCTGTTATTTTATCCCAGGCTCTCGCAGAAAAGGCCATTCCACAGCTACCTCTAGTGTATCAGAAGGGGCTCTGGTTGTCAAGGAGTTTATTGTTGAAGTTTTTACACGATTCTATGATTTCATTCGGCTTGAGCGCGCTGTAAATGTTTCAGGACCTCCGGGGTGACGGCCACCCCGACCTTTTTCAAGGCCATGATCACCGCTCCCCCCGCTGGATTCAGGCGAGGCGTGACAAACCTGGCCGTCATCTCACTGCCCAGACCATTCCGCATGGCATCGAGCAGCAGCTCCCGGCTCTTAAACACGCTGCCCACCAGACCGACCTCCACCTCGCCCTGTTCCATCCCCAGCAGCCGGATGGCGGCGGCAGCCATAAGCCCCAGCTCCCGCCCCGCCCTTTGGATGATGCCGTCGGCCACCCGGTCGCCCTCCCGGGCGGCCCGGAAAACGACCGGCGCCAGGGCGGCCATCTCGGTGTGGCTCATTCCCTGACGATAGATCCGCGGAATGATCTCCTGCGGATCGGAGAACCCCAACGCCTCCAGCAGGCCGGCGGTCAGCCGGGTGTTCTCCTCACGGCCGTCGTAAGCCCTCATGACGGCCGCCAGGGCGGCCCGGGCGATGTAGAAGCCGCCGCCCTCATCTCCTAGCATATATCCCCATCCGCCCACCCGGACCCGCTCGCCGCGCTCGTTCCTCCCCAGGGCGATGGAGCCGGTGCCGGCGATGATGATCACGCCCGGGCGGTCGACCAGGGCGCCCACCAGAGCAATCATGGCATCGTGATCGACCGCCACCTCCCGGGCCAGGCCCAGCTGTTCCACCGTCCCGGCAACGGCCTCCGGTTCCCCCGGGCGGCCCACGCCGGCGAGCCCGAGGGCGATACAGGCCAGCCGCTGCGGCTCGATATGGGCGGCCTCAAAAAGATCCGCCACCAGCCGGGAAATCTCCCGGCGAATGCCCTCGACGCCGACGATCTGATAATTGGCCGGCCCCGCGGTGGCCCGAGCCCGCACGCGCCCCTCCAGATCCACCAGGTATCCGGCGGTCTTGGTGCCGCCGCCATCGACTCCCACAACATACTCCATGGCCGCTCATCCTTTGTCCGGTGTGTGAATGTGACCCTTCTGCTCCGCCGATCTGCTGATCGTCCCCGATGAAGAATCCCGTTCCGGTTCGCATAGAATAGACCGGTGAACAAGCTTTCGCAAGGAGAAAATGCGCGGCCGTGCCTCGGTGACCGGCCGGAAGACAAAAAAAGAGGCGAAAAGTGAATCTTCGCCTCATTTCTTCTCTTCAATTTTGGCCCGATCCTCGGGCGCACAGGTCGATTTCATTCAGGTGGAAACGCCCATTCTGGGCAGCACAAAACGCAGCAGCACGAACCAGACTACCAGAAAGATCAGCGTCAACAGCGTTCCTCTGCTCATCGAGTATCCTTTCCGTCCTGTTGCCGCCCTCCGGCCGCTTCCAGGATCTTCTCGGCGAAATAGGTCTCTGAACGGGCCCCGACAAAATTGACCTGTTCGTTGATGACCACCATGGGTATACCGCGGACATTATACCTGGTGGCCAGATAGGGAAATTCCACCACCTCCACACCATCGGCCCGGATACGATCATGCTCCTGGGCGAGCCGGTAGGCGGTTCGGACGGCGGCCGGGCAATAGGGACAGGTGGGGGTCACGAAAACCTGAATGTGAATATCATCCGAGAGGTCGGCCAGATCCGTCAGTACCCCGGGATCGAGTCCGGTCTCGCCGGCCGAGAGATCCCGGATGGTCTCCACCAGTGTGGTCAGCTCGTATCCGGCCGGCACACCGTAATATCGGATGCCGACGTCTTGATCGGTCATCAGCACCGTGGCCGGGATCTTATCGATGCCGTATTTTCGGGCCTCCTCGGCATCGCCGACCAGGTCCAGAACGGTCAGGGTCAGCCGATCGGACATGGCCGCCAGCTCCTCCAGAAGTCCTCTGGTCTGAGCGCAGTACTGACATTCCAGCTCCTGGGTGAACATCACCATGTTGACCTCTCCGGCGAGATCCTTCAGCTGCGCTCCGATTTTCCCACGATCCTTCTCCGACAGCACGTCGGCGGCATCGGCGGCCCTCATGGGACCGGCGATCAGGACCAGCAGGAAGGACAACAAGACCATCAGCGAGCCCGCGAGGGCTCCGGCTTTCCTCAGTTCGGTCATCACCCGCTCACCTCCATCAATACATTCCGTCCATCTGAAATTCTCCGATGTCGAACCAGAATCCCGCATGCGTCACCGAATCGATCTGGGCCTGGATGAGATCATAATGCCCCTCTTCCTCTCTGGCGATGGCCTCGAAGATCCGGCTGGCCTCGGGATCATCCGTCTCCTGCGCGGTAATCTTAAAAAAGGCGATGGCCTTTCTCTCGACCTCCAGCGCCTGTTGCAGAGCGCTCAATTCTCCGGCCCCTTTCTCCGCCGGCGTCCTCTGAGCGGCCTTCTGCTCGAAAAAGGGCATCGTCTTGCCGGGCGAACCTGCCGCCATGAGCTGTTTCCAGGTCTGTGGATCCGCGATGGTCTGAAACATCTTTTTAAAGGTCTGCAAATGCCGCACCTCGTCGGCGGCCAGCTTACGAAACATTTTTTTACCTAATGCGTTGTCCGTTTCCTGCGCGGCCTGGTCGAAAAAAGCCTTGCCATCCTTTTCCAGCTGAATGGCCGTTTGAATGGCCTCTCTGACATTCGAGGCGATCTGCGACATGTCCTTCCTCCAGGGTTAACGGTCGGTTTGGAAGACATTTCCTCCGGCAGAAACCCGATGGAACGGTCCCGGACAGCCTTGCCGGACCGCCCGGCCCGGATGGCGGCCGTCGAGGATGCGGTAACGGCTTAAGCTGCCGGCGTCCCGCTGCCGAGACAATCCCGGCAGATTCCATAGAGATAGAGCTCGATCTCCTCAACGCGGTGTCCCTGCAGCAACTCATCGTCCAGAGAGGGACAGGGCAGGGCCACGTCCAGAATACGGCCGCATTGACGACACAGCAGGTGATAGTGCGGTTTTTCAGCCATGTCGAAGCAGGATGGATGCCCGCGGATGGAAAGTTCCCGGATGTGACCGGCCTTGCGAAATAGATCCAGCGTGCTGTAGATCGTCGCCAGAGAAATGGTCGGGTACTGCCGGCGAAGGTGCCGGTAGATGTCCGCGGCGCAGGGATGACGATCGGGCCGGCCGCCAAGGTATTGCAGCACGGCCAGCCTCTGATGGGTCAGGACCACACCCTTCTCTCTGAGCTGTTTGATGACTTTATTCATGACGATCGGTCGCTGAGGAGGTTTGCATGACCTAGTTAATAAAATTTATTGATCAATAATTATTATTATAAAGGATTTTTTCAAAAAGTCAAGGAAAATATCATTTTCCCTCCTTCGGCGACCGGCGACGGCATCTCTTCGTCCTGAGACCACCGCCCATTTCTCAGGGACACAACGATCTTCACATCCAGTCGTGGATGCCTTTCAATCGGTCATTTCCGAGGGCATTGGCCGTCTCCGGAGGGCGGGAAAATGTCCTTGACTTTAGAGGGGGAGATGCTATATTAGTTGACTGCGGCTGGCCCGGCAGTGGACGGGCATTATTGGCCTTGCCGGCGGGTTTCTCGGGGTCGATGACGATTTTTCAGGGGCACTTGACAACGCCCTGAGGGGCTCTGACAGCCGTTCAGAATGATCATTCTGAACGTGGGGCAGTAGCTCAGCTGGGAGAGCGCATCCCTCGCACGGATGAGGTCGGCGGTTCGATCCCGCTCTGCTCCACTTTTTTCTTGCCCCAGAGGATGGTGATATCACCATACATAGGTCGTGCTAGATGGGGAGCTAGCGGTGCCCTCTTCCCGCAATCCGCTATAGCGGGGTCGAATTCCCACCCGAGGTCTTCTTTTCTTCCTGGGGATTTGAATAAGTGGTGTTGATAACCAGGTCCTACGCAACGGGAACTTGCCTAATCCCGTCAGGACCGGAAGGTAGCAGCGGCAAGCAAGCCCTCCCGGGTGCCGTAGGGGTGCTTGGTCGGAGCTAACTGTTCCGGTCTCTCTTGAAGGCGAGGGATCGACGGTGGGTGCACGACCTTTGAAAACCACGTTGTAAATTGGAAATTGCAAAGTTCAAATTTACATTGTTCCTACCCTTCCGGATCTCGAATATCCACGGGTCAAGAACCCCTCTGCTGCAATTTCTAATTTTCAATTTCCAACTTCGCAGTTTCAATCGTTATTGGAAGGCTCATGACCTACCAGGTGATGGCTCGAAAGTGGCGTCCCCAGACCTTCGAACAGGTCATCGCACAGGAACATGCCACCAGAACCCTGCAGAACGCCATTCGTTCCGAACGCATCGGACACGCTTACCTGTTCTCCGGGCCCCGCGGCGTGGGCAAGACCACCGTGGCCCGCATCCTGGCGAAGGCGCTCAACTGTGAGAAAGGTCCCACGCCGACACCCTGCAACACCTGCACCCTCTGCCGGGAGATCACCGAGGACCGCAGCCTCGATGTTCTGGAGATCGATGGGGCCTCGAACACGCATGTGGCCGACATCCAGGAGCTCCGGGGGAGCGTCAAGTACGCACCCGCCCACGGACGCTACAAGATCTACATCATCGACGAAATCCATATGCTCTCCAAGCACGCCTTCAACGCCCTGCTTAAGACCCTGGAAGAGCCCCCGGCCCAAGTCATTTTCATCTTCGCCACCACCGAGCCGCAGAAGATCCCTCTGACCATTCAATCGCGCTGCCAGCGCTTCGATTTCCGGCGCATACCCACCCATCACATCAAGGAACGGCTTGAGATGATCGCCGAGCGGGAAGAACTCAAGGTGGAGGGCGGCGCCCTGGGGCTGGTCGCCAGACGAGCGGAGGGCAGCATGCGGGACGGTCTCAGCCTCCTGGACCAGGTCGTCTCCTACGGAGGCGGGACCCTCACGGAAAAGTCGGTGGCCGAAGCGCTGGGCCTGGCCGGTCAGGACGTGTTCTTTCAGCTTATCGATGCGGCCCGGGCCGGAAATTCCAAAGAGGTTCTCCAGATCATGGCCGCCGTGGAGGAACACGGCTGGGATATGGAGGATTTCGCCGATGGTCTGCAGGAACACCTGCGGCAGCTGCTGATCACCAGGATCGATCCGCAATCTCCTGAGCTGGAAAGCCTGTCCTCCTCCAACCGGGAACGATTGGATCAGCAGAGCGGCGAGCTGGAGGAGGAAGATGTTTTACGCATGATCTCTCTCGTTTCGGCGACGAAAAGCCAGCTGCGTTACAGCAATCGACCGCGGTTCCTGCTGGAAACCCTGGCCGTGAAACTGGCCAAGATGGACGGCGCCGTGCGCCTGAAGGAGCTTCTCGAGGGATTGGACCGTTTTTTGGGAGGGCGGCCGGCCGAGACGGCCCCGGGTCCCGAGAAACCCGCTTCCCGGACGGCGTCTCCGGCTTCGCCGAGGCCATCGACGACCTCCCCCGGGCCGACACCGATGCCACCGCCGACACCGACGCCAATGCCACCGCCGACACCGACACCACCACCGCCATCGGAGAACGTCACCGGAGATCTGTGGAACCAGGTTGTCGATCGTGTCACCAAGAAAAAGTCCGGGCTTGGAGCTCTCTTGCAGCACAGCCAGTTGGATGAGGTTCAGGATAAAGTGATGACCATCGCCTTCCCCAAATCCTGCAATTTCCACCGCCAGCGGGCCCAGATGCGATCGAACCGGGAGATCATCGAGGAGGAGGTTTCCGCCGTCCTGGGCAAAGAGATCCGCGTCCGCTTCACGCTGGCCAATCACATCCGGATGGAGCCGCTGCCGCCCGACAAAACCCCAACGGCCGGGAGACTCCCCTCGACCGAGACCATCATCAAAAATGAGCCCGTCATCGGAGACATTCTCACAGCTCTCGATGGAGAGATCATCACTTAGCAGAGGACAGAGCATGTCGAATCCCTTGAACGCGATGCTGAAACAGGCCCAGCAGCTTCAGAAACAATTGGAACAGCTTCAGGACGAGCTGTTGGAAAAACGGGTGGAAGGCACCGCCGGCGGCGGCATGGTGACCGTGGTGGTCAACGGCAAAGGCGAGATGGCGGATGTCAAGATCGATCCCGAAGTGGTGGACCCGGAGGACGTGGAGATTCTCGAGGATCTCATCGTGGCCGCCGCCAATCAGGCCCGGGAGAAAGCCCAGCAGCTGGCCCAGGAGGAGATGCACAAGATCACCGGGGGCATGATGCCCCAGGGCATGGGCGGCCTGAAGCTGCCCGGACTGTTCTGAGCCACCGCTTCACAATGGACCGTTATGACCATGCTGAAAACCTCCGAATCCATATCCAGGCTGATCGATGAACTGGCCAAGATGCCCGGGATCGGGCCGAAGACGGCCCAGCGGCTGGCTTTCTATATCCTGAAAATCACCGGCGACGAGGCTCTGGCCCTTTCGGAGGCCATCAAAGCGGTCAAGGAAAAGGTCCGCCGCTGTTCCACCTGTTTTCACATCACCGAGGAAGACCCCTGTCTCATCTGCCGGGACGAAGATCGTGATCCGGCCATTATCTGCGTGGTGGAGGAGGCCAATGACGTTCTCGCCCTGGAGAAGATCGCCGAGTTCAAGGGGCGCTATCACGTCCTGGGAGGAGCTCTCTCTCCGCTGGACGGCGTCGGGCCGGACGACCTGCATATCCGTGAACTTCTGGAGCGGCTGAAAGACGGTGTTCGCGAGGTGATCCTGGCCACCAATCCGAATGTGGAGGGCGAGGCCACGGCCCTGTATCTGATGAAGCTCATCAAACCGTTACAGATCAGGATCACCCGGGTGGCTCGCGGCCTGCCCATGGGAGGGGATCTGGAATACGCCGACCAGGCGACCCTGACGAGGGCGCTGCAGGACCGTATTGAGCTGTGATGACCGATATCTGACCGTCGAACCATTCCTCGACTTCATGAAGGAGGCTTTTATGTCAGAAATGATCGAGATTCGCTGGCACGGCCGGGGCGGACAGGGAGCTGTGACCGCCGCCAAGATCCTGGCGGAAGCCGCTCTCGGCGAGGGACGCCACATTCAGGCTTTTCCTGAATATGGCGCCGAGCGCCGGGGGGCGCCGGTCCGGTCCTTCACTCGTATCAGCGATGATCCCATCATAGTCCACTCCCCCATTCACACGCCGCGCGCCGTGGCCGTCCTGGACTCGACCCTTCTGGACGCCGTGGACGTCACCGAGGGACTTCCCGAGGACGGCGTTCTGGTGGTCAATACGCAGGATGAGCCCGCGAACGTGAGGAAAAAATTGGGTCTCGAGGGCCGTCATGTGTTCACCGTGGACGCCACCCAGATCTCCATCGATTGCCTCGGAAAGCCCATCCCCAATGCCCCCATGATCGGCGCCATCATGAAGGCCACGCAGATCCTGCCCATCGACGGGGTGATCCGCGGTTTCAAACATAAGTTCTCCGAAAAACTGAGACCGGAAATGATCGCTGGCAACGTCAAAGCGATCCAGCGAGCCTATGAGGAGGTGAAAACCGAGTGAGCCAAGCCAAAGAACCCGGATATAAAGATCTGGCCATCGGAGGAAAGATACTGGAGGCCGGGAATTCAGAACAATATGAAACCGGCGGATGGCGCTCCTATCGGCCCATTCACGATGACGAAAAATGCATCCACTGCCTGCTGTGCTGGATTCTCTGTCCCGACGGCGCCATCATCGTCAAGGACGGCAAGTGGGCCGGCTTCGACCTGAAACACTGCAAGGGTTGCGGCATCTGCGCCGAGGAGTGCCCGCCGAAAGTGAAAGCCATTACCATGATTCAAGAGGAGAAGTAACGCGCCCCATCATTGGGAGGAAAAATATGGCCAAGATTCTAGCGTTGACGGGAAATGAGGCCGCCGCCTATGCCATGATGCAGATCAACCCCGATGTGGTGGCTGCCTATCCCATCACCCCACAGACGGCCCTGATGCAAAAGTTTGCCGATTTCGTGTCCGACGGCGATGTGGACACCGAGCTGATCCTGGTGGAATCGGAGCACAGCGCCATGAGCGCCACCCTGGGCGCTTCCGCCGCAGGAGCGCGGGCCATGACGGCCACCGCCGCCAACGGTCTGGCGCTGATGTGGGAGATCGTGTACATCGCCGCTTCCAACCGGCTGCCCATCGTCATGCCGGTGGTCAATCGGGCCCTGTCAGCCCCCATCAACATCCTCTGTGACCACAGCGACACCATGGGCGCCCGGGACTCGAGCTGGCTCCAGCTTTACAGCGAGAACGCCCAGGAGGCCTATCACAACACCATTCAGGCGATGCGCATCGCCGAGCATCCCGATGTGCTCCTGCCGGTCATGGTGACCCTGGACGGATTCATCATCAGCCATGGGATGGAGGATGTGACCATCCTGGAAAAGTCGGAAGTGCAGAAATTCGTCGGAGAGTACCAGCCGCATTATCCCCTGCTGGACGCCGACAAACCGGTCAGCTACGGCCCTATCGATTTTCACGACTACTACTTCGAGCATAAGAAACCCCAGGTCGACGCCATGGAGAATGCCTTCGGGGTTATTCAGGAGATCGGCCGGGAATTCAGCCAGCTCTGCGGCCGGGAGTACGGGCTGTTCGAGACCTATCTTATGGACGACGCCGAGGTGGCCGTCGTCGTTTTGGGATCCACGGCCGGAACGACGCGCTACGTGGTCGACTCCCTGCGCCGGCAGGGCGTCAAGGCCGGCCTGCTGAAGCTGCGGGCTTTTCGCCCCTTCCCGGCCAGGCAGATCGCCGAGACCTTCAAGCATCTCAAATCGCTGGCGGTCATGGACCGGGCCATCTCCTTCGGTGCGCATGGCGGACCGCTGTTCATGGAGATCTGCTCGGCCCTGTTTAACGCCCACCTGGACATCCCGGTGCTGAACTTCATCTATGGCTTGGGAGGCCGGGCGGCAGAGATCGAGAATATCGAGGAGGTTTACGCCCGTCTGCAGAAGGTGGCTCAGGCCGGACAGGTCGATCAGGCGATCAATTATCTGAACCTACGTGAATAGGAGGGGCCATGGCGAGCCTCAAAGAACTCTCCAAGAAAAAGGAACTGCTCTCCGGAGGCCACCGGATGTGTCCCGGGTGCGGCTCACCCATCATCATCCGGCAGGCCCTGCTGGCCACCGATACCAATTTAGTGGTGGGCTCGGCCACCGGCTGTCTGGAAGTGTCCACATCCATCTTCCCCTATACCTCGTGGAGATGCTCCTGGATCCACAACGCCTTCGAGAACGTGGCCTCCACCGTCAGCGGCGTGGAAACGGCCTATCGAGCGCTGAAAAAGAAGGGCAAGCTGGACACGGATTTCCGATTCCTGGCCATCGCCGGCGACGGCGGGACCTACGACATCGGGCTGCAGGCACTGTCCGGCGCCCTGGAGCGAGGTCACCGCATGCTGTACATCTGCTACGACAATGAAGCCTATATGAACACCGGCATCCAGCGGTCCAGCTCCACACCCCTGGGCGCGCACACCACCACCAGCCCGGCCGGAAAGGTGATCCCCGGAAAACGTGAATTCCCCAAGGATCTTACCGGCATCGTGGCCGCGCACAACATACCCTATGTGGCTCAGGCCTCACCCAGCCACTGGCGGGATCTGACCACCAAGGTGGCCAAGGCTCTGGAGGCGGAGGGACCCAGCTTTCTGAACATCATCTCTCCCTGCCCGCCGGGCTGGCAATATCCCCAGCACCTGACCATCAAGATGGCCAAGCTGGCGGTGGAGACCTGTTTCTGGCCGCTGTACGAGGTGGATAACGGAACCTGGAAAGTCACCGTCAAGCCCAAGGAAAAGAAACCGCTGGACGAGTGGACCAAACTTCAGGGCCGTTTCAGCCACCTGTACGAGCCGAAAAACAAGCCCATCCTGGAAAAGGCTCAGGCCGAAGTGGACCGCCGCTGGGAAGTGCTGCTCCAGAAAGCCCAGTAAAGGGAAACAGGCCGCCACGAAACGCCTCTGAGCGCCAGGAGGCACCCGGATTCGATCGGGAGGTATCAACGACCAGATGAATCTGCCCAACAAGCTCACGGTGACGCGGATCATTCTCAGTCCCATCTTCATGGTCGCCTTCCTGGTCGACAACCTCTATTCCCGCTATTTCGCCCTGTTCATCTTCGTGGTGGCGGCCCTGACCGATCTGTACGACGGCCATCTGGCCAGAAAGACCGGCGTCGTCACCAGCTTCGGCAAGTTCATGGATCCGCTGGCGGACAAGCTGCTGACGTCCACCGCCCTGGTGGCTTTTCTGGCCCTGGGATATGTCAAAAGCTGGATCGTTTTGCCGATCATCGCCCGGGAGATCTTCATCACCGGGCTGAGAGCCATGGCGGCCTATCGCGGGGTGGTCATCCCGTCCAGCATTCTGGCCAAATGGAAAACGGCCACCCAGATGGTCGTCATCGTCATCATCCTGGTGTTCAGCAACCTGCAGATGACCTGGTCCGCTCTGGGGCGTCATCACTCACCGGTGCCGTGGGAGGTGGCCATCACCATCTTCAATGGCCTGCTGCTGGCATCCATGGCCCTGACCCTGATCTCGGGAATCGACTATATCGTCAAGAACGCCGGCCTGATCAAGGGCATGATGAAATAGCGGCCCTCCGGGGAGGCCCCTTATCGCCGCGGCAGGAAATATATTTCATCGAACGGTCGCCACCGGCCTTCTGACGGGTTATTGCCCCGTCGCTCCGGGAACGGCCGGGACCGCGCTGGCCGCGGTCCTCTACTGGGTCTTTCGACTGGACCGCTGGCCCGCCGGTGGAGGCCTGATCCTGTTGTTCTTCCTGCTGGGCGTCTGGTCTGCTTCGGTTCTGGAAAAAGACCTGGGACCGGATCCGCCGCAGGTGGTGGTGGACGAGGTGGTGGGGTACTGGATCGCCATGTTCGCGCTGCCCCGGAGCTGGGCGCTGGCGATCGCCGGGTTTTTCCTTTTCCGCATCTTTGACATCGTCAAACCGTTTCCTGTTCGCCGGGCCGAGCGGCTTCGCTCCGGATGGGGCATCATGACCGATGATGTCCTGGCGGGCGTCTATACCAATGTGCTGCTGCAGCTGATCCTGTGGCTGCGCCGCTGAACGGCGGGGACCTGTGGCCCATGAAGGTCGAGATCATCACCATCGGGGACGAGCTTCTGTGGGGGCAGACGGCCGACGCCAACGCCTCTTTTCTGGGCCGTCGGTTGCTTCAGCTGGGCTGCCCGCCGCGGTGGCGGACCACCGTGGGAGACGACCCCGAAAGCATCAAGGAAGCGCTGGCCCAGGCCGGGCGGCGGGCGGACGTGATTCTGATGACCGGCGGCCTGGGAGCCACCGACGATGACCGCACCCGAGGCGCGCTGGCCCAGGCCCTGGGACAACCCCTGGTGCTGGATGATTCCCTGTGGGGCGATATCCGCCAACGGCTGACCGCTCAGGGATGGGCCGTCCGCAGCGCCCACCAGCGCCTGGCCCTGGTTCCCCGGGGCTGCCGGCCGCTGCCCAACTCCGTCGGCCTGGCGCCGGGGCTGTTCTTCCAAACGGAAGCGGTCTCCATCTATGTCCTGCCCGGCGTTCCCGCGGAGATGCAGGCCATCTTTGAGGAACGGATCGTCCCGCTCCTGGAGCCGGCCCCCGCCGGAAAGGTCATCCGGCGGAAGTGTTTCCGGACGGTCGGGGCCGGCGAAACAGAGATCGCCGAGAAGATCCGGAAACTGTCTCTCCGCGATGTATCGGTCAGCTACCTTCCGGGGCCCTGTGTGGTCGACCTCTGGCTGACGGCCCGAGCCCCCCTGGCCCGGGAGGCGGACGAGATGTTATCCCGGGCCGGCAAAAAGATCGGGGAGCAGTTGGAGGAACAGATCTACGGGACGGACGAGGACACCCTGGAACGGGTCACGGCCGTCCTGTTGACCATGAAAGGGCATACCATCGCCACGGCCGAATCCTGCACCGGCGGGCTGCTGGCCGACCGGCTCACCGCCGTGCCCGGCAGCTCTGCGTACTTCAAGCACGGCGTGGTGGCTTACAGCAAAGAGGCCAAACGGCAGATCCTCAAGGTGCCCAAGCGGACCCTGGACCGTCACGGAGCGGTCAGCCCGGAGGTCGCCGCCGCCATGGCGGCCGGGGTGGTCAAGATCAGCCAGGCGGACATCGGTCTGGCCACCACCGGCATCGCCGGTCCCGCGGGCGGTACGGCCGACAAGCCGGTGGGACTGGTCTATATCGGCATGGCCCACGGGGACCGCTCGTTCGCCCGGCGTTTCCAATTCGGACGGGACCGCTCCATGAACAAGATGTGCGCCGTCCAATCGGCCCTGAACCTGGTCCGCCGGTATCTGTTGGATCAATGAACTGGTGAGGGCTCATCCGAACCCATGCCCACTGTCAGAACCTTCATCGCCGTAGACCTTTCCGCCCGGGTCAAGGCGCAGATCGCCGGCCTCATCGCCGAGTTGAGTCCGCTGAGCTCGGCCGTCCGCTGGGTTCAACCGGAGGGGTTGCATCTGACCCTGAAATTTTTAGGCGAGATCCCGGAAGCCCGACTGGCGGACATCTTCGCGTCACTGGAAAAGGCCCTGACCGGACGGCCATCCTTCCGATTCCGGCTGTCCGGGACAGGCGGATTCCCCAGCCTGCGAAGGCCCCGGGTCCTGTGGATCGGCCTGAGGGAGGGCCGCGAGCAGCTCCAGGAGCTTTCCGGATTGGTGGAGAAGGCCCTGGTTCCATGCGGCTTTCCACCTGAAAAACGTCCCTTCTCGCCCCATCTGACCATCGGCCGCATCAAATCGCCGCACGGCATCCAGGCCCTGCTGGAGAAACTGCCCGGCATCGATTTTACCAGCACGCCGCTGACGGCCGAGGGGGTCAAGGTGATGAAGAGCCGGCTGAAACCCACCGGCGCCGAATACAGCGCGCTGAAGATCATCGAGCTGACGGCTCCGGCGCGGGAAGATACCGCTGATCGTATGAATACAGAAAGCGGCGAACCGTCCGCAGATCCGACACCATGAACCCACACCCACGGAGGTGAGAGCAATGTCGGAAGAGAAAAAAACCGAGAAGGCCAAGGCTCTGGATCTGGCCATCTCTCAGATCGAGCGCCAGTTCGGAAAAGGCTCCATCATGAGGCTGGGCAGCGACGAAGCCAAGATCAGGGTTCCGGTCATTTCCACCGGATCCATCGGGCTGGACGCCGCGCTGGGCGTCGGGGGCATTCCCCGGGGCCGGGTCGTGGAGATCTACGGTCCGGAATCATCCGGCAAGACCACCCTGGCCCTGCACGTCATCGCCGAGGCGCAGAAGAAAGGGGGCGTGGCGGCCTTCATCGACGCCGAGCACGCCATGGACCCGAGCTATTCCCGCAAGCTGGGAGTGGACATCGACAATCTGCTGGTCTCCCAGCCGGACACCGGCGAACAGGCCCTGGAGATCGCCGAGACCCTGGTGCGCAGCGGAGCCATCGACGTGGTGGTGATCGACTCGGTGGCCGCCCTGGTCCCCCGGGCCGAGATCGAAGGCGAGATGGGCGACTCCCACATGGGCCTGCAGGCCCGCCTGATGTCACAGGCGCTGCGTAAACTCACCGGGACGATCAGCAAATCGAGGACCAGCGTCGTCTTCATCAACCAGATCCGGATGAAACTGGGGGTCATGTTCGGCAATCCCGAGACCACCACCGGCGGCCGGGCGCTGAAATTTTACGCCTCGCTGCGTCTGGACATCCGCCGCATCGGATCGGTCAAGAGCGGCGATCAGACCATCGGCAACCGGACCCGGGTCCGCGTGGTCAAGAACAAACTGGCCCCTCCTTTCCGCGACACCGAGTTCGACATCATCTACGGTGAGGGCATCTCCCGGGAGGCCGAGCTTCTGGACCTGGCCGTCGATCACGGCCTGGTGTCCAAGAGCGGGACCTGGTTCTCGTACGGCGACGAGCGTCTGGGACAGGGCCGCGAGAACGTCCGCCTGTTCCTGCGTGAGCACGACGATATCGCCGGAAAGATCGAGCACCAGCTCCGGGAGAGCCTGGGGATGCCCGGGACGGAGAAAAAGGACGAGGCGGAGCAGAAAGAGCAGAAAGCTCCGGCCAAGGGGAAGCAGCAGGCGACAAGCAGCAGGCAATAGGCAGCAAAACCGGGGTCCGGGAAGGAAGAATACGGGGCAGGGGATTCGGGACCGAGAAAGGCCCGGGCCGGCGGCCCGGAAAACCGGGATTCACGATCCGACCTCTCCGATCCCGGCAGAATTCCTTCCCGACTCCCTACTTTTACACGACAAACAATCACCGATGGTCGATGAAATGGATTCCAACTCTCGTTCCCGGACCGTCACCATCACCAAGCTGGAGGTGCAGAAGCGTAATCCCCGGAGAGTGTCCGTTTTTCTGGACGGCTCCTTCACTCTGGGAATGGACGCTCAGCTGGCTCTGGAGCTGGGACTTCGAAAGGGCCGGAAACTCGATCGCGATGAGCTGGAAGGGATCACCCGGGCCGAGGAGAAGAGCCGGGCGAAACATTACGCTCTCGACTTCCTGGGCTATCGGATCCGCAGCACCTGGGAGGTCCGCGACCGCCTGGCCCGGCGGGGACACCCCGGGGAGATCATCGAAGGGGTTATCGACGAGCTCGCCCGGACCGGCCTGTTGGATGATGAAGACTTCGCCCGTCGCTGGGCCCGTGACCGGATGAACACCAAGCCGCTGGGCGAACGTCTGCTGCGCCAGGAGCTCCGCCTCAAGCACGTGCCCGATGAAATCATCGAACGGGTGGTCACGGCAACCTTCCGGGGCCTGTCTCTCGAGCTGCTGACGGCAGACCTCCTGCGGGCCCGTGAGGACCGTTACCGCCGCCTGGACGAGAAGACGGCCCGCCGAAGGATGGCCGATTATCTCCTGCGAAGAGGATTCGACCGCCAGGCGGTCCGGGAAGCCGTGGATCGGGTCCTTCAAGATTGGGCCACGAGCCGGTCCGGCCGGGCGAACAATTGACGGCCCGTGACGAAGCGATCCGCCTTCACCGGACAAATCATCGAGGATGTTTCCAACCATGACATCAAACCAGATCAGGAAGAAATTTCTGGGCTACTTCGAGGACCGGGAGCACCGCATCGTGCCCAGCTCCCCGGTGGTCCCTGAGGATGACCCCACCCTGCTGTTCACCAACGCCGGCATGAACCAGTTCAAACCCATTTTTCTGGGCCTGGAAACCCGAGATTACCGCCGGGCGGCCTCGGTTCAGAAATGCATCCGGGTCAGCGGAAAACACAACGACCTGGAGGAAGTGGGCCGGGACGGCTTGCACCATACCTTCTTCGAGATGCTGGGCAACTGGTCCTTCGGAGATTACTACAAGAAGGAGGCCATTCGCTACGCCTGGGAATTTCTCACCGTCACCATGGGCCTTCCCAAGGACCGGCTGTGGGCCACGGTCTTTACCGACGATGACGAGGCCGCCGAGCTGTGGCCCAGGGTGACCGACCTGCCATCCGATCGGGTCCTGCGGTTCGGAGCCTCGGACAACTTCTGGGAGATGGGCGAAACCGGGCCGTGCGGGCCGTGCTCCGAGCTTCACTTCGACCGTGGCCCGCAATTCGGATGCGGAAAACCCGGCTGTGACGTCAACTGCAGCTGCGACCGGTTCCTGGAAGTCTGGAACCTGGTCTTTATTCAGTATCAGCGGGACCGGTCCGGCCGGCTGACGGAGCTGCCGTCCAAGCACGTGGACACCGGAATGGGTCTGGAGCGGCTGGCCGCCATCATTCAGGGGGCCGACTCCAACTATGGAACGGACCTGTTCCGCCCGATCATCGAGCGCATCGTCGAGCTCAGCGGCCGGGACGAGGCCGACCAGCGCCTGCGCACCTCCATGTGGGTCATCGCCGACCATATCCGCGCCCTGACCTTCGCCATCTCCGACGGCGCCATGCCCTCGAACGAGGGCCGGGGCTATGTGCTGCGTCGAATTCTCCGCCGGGCGGCGCGGCACGGCCGCATCCTGGATCTGCACCAGCCATTCATCTACCAGCTGTCCGGAACGGTCGTGGACATCATGGGGCAGGCCTATCCCGAGCTTCATCAGGGCCGGGAGCATGTCGCCCTGGTCATCAAGGCCGAGGAAGAACGTTTCGGCCAGACTCTGGATCAGGGGATCGAGCGATTCGAGGAGCTCAGCGCCGATCTGAGCCGGCGGGGTGTGAAGAGCGTTCCCGGAGAGGAAGCCTTTCGTCTGTACGACACCTATGGCTTCCCCGTGGACTTGACCCGGGTGATGGCCCGGGAGATGGGCCTCGATGTGGACATCGCCGGTTTCGAGAAGGCCATGGAGAAGCAGCGGGCGCGGTCCCGGGTGTCGACGGTCGAGGCCGACGCCGAAAAAACAACGCGGGATTGGAAGACGATGACGGCCGGAGAGAGCTCGGTCTTCCTGGGCTATGACGCCTTCGAGTCCTCCTCGACGATCCGCAGCTGGAATCGCATCGACGACCGCCGGGTGGAGATCATTCTCGATCAGACCCCCTTCTATGCCGAGGCCGGGGGACAGATCGGCGACAGCGGAACGATCACCGGCGACGGCTTCACCGTCGAGGTGAGCAACGCCGTCTTCCGGCATATCGACGGCCGCGACGAGATCGTTCACGCCGGCCGACTCACGGAGGGTCGCGTCGGCTCTCCCGGGGTGACCGCCACGGTGCACTCCGGCCGGCGAACGGCCACCGCCCGGAACCACACCGCCACCCACCTGCTGCAGGCGGCGCTGCGGGAGGTCCTGGGCGACCACGTCCATCAATCGGGCTCCCTGGTCTCCGCCGAACGCCTGCGGTTCGATTTCACCCACTACGCGGCCATGACGCCGGAGGAGCTGGATCTGGTGGAAGGGCTGGTCAACGAGCACATTCGCCGGAACCGGCCGGTGACCACCCGGCAGACCTCCCTGGAGCAAGCCCGCCGGGAAGGGGTCACGGCCCTGTTCGGCGAGAAATACGATCAGCAGGTGCGGGTGGTCGAGGTGACCGGCACCAGCCGGGAACTGTGCGGCGGGACCCACGTGGGGTCGAGCGGAGAGATCGGGCTGTTCCAGATCCTCAGCGAGAGCGGCATCGCCGCCGGCGTGCGCCGCATCGAGGCTCTCACCGGCGAACCGGCGCTGCTCTGGGTCGGCCGGCAGCGTTCGGTTATCCGGGAGCTGTCGGAGCACCTCAAGGTCGACGCCGATGGCCTGCTGGAGCGGGTCGAGAAACTCCTCGAGAGCAACCGGGACCTGGACAAGAAGCTCAAACGGGCCGCTACTCGATCGGCGGTCACACGGCTGGACGACATCCTCGAGGGGGCCCGGGAGGTGAACGGGGTGCAGATCGTGACCGCCCAGGTGGAGGTGAGCGATCGTGACGCTCTCCTCAAAATGGCCGACGCCCTTCGCGAAAAGCTTCGTCGCGGCGTGGGCGTTCTGGGAATGCTGGCCGAGGGCCGCATCCAGCTGGTGGCCGTGGTAGGCGATGAGGCCCAGAAACGGGATCGCCTCAAGGCCGGCGATATTGTCCGCAAGGCGGCCCAGGCGGCCGGCGGCAAGGGCGGCGGCAAGCCCCATCTGGCCCAGGGAGGGGGCGGTGATCCGGAGAAACTACCTCAGATCTTAGCCGAAGTGCCAGAGATCGTCGGCGCCCTGCTGGCGGAAGGCGGTCGGAAGGGTTGACGGTTCGGCCGCCACCAACTCATCGATAGAAACCGAGAGGTGCTATGAAGTCTCATCAAAGCCCGCTCGATGACCAAAAGCCAAAGGGCTCGGGCAAGGTCTATCAGATCCTGCTCGATATCGTCCGGCGCCGGGGCGCCGGATTCCTGGTGCTCCTGGACCCCGATCGCCTGCAGGTCGATCGGCTCACCGGGCTGGCGGAGCGCTGCGCCAACAGCGAGGTGGACGCCCTGCTGGTGGGCAGCAGCCTGATGCTGTCCGCCCGTTTCGATGAGACCATCAGGGAGATCAAAGAACATGTGCCCCTGCCGGTGATCATCTTTCCGGGGAACCTGGCCCAGATCTCGGCCCATGCCGATGCCATTCTGTATCTCTCTCTGATCAGCGGCCGCAGCCCTCAGCATCTCATCGAGCAGCAGGTTCGATCGGCCCCGTATATCCGGGAAATCGGCATCGAGCCCATCGCCACCGGTTATATGCTGATCGACTCCGGCCGGCTGACGTCCGTGCAATACATGAGCAACACCTTTCCCATCCCCCACGACAAACCCGATATCGCCCAGGCGCACGCTCTGGCCGCTGAATACCTGGGGATGAAGCTGATTTTCATGGACGCCGGCAGCGGCGCCCAGCTCACGGTTTCGCCGGAGATGATCCGGGCGGTGGACGAATATGTCTCCCTGCCCCTAGTGGTCGGCGGCGGCATCCGAGAGCCGCAGACGGCTCAGGAGAAGGTAGCGGCCGGCGCCGATTTCGTCGTCATCGGCAACGCCTTCGAAGAAGAGGCCGCCTCCGGCCGGCTCAGAGAATTCGCCGCGGCCATCCACGGCCGGTGAGGATCCATGATCGATCTGCATGCCCATATACTGCCCGATGTGGATGACGGTCCCGCGGACACAGAGGAATCGCTGGCTATGGTCCGGATGGCGGCCCGGGACGGCATCGGCACCATCTGCGCCACTCCGCATCTGATGGAACGTCCCGGCCGGCAGCGAATCGAGCTGTTCGAGACCCGTTTCTCCGAACTGGACGAAGCCATCCGTCAGGAGGAATTACCGGTCCGGCTGGTTCTGGGGGCGGAGATCTACTTTCAGCCGGATCTGGAACGATTTCAGGACTACCCGGCCCTGACCGTGAACGGAACGGGGCGTTATCTGCTGTGTGAATTTCCCATGCAGGGGATCCCGCCGGGGGCCGACCGGGTCATCTTTCAGGTCATCATGAACGGGATCATCCCCATCCTGGCGCACCCCGAGAGAAACCTCTCGGTGCTGAGAGATGAGACCGTGCTGGAGCCCATGCTGCATTCCGGAGCATTGCTGCAGATCAACGCCGGCAGCCTGGAGGGGCAATTCGGGCGCCGGGTGAAGAAATGCGCCCTCTCTTTGCTGAAGAAGGGGACCGTGCACTTCATCGGCAGCGACGCTCACAACGCCTCCAGCCGCCCGGTGAGATTATCTCCGGCGGTGGATATCGCCGCCCAGGTGGTCGGCCCCCGGGTCGCTCGCGCCCTGGTCGACGATCATCCCAGATGTGTGCTGATGGGCCAGGCGCTGCCCGAATCGGTCGTTTTCGCTCCCCGGGATGAAGCCGGGAGCCTGCCTGAGAACCTGCCTGAGAACCTGTCCGAAAGCCTGTTGGGAAAAATCTGGAAAGGTTTCACCGGAAAGTAGAGGCCCCTGATGACCCAACCCAAAGGAACCGATCCCAAAAAAATCGTTCGACAACAACTGCGCCAAAGCGCCGAGGTCAAGCAGTCTCTGGCCGAGCAGGCCGCCGCTACGATCGTGGAGATGTCCGGCCGGATCATCGACTGTGTCCGCCGGGGAGGCAAGGTCCTGTTCTGCGGCAATGGGGGCAGCGCGGCCGACGCCCAGCATCTGGCCGCGGAGCTGGTGGGCCGTTTCGGGCGGGGCCGTCCGCCTCTGGCCGCCATCGCCCTAACGACAGACACGTCGGTGCTGACCTGCCTGTCGAATGACTACGGTTTCGAGGATGTCTTCTCCAAACAGGTGGAAGCACACGGCCGCAAGGGAGACATCCTGGTGGGCATCAGCACCAGCGGGGCCTCTGAAAATGTCCTCCGGGCCGTTAAAAAGGCTCGACAACTAGGGCTGGTGACCATCGCTCTGACCGGATCGAAAGAGGGTCCGCTGGCCCGAGCCGCCGACCTGATCCTGAAGGTGCCCCACGAAAACTCCCAGCGCATCCAGGAGGCCCATATCACCGTCGGCCACATCGTTCTGGATCTTCTGGAAAGAGAATTCTCCGACGAGGATTGTCCGTGAGACAGATATTCGCTCACCGTTCGACTGCGAAAACGGCACACCGGACCGTTTTTCTCTGCGTGACCCTCCTGCTGATCCTCTCCGGCCGGACGGCCCATGCCAATCATATCCGGCTGCTGGAGTCCGGCTCCCGGCATGTCGTCATCGAGGGTGTTTTCCGGGATTACGAGTTCCAATCACTGGACCCGAACCCGGATGGCCGTTCCGGGGCCGCCGTCCTGCTGTCCGCCCCCGGATGCGGCCACTCCCGGCAGCCGGGTGCTCCCATGCTGCCTCAGGCGGGATGCCTGATCGGCGTGCCCCCCAAGGGACAGCCCCTTGCCGTCGTGCTCGAGGAAGACTGGATCACGGTCCCCACCGACCCGCTGTGCTCCGCCCCCATCCCTCCGGTTCCGGGCCATGCCGGCGAGCCCCCCAAATGGATCCTGCGGCCCGACAGGGCAGTGTATGATCGTGATCTCTTTTCCCCCGCCCGGCTCGTCGATATCGAGGTGGCCGGACAATTCCGCGACTACCGGGTGGCCAGACTCCAGATCCGGCCGTTCCGCTATAATCCGGCGCGCGGCCAGCTTCAGGTCTGCCGGCGTCTGGTGGTCCGGATCAATTTTCCGGTGGGCGCCACTTCCGGCCCGCCAGCCGTCAGCCCGCCCCCGTCGCCGGGAGCGGACAAGGTCATCTCCGGCCTGCTGCTGAACGATCGTCAGGCCCGTTCCTGGCGCCTGCCCCGCACGGAAAAAACGGACCGCCGGCCGGATCTGAAAACCGAAATGTCGCCGCGCTGCAGGATCGTCCTGGAGGAGGACGGAGTATACTCCATCAGCCGCCAGGAGCTGCAGTCCGCCGGCCTGGATGTGGACCACATCGATCCGCGGACATTTCACCTGGTCAACAAGGGAAACAGCGTGCCCATTTACGTTCCCGGGGAAAAGGACGGCTCCTTCGATCCGGGCGACGCGATCGAATTTTTGGGACAGTCCAACAGGGGAGCCTTCCAGTCCCAATACGATGACATGTACCAGGATCCCTTCGACGTCCGGAATGTGTACTGGCTTTCCTGGGGACTGGACCAGGGGGGCAGACGGCTGCTGGAGGAGAACGCCGGCATTCAACAAACGACCACCAACAAACCGATCAGTTACATCCACACCGTTCACGCCGAGGTGGACGGCCACCGTGATCACCTCAGCAAGCAGATGGCCGTCCGGGATCACTGGTTCTGGGACTCGGGCATCAGCGCTCAGGGAATGAGGAGCTATCCCCTGGAACTCCCGCATCCGGATCGTGATTCGCCATCCCGGCCGGCGGTACGCGTCATGATGCACGGCCTGACATCCGTTGAGGAGGCCGCGCCCGATCATCACGTGATTATCTATCTCAACGATCACCTGGTGGCCGATCGGACCTGGGACGGCCAGGAAAAACTGCTCATCGACAGCGGTCAGCAGTCCTACGAGATCACCAGCAGCGCCATCGAACAGGAGGAGAACTTCCTGACCATCATCTGCCCCGGCGATACGGAGGGGGAGGCCATCGACCGCGTCCTTCTGAACTGGGTCGAGGTCGATTACCCCAGGCTGTACCGGGCTCAGGAGGATCAGCTCGAGTTCAGCCATCCCGACAGGGGATCACCGGGCCTGTTCCAATTCACCCTGGGGGGCTTCAGCGGACCGCCGGTGCGCATCTTCAAGCTGGGCAGCAGCGTGATGACCAATGCCCAGGGGGAATGGATCGAGGAAGAGACCGGGGAACGCCACTATCAGGTCACCTTCCAGGATGATATCTTCAACCGGCAGACGGCCTATCTGGCGGTCTCCTCCGGGGCCGAGAAGACGGTCTCCTCCCTGGAGCTGCGCCCCGCGCCCACTCTGACCGAGGGCGGCCGGGGCGCCCACCTGATCATGGTGGTCCACGATGATTTCCTGGAGCATGCCCTTCCTCTGGCCGAACACCGCCGCAGCCAGGGTCTGCAGGTCGAGGTCGTGGCCGTTTCCGAGATCTATGACCAGTTCAGCCACGGACTGTTCACTCCCCTGGCGATAAGAGACTTTTGCGCGTACGCCTACCAAAACTGGGATCCTTCCCCCCTCTACGTGCTGCTTATCGGCGACGGAAGCTGGGATTATAAAAACACTCTGGGACTGGGCCAGAACTTTATTCCGCCGATCATGATCCAGACCTCCGACTGGGGACAAACACCCTGCGACAACCTGTACGCCTGCGTCAGCGGCGACGATTTTATCCCCGACCTGTTCATCGGGCGCCTGCCCGTACAGACCAACAAACAGCTGGACGCCATCATCGCTAAGATCATCTCCACCGAGTCCACCCCCGAGCTGGGCGACTGGCGCCGCCGGCTTCTGTTCATCTGCGGCTCCGGAATTCACGGCGCCACCTTCCGAAATCAGTCGGAAAATCTTATTCTGAACCATGTCCCGTCGGATTATCTCGTCTCGCGGGTTTATGCCCACAGCACCGATCCCGTCACCGACCCTTACTTCGGCGGCACCCAGGACCTCATCGACGCCCTGGACCAGGGTGCCTCTTTCGTCAACTTCATCGGGCACGGAGGCGGGGGGATATGGTCGGACGCCGGCCTGATGCGCCTGGAGGATGTGGATCGGCTTCGCAACGATCCTCGCTGGCCCATGGTGGCCAGCCTGACCTGCTTCACGGCCGCTTTCGATGAGCCCAAGCGGGCCTCCCTGGGCGAAAAACTTCTGCTGGCCGAGAACCGGGGCGCAGCGGGTTTCTGGGGCGCCTCGGGATTGGCCTGGCTGTACGGCGATTACTACCTGAACAATGAACTCATCAAGTCCGTTCTGTCCGACGAAGATCTCAGCTTCGGCCAGGCGGTAACCATGGCCAAGCTGAAGTATTCGAGCGCGTACGGCGGTCAGATCGCCCAGGACCTGGTCAATGAATATATCCTCCTGGGAGATCCGGCCTCGCGAATCAGCTTTCCCCCTACAGCCGTTGAGCTGAGCGTCCATCCGGAGGCGATCGATCCGGGTCAGACGTTACAGATCCAGGGATCTGTGGAGACGGATGCCTCAGGAGCGAACGCCGCCGGCCAGGTTCAACTGACGGTTGTGGACAGAAACGATGCCGTTCTGTGGTCATCCACCCTCCCGGTCAGCGACGGCCGATTCGAGGCCTCGGTCACGGTTCCGGCCGAAGCCGAGCCCGGTCCGGGCACGGCGCGGTGTTATTTTTGGAATCAGGAAGAAGGAGTGGACGCCGCCGGCAGCAAGGTTTTCTCCCTGGGTCAGGCCTTTTTCGACACCATCTACACCGAGCCCGCGCTGCCGCTGGAAGCGTCGGCCGTCCACATCCTGGCCGAAATTGCCGCCGCCAACGGGATCGATTCGGTCTGGTGCCGATGGAAGGTGGGAGCCCTGGACTCAACGGTGGCCATGCTGTCTCCGGCAACGCCCGGGGTCTATCGCACGGCCGATCCCATCCCGCCGCAGTCACGGGGCACCACCGTGCGATACTGGGTGACCGTGCTCGATTCCACGGGCCGGTCCACCGGCAGTCCGGCGATGAATTACCGCATCGCGTCGGCACCCGATCTGCAGATCCAGTCGAGGGACATCTCCCCGACGGCTGCCGATGGCGTCGGAATCGCCGTCACGGTTTGGAACCTGGGGGAAATCCGGGCCGATTCGGTGCTGGTCAGGGCCAGCCTGACCTCGGCCGGAAGGCGGAAAAGCCGGCAGTCCAAAGAGGCCGTCATCGATCATATCCTGCCGGCATCCCGGGACACGGTCTTCCTCGCCTGGGACCTGCCGGCCGGTCACTACACCGTGCTGGCGCAGGCCGATCCGGAGGACACGATCGACGAGGGCAATGAGAATAACAACCAGGCCAGCCAGGAAATCCAGGTACAGCAATTCGACGTCACCCCGCAGGAGGGCAGCGTGGCCCAGGGCCGTCACGCCCCGGCCCGCAGTTTGGATGGAAATTTCAGCGCCGATATCCCCCCGGGCGCCGTGACGCACCGCCAGGTCATGAGCATCGAGTCCCGGTCGCCGCAGGTGGAAAAACAGCCGGATCTGTCACCCGCCCGGCTGGCCTCGGGCGCTCCGGGCGCCTACCGGCTGGCCCTGCTGGACACGACGGCCTCGCTGAGCGGCTCGGCACAGAACCGCCTGACCTTCCAACTGGATTCGGAGGATTCTCTGAATCTGGAGCATCTGGGCGACCTGGCCGTCTATCGCTGGAATGAAACCATCGCCCGCTGGATTCGCCAGACCTCCATTCCCGAGGTCACAGCGGATTCCATCTCCACGACGGTGTCCGGCCTGGGTCTGTTCTGTCCCATGATCAACACAGACCTGCAATCGCCCACCATCGAGCTGACCGTCGAGGATCAATATTTTTCACCGGGCGCGCTGGTTTCCAGGGATGCCCGGATCGTGGCTCTTATTCAGGACGCCAACGGCGTGGACAGTCAGGAGCGTTCCATCGAGGTGCGATCGAACGGAGAACCGGTGGCCGGTGATGATCTCATCGTCACACCCCTGATGGAGACAAACAGCCTGCCGGTCAGCTACAGCCCGGCCTGGCCCACCGGCCGGCATTCCCTGACCTTCTCGGCCTACGATTGTAACGGCAACCTGGCCACCAAGAGCGTCTCCTTCGAGGTTATCGAATCTTATGGTATCGATCAGATCGGCAATTATCCCAATCCCTTCGACGAAGAGACCGTGATCACCTACCGGCTGACCGGTCCGGTGCACGCCGAGGAGATCTCTCTCAAGATCTATACCGTCTCCGGCCGGCTGATCCGCAGCTGGCGTGATTTTCTTGACGATTACGGCCTTCCGGGCACGCAGCTGGATTACCACGTGATCTCCTGGGACGGACGGGACGAGGATGGCCGGCTGTTGGCCAACGGCGTGTACTTCTATAAAATTCGGGCCCGATGGGAAGACGGGAACGTGGAACAAACAGGCAAGATGGCGATACTGCGATGATGATAGCGAATCACAGAATCCGGAGGCCGCGGGGCGGCCGGACGCGGCATCTCAATTGGGCGGCCATTCTGGTGGTCCTGCCGGTAGTCGCGACACTGGCCACCGCGTCCGTCTCCCGGGCCCATCGATATGCCGGGGAATTTCTGCAGGTGGCCGTGGGAGCCCGGGCGCTGGGCATGGGCGGCGCCTACTGCTCGCTGGCCGAAGGGGGATTCGCCCCCTATTGGAATCCGGCTGGAAGCGGCCATCAGCAGCGGCTGGCGCTTTCGGTGCAGCACGCCACGCTCTTCGAGCTGGCGCAACACGAATACGTTAACCTCAGCCTGCCCCTTCCCAATGAGGCCACGCTGGCCTTCACCTGGATACGCCTGGGCGTCGACGATATCCCCGTGTTCCCGGAACCCGGGCGCACCTCAGAAGGCGAGCTGCAGCCGGTCGAGGAATGGATCGTTCAGCCGGTGGAATTCTTCAGCGATGCCGAGGATGCCTTCGTGCTCACCTTTGCCAAGCTGAACCGGATCGATCTCGACCTGGGCTGGCAATACTTCGTGCTGCCGCTCGATCTGCCCGTCGGATTGAACCTGAAGTATGTCCGGCAGCGCCTGGGAGACGCTACCGCCACCGGAATGGGCATCGATATGGGCACGCAGCTGCGCTTCGGCCTTGACCGGCTCCTGGACTATGAGCCCCTGGGTGATTTTGCGGCCGGATTGAATCTCCAGAACATCGGAAAGACGGCTCTCAGCTGGGACACGGAAACCAAACATCGGGATGATATCCCTTTTAACCTGAAATTCGGTTTCAGCTATACCCAGCCGCTAAGCTCCAGCGGAACGCGGGCCGTCCTGGCCTACGACCGCGACACGGTCAACGACGGCCAGAATCATTTCGGTTTCGAGCTGAGCTACCGGGAACTGGTGGCCCTTCGGGCGGGAGCGGAGGGTGACGAGCCGACCATGGGAGCCGGTCTGCACATCTGGCGATTGGCTTTCGATTACGCTTTTGTGTCCTACGACCTGGGAAACATTCACCGCATCAGCGGCTCGGTAAATTTCTGACCGGTCCGGATGGGAAGATATCTCCATGAACGCACCCGTCCCTATTCGCGCTCTCACCTGCTGCGGGCTACTGGCCCTGGCTGCGATCGGCCCGTCCGGCTGCCAGAAGAGCACGCCGGCGGATATCACCGCGCCGGACGCTCCGGTCCTTCTCCAGGCGCCGCCGGACGACGCCTGGGACGAGACCGGAACGGATGCCATCGCCGAGGAGGATTGGATCCGAGTGATGTGGCTGGCCAGCTCCGAGGACGATCTGCAGGGCTATAAGATCTACCGCTCTTTTCCGCCGCTGAACATCAAGACGCTGCTGGCCGAACAAACTGTGGGCAGCACCGATGCGGACACGCTTTACGATGACCGCACGGTGGAACTGGGTGTTCGCTACACTTACACGGTGACCGCTTTCGACCGCTCCGGAAACGAGAGCGAGAGCTCTACCGAGGCAGACTATTTACTGATAGCCAAGCTCGGTATTGAGAATCTGAGCGCCCCCCGGGGAACGATCTCCAATCGCCAGCCGGTGTTTTCGTGGACCTCCACGGGCGAGTCGATCGAGAACTACCTGCGGATATACGACAGCGATGAGAACCGAACCGTCTGGGTGAGTGAGGGGCAGAACCCCTTTTCATCGCCCCACGAGTTATCTTACAACGCGAACGGCACGGCCGTCGACAGCCTGTTGCTTCCCGGTCGCGAGTACCGCTGGCGGGTGGACCGGACCGGCGGCGAGCTGAGATCCGGATCGGAATCGAACTGGGTGAACTTTATAATAGAAAATTGAAGAGCTGAAGGAGCACCTCCATGCCAAGAAACTGGAAAGGCCCCATCTCCATTGTGCTGCTCACCGCCCTCTTTGTCCATCTCTGCGGGGCTCCACTCACGGCCCAGGAGGCCCCGCGGGAGAAGACATCCGGGGAGGCCAGATCTCCGCAGTACTATCTCTCTCTGGGAGACGAGAACGAGCTGACCATCAAGATCTTCATCTGGGGTCAGGTCGGATTGCCCGGCGTGTACGAAGTGCCGAACGGCACCGATCTCATCGCCGCCCTGTCACTGGCGGGAGGGCCGACCGATCACGCCAAACTCAGCGAGGTGAAGATCATCCGTTCCAGCGCGGATAGCGCCAAGGTCATCAAGGTCAACGTGAAAAAGTACATGGAGTCCGGCGACATCGACCTCATCCCGGTGCTGAAACCGGGCGATACGGTGGTCGTCTCGGGGACCGTTTTCCGCATGATTTCACGATTCTCGACCTTCATCTCTCAGCTGGCTATCGTGGCGCATGTCATCGTCCTGCTCAGGAACTAATCGATGAGAATCGAAGGAGGTTCAATTTGGCCGAGCCCGAAGAACGCCAGGTGACCCTGAACGATTATCTGCGGGTCATGTACCGCGGCAGATGGATCATCGCTTTAGCCTTTGTCGTCACCGCCGTGGCTGCCCTGGTCTTCTCCTTCCTGGTCAGCCCGATCTATGAGGCCAAGACGACCATCATGATCGAACAGGACGGCGGCATGCAGCAGTCCCTGTTCGGCGTCAGCGGTTTCATGGAACGCGAGACGGAGATCAACAACCAGGTTGAGATACTCAAGAGCAGAAGCCTGGCCGAGGAGGTCCTGGCCTGGCTGCAGGGATCCGGAGAGGCGAACCGGTTCAGTTTGACCCGGAACCTGGCTGAGGGGACCACGAAAGATGACGCCGTACAGGCCTTGCGGGACAATCTCACCATTGTGCCGCTCCGGGAGACGGACATCATCGAGATCAAATACCGGGCTCCTACTCCCCGGGAGGCCGCTCACATCGCCAATGGATTCGCCAAGCAGTACTATCAGCGGGACCTGGAAATTTCACGCGGCGAGGTCAGCGAGGTGCGCCAGTTTCTCAAGGAGCAGCTGATCAATATCCAGGACGCCCTGGATCTCTCCGAGGAACAGCTACGGGAGTTCAAGGAAGAGGAGAAGGTGGCCGCCCTGTCGGAGGAGACCGACGCCCTGGTCAAGCAGTTGGCCGAGTTCGAGGGCATGTACAATGAAGCCGCCACATCGCGGGACGCCGCGCAGAAACGTCTCGATTACCTCCGCAGGGAGCTGTCCAAAAGCCGCAGCACCATGGTCGAGGACATCACCCAGATCTCCAGTCCCTTGATCCAGGAACTCCGCCTGGAGATATCCAGTCTGGAGGCCATCCGGGCCGGCTTCATCGCCAGGGGTTATAACGAAGATTTCGACAAAATGGTGGAGATCCAATCCCAGATCGAGAAGACCAAGGCCAAGATGAAGGAAGAGGCCGCCAAGGTTATCACCCGCGATCTGGCGCCCGAGAATCCCCTGGTCTATACTCAGGATCTCATCGACCGGATCCTCTCTCTGCAGATCGAGGTCAGCTCGCTGAATGCCAAGGCCAGCGCTCTGAACGCCATTGTTCTCGAATATGAATCGAAGCTGCAATTACTTCCCGAAAAAAGCCTGCAGCTGGCCCGCCTGGAACGAGCCGCCAAGGTGAACGAGAACATCTATCTGATGATGCGCGAGAAATACGAAGAGGTCCGCATCACCGAGGCCGGGCAGATCGGCATGGTCCGTGTCATCGACAGCGCCAAGGAGCCTTTCTCCCCCATCCGGCCGAAGAAGAAACTCAACCTCATCCTGGGCGCCATCATCGGGCTGAGCCTGGGCATCGGGATCACCCTGCTGGTCGATTATCTGGACGATTCCCTGAAGAGCATCGAGGACATCGAACGTTTAACCGGCCTGCGGGTTCTGGGCTCCATTCCGGAGATCCGAACGGAGGAAAAGAAAAAGACCCGCCCCAAACCCGCCACCCCATCCCAGGAGCAGGAGGTCCAAAAGATCGCCTCCCGGATGGTGACCCATTTCGAGCCCAAATCCCCCGTGTCAGAAGCCTACCGCACCTTCCGGACGAACATTCAGTTCGCCCGCTTCGATAAACCGCCCCGGACTCTGCTGGTCACCAGCGCCGGTCCGGGCGAGGGAAAATCGACCTCGGTGGCCAATCTGGCCATCACCATGGCTCAGATGGGGACCAGAACCCTGCTGGTGGACGCCGATCTGAGAAGGCCGGTGCTGCATTCGATCTTCGAGCAGAAAAAGGATATCGGTTTGACCAATGTCCTTCTGGGCAGCGTGTCCCTGAAAGATGCCGTTCACGAGCTGGCGGTCCCCAATCTCAGCCTGCTGTGCTGCGGCACCCTGCCGCCGAATCCCTCCGAGCTGCTGGGTTCCGAGGCCATGAAAAAACTGATCGAGCAGCTTAAAGAGGTCTACGACGTCATCCTGTTCGATTCCCCTCCGGTGGTGGCCGTCACCGACGCCGCCGTGCTGAGCACCCAGATCGATGGAACCATTCTGATCATCTCCTCCAGAGAGACGACCCGCAACGCGGAAAATCGCGCCAAGGCCCTGCTGAACAACGTCCAGGCTCAGATCCTGGGCGCGGTGCTGAACAACGTGAAGGTCGAGGGCCGTTACGGTTCCTACTACTATTATTACTATTACCATTACTATGGTCCCCGCGGATCGGACAAAAAACGGAAAAAGAAAAAGAGAAGAAAAAGCTCTCACCATTGAAAAGGAGGACTGTGTGAAAGGAATCGTTCTGGCCGGCGGTCTGGGCACGCGTCTGTCTCCTCTGACTAAAATCACCAACAAGCATCTTCTGCCGATCTATGATAAACCGATGATCTATTACCCTATCCGGAATCTGGTGGACGCCGGTATCGAGGACATTCTCATCGTGACCGGCGGCAATCATGCCGGAGATTTTCTCAGGTTGCTGGGCAACGGCAAGGAATTCGGCCTGAAGCATCTCAACTACACCTATCAGGAGGGAGAGGGCGGCATCGCCGAAGCTCTGGGATTGGCCGAATATTTCGCCGAGGAAGACAAAATCATCGTTATCCTGGGGGATAATCTTATCGAGCACGGCATCTCTGATTACGTCCAGCGCTATCGCCAGCAGGAGCGCGGCGCCAAGATCCTGCTCAAGGAGGTTCCCGAACCGCAACGGTTCGGCGTGGCCGAGATCGAGGGCGATCGCATCGTGGGGATCGAGGAAAAGCCTGCCAATCCCAAGAGTTCTTATGCTGTGACCGGCTACTACATGTATGATCCGCAGGTTTTCGAGATCATCAAAACATTGAAACCGTCCAACCGGGGCGAACTGGAAATCACCGACGTGAACAACGCCTATATCGAGCAGGGAAGCATGACCTATGAGATCATGCCGGGCTGGTGGACCGATGCCGGCACCTTCGAATCTCTGTATCACGCCACCTGTCTGATGGCCAAGAAATGTCCCCGCTAAAGGAGACGCTCTATGATCGCGCTGCAGCGGAAAATTGAGAACAAGGAGGCCCGTGTGGGCGTGGTCGGCCTGGGATACGTCGGCCTCCCCCTGGCCGTGGAATTCGCCCGGGTTGGATTCAGGATCACGGGGATCGATTGTTCCAGCAAGAAAACCAAGACGATCAATTCCGGCGCGTCGGACGTGGAGGATATCCCCGATGCGGCGGTCAGGGATCTGGTGAGCTCGAAGATGCTGCGGGCGACGAGCAGATATGCCGAAATAGAGAAGCTGGATGTGGTCATCATCTGCGTCCCGACCCCTCTGGGAAAGACCAAAGATCCGGACGTCTCATTCATCCTCGCGGCCGTCAAGGGCATTAAAAAACATCTTCACCCCGGCCAGCTGATCATTCTGGAAAGCACCACCTATCCGGGGACCACCGATGAACTGATCCTGCCCATGCTGCAGGAAACAGGACTGAAAGTGGGCCGGGACTTTTTCCTGGCCTTCTCCCCGGAACGCATCGATCCGGGAAATAAGACCTACGGGGTGAAGAACACGCCCAAGGTGGTGGGGGGCGTTACCGCCCGCTGCACCCGGATGGCCGGACTGTTTTATCAACAGGCCATCGATGAGGTGATCAGCGTTTCCTCGACCCAGACCGCTGAAACGGTGAAACTACTGGAGAACACCTTTCGCAGCGTCAACATCGGCCTGGTGAACGAGATGGCGCTGATGTGCGACCGTCTGGGCGTTGACGTCTGGGAGGTCATCTCGGCCGCGGCCACCAAACCGTTCGGCTACATGC
>Ga0272444_10000825_pt1 | contig 31476 bp, 23 predicted proteins | sample SSMForm13_FD_201033 | JGI IMG/M metagenome (GOLD analysis project Ga0272444, IMG submission 201033) | Marine sediment archaeal communities from Little Sippewissett salt marsh, Falmouth, MA, United States - SSM-Form-13 | ecosystem: Environmental > Aquatic > Marine > Wetlands > Sediment ...
ATATTCGGGTCTCAATGGCGGGAAGACGTTGCGTATCGATAGGCTCAAGCAGGGCGACGCGGATTATGTTCTGGTAACTCAGGGCCTTCCCCTCGACGATCCGGAGGAGGTTATGCCCTTCGACGACAATCATCTCGATAAGAAGAAATACACCTACAAGCTGACGCCGTTCAACGAAGCGATGGAGGCGGGTGTGCCTGTGTTGGTCGAGGTTACGGTTTCGTAGCGGCGTGCGCCGGTCGGCAGTGCCGCTTCCAAGGTGCTCAACCGCCTTCGGCGGATTCGGCGGCAGTGCCGCTTCCAAGGTGCTCAACCGCCTTCGGCGGATTCGCTTTGGGAAATAGAAATTAACCCCCCTAAATCCCCCCTTGACAGGGGGGATTTTTTAGTAAGCGGCTGTGGAGGTCGCCCTTTTAACCCCCCCAACCCCCCTTGTTAAGGGGGGCTTTTTTATATTAAACACCCTGGCGCTTCGGGGCACCCCTCTTGAAGCGGGGAATGGTGTGGTGTTGTCATTTCGAGCGAGGGCGATAGACCGACGCTTGCGTCTGAAGGAAGAGAAATCTCTTCGAATACCACAAGAGATTTCTCCCTTCGGTTCGAAATGACAAGGGTGGGAGGGGTGAAAAGACAGATCGTCCTCTTTCTGTCATTTCGACTTCCCTTTATTTTTCCAATCCGGAGGTTCATTTTGCAAATCGCCGGGTTTTTTATTGACTTTCGTCGAATCCTACTCTATTTTCATTGTAATTATGGGAGTCATACGAATTCATAATATGTCCTTTTTTGGATACCACGGAGTTTCGCAGGCCGAGAAAGAAATCGGCAAGCGATACACTGTGGATATCGAGCTGGCTTACGATACTCGCAAAGCCTCGGAAACCGATGATCTTCGGGACACTATCAATTACGAGGACGTTTATCGTGCGGTCGGGGAGCTGGTTACGCGGAATACATTTCATCTCACGGAGACCCTCGCCGAGCGTATCGCACAGACTGTGTTCGAGACTTTCGAGCCGGTTGGCCTGCGGGTTAGGGTTCGCAAGAATAATCCTCCATTCCCGGGGCATCTGGATTACATCGAGATAGAAACGACGCGGGGTGAGATATGATCGAGCGGGTTTACCTGGCTCTCGGCTCGAACCTCGGCGACAGGCCTGGGAATCTTGTTTTGGCCAGAGATAAACTCGCGGGTTTTGGTGGAGTAGTCGGGGTGAGCAAATTATATCTCACTCGGCCTTACGGCTATCTCGAACAGCCGGATTTTCTAAATGGAGCTATCTGCCTCGAAACGGAACTTTCCCCATGGGAACTGCTCAGGGAGATAAAGATCATCGAGCGGGAGTTGGGGCGTCAGAAAAAATTCGACTGGGGACCGCGGACAATAGATATCGATATCGCATTGTGGGGGCACAGGACAATCGAGACTCCCGATTTGGTGATTCCCCACAAGGGTCTGCCGATGAGGGATTTTTTCCTCAAACCGATTCTCGATTTGGTTCCCAATGCGGTTCATCCCATTACTGGAAAACGGCTTAGCGCGCATCTCACGGAGATTCCCAGGATGGATAGGACGGTTTACGGCACAACGGAAGACGAGCGGTGGCACTCTACAGACATATAGCAATCGAAGGCCCGATTGGCGTTGGCAAGACTTCGCTGGCGGAGCGAATCGCCGATGAATTCGGGGGTATGCTGATCAAAGAGAAATTCGAGGAGAATCCTTTTCTCGCGGATTTCTATATTGATCCTACCCGTCATGCTTTCGCGACTCAGATTTATTTTCTCCTTTCCCGGTTCAGGCAGTTTTCTGAGATGACCTCAGGGGACTTGTTTCACGAAGTTTTGATATCCGACTATATTTTCGACAAGGACAAGATTTTCGCATATATCACCCTTTCCGAGGCCGAACTGCGGCTCTACGAGGAGGTCGAGCGGAATTTGGAAGCCGATGTTCCCCGTCCGGATTTGGTGATCTATCTTCAGGCGACTCCGGAGGTGCTGATGCGCCGGATACGTAAACGCGGCAGAAGTTATGAGAAGCATATGGACGAGGATTATCTCGAAAAATTATGCCAGGCTTATAACTATTATTTCTTCAATTACGATTCCAGCCCCCTTCTAGTTGTGAACACGGAGAACCTCGATTTGACGAAGCGGGAGGCGTTTTTGACCCTTTACGAGAGAATCTGCCGTCCAATAAACGGCACGGAATATTTCACAGCGAATCCGTCCCTATGGGAGTAAAATATGCTTAAGCGATTGACAGTTCACGACATAGTAGATTTCAAAAAGCGCGGCGAACCAATTGCCGCGCTGACCGCATACGACACCTTCACCGCAAAATTCCTCGACCGCGCGGGAATAGATTTGATCCTCGTCGGCGATTCGATGAATATGGTAGTATACGGCGAGGAGACGACTCTGACTCTCGACATCGAGCAGTCGATATACCATACTCGCGCGGTGGCGAAGGGCTTATCCAGAGCCTTGCTGGTAGGGGATATGCCTTTCATGAGCTACCAGCCCTCGGTGCGCGATGCCGTGAAAAACGCCGGCAGAATAATCTGCGCGGGTGCTCAGGCTGTAAAGCTGGAAGGTGGAAGGGCCGCGATTCCGCATATTAAATCCATAGTCAACGCCGGAGTGCCGGTAATGGGGCATATTGGAATGACTCCCCAGTCGATTCACAAATTCGGCGGATATAAGCTGGTAGGCAAAGAGGAAATCGATGCCGAAAGAGTAATCGAAGCCGCGGTTGCATTGGAAAATGCCGGAGTATTCAGCCTGGTCCTCGAGAAGGTGCCTTCCGGACTGGCGAAGGAAATTACATCGAAGCTTCGTATTCCTACGATTGGAATCGGCGCGGGGGTTGATTGCGACGGCCAGATATTGGTGGTCAACGACATGCTGGGCTTATTTGACGAGTTTACGCCCAAGTTTGTCAGAAAATACGCCCAATTATCCAGCGAAATCGAGCGAGCTGTCGGAGATTATACTCGTGATGTCAAAAACAAGTCATTTCCGGGCGAAAAAGAAAGTTACTCCTGAGATATGAGGATTATTCGAACTGTAAAAGAGATGTCGGCTTTCGCGAAGTCGATAAAGCTCAAGGGCAAGCGTATCGGGTTCGTGCCGACCATGGGTTATCTACATGAAGGGCATTTGTCCCTCATGCGTATCGCTCGGAACAAGTGCGATGTCCTCGTTGCCAGCATCTTCGTGAACCCAACTCAATTCGCCCCGAACGAGGATTTGGACGCCTACCCTCGAGATTTTGCCCGCGACGAGATGCTCTGCGAAAGAGAAAAAGTGGATATCCTCTTTTATCCCTCGGTGAATGATATTTATCCGAAGGATTTTCGAACCGAGGTTAGAGTTCATGAATTGGGCGATGTGTTGTGCGGAGCAAGCAGGCCTACACACTTTGCCGGTGTTACGACCGTAGTGGCAAAGCTTTTCAATATTGTCAAGCCGGATATCGCAGTTTTCGGACAGAAGGATGCCCAGCAGGCTGTTATAATTCGGCGGATGACGGCGGATTTGAACTTCGACGTTGAAATTGTCCTGGGCCCCATAGTCCGCGAAGCAGACGGTTTGGCAATGTCCTCGCGGAACAAGTATCTTTCTGCGGAGGAGAGGGAGACTGCGCCAGTTTTGTATCGAGAACTTTCCGAGGCAAAGTCGGCAATCGAGGCGGGGGAGTTGGCCGATTCGGAAGATGTTATTGAGTTTATACGCAGTAAAATCCTCTCTACCGGGGACTTTCGAATAGACTACATCGCGGTTGCCGATCCGGATAGCTTAGAGCCTGTCGAAGAAATCCAAGGTCAGGTTTTAGTTTTGATCGCCGCGAGAATCGGCTCCACTCGGTTAATCGATAATATTCTCGTCAGTCCCGCGAATTAGCCTTCGCAGTTCCGCCAGTCCGGCGGAGTATAACTCCAAAAGATTTTGCCTGTCGGCTTCCACGAGATGTTCGGCAATGGTTAGTTCGTCCCTTCGAACAGCCGGGCCGGTCAGACCGCCGCGAAGGCCTTGTTTCTCGTAGTTTTCGAGAGCAGTTCGGGCGAGTTCGGTTATCATCGCTTTGATTTCCGATTTTGGAAGTCCGGTTTGCTTGAGAAGCCTTTCTCCGGCGGACAGAAGCGCGAACATGTGGTTAGCTACAAGGCTTGCGGAAAGATGATATGCAACTTTTTTCGACGATGGTATTTCTACGAATTTACCGCCGAGGGTTTTTGCGATTTCAAGGGCGATAGGTTTGGCGGGGGCGTCTCCCTCGCCGCTGAAATATAGGTTTTCAAAGGGGTTTTTTGCTATAGCATTCGGAGGAATTCCGCCGAAGGGGTGGAGGGAATAGACTGTTTTTTCCATTCCAGCCAGATGAAGAATCCGCGCGGGGAGGATTCCGCTAAAATGGAAGAGGAACCTTGCTCGGTAGTTTTCTAGCTCGCCGAGGGATTCGGCGACACGGGCTATTTCGGAATCCGGAACAGTCAGGAATAGGATATCTGAGCGATAGGAGAGTTCGAAAGGGGTAGGAGCGGTTCCCGTGGGGATTATTCGTGCGAGGGATTCTGCATGGGAGGGGACGATATCGAAAATTCCGGCGATTCGCCGACCCCTTCGTGAAAGATAAACCGCGAGAGCTGTTCCAAGCCTTCCCGCGCCGATTATGCCTATTCGCAAGTCTCTCATAGCATTATTTGAAAATCGCCGAACCGATACGCAGATGGGTCGCGCTCTCTTCGATGGCGATTTGCCAGTCATTGGTCATGCCCATGGAGAGATTCGGCAGTTTTTTATCGAATCTCGTTTCAATATCGTCCCGTAAACGCCGAAGCCCCCGGAAAACGGGGCGAATTTGAGCTTCATCGTCGGTGAAGGGGGCCATGGTCATAAGGCCTGTTAGGTGCAGATTATTCTGGGAAATAACTTCCTCCACCAGCTTCATCACGACATCCGATTCGAGGCCGAATTTGGAATCTTCGCCGCTGATATTGACCTCGAGCATTATCTTCTGGACTATATCGTTGTCCTCGGCGACCTGCTGTATCTTTTCGGCCAACCGGAAGGAATCGACCGAATGGATGAACTCGAAATTTCCGACGACCTTGGTAACTTTGTTTCGTTGCAGATGGCCGATAAAGTGCCAAGTTATGCCGTCGGGACATTTTTCGATTTTGTCGAGAGCATCCTGCACGCGGTTTTCGCCGAAGTGTTTTATTCCCGCTTCGTGAGCTTCGAGTATCCCCTCCGCGCCGACATATTTGCTAGCCGCGACGACTGTAATCTCGGACTCATCTCTTCCAGCTCGAGAGCAGACGCTGGCTATTTCTTCGCGCAGTTTTTTGACATTATCGATGATTGTCATGTTACTCGGACTCCTCGTTTTTTTCCATCAACTTGGCCTCGTCCCAGAAGGTGTCGAGGGTTTCGAGGGGGAGGGGCTTGGCGGATGTTTCCTTCGCTCGTTTTTCGACATGGGCGAACCGGCGCTTGAATTTGGCTATAGCTTCCCGCAGAACCATCTCGCTGGAGAAATCAAGAAACCTCGCCATGTTCGTGAGAGCGAACAGGAAATCGCCGAATTCTTCCTGAATGCGTTCGGGATTGCCTTCTTCGATTACCTCGTCCAGCTCCTCGAATTCCTCGCGGACTTTGGCCCACACTGCTTTTGCGTCCGGCCAGTCGAAACCGATACGGGATGCTTTCTCCTGCATCCGCTGAGCGACGAGAAGGGCGGGCATGGACATCGGCAGACCATCCAGCAATGATGATTTCCCTTTTTTGGCTTTCTTTTCTCTCAGCTTTATCTGTTCCCATTCTCGAAGGACCTCCTCGGAGGTTTTAGCGTCACCCTCGGCGAAAACGTGGGGATGCCTTCCAATTATCTTCTCCGAGATTCCGTCGATTACATCGCTTATGTCGAAAGCTCCGCGCTCGGAGGCAATCTGGGCGTGGAAAATAACGTGGAGTAGGACATCGCCCAGCTCCTCGCATATGTCCTCGTCGCTGTCATCCTCAACCGCCTCGATCACCTCGAAGGCCTCTTCTATCAGGTATTGTTTTATCGACTCATGGGTCTGCTCGCGGTCCCAAGGGCAACCTTCCGGGGAGCGGAGGGTATCGATTATCTCTACAAGTCTGTCGAATTTAGTCGTATCTTTCATTGTTCACCTCGAATGTAAGATATAGTTCATATCGAAGAATTCAAGGTATAGATTTGAAAAAGAATTGGACTATGTCGGGATAAGTTAAATTTACCCTTGATTAAAGGGCGTGGATTTGCATATTAATAAGAATATTTTCGAAGGATACTATTGAAAAAACATGTTGGTGAAATATTAGTTAAGCGCGGTCTAATCGATAAGGGGCAACTCGACTCCGCCCTGGAGAGGCAACGGGCAACCGGAGACAAACTTGGAAGACTGCTCATCAAGCTGGGTTATTTAAGTGAAGATGAGCTGGGTGTCGCCTTATCAGAACAGATAAATATACCTCATGTCGATCTTACAGAAGAGGAGCTAGATCCGGAAGTAATCAACCTGATCCCCGAAAAGATAGCGCGGAAATACGACCTTATACCCATTCGGCGTGAAGGGAATGAGATAATTGTGGCAATGGACGACCCCTTAAGTTCAATCGCCATCGAACTATTGAATTTCACAGCTGGTATGCGCGTGGTGCCTGTTCTGGCGGGCAGGACTCAAATCCGGAAGGCTCTGGAAATTTATTACACGAAGAAGCAGGTTACTTCCGAATCTCTCCTTCAATATTTCGACGAAGACCTCGTTATCACTCAGGATTCCGATCTTTCCGAACAGAAGTTGAAATATGAATCGAAGACCGCTGTAAATATCAAATCGGTGAACATGCTTTTAATCGAGGGAGTTCGCCGGGGGGCTTCTGACATCCATATCGAGCTTGACGGTGGTATTTCACGGGCAAGATATCGAGTCGATGGACTTCTCCATGAGGCTTTTATCTTCAAGCCGGGACAGCATACGGGAATCGTTGCGAGAATCAAGGTGCTGGCCAATATGGATTTAACCGAACGCCGACGTCCTCAGGACGGTGCTTTCCGTATCGAATACGAGGGTAAGCACGTCGATTTGCGTGTTTCCACGATTCCGATGATTCAGGGTGAGAACGTAGTTATTCGAATTTTGGTTCAGGATGCAATGAAGTTCGACATTGAAAGTCTCGGCCTTTCGGATTGGGCGTTGGATGTTATCAAAACTGCCAGCAGAAACCCATCCGGGCTAATAATAACGACCGGCCCCACGGGAAGCGGAAAATCGACGACCCTCTATTCTATTCTTCGAATGATAAACACTCTCGAAAAGAAGATTCTCACCGTTGAAGACCCTGTAGAATACCGTTTCCCCCTGATAAACCAGATGACCGTTAGACCGACTATCGGCCTCGATTTCGCCTCCTCCCTCAGGGCGATACTACGCCATGACCCCGATGTTATCCTGGTTGGAGAGATGCGCGATGCCGAAACCGCCGAGATATGCATCCGTGCCGCCTTGACCGGCCATCTCGTTCTGAGCACTCTCCACACCCGTTCCGGCGCGGACAGCCCAATTCGTCTTGCTGATATGGGAATCGAGACATATCTTATTGCTGATACTATTGATCTTATAATTTCCCAGAGACTGATGAGACGGTTATGTCCCGAATGCAAACGCAAAGTCGTGTTCGAAGTTGGGGGTAAGGAGATTGAGACCTACCGCGCAGTGGGATGTTCGGCGTGCAACGGCGGATATTCGGGCAGAGTGGGTATTTATGAGGTGATTCCGGGGGATATCGTCAGACCTCATCTCGCTCAGGGAACTATCGATTCGGAGATTCTGAGAGAAGCTGTTCGCGAGGCTGGAATCCCAAACCTCTGGGAGGAAGGTCTTCGAAAAGTCAAGAACGGAGAGTCTTCTATCGAGGAGCTTCGAAGAGTTCTGCCGTCCAATTATGCCAAGTTCATTCGAATGAAGAAGGATAAGTGATAAAATGACAATAGAAATAGAGAACCTATTTGGCGAAGAAAGCCCCAAAGAGAAAGATAATCACGAGAACAAGAAATCGAATAAGACCGATGATTTTATCGAACCGGATAGTTTTGAGTCAGCGATGGAAGAGCTCGAAACCCTTGTGATTAAGCTAGAATCCGGATCGGTGGAATTGCAGGAGTCTATTGAAGTCTATAAACAGGCACGCGGACTTGCCGCATGGTGTTATGAAAAACTCACGGCCTTTCAGGGCGAGCTGAAAACCCTCGGCCTCGACGAAGAGGGAGAATTTAAGCTGGATGACCTTCCGCCCGTTGAATAGAATTTCTCTCCTTCTTTTCCTTGCAATGGCGCTTTTTGCGGCGGCACAGGCAATCGATTATATCGACGTCGATGTGGAACCACCTTTCGAATATCCAGACTCATACTGGGGACCTTATGATTACAGATGGGCATACAAAGTCGGCAACTATCTTCATATAGATTCTAAACCCTCAACAATAAAACGTTTTCTTCCTTTCGAAATCGGCGATACACTTACCGAGGAACTCGCCTTCGAGACCGAACGCCGCCTTCGGTGCACCCAGTTTTTCGGCGAAGCGGAGGTGCGAGTTTTTGATACGGACAGCGGGAGTGTAGCCCATATCACCGTTCAGGATTTATGGACGACGAAACTGTCGCCATCACTATCATACGAAGGACGAGTTTACGAGTGGGCTCTGGAATTCGAGGAGGTTAATCTCCTTGGTTACGGTGTGGGTATCAGCGGTAGTTACCGTCACGACGAAGATTATAACAGCTGGTATTCAAGCCTTCGGCTAACGAAAATGTTGCCCTTCCATTCGGATATATATCTTTATCATTCCAACGCTACGCAATCCGTCGGCCCCATGAAAACCGGTTTTGTGATTACTCGAAATCAACGTAGCGATTGCGACCCTTTTATCGTAAAAGCTGGAGCTTTTTCCGGTGGTGGAGTTTATCCCACATGGCAGGACGGCCACATCTCCGGCCCGAACTACACCATCGATGATTATTCCGCGTATATTGGCGCGAAATATATATTCGACGAAAAAATCGGAGTCGGCGGAGGATTCAGCGCGTCATCAATTGAAAGGGAAAAGATAGATGAGGAGTTTCCCGAATATCCTGAAGAATATTCCCGCGAGTTGAATGTTGCATCGGCAGGATTGAGTTATGTCGAAAGGAAATTTTTTACCGCTCGGGACGTCGATGCGTTCGGCATCACCGAAGATATTCCCTATGGTGTATCCCTCAACCTTGAGGGCGGCGCTGATCCGTCAGGCGGAATCCCATACCACAGACTTTCCGCGATTGCGGCACGACCTAATGGCCCTATTTACACCGCCATTTCATTCAACCTTCTCAAACAGTCTCAGACGCATAACTACTCGGCGTCCATGAGATTTTTCACCGACAAATTCTTATGGAGCCGATTTTACGGCAGGTTTTTCTATGGCACCGTTTCCAATGCTCCTCCAGAAGCATTTTATCGAGTAGGCGGCCAGTCCAGCCTACGAAGCTATCAGACCAACATGCAAACTGGCAACCGCACTCTTTTCGGAAACCTCGAATACCGGCTATTCACGCCTTACGAGTTTTTCTCCGTGCGAATGGGAGCCTGTGCATTTCTAGATTTCGGTGCGGCGTGGAATACATCTGATGAATACTTCGATTTGAGGAATATTGACGATAGGATAATCGGCGATTACGGCATCGAACTCCGGTTTGGTTCGACATCGAGCACCACCGGCCAGATAATGCGAGTCAGCGTCGCACGAACCTTCGATAATCTCTGGGAATTCGAACTTTCGTCCGGCCAGCTTTTCGTCTCCTACCTTAATCTTGACAACCGAGTTTCATTGCCCTGAGCGCCTCCTCTCTGCTTATCGGGTCTAATTCAGAACACAAGAGAATTTTTTCAAAAAATCCTTGACTTACACTTTTAACAGGTTATCTTGTCATTCAGAGTGAATGAATTTCAAATTTCAATGTAAAAGAACAAACTATGAAAAGCACATTAATGCAGTTCGGTTTTACGGAGTATGAAGCGGAGCTTTATGTTGCGCTTCTTACTTTAGGACAAGGGACTATCGATGAATGCGTCAAGATTGCAAACATTAAACGAACAACCGCGTATTCGATTGCGAAAGACTTACTGCGAAAGGGGTTGATACTGGAAGTCCCCCATAAACCCGTTAGATATCGCGTATTACCTCCCAAAGAAACTCTAAGCTGGATATTCCAAAACAAAATTGAGCAGACTAAACGAGCCTCAATTGAAATGGAAGAGGCCGCGAGTAAAGTTATCCAAAAAGCTCAATCCCTTTTTGATGAACAGCCTGTCTATAGCAACCCGAATCAGGAGATAATATTGATTCATGGGTCGAATATTTCCTCTGAGTTGACAAGACCATTTGCCACAAGAAAGAACATAATAAGGTCACTCACGCGTTTCCCTGTGATGATGAGCGGAGGAGACAATCAAACACGGATGACTACGCCTGATGCCGAACGATACCTTGTTTTTGAGACGGAGATGTTGACATCAGCTGAATTCAGGGGAGCTCTTAGGCAAGATTTGGATGGCGGAGTTTTTTATTTCAGGCATATCGATAAAATTCCGACGAAGATGATGATTTTCGATGATGTGGGCGCAATTGTCGTGATGAACCGTAACGAATCACCAAATGAGAACATCTCTCTCGTTGTTCAGAACAAAGAAATGGTCGCTGTCCTTCTTCGAACTTTCGAAGATGTATGGGATAAGGCTGATCCTGTAACCATAAAGTTAATCGATGAATACGAGCCCAAAATGCCTTCGGAGAAGTAAAAAATTATGTTTTTGAAGATCACAAGCAGATTATCAGCTAATTATCACAATTCCGGGGTTTACCGGGAGTTAATTAAGTAGTTGGAGGAGAGATGCGAACGAAAACGTCGCGCTTCATTGTAATAACCACTTTTTTTGTCTGCGCATCGGTTTTTGCTCAGGTTCCACGCACGATGAACTATCAGGGCAAGCTTACGAATCCCTCGGGGATAGCTGTTAGCGGGGATTACAATATCGACTTTCGAATATATCCGGCTGAAACCGGGGGCAGTTACAGCTGGCACCAAACCAAAACTGTAACTATTACGAACGGCCTTTTCGAGGAGCAACTCGACCTTTCTATCAACGGCGGTGATACGCTTTCGTTTGCAAGACCATATTGGCTCGCCCTTCAAATTGCCTCCGACCCGGAAATGACCCCACGTGAAAAACTTGCGCCGGTGGCTTTCGCGTATCGTGCGGTATATTCGGATACAACGAGCTATGTTTCAGGTGGAATGCCGGAAGGCACTGAGAACCAGACAATCCGCAGGAACGCTTCAGATTGGGAAGCAACGAATTCGATTGTAATCGAATCGGATGGCGATGTCGGAATTGGAACGACAACACCGGTGGCAAAGCTGGACGTCGTAGGCAACATTCAGGTGAACGAAAATGGATTCCTGTTTACTGATCCAGAAAACTCGGACGCCCTCATTGGGCTTCGTGCGAGCGACCCGATATACTCGGACGAGGGGATCTCGATAAGAACCGGGGCTGACTCACCAGCAGGCGAGCCGATTTTTAGGGTAATTAGCTCCGGCGGCTCAGAGAGGCTGAGAGTCGAACACAACGGAGCATTGCGGACAAGCAATACATCGAAGTTGACGGAATGGGGGATAGCTACATTGCTGGAAATTTAGCCGTGGGCACAACGAGTTCGCCGGGACATAATCTTGACGTGGTGGGTTATTCGTATATTGGGAACACGTTTGTTTATTCGGAAGGAAGCATCGAACTCGGTGAACGCGGTTCCGGCAATAGGGAGGCATATATCGATTTCCATAGCGACGATACATACACGGATTACAGCCTGCGCCTGATTCGCGAGGGGACCGGCGAAAACGCGGACTCGAGAATACAGCACAGGGGAACGGGAGATTTGATTCTAAATGCTATAGGAAACGGGAACATACATCTTAACGCAAGTGGTCGTGTCGGTATAAAGACTTCAACTCCGGACGCCTCGGCGAAGGTGGAAATCTCCTCGACCGACGGTGGCTTGCTGATTCCCCGCCTTACCGAGGCCCAACGCGACGCGATGGACCTCACCGGAAGCCCGAACAGTGTGACTATTTTCAACACGACGACAAAATGCTTCGAGTTTTACTACGACGGGATTTGGAATGAGATAGGGTGTGTTCTTGGCCCATGTAGAGGTATTACTTCGGTAGTATATGGAGGACAAACGTATAGTACTGTGGAAATTGGCGACCAATGTTGGCTTAAGGAGAATTTGAATGTAACAAATGGCAATACGGATCAATCTTGTTCCATCACAAGGTACTGTTACAGCGATAATAGCGCCAACTGCACCACCTATGGAGGCCTTTATATTTGGGATGACGTAATGTGTGGAGCTAGTGAATGTAATGGAACGGACTGTTCCTCAGCGTCGAACGCCGAGTGTTCCACTCCTGTGCAGGGAATTTGCCCCGACGGTTGGCATATACCTTCACACCACGAATGGACAGTATTAGAAAATTATGTCGAGGTAACCTGGGGTAGTGGTTCTGCGGAGTTTCCATGTGATGAGTCATCCACATTATGGCAAGGGACTTATGCTGGAGGTGATTTAAAAGAAGCTGGCACAACTCATTGGACTAGTGAAACTTGTGGTGACGGCACATGTAATGAAAGTGGTTTTACAGCTCTGGGGGCTGGTTGCTACTATGAGGGCGGGGGGAGTGTATATGTCTCTCTTACAGTTCAAACTTACTGGTGGAGTTCTACAGAGAGTTCTTCTGGAACGGCCGTATGGGCTAGGGGCTTATACCATCCTGTATCCGACATATATCGTTACCCTCTCCCTAAGGATGATCGTTACTCGGTGCGTTGTTTAAAAGATAATTAGGATAAACTTATGTATAAACATATGAAAAGATAATAGGTTTGTGGGGTTATTATGATATTTAGCAAAACCAGATATGTAGTCCTCTTAGCGTCGCTTCTCGCCGCACTGGTGTTCGGGCAAATTCCCCGCATAATGAACTATCAGGGAAAACTGACGAATCCCTCGGGAATAGCAATCGAGGGCGATTATTCGATAGATTTCAGAATATATGCCGTCGAAACAGGCGGAAGTTATATATGGCATCAGACGAAGACAGTTGCGGTGACGCACGGCCTGTTTGATGTCCAGCTCGACTTGAGTATCAACGGTGGCGATACTCTTTCGTTCGCGAGACCATACTGGATAACGATTCAGATAGCCTCCGACCCCGAGATGCTTCCTCGCGAGAAACTCGCACCCGTAAGTTACGCCTATCGAGCGACATATTCGGACACAGCGGAATATGCCGAAGGCGGTGCTTTGCCGACCGGAACCGAGAATCAGGTCATCCGCAAAAACGCCTCCGAATGGGAAGCCACAAGCTCTATGGTTATCGAATCGTCCGGCGATGTCGGAATCGGAATTACATCGCCCTCTTCCAAACTCGATGTCGCCGGCGATATTTTCGTGCACGATAAAACTCTCTTATTCACTGATCCCGAGAATTCCGACGCGCTTATGGGCCTGCAGGCAAGCGATCTGGATTTTCCCGATTATGGTCTCGCGATAAGAACCGCCGTCGATCCACCGTCGGGGGAGCCGCTATTTCGTGTTATGAGTTCCACCGGTTCAGAACGCCTGCGGGTGGAGCATAACGGTGCGCTCAATACGAGCAACTTGCTGGCGGTGCACGGCACGGGAAACAGCTATATTCTCGGCGACCTCGGCGTTTCCACGACAACACCGGCGGCAAAACTTGATGTCGATGGAGTATCCTATTTGGGATATTCATTCTTAAGGTCATCGGGGCAGGTGGAACTCGGTATGTTAGGGACGGGCGATAGATATTCATTCATCGATTTCCACGGAGATGATACACATACTGATAACGCTTTGCGCTTCATCCGCTCGAATACTGGCGAGAATGCTCCCACTTATATCTCCCATAGTGGAAGCGGAAGCCTTATTCTGGAAGCAGAGGACGGCGGCGACATTCGTTTTACGACGAACGGCAGAATCGGAATCGGAACCACTACTCCTGACGCCTCGGCGGCGGTGGAAATTGTATCGAACTTAGGCGGATTGCTTATTCCACGCATGACAGAGGCCCAGCGTGATGCAATCAATGTTTCCGGCAACCCGGACAGCGATCTTATCTTTAACACGACAACAGCTTGTTTCGAGTTTCATTACGCCGGTAGTTGGTATGAGCTGGGCTGTGCCGAAGTAGAATTCGTTAGTTGCGGAGACCCTATCGGATTCACGTATAACGGAAGTTATGTTATCTATGGAACGGTGGAACATAACGGCGAGTGTTGGCTCGACAGAAATCTTGGTGCTACTCAAGTAGCTACCGCATCGAACGATTACCTAGCATACGGCGACATATTCCAATGGGGGCGAGGGGACGACGATCACCAAAGCATAACATGGACTGGATCTGCGAGCGGAACACCGGATCATGGAACTACATCCACGTTAAGTAGTAGCGACGACCCTGGACATAGCCTTTTTGTAACCACGAATACCGCGCCCCGTGATTGGAGAAATCCTCAAAACGCTACTTTGTGGCAGGGGGAGAGCGGCACAAATAATCCCTGCCCCGAAGGTTGGAGGTTACCGACTTCAGCGGAATGGGAGACGGAGCGTGCAACTTGGAGCCCGAGTACCTGCGCTGGGGCTTTTAGCAGTCCCCTAAAGCTTCCTGCGGCTGGATATCGTTATTATATTGATGGGGTTCTTTCTAATACTAGCGGTAGCGGTGTTTATTGGAGTTCCACTGTCAGCGGCAATGATGCCAACGCAGTGAGTTTTAGTTCTTCGACTGGTATATATCCTTTACATCGCGCAAGTGGCAATTCCGTTCGCTGTATTAAGGATTAATCAAGTTTTATGGAGATATTATGAATCGTAATATAGCAAAATTTATCACCTTATTTGCCCTGCTTCTCCCCGCGGTAACCTTCGGGCAGATTCCGCGTATCATGAATTATCAGGGGAAGCTGACGAATCCGTCCGGCATTGCTGTCGAGGGCGATTATTCGATAGACTTTCGGATATACGCCGTTGAAACCGGAGGTAGCTACATCTGGCACCAAACAAAGACCGTAACGATTACGCACGGTCTTTTCGACGAACAGCTCGACCTGTCCATCAACGGCGGCGATACGCTCTCATTCGCAAGGCCTTACTGGATAACAATCCAGATAGATTCCGACCCCGAAATGCTCCCGCGCGAAAAACTTGCGGCCGTTAGTTTAGCATACAGGGCGGTTTATGCGGATACAGCCGATTATCTTGCCGGTGGCGGATTGCCCACCGGCACCGAGAATCAGGTTATTCGTAAAAACGCCTCGGATTGGGAAGCAACCAGTTCCATCGTTGTCAATTCATCAGGGGCCATTGGAATTGGAATACCATCGCCGACTGTAAAATTAGATGTCGATGGGGATGTTAGCGTAAATGAAAATGGGATTTTGTTCACCGACCCGGAAAACTCCGACGCGACAATCGAGTTGCGTGCAAGCGACACCGGTTATCCGAACGAGGGAATTGCTATTCGAACGTTGGTGAATCCGCCTGGTAACGAACCGATTTTCCGCGTTATGAGTTCAGGTGGTTCCGAAGGCCTACGAGTAGAACATGGGGGTGCGTTAAAAACGAGTAATACGCTCGAGGTCGATGGAGCAGGCAATAGCTTTATCGGAGGCAACCTCGGAGTTGGAACGACTTCGCCCTCAACTCAACTCGACGTGGTTGGCGATGCTTATCTCGGAAATACTTACATCGACTCGGACGGGAATATCGAACTTGACCTCGACGGAACCGGCGATCGCTATTCTTACATCGATTTTCATGGCGACGATGTCAATACTGACCACAGTTTTCGTATCATCCGTTACAACACTGGCCCCAACGCACACTCTGGATTACAGCAAATAGGAACCGGTGCATTTATATTGAATGCCCTGAATAACGCAGATATCGATTTAATTACAGACGGCGGAATTCGTTTCGGTGCCGGGGGAGATCCGGACCCTTCCGCGGCGCTTGATATTTCATCTACACTCGGCGGTCTTCTAATTCCACGCATGACCACCACTCAACGTGATGCAATAAATGTAACGGGCACTCCTGACGTCGTCATGATTTTCAACACGACGACGGCGTGCTTCGAATTCTATTATAGCGGTATTTGGATGGAGCTTGCCTGTCATTGCCCCCCTCCAAGCGCACCGGTAGCAACATCACCATCCGGAATAACTTCCAGTCAGTTCACCGCGAATTGGAACTCGGTTTCTGGTGCGACTGGCTACTATCTCGATGTTTCACCAAACATCTCTTTTTCTCCGTTTGTATCGGGATATGAGAATTTAGACGTTGGCCTCGTAACAAGTTATGACGTTACCGGATTATCCGGGAGCTCGGAATATTACTATCGCGTTCGAGCATATAATGATTGCGGTTCTTCGGCAAATTCCAATACTGTTAAAGCAACTACTGCGGCGGCATTCGCCTGTGGCACCGCAACAGTAACCGACATCGACGGCAACGTCTATAACACCGTCCTTATCGGTTCGCAGTGCTGGTTGAAAGAAAACTTATTGGTTACAAAGTTTAATGACGGCACTGCAATTCCAAACGTAACAAGCAATGATGATTGGAAACTAAGAGACGATTTACCAAAGTATTGTTGGTATAATAATAGTTATGCTACCTGGGGGTTCAGAGGAGCTATTTACAACGGGGCTTCTGTTAGTTCATATTATAATGGTGGGAAAAATGTTTGTCCCTCGGGATGGCACGTTCCTACTGATGCTGAGTGGACTGCTTTGACTGATTATCTGTCATCAGATCCAACATACTGGTGTGGCGGTAATTCAACTTATATCGCTAAGTCCTTGGCTAATACAACAGGTTGGAATACATATCCCGTATCTTGTGTCGTGGGCTATGATTTGCCTTCGAATAATGCAACGGGTTTTTCAGCTATCTCTAATGGAACTCGAAATGGAGCGACTGGAAACTTTTATTATGATAGTAACTGGTACGCTGAATGGTGGACTAGTAGTGATGATGGATATCCATCTCATATAATAGGCCGGGAGTTATGGTATAATGACGAAGGTGTCCATTCAAGTATGCCTGGTTATGAAACATATGGTAAAGCGGTCAGGTGTTTGAAGGATTAGCTTGAGATTTTTCGTTGCCATAATGATATTCGCCACTTGCGTTTGCGCGCAGAGTGTGGAGCTCTGGATAATGTCGCAGTGTCCCTACGGCGCGAGGGCGGTTTATCCCTTAGCGAATCTTCGGTCCGAGATTGACTCACCGGAGAACGTTCAGGTGCGCTATATCCTCGATTACGACGAAACGACGGACGAATTCCGCTCGCTACATGGCGAGAGTGAAATTGCGGAGGACATCCGCCAGATTACGATTCGGGAATATTTCCCCGACAAATACTGGTGCTATGTCCAAAGCAGGGGAGAGCATTTCTTCGATACGCTGTGGATAAAAGACGCTATGGCTTGCGGCCTCGATACCGCTCGACTCAATGAGATGGTTGTAAACCACGGCAGAAGCCTTACTATAACCGAAGCCAAGAATTGCGAGCGGCTCGATATTAACGCCTCACCGACCTTGCTTATCGATGGGATTCGTGCAATCGAATGGGGCGGTGATTTTGCTTCGCTGGCCATGCTGGTTCGTAACGGAATCCCAGGCTCGCTCCCGGACGAGGGCCTGCCGGAGTGTTTCGACGAGGGCGACTGTCTCCCCGAAAGCAATATGCACACTACGCGTTGCGTTGATAACCGCTGTGTATCCGAGCGCCTGCCCGAGGTTCATATGACAATCGTCCGCCCGGACACTGTTTTCGGGGATCCTTCGAAAGAAATGGTCAAGATATTCAAATCGATATTTCGCGGGCTTATCGTGAACTATATTGAGCACGGAACGAAAGAAGCCGACGATTTCGAGAAAATACTGAGCTTGGACAGACTGCCTGCATACGTTTTCGATACCGATGTGCAGAACGTGCCGGAATTTGAACGGGTCAGGGATAATCTAATCACGGTGCGTAACGGGAAAGATTTATGGTATCAGGTAAAACCTCATACTGTCTATTCCGCTTTCTATATGAATAGACCGAGACATCCGGGTGAGCTTGCGGTTTTCGTTATGAGCGAATGTCCCTTCTCGAAGGCCGTCGAAGAATCACTTTTCGCCCAAGGAAGAACAAACAACATTGTTGTTCACTTCATAGGAAGAGTAGATTCAACCGGCGAAATTTACAGTCTGCATGGTAAGGAGGAAATTGAAGAGAATAAAAGACAAGCCGTATTGCAGAGGTTTTTCCCAAGCGAGTTTTGGCCCTATTTATCATGCAGAAACAAGGCAGATAATCCTTTTAATTGTCTCGATTCTATTTCTGTCACTGAAAGTGATTTAAGGCAATACGTTTTTGAATATGGAGATTCTTTGCTGTTGAACGATGTAAGTCTGTGCGAGAGTTTAAATGTAAGGGGGAGTCCTACATTTCTATGGGAGAATCAATACATCCTACACGGACCGGAGGCATTGCTAAGATTCATAGGCATTTCATTAACTGGCGAGAAATGTAATGATGAGATATATTAGAAATGTATTGGACAGAACAAAATGGTTGCTGATACTGCAATGGGCATATCCATGCCTAAAAAGCCAGCGGTATATCCAGCCCAGATGATATGGAGACGTTGATTATGAATTTTAAAAGAATATTGATAACTGCTATTTTCTTGACGATTACTATGCATGGTCAAACAACGTCAGATCTCAACGTAACAAATCCCGGTTCGGGCTTTGGAGTGCCGGCTGATACAAACGAAAATGATGGAGAAATGATATCGGAAGCTTCAGCACAAGAAGAAATAGTAGCGGACAGCACGGATTCCCGCGAACGTCCGATGGAGCCGATGGAAGTAGGTCTCGAAATCGGCAAGGCCGGCGAGGATGCCCACATAGCTTCCGACAAAGTTGGAATCGGAACATCAACCCCAAGTTCAAAACTGGATATTGACGGAACCATCAGGATAAGAACGATAGATAATGCCGCAGGCGATATTCTAACTGTTTCTGGAACAGGGGTTGTTCAGCAAAGAACCCCAGAAGAAATTAGAACAGATATTGGTGCGGCCAGAGACATTAACAGCGTTTATTATGTCGAGGGCAACACATCGGGAACATCTGGAACTTGGACTGGAAATATCGATGGCTTAACTGAGTATTATGATGGTTTAAAGGTAGCTTACAAAATAGGTATATCGGGAGCATCGACGACAACTCTTAATATAAACGGTTTAGGCGCTGTGACTTGCAGAAGAAATACGGGGAATTTAACAACTCATTTGCCGGTTGGCACCGTTGTTGACTTCACATATACAACCATTTCAGGAACCGGTTATTGGGTTTGGGCGGATTATAGCTCGTCTGAATCCTATACCGTCAGATGGAACAATTATCTTCAAGCCGGCGCTGAGATTACCCGTTACAAACTCGTTATGTCGGGAACGGACGGCAAGTATTATCCCTTAACTATTGGCAATACAACAGCCGCCACAAAAACGGTAGCTTCGACCGAATTCAGAATTAACTCACCGATTGTGGCTTATTATACAAACGGCACAATCGCCGCGGACGGTATATCGAGATATTATTTTTATGAAGGTATGAATATGGGCTACCTCGATTACACACTTAACCAATCGAGTGGAATGTCCGCCTATATGCCCGTTTATCTTGTGGGAACGGTCAATGCCAGTGGCAACTTTGTCCTGGATGGTGCCGGTGGCGTAAATAACGATTTCTGGACGCAAACCTTACCCTCCTCCGAAGATGGTAAAGTCTATATCATGATTGGCATTATGTATAATACTACTACCACGATGCGTCTGATGGTTAACAAGCCAATATATGAATATAAAGACGGTAAAATTCGGCCCTATGACTCCGGGACCGATGACCAGATTGCTTCCGAGGTCAGTTGCACAGACGAGTTCACTTATTCGTCGGCGACAAACGTTCAAGACGTGCTCGACGACCTAGACGCCGCTATCTCTTCGGCGGGCGATAACCTCGGAAACCACACCGCAACAATGAATCTAGACATTAACGACTACGGTATTATTGATATCAACTGGGGAGCTTCCGATGACGGTTCCGGCTCCGGCCTCGACGCCGACTTACTCGACGGTCATCATTGGAGCGAAATTTCTTCGGTCCCTACTGGAACCAACGGACAAACCCTTCGCAATAACGCCGGAACATGGGTAGCCAATAATGTGTTGTATAATAACGGCACCAATGTTGGTATTGGAACAACAAGCCCGGGAACTCCCCTCGCAGTGAACTCTTCAGCTTACGGTTATCCTGTTACCTCAGGAACAGAACAAACATATGGTGGTCTTAGACTCCAGTCTTCCGGAGGTAATGTTGTTTTGGACGCTGGTATCAATACATCTAACGGTGTCTGGATGCAGGTAACTAACATAACTAATTTAGGGATTAACTATCCATTATTATTAAATCCCAACGGTGGCCGTATTGGAATAGGAACAGTAAGCCCAGCTAATGCTTTTCATGTAGTTGGCGCAGATGACAAAGCGATTTTCGAAGACGGTGTTGCCGGACAAGCTTATATCGAATTGGATTTTTCCAGCGCAGGATCCCCTAAAATCGGTATGTCGGATAAAGGGAATGATAATGCTTGGGCTATTGGAGCAGACGACAGCGATAATTCCCTCAAAATTGCAGGAGGGACCTTAAGTAGTATCCCAGCACTAGCGTCAAACACAAAGATGACAATATTGCCTACAGGGGAAGTTGGCTTAGGAACAAGTTCACCGGGAACGCCGTTGGATTTGGCGTTTTCTTCGTCATCGACATCTAACTTGATGCTTGCCTCTGCAATGCGAATCGCTAATACTAATGCAACTAATAATAATGAAGCAAGTATAATTTTTTCCGGTGGAGGCACTTCGCGGGGTCCTGCAGTTCAGGCGAAATTCACTGACCACACAGTCAGAAGCGCTGACCTTTGTTTATGGACGCTAAACGCCGGATCATTAAATAAAGGCTTAACGATAAAAGATGCAGGAAATGTAGGGATTGGAGTTGATTCACCATCTAACCGTCTCGAAGTAGCAGGCCAGGCAAGTTATTTTGCTACGGCAAATATGGGTTCTGATGACGCCGATTTTGCTCATAAAAAATATGTCGATGACCTCGTTGGAACAATAACCGGTGATAATCTTGGAAACCATATTGCAACTGAGAACGTGAAACTTAGCGGTTTCTGGCTTTCAAATGACGGGGGCAGTGAGGGGGTTTATGTCGACACCTACGGCGATGTAGGAATCGGAACATCCACGCCGGACCATAAATTACAGGTTATAGGCCATGTTATGATTGGAGAAACTGATGCAACCGGAGGTAAACTATATTTATATGGAACTACTACCGGCAAGTATTCTGAAATCTATACCACAAATGGTAATTTGCATATCGATGCCGGTTTTGGAACTGGAGGAAGCGACAATATATATTTGAATTATTATGCCGCTTCAGGTGCAGACATAATGCTCGGAACCGGTGCTAATAAACAAAATGTTTATTTCAATACTGACGGTATCTGGAATGCTTCCGGCAACGTCGGTATCGGAACAACAACCCCCGCCTTGAAACTTGATATTTCTGCCGAGGGGGATGGAGCACAAGTATTGAGATTAGCTACTGAAAGGCCATGGGTTTTCAGACAGAGTGGAGCCGACGCAAGTTCCCAACTGGAATTGCACAGCGAATTTGCCGGTAAAACTTTTAAGATAACCTCTGACGATGGTAGCTCTTCAGCGGAGTTTTTTGTTACAGGCAGTGCCGATGCCGATCGAGTGTATCTCGTGCCGGACGGCGGTGCCGGTATGGTTGGGATCGGAACAAGAACCCCGGGAGCAAAGCTCGAAATCGCCGGCCAGGTGAAAATTACCGGCGGCACCCCTGGAGTGGGCAAAGTCCTTACTTCGGACGTAGATGGTCTTGCTACATGGGAAATACCTTCAGTAAGTAGTAGTTCAGATTACCCGGATAACAACGAGCCATACGTTACATCTGCTCTTGGCGCTATTCAACCTAGAGTGGCGATGTATAATGGTACTGTCGAGTATGGAACAATCGAGAATAATACGATCATTTACAGGAACGGTGTGGAGGTTGTTAATGCAACGACACCTACAACCGGGACATTCTCGGTAACTCAAGGGGATATACTAACAACCAACAAGCCCGCAGGTATGATTGATAACACGTATGGGCTTTCTATTCCGCCAGTAAGTTCTGCAGGCACCGAACATGTTTTCTACAGTGTAAGATATTCAGAACATACGGTTTACATCTACTCCCCATATTCCGTGGCAAAAGTGGATTATTACCTGGACGGCTACGAAACGGGCACTCCCACTCAGACGATAACCATCAATCCGGGAACAGTAAGCACCTTAACCCTACCCACCACTGAAGGACTGACCTGTGTCCATCGTTTCTATTCTTCGGCTCCTGTGATTATAGCCAAACTATCTGCTGGCGATCACATTTTCGTTCCACCGGCCAGCAAAGAAATTATCCATACCTTAAGCGGTGCGAGATATACGATGGAATCGGCCACCGTAAGTAGTTATAACAACATAAGACATACATCGGACTCAAGACTTGGGTCGATGAAAATAGCTGATGGTGCCGGGGGAGATGCCGATTTGGGACTTCCTTACCGTATGCTTGGAGATACTTACATCATCACTCATCCTATCGGCGATTTCGCGATAGCCTCGGTCGAGCCCAATGTGATTAGCGTCTATTATTATTCTGGTGGTTCGTTTACACTTTATGATGAATACGACCATACAGCGGCATCGAGAAGTAACCCCGTGAAGACCGAGGTCGGCGTCCAATCCGGCGTGGGTCCAATTATTATCTCATCCGCGCCAATATTGATTACCGGCCAAAAACCATTCTATTTGCGCACAAACGATCCCAGTAATCAGGATGAATATGCGGTAATCGGCTACCGTCAATCGCTAAGAGACTATATTTCAGGAGGGGGAGCAGGCGACAACTGGGGTTCACAAACTGTCGAAACCGATGCCAGTCTTTCCGGGGATGGAACTTCCGGCAATGTTCTCAAAGTTGCTAACGGTGCAACCAAAGCTACATCGACGAATTTTTCCTTATTCTCGAGATAATAGTGAGAAGGGGTGGGTGTTGCAGAGCTGGAACTCTATAACGAGAGTAGGGACATTGAGCCGCAGAGTGGGGCTTCGATACAGCGATTGCTGAGCCTGCCGAAGCATACTCAGCCAATGGCCCTTCGCCCCTTCGACAGGATCAGGGACCGTCATTTTTATAGTAGAATCCCCACTTATCCCTCTTTGACAAGAGGGTTTTTTTCATTGCCGTTCGATTTATCGAACGGAGATTTTGGAAGAGTTTTTATAACTTCATCCATTGCTCCATCCGTCGATTGAAACCGTCGGCAATGGGCAATGTGCAATGAGGTCAGCGTCTTCGAGAGAGGAGGATCATCCGCAGAAGTTGCAGGACAGCCATGGCGGTGGCGGCAACGTAGGTCATCGCGGCGGCAGAGAGGACTTTTTTCGCGCCCTCGAGTTCGCCCTCGGATAGGTAACCGCCTTCGTGAAGGTGAATCGCGGCGCGATGGGAGGCGTCGTATTCCACCGGCAGGGTGATTAGCTGGAAAACCACCGCGCCCGAAAACAGCAGAATGCCTATTTGAATCAGCAGGGGGGTGCGCATGAGAAAGCCTATGATAAACAGCGGCCAGGCCATCCATGTGCCGACTTGCACAACCGGCACGATGGAGTTGCGAATGCTGATCGGGAAGTAGCCGTTGGCGTGCTGAATCGCGTGGCCTACCTCGTGAGCCGCAATTCCCACTGCGGCGATACTGTCGGAGTCGAAGATACCCTGAGATAGGCGGAGTTTGCGGGATCGCGGGTCGTAGTGGTCGGTGAGGTTTCCGCCGACGCGCTCGATAACGACATCGCCCAGGCCCGCGGAATCGAGGAGTTTGCGAGCGACTCGAGAGCCGGTGAGACCTCTGCCGGTGCCTATTCGTGAATATTCGTTATAGGTGCGTGAAAGCTTGCCCTGCGCCCACATCGCCAGAATGAGGGCGGGAATGAGAAGGATGAATGTCGGATCCCAGAAAAGCATCATAGATTACTCCGCAAAGGTTTTGCCATCGTGTCCCCAGTTTTCCCGGGCAAACTCGCCGAAGACGATATAAGTTCTTTCCGGCGGTGCTACGGAGTATTTCCGAAGGGTATCGGGCAGGATTGCGGCGAGTTCGCTCTTTTTTGCCTTTTCGAGTTCGCCGATTTGCGAATACTCGATAAGCGCAGAACCTGCACGGTCGCCCAGCCGAAGGAATTTCGAGTCCTCGATCAGCACCATGATGTATTCGCGCGGTTTGCCGGTCGTGTTTGCGATGGCGCTCGCGAGAGAACCCGCCATGGCGGTTTTGGTGTCTTCCGAGATTTCGTTCGAGCATGAAATTTTGATTAATGGCATTTCGCCTCCGATATTATTTGGTTTTGAGGTTGAGATTGACAATCGTCGCGCCGTCGCCGCCCTCGTGCATTTCGGCGATCTTCCAGTCTTTGACTCGCCTGTCCGATGTGAGCTTCTCGCGGATTTTTTCGCGAAGAGCTCCTGTGCCCTTTCCGTGGATTACGTTTAGGCGGGGAAGTTGCACTACTATAGCATCTGCGAGCCATCGGTCGATAGCTGTCCATGCCTGCTCGAAATTCATGCCGCGCAAATCCATAGCCAGGGGGACTGTAGGCTTTTCGTAGCGGAGCTGTCTGGCCCTGGGTTTGGGCTGGTCGTCGTCCTTGGGTTCCATCGCGGCACTGGAGTGCATGCGCACCTTTAGGCCGTCGATTTCCACGGTGATATAGCCCTGCTTGTCCGTTTCGCGCACGATTACGCCGTGTTTCTGCATTCGGTATAACCAGACGCGATCTCCTTTTTGGAGTTGTTTCGCGGGGCCTCGCTTTTTTCGTTTCTCCTGCTTAACCTCGGAAAGACGCTCTTTGACAGTTTCGCGGGCTTTTTTTGCGGCTTCTTCAGCTTTGCGGTAGGCGCGAAGTTGTTCTTCTATTTTGCGCTTTTCGATAGCGAGTTCACGCTCGAGCATTTCGAGTTTGTCGTCGTCGTAGCGTTTGCGGAGTTCTTCGAGTTTATGTTCGCGCTCGCGGTTGCTTTTGATTAAGGCCTCGAGAGTTTCGCGGTCCTTTTCGACTGCGCGGAGTTGCATCTTGCTTTGCACTGCGAGGTTTTCGGCTTCGCGAGTCTTATTTTGCAAATCGGCTATAAGCCTGTCGATATGGGAGCCTTCCGCGCCTATAAGCTGGCGTCCCCGTTCGAGGACTGCATTCGAAAGACCGAGTCGTTTGGCTATCTCGAAGGCCCAAGAACGCCCGGGGGCACCTGTTTTGAGGGTGTATGTCGGCTGAAGAAGCTCCTGGTCGAAAACCATCGCGCCGTTTTCGACACCCTCGGTTGCCACGGCGAGGGCTTTCAGGCCGCCGAGATGGGTAGTTACGAGAACATAGGAGTCCCGTTCAATGAGTTCCTCCAGCAGGGCGCGGGAAAGGGGCGTGCCCTCCTCGGGGTCGGTGGCGCTTCCAAGCTCGTCGATTAGAACCAAGGACCTGCTGTCCGCGCTTTCTACAGCTTCCTGCCACCTTCGGACATGGGAGGCGAAGCTGGAGAGGGAATCGTCGATGGACTGCTCGTCGCCGATATCCGCGAAGATTGCCGAAAGATGGGGTATTTTCGATTTCGAATCGGCTGGAATTGGCAGGCCGCTGTTTGCCATGACGCATAATAGGCCGCAGGTCTTAAGCGAGACGGTTTTTCCGCCCATATTCGGCCCGGTAATTACCAGTGAACGGTGGCCTTCGGGCAAATCGAGATCGAGGGGGATGACTTTGAATTCGGCGCTTTCCTCCTCCTCGATGAGAAGCAGGGGGTGTTTCGCCTGAATGAGGGAAAAATCCTCGGATTCGTCGTAGATGGGGGCTGTCGAGTCGAACCGTCGGGACATCCGCGCGCAGGCCACCAGAAAATCGACCTGCGAGAGAATCAGGACATTATTATTGAGATATGTTGCGTTGGCATCGACCAGCTCGGTGAGAAGTCGGAGGATGCGCTCTCTCTCGGCTTTTTCCGCCAGTTCCAGTTCGCGAAGCTCGTTGTTCATCTCGACTACGGGCAAGGGTTCGATGAACAGAGTCGCGCCGCTGGAGGATCTGTCGTGGATAACCCCCTGAACGTCCCCCTTATGCTCGATTTTCACAGGCAGGACGAATCTTCCGTTGCGAAGGGTGATCAGCTCCTCCTGCAGGTATTTCTCGTATGTGGGGTTGTGCAGATAACTCTCCAGCTTTTCCTGAAGCTTGTTGTGAATTGCACTTCGCCGCTTGCGAAGCTCTTTCAGCAGAGGGGTTGCGTCCTCCATAAGCTCCCCGGGGGCGATGATTACCTCGGCGATTCGATTCCCCAGCCCGGGTATCTCGTCGATGGATTCGAGGAGGGATTTAAGCCGGGGACGGTTTTCGCATCCGCGCCGGGCGAATTTCGCAAGGCGGTTGGATATGTCCGCGAGAAGGCCTATTTTCCAGAGGTCTTCCGGTTCGAGGACGCCCTCTTTGGTCGCGAGCTTTATCTGCCTTCGGACATCGTAAAGCCCGCCCAAATCGGGTTGTCCGGATTCGCGAAGGGCGCCCATAATCTCCTCGATAAGCTCCAAACGCGCCCGTATCAAATCTGGGTCGTCGAGGGGGTTCAGGTCCTCTGCGGCCTCTTTGCCGAGATTGGAAACGCATAGCTCCCCTAATATCTGCCGAATTCTGTCGAACTCGAGGACGCTCAGTGCGTGTTCCGTGGCCTGTCTTTTAGTATCGTCTGCATAATTCATTTCAAACACTCCTGTTTGTCAACGACTATATAATATATTAGAAGCCTATCTTTTCAAGGTTTTTTGTCGAATTCATGAAATGCGCTTTTTCTCTTGCGCGAAAGTCTTTCGTTGTGCAAATTGTGGGAAAGTTACCGAATGGAGCATTATGAAAAACAAAGCTTTCGTTATCACAATTGTAATTTGCCTGGCGATAATAGTCGGGGTCATCGCATATTCGAACCTTCAAAAGCGCGATATTAAGAGCTTCGCGATAATTATGACATCCGACTTGCAGAGCCAGATGGCTCCCTTCGAGATGAAAATCGATGGCGAGAAGGTTATGGTCGGCGGAATGGCGAGAATAACCTCCGCCGCCCGTAAAGCCCGCGAAGGTTCGAACTACTACACCTTCCTCTCCTCCGGGGACGACCTGATGGCGCCCCTGTTCAATGTCTTCGCCGGTGTGCCGGAGATGGTTACCATGACCCGCGCCGGCTACATGGGCGCGACTCCAGGCAACCACGAGTTCGACAAGGGCGCGGACGCGTATGCCGAGGCAATCAAATCCGCCGGTTTCCAGATTATCTCCGCGAACATGGATTTCGAGAACGAATATCTCGACAAACGAATTCGCGACAGCTATGTATGGGCGCCGGGCGAATTCAATATCCACGTCTTCGGCCTGATGACCCCCGATTTCGAACGCCTCACAAAAGGTGCCGGTGTCAGCATCGACCGGGATTTCGTTAAAGTTGCGAAGGAACAGGTCGCCATCGCCAAAAAAGAGAAACGGGACATGATAATCGCCATCACCCACCTCGGCTACGACCTCGACGTGAAACTCGCCCAAGCCGTGCCGGAAATCGACGTCATCGTCGGTGGGCACAGCCATGAGTTTGCTTACGATTCCGTGGGCAAGACCATCATCATTCAGGCTGGAGCCGGTGGAAGCCATATTGGCGTTCTTCGGTTCGATTTCGACGGCAAGGCTATCTCTAACCACCGATGGGAAACCGTCCTACTCGATTCTACTGTCGGCACCGATGCCAAAATCGACTCAATCGTTAACTTCTACGCCTCCGCTATGCAGGAAAGCCTCGGGCAGGTCATCGGCAAATCGGCAGTGGAACTCGACGCACGAAAAAGCACCGTCCGCGGCGGCGAGGCGGCTATAGGCAACTTCATCGCCGATTCATGGCTCGATTGGATAGACGGCGCGGACATCGCTCTGGTCAACGGCGGCTCGATACGCGGCGATAGAGTCTATCCCGCTGGGGATTTGACCTATTACGACGCCATCTCGATAATCCCCTTCCGCAACGAGATTTTCGAGGCTAAAATGACGGGCGCGCAAATCGCCCACGCCCTCGAAATGTCGGCATCGGCCATTCGGTTCAACGACGATTACTGCGCGGACACATGCCGGGTGGCTTACGGCGGATTTCTGCAGGTAGCCGGCATCACTTTTGAAATCGACATCTCCCAAAGACCCTTCGAGGCGATTTACGACGGCAGAAGCGTCTCCGCCATCGTCGATTCAGGAAGCCGCGTCTCGAACGTCCGCACGAAAACCGACGGCGAATGGGGCACCATCGAACCGACAGCCGAATATACCGTGCTAATAAGCAGTTGGCTGGCCTCCGGCGGCGACGGCTACTACATCTTCGCCGACGAGGTCGAAGACAAAAAATCTACCACGGTTTACGACACGGATATTTTAGTAGAATACATCAAAAAGAATTCCCCGATAACCCCGCGCACTGATACGCGGATTCGAATCATCAAATAAGACATCGGTCGGAGAAAACATATCGCAATAATGCTTAGCTCATATAGCTTTGCTTAGAGAATCTCCTTTCTCAAATATAATACTTGAAACGAAGACATTTATTATTATAATATTTATAGATGTTTTTAAATCAAAAATGACCTCCCAACAAGGAAAGTCAGAAAAGAGAAAAATGAAAATCCTGCTCGTTTATCCACAGAACCCGGAAACATTCTGGGACTTTAAATATGCTCTCAAATTCGTGTCAAAAAAGGCCTCAAGTCCGCCACTGGGACTGCTTACAGTAGCGGCAATGCTTCCGGAAGGATGGGAGAAAAAGCTTTGCGACATGACGGTCTCAAAACTCTCCGACAATGATATTCGATGGGCGGATTTCGTTTTCATAAGCGCTATGTCGATTCAAAAAAAATCCGCAACTGAGGTGATTGAACGATGCCGAAGCCTAGGTGTCAAAACTGTTGCAGGCGGTCCTCTCTTTTCTTCTAACTATGAGGATTTCGAGGATGTCGATCACCTTGTCCTTGGTGAAGCGGAAGTTACATTGCCTCTCTTCCTTCATGACCTCGAAAAAGGCACTGCGCAAAAAGTTTACCGCTCCGACGAAAAGGCCGATATCACCACTACGCCTCCACCGAAATGGGAACTTATCCAAAAGAAGAAATATAATTCGGTTGCAATTCAATATACTCGTGGGTGTCCTTTCAACTGCGATTTTTGCGATGTTACTCAGCTATTCGGGCACAAACTCCGGTCGAAAACCGCTGAACAAATTGTCTATGAGCTAGAAAACATATATCGCTCCGGATGGCGAGGCGGTGTTTTCTTCGTCGATGATAATTTTATCGGAAACAAGAAAAACCTAAAAGCAAATATTCTTCCGAAGATTATATCATGGATGAAACAGCGAAAGCATCCCTTTGTTTTCAACACGCAATGTTCTATCGACCTCGCAGACGACATCGAGCTAATTAATATGATGGTTTCTGCCGGTTTCAATACAGTCTTCGTGGGAATCGAAACACCTGAAGAGGAGAGCCTAGCCGGTTGCGGCAAATACCAGAACAATAATAGGGATTTGGTCGAGTGTGTAAAAGTTATTCAGAGGCACGGAATTCAAGTGCAGGGGGGGTTTATCCTTGGTTTCGATGAAGATAAACCCAATATTTTCGATAGAATGTCGGAATTTATACAAAACAGCGGAATCGTAACAGCAATGGTGGGTTTGCTAAAAGCTCCCAAAGGCACTGAATTATATAAACGCCTCGAGCGAGAAAACCGTTTGCTCAAAAACTGGTCGGGCAACAACACAGATACGGAAATGGATTTTATCCCGAAAATGGACACGAACACACTTATAGACGGCTATAACGAGGTAATTAAAAAACTATACACACCGAAAAACTTTTACGCCCGAGTCAAAACCCTCCTTCGCAACTATAGACCAAATCACAGTCCACGCCCGAAATTGCGATTTAGCGACATGAAAGCACTGGTAAAATCCTTCTGGGTGATTGGGGTTGTCGGGAAAGGGAGAACCCATTACTGGCGCCTTCTCTTCTGGTCGATGTTCCGATGCCCGCGTTCAATTCCAATCGCGGTAACCCTTGCGATTTATGGTTTCCACTTCCGCAAAATTTATCAGGTTTAATCGACCGATTTTTCCAATTGCTCGGTTGCGATTGGGTCCTCGCAAAGAGAAGAAGTCCTGCGAGGAAAATGTGGGGTCACTCGGGGAGAATCTCACGATTTTAAAGTAAAATCAAGAATCTCCCAAAAAAATCAGACTCCTAAGACTGGAATTATATCTTTCAAAGGGGATAGTTGTCCTCTTATTCCCAAATAGCTCCATCATCGCCATTGTAAAGCGACGTCGTTGAAGCCGAAGTCCGGTTCGAGGAACACGACCTCGGTCATATTCGTCGGGTTGCTGACGTCGATGATTATGAAGCCTACCGAGCTGGAAATATATGCGTAGTTGCCTGAGACCACGAGGTTGTTCGCGCTGAATCTCGCTGGAGTGTAGTCACCCATTTCGTAGAGGTCGGGGCCGTCAACGCTGAAAGCGTGAATCCCGCCGTTGACCCAGGTTTCCGACCAATCTACCATGTAGAGGGTTCCGCCGCTCATATAGACATCTACTGGATTTCCTCCCACTGTTTCCGAACCGGCCATTTCAGGAGATTCGGGATCGCTAATATCGAAAGCTCGAACTGTGTGGTCGATGTCGCTGACGTAGGCGTATTCTCCGGCAACAACAACGCTGTTAAGGCTTCCCATCGGACCTAATCCGGCCCAGGAACCGACCTCTGTGGGCGCGTGTTTGTCGGAGATGTCGATGATACGGAAGGCGTGGTCGTCGGCAAGGTAGGCGTAATCGCCGACGACATCGACTCCTGTGCAATAGTCAGGGGTATCGTAGGAGCCTACAACTGAAGGCGCGCCGGGGGTGCTTATATCGATGATTTGCAGACCGGCGTTGGTGCATGCAACATAGGCGTAGTATCCGGAGATTTTGATACGGTAACCGAGATCGGGGAGGTTACAGCTTCC